>Ga0302314_10010432_pt1 | contig 16254 bp, 19 predicted proteins | sample III_Palsa_N2_3_FD_200533 | JGI IMG/M metagenome (GOLD analysis project Ga0302314, IMG submission 200533) | Peat permafrost microbial communities from Stordalen Mire near Abisko, Sweden - III_Palsa_N2_3 | ecosystem: Environmental > Terrestrial > Soil > Palsa > Peat permafrost | place: Sweden... | reverse complement strand
CGAACGAGAAACCACGCGACAGCCCGACCAAACCCACCGCCGGTTGCGCCCCCGGCAGGTCCCTGATCGCCTCAGGTGCCCGACCGAGGAGAGAACACCACCCCCACCCCGCAACCCCAACCCGACAGACCAGGACCCTCTCCGAGGGAGGTGCCCGCCGGAGGCAGCAGTTGACGTTGATGTTTATAACTGAATATAAACTAAAATCTAGACGCCAGAGCGAACAAGCAACAGCACGAACCGAACCGACCCGTCTGGGACGCAAGCGGCCGACGCGGCAGCAGAGGCAGCTAGCTGTGCCACGGTTCATTACGACAGTCGCGAAGCGGCGATATTGGAAACCGGGAGCCGACGACCGGACCGCGCCCGACGACGGCCGCTCCCCCGTCGCGGCTGATCCTGAGGCCTCCCCGAGATACTTTCAAAGAAGCTACTAAGATGCGCTCACCAGTCCCTCCCTCGGCTTCCGGGACCCCGCAGCGCTGGCATACTTTTGCTGCGTGAACGCAGCACCTTCTCGCAGCTCTCATTCCCGCGCCCGGCTGACCACGCCCGGGGCGCTGCGCGTGCCCGAGGTCGCTCTTGTCTTCTGGGTGGTGAAGGGCCTTTCCACGGCGATGGGCGAGTCGACGTCCGACGCCCTTGTGAACTCCTCGCTCGGCGCGCCGGTGGCGGTCGTGCTCGGGTTCGTCGCGTTCCTGGCTGCGCTGACGCTGCAGTTCAGGCAGGCGCGGTACCGGGCGTGGAGCTACTGGCTCGCGGTCTGCATGGTCGGCGTGTTCGGCACGATGGCGGCGGACGTCATGCACGTGGCCCTGCACGTGCCCTACACCGCGTCCACGATCTTCTACGCGGTCGTCCTGGCAGCCGTCTTCATCAGCTGGGGACGGGTCGAGAACACGCTGTCCATCCACAGCATCGACACGCCCCGGCGCGAGGCGTTCTACTGGGCGGCGGTCGTGGCGACGTTCGCGATGGGCACGGCGCTCGGCGACTTTACCGCGACGACGCTGAAGCTCGGCTACCTCCCCTCGGCCGCCATGTTCGCCGGGCTCATCCTGATTCCGCTGCTCGGCTGGAAGCTGCTGCACTGGAACACGGTGGCCTGCTTCTGGTCCGCGTACGTGCTGACCCGGCCGCTCGGCGCCTCGATCGCGGACGGGTTGGCCAAGCCGAAGAACATCAGCGGGCTGGATCTCGGCGACGGGCCGGTGGCGGGCGTGCTCGCCCTGCTGATCGTGCTGCTGGTCGCCTACCTCGCCGTCACGAAGAAGGACGTGCAGAAGTCCGCGACGCGTACGGAGGCCGAGGCGGGCACGGGTCCGGTGGATCCGGCCGTGCCCGCGACTTCTCCGCGGTGGTGACGGGGTCGGGGTGACGGTGATCGTCAGCCGTGCCGGGTGGGCTCGTCCGCTCGCACGGCCCAGGTCGGCCGCGCCTCGATCTCGGTGAGCCGCCAGCCGTCCGACGTGCGGACGGCCTTGCCGAGGCTCACGCCGCCGCGCACGGCCACGGGGTGCGGCTCCGCGCCCTGGCAGAAGCTCGCGATGATGTTCGCGCGGATCCGGGCGCGGTCGGCCAAGGTTCCGGCGTCGTCAGACCCGTCTCCGACCTCGTCCTCGAAATCGATCAGGACGTTCGTCGTGACGTGCTGCGTCCGGTCGTACTGGGCGTTGTTCTGCGCGGCCTGAGCGACCAGGGCCGCCCGACCGCGCGCGGTGCCGCCGGCCGTCACCGCGACGCCGTCCTCGACGAACAGGTCCCCCAGGTCCTCGAAGCGGTGCTCGTCCAGGCACAGCCCGACCCGGAAGATCAGCTCGGTCAACTCGGCGCGGTCGGCGAGCCGGGTGATCTGGGCGACGCGCTCCTGGTGCAGCCCGGCGTCGGCGTTGTGCTTCCGCGAACCGTCCATGACGATCCCCTCCTTGAAATCGTTGGTGCTTTCAACATAAGATTGGTCTTGCCAACGATTTCTGTCAAGGGGTCGGGGCCGCCGCCCCGATCGCTACTACCCTGGACCCGTGGACCCTCAGAACGCGCCCGAACGCCTCCGCGAGCTGCCGAGCTGGCTGCTCGGACAGGTCTCCGCCGCCTCGAACCGGCTCGTCGCCGAGACCCTGCACGCGGCGCATTCCTCGCATCGCAACCACTACGCGCTGCTGGCCACGCTCGCCGAGTCGGGGCCGACCAGCCAGGCCGAGCTCGGCCGGCGGATCGGGCTCGACCGGAGCGACGTGACGGCGGTGATCAACCTGCTGGAGGAGCACGGCTTCCTCGAGCGCGTGCCGGATCCGGCCGACCGGCGGCGCAATCTGGTCAGCCTCACCGAGGCGGGCTCCGCGCACCTGGCCACGATGGACGCCGTGGTCGGCCGGGCGCAGGCCGAACTGCTCGCGCCGCTGGACGAGGCGGACCGGGCCACGCTCGTCAGCCTGCTGAAACGGATCGCGGCGCATCACGGGACGCACCGCGGCGGCCCGAACTAAGGATTAATACTAAGGATCAGTCAGCTCAGCCTCTGCCGCAGCGCGTCGACCCGGGCCACCGCCGCGTTGAAGGACGAGGACGTCAGCTGTCCGCCCTGGAGCGCGGACGCCAGCGCGTCGGTCGCCTCCTGGCCTTCGCTCACGCTCCCGCCCGAGCACAGAATCAGGTCCATACCCGCCGAGGCCGCGTCGACCGCGCGCTCGCCGTAGCCGCCGTAGGCCTTGAGCGCGCCGGCCTCGAGCGCGTCGGTGACGGTGACGCCGGTGTAGCCGAGCCGGTCGCGCAGCTCGCCCTGGACGACCGTCGAGGACAGGCCCGCCGGGCGGTTCGCGTCGAGGCTCGAGTAGACGGCCCAGGAAACCATGATCAGATCCACGTTCGCCTTGATCGCGGCCACGTACGGCAACTCGTCCACGGCGCGGATCTGGCTCAGCGGCTCGTTCAGGGTGACCGGCCCGTTGTCGGTGTCCTCGTTGGTGGAGGCGGTGCCGAGACCGGGGAAGTGCTTGGCGGTGGCGGCGACTCCGCCGTTCTGCTGGGCCGTGATGAACGACGCCCCGGCCGTGGAGACCACGTTCGGGTCGCTGCTGTACGAACGCTGGAACTGGTCGTCGAAGTTGCCCGGCACGGCGTAGACGTCGAGCACCGGCGCCAGGTTGACGTTCAGGCCCGCGTCGGAGAGCGTCTGCGCGGCCCCGCTCCCGGCCTCGGCCGCTTCCTTCGCCGGGTTCGAGGACTCGCCGATGGTCAGCTCGGAGTTGGTCGGCTGGCCGCCCGCGATGCGCCGGACCTCGCCGCCCTCCTGGTCCGTCATCAGCAGCAGCGGCAGGTGCACGGGGCTCTCCTGCCGCGCGGCGTCGAGCTCCTTGGTGACGCCCGCGAGCTGGTTGACGCTGGTGATGTTGTAGCTGAAGAAGATCACGCCGCCGACTTCGCCCTCGCGGATGAGCGTGAGCAGTTCGGAAGGCACCGTCGTCCCGCTGTACGAGTAGATCACCCGCTGGCCGGCGAGCTGAAGCGGCGTCAGGTTCGCCGTGGACGCGGCGGCCGAGGAGGACGCGGCACTCGCACTCGCGCTGGCGGACTGCGCCGCTGTGCTGCCGCTGGTCCCGGCCGCCGAGGTGTCGGGCTGGGCGGAGGCGGACGCGCCGTCGGTGGTCTTGGCGCTGGCACACGAGGCGGTGGCCAGCACGCAGCTCAGCAGCAGTCCGGTCGCGGCAGCCGCTCGGCGGGGGCGTCGGCTCCGGCGGGAGCTGCGGACGTTGCGGGCGGCGGGGGCGGTGCGGGTACTGATGCGAGGCTCCTTACGTGTCGCGCGGCGCCGTGCTGGTGGGGGCGCCGCCGGTGCGGGTCGTCGTCAGCAGACCCGTCGCGCGAGCCACCGGCTCCGGTCTCGGGGCCCAGGGCCGCGCCCGGCGGGTTAGGCCGCGTCGAGTCTAGAACGGATCGCCGTGCTCACCCGACCACCTCGCCGACCGCCGTGGCGATCAGGCCCCCCGAAACGGCCCAGCGGCCGGCGAAGCCGCGCGGAATCCCCGACTCCGCGGAGGAGGAGGGGGACGGCGCGGCGGACGCCGCGGCCCCGCCGCCCGCCGGGTCGGCCCCGTTCTGCCCGGTCAGCAGCGTGGCCTCGAAGCTGCCGTCGAGCCGCAGCACGATGTCGGCCTCCTCGAAGCCGAGCCAACGGCGCGTCAGCGGGAACCAGGCCTTGTACACCGACTCCTTCGCGCTGAACAGGATCCTGTCCCAGTGCACTGAGCCCGGCGTACGCTCCGTCAGTTCGGCCAGCCGCGCGCGCTCCGACTCGAGCGAGATCAGGTCGAGCACGCCCTCCGGGAGCGGCGCGTGCACCTCGGCGTCGATGCCGAGCGCCGAGACGTCCCCGGTGCGCGCCACGGCCGCGGCGCAGTAGCCCGCGCAGTGCGTCATGCTGCCGACGACACCCTCGGGCCACTGCGGCTCGCGCTGCTCGCCGGGCAGGATCGGCACCGGCGGGTAGCCGAGCTCCTGCAGCGCGCGGCGGGCGCAGCGGCGTACGGCGGCGAACTCCAGGCGGCGCTTGGCCACCGCCTGGGCAATATGCTCGCGCTCCTCCGGGAAGAGGCCGGTCTCGATCGCCTCCGGGTACGCCGCCTCGCCCGCCGCCCCCAGCGGAAGCTCGGGGACGACGGCCTGGGCCCAGCGGACCCGGTTCGGCAGCAGGCCATCGAGCAGGGTCACATCTAGGCTCACCGCGCACGCCCTCCGCATCCGCCAGCGGCGCCGCTCGCCGCGTGGTTTCGCGCAGCCTACGCCACGCCGATCGGCTCCAGCACCACCGGCGGTGGGACGGCACGTGAAGCCCCGGTGAGCGTCACCGAACCCTTACTCGACGCCGGCGCGGAGCCGGCCGCGGCGAGCGCGATCGAGCGCGAGGTGCGCCGGTGCGTCTTCCGCAGCAGCGAGCCGTACTGCATGATCATCCGGGTGCGGCCGAACTTGTACCGGTTGACCGTGATCGCCTGGAAGAAGTGCGCGTGCTGCTCGAGCGCCTCCAGCCAGGCGTGCGCGACCGCGGTCGGTTCGGGCTCGGCGACCAGGCCGTGGCCGGCCACGATGGCCGCCGCGTCGCCCACGTCCGTGGTGACCGGGACCGCGCCGCAGAGCATGCCCTCGATCAGGCACAGCGGCGCCGCCTCGCCGAACGACGAGGTGAGCGCGACGACGTCGGCCGCCGCGTAGATCGCCTCGGGGTCGTTGCGCACGCCGAGCAGGTGCACCCGGCCGTCCGGCTCGGCGCCGAGGCCGCCGGGCCGTTCGGCATCGAGGTTCACCGCGGCCAGGCCGAGCGCCGCGAGGTCGGCAAGCAGCCCCGGATTGGCGCAGGTCATCCCGGCGCCGCAGAGCATCACGTGCGCGTCCGGGCGCAGGTCGAGGAACTCGCGGGCGGCGGACAGGAAGAGGGGGACGTTCTTCATCTTGTCGTAACGCGCGGCGAAGACCACCACCGGCGCGTCGGCCGAGATGCCGAGCGAGGCCCTGATCGCGTTCCTGTTGCGCCGACTGGGCTTGAACCGCCGCAGGTCCACGCCGTTCGGGATGACGTGCAGCAGCTCCTCGGGGATGCCCACCGCGGCGTACGCGTCCCGGGTGGACTCGGCGCAGCACACGGCCGCGGCGAGACGCCCGGAGTAGGCGGCCTCGCGCAGGTCGTTCAGCGCCTGCCCCTGGTTCTCCGGATCGGAGCGGTGCAGGCAGGTGATCACCTGGCGTCCGTGCAGCTCGGCCTGGTTCACCAGGCCGAGCGGCTGTTCCTTGAGGGTGAATACGACGTCCGACTGCTCGGCGAGCTCGGAGACCCGCGCGACCTCGCACGGGGTGAAGGGCGAGCGGTCGTCGGCCGCGCGCCCCAGGGTGGACACCGTGACGCCGCTGGACACCAGCCGCCGATAGCACGCGTCCTCGTGCATCGGCTGGTAGGTGGCCTCGCGACGCATCTCGCCGTGGATGCTCAGCAGACTGTGCTGCTGGCCTCGGCGTCCGTGCAGGCCGGCGAGCACATCCGTGTGCAGGATGCGCGCGCCGCCGCTGAAGAAGCCCTCGTAGATCGAGAGCACCCGCATAGAACCGGTCATTGGCACATGGTGAACGACGAGCCCGCGAGAAAGGCGCTGCGAACGCGCCGCAATGCGAAAACGTTCGGTGAATTTTGCCGCACCCGGACAGGTGCTACGCGGAGCGTAACTCTGTGCGCAGAAGTGATCCTATCCACGTGTCTTCCCGCACGCCACGGTGGACGGTTCGGGCGCGCAGCGTTCCCTCGAGAGTGAACCCGGCCTTCCGCGCCACGCGCCAGGAGCCCTCGTTTCCGGCGATCGCGAGCCACTCGATCCGGGCGAGTCCGAGTTCCTCGAAGCCCCAGCGGCACACCTCGCGGACCGCCTCGGTCATATAGCCGCGGCCACGGGCGCCGGGGGCGGTCCAGTATCCGATCTCGCCCGCGCCGCCGTACGGCCGGTCCAGCCGGCTCAGGTCGTGCAGGCCGATGGAGCCGACCGCCTCGCCGGCGGCGGACGCGAAAACGCCGAAGATCGCACCGGAGCCGGTGGCCCGGATGTGCGGCGCGGTGACCCGGACGAAGGTCTCGGCGTCGGCGCGGGTGTAGGGCACCGGGACCGGCACGTAGCGCTGGATCTGCGGGTCCTGGCAGGCCTCGGTGATCGCCTCGACGTCCGCCTCGGCCCAGGCGCGCAGGATGAGCCGTTCGGTGCGCAGCGTGACCCCGGTGAGGTCGCGCGCCGGGGCGGGCGGCGCGGGCGCGGGCGGGTGGCCGGGGGTGGTCATGGCGCTCACGGTACGCCGCCGCGGCCCGCCCAGGCCAATGGGTTAACAGCGGATCCGCGGCGGCGACGCGGTCCGGATCCCGGTGCCACACTAGGGGTCATGTCCACGCTCCCCATCCCGCCCGATCTGCTGGCCCGGCTGCTCGACTACGACGAGGAGGACGAGCGCTCCAGCGAGACGCACTTCGACCGGATGGAGGAGGTCTTCGCGGCGCTCGACTCGACGGCGAACCGGCTCGGCCTGGCCCAGGCGTTCTGGGAGGAGCCGGAGGAGGCGGTGCGCGCCCTCGGCTTCGACTTGCTGGCCGTGCAGGCGCACCGCTTCGACTGGCATGTCCAGCCCCTGGTCGAGGCGGCGAACGCGGTGCCGCTGCAGGGCGGGATGCGGGCCGGGCTCAGGCTGCGCCGCGCGGCGGCGAACGCGCTCGCCTGCGTCGTGGACGACGCGCGGGTGCTGTTCCCGCTGCTGCGCTTCGCCACGGACGAGGACCCGATCGTGCGCTGGCAGGTCGCGCGCGGAATCCCGGCCGGCATAGACCCGCTGCCGCCGGAGGCGGTGGACGTGCTGACGGTGATGCTGCGCGACGAGGACTCGGACGTGCGCGACTGGGCCGCGTTCGCGCTGGGCGTGCGCGAGAACGACAACCCGGAACTGCGTGACGCGCTGGCCCGCCTGCTGTTCGACGCGGACGACGAGACGGCGGCCGAGGCGGCGTACGCGCTGGCGCTGCGGCAGGACCCGCGCGTGCTGCCGGTGCTCGAGCAGGTGCTCAAGCAGCCTTCGGTCGGCCGGCTGTACTTCGAGGCGGCCGGGGCGCTGGGCGATCCCGCGCTGCTGCCCGCGCTGCGCAAGCTCCGCGACGACGGGTACGGGGACGCGGACCTGGATCGGGCTATCGAGGCCTGCGGGGGCTGATGACTGCGGTCGCGCGGCGCTCGGGCCGCCGGTAGCGTCGGGGCATGGCATGGCTGATGGTCGTCTGCGCGGGCTGCTGGAAACCGGGTTCGCCGTGTGCCTCAAGGCCGCCGACGGCTTCTCGCGGCTGTGGCCGACCGTCGGCTTCTGCCTGTTCGCGCTCGGCTCCTTCGGGCTGCTCACCATGGCGCTGAAGCGGCTCGAGGTCGGCCCGGCCTACGCGGTGTGGACCGGGATCGGCGCGGCGGGCACCGTCGTCTACGGCATGCTCTTCCTCGACGAGGTCACCTCGGTGCTGAAGATCACCTCGGTGGTGCTGATCGTGGCGGGCGCGATCGGGCTGAACCTGTCCGGTTCCGTGCACTGACGGCGGTGCGCGCAGCCGCTATCGTCAGGGCGTGAGTAGTAGACGTGTGCCGCCGAGACTGGCCGCGGCCTTGGCAGCGCGGGGTATCACCGCAGATCAGATGGACACCGTGTCCGACGTCGTATTCGTGGACGGATACGCGCCGATCATCCCGCTGCTGGTGGCCCAGTTCGAGCAGGCGCTGGACCGGCGTCCGCTCGGGCAGCGCACGATCGTGGACGCGGCCGTGCGCAACGGCATCGTCGATGTCGAACTCCGCGGCCCGTGCCGGCTGCGGATCACCGCGTACCGGCGCGGCGCGCTCAACCGGACCCATGAGAGGACCCTGATCGACCGCGAGGTGGAGCCGGGCACGCACTCCGCCGCGCTCGGTCCGCGGGCGACGCGCTCGCGCAACGCCTTCGTCGTCATCCGCGCCGGAGACGAGACCGCGGCGCTCCCGGCGGATTGAAGCGCATCGTCATGAGAATCGCAGCGCCCGGCCAACGTGGCGGGCCGGGATACTCAGCCCCGCCTCACTCCACGCTCAAGGCTCCCAAGTCTCGCCGCCCTAGCCTCGGCGCTCGTGCCGACCCTCACCATCACGACCGACTTCGTCAACATGCGGATTCGCCGCGCGCTGTCCGCGGCGCTGCGCAGCCCGTGCAGCTACCTGATCGCCGCCGCCATGCTCGGGTACGGCATCTTCGCCACCTATGAATACAACCGGCTCGGCTCCGAGGTCGGCGCCGTGGACCTGGGCATCTTCTACCAGGCCGTTCAAGGCTGGGCGTTCCACGCCGACCCGTATGTGGCGATCAAGGGCTTCTCGCAGCTCGGCGACCACTTCACCCCCGCGTGGGCGCTGCTCGCGCCGCTGCTGTGGATCTACAACTCGCCGTACATGCTGGTATTGGCGCAGGTGGTGCTGCTCTCGCTGTCCGGCATCCCGGTGTACATCGCCGTCCGCCGTATGTTCGGCACCTTGCGTTCGGTCGGGGTGACCGCCGCGTACCTAGCGAGCAGCGGCATCGAGCACGCGATCGCGTTCCCGGTCCACGAGGTGATGTTCGCGACGCCGGTCATCGCGTGGGCGCTGGAGCGGATGCTCGCCGGGCGCTGGACGCAGGCGACGATCCTCATGTGCAGCCTGTGCCTGGTCAAGGAGGACCTCAACCTGATGACGGCGGCCTTCGCCGTTCTCGCGCTGCTCAACCGGAAGTGGCGGCACGCGGCGTTCCTGGCCGTCTGGGGCGTGGCCCTGTACCTGATCACGGTCAAAATACTGATACCCGGCTTCAGCCCGCAGGGCTACACCTACTTGGGTCAGTACACGACGACGCTGCACGCCTCGAACTCCGTGCAGCTGTTCCTGCAGATCATCGAGCACCCGAGGCACACGCTGCACCTGCTGATCAGCAACGGGACGAAGCGACAGCTCTGGTACCTGCTCTTCGCCCCGGTTGCCTGCCTCGCCCTGGCCTCGCCGATCTGCCTGCTCGCGGTCCCGGAACTCCTCTCGCGCCTGCTGTCCTCCGACTCTTCGCTGTGGAGCTCGCACTACCACTACGACGCCCCGCTGATGCCGATCATCTTCATCGCCGCGGTCGATGCCCTGCCGAGGCTCTGCAACATCGTCGAGCTCTACACCGACGCCCAACGGGCCAGGGAGACGGTCCGCTGGGCCAGCGCGGGGTTCGTGCTCGTGACGCTCGCGATGACGCTGCACCTGGCCAAGCAGCTGCCCCTCGGCCAGTGGCTGCGCAAGCCGACGACGTACGAGGCGAGCGGGGTCTGGAACGCGAACCTGCGCAAGGCCATCACCGCCGTCCCGAGCGGCGTCACCGTGGAGACCACCAACCGCGTCGCCGTGCCCCTGCTGGCCAGGGACACCGTGACGGTGACCGCGGACGACCCCTCCGGCACCTGGGCCGTCTTCGACCTCACCGCGATGGGCGGCCGGACCGACCCGGACGACGTCGCGTACGTCGTCGAGATGCGACGCGAGGGCTGGGACCTGGTCCGGCAGGACGGCTCGATCGTGGTGCTGCACTACGAGGGCGAGCGCACCGAGGAGGCTTCGGCGCGGTAGGGGGCTACCCCGCGTCCGCGGCAGCGTCCGCGTCGAGTATGCGGGTGAGCAGTTCCGTCAGCTGTCCGAGGTCCTCGGCCGGGAGGCTGCCGATCGCGGGGGGCGGGCGCAGCAGGATGGCATCGGCGGTCGCGAGGGCGTCGTGCCCGGCGGTCGTGAGCGTGACCAGTTTGCGGCGCTTGTCATCGGGGTGCGGGCGGCGTTCGACGAGGCCGTGGGCCTCCAGCTTGTCGACGATCACGGTGGCGTAGGGCGCGTCGACGCCGTTGGCCTCCGCGAGTTGGCCGAGCGTCGCCGGTCCGCCGCGCAGCTGGAAGAGGATCTTCGCCCGGCCGCCGCCGAGGCGGAATCCGAGCGCTTCGGCGAGCTCGCCGTGGCGGTAGTGCGCCTCGACGAACCGCCGCATCAGGGCCCAGGCCTGCCGCTCGGGATCGGGTGCCGCGTTCACCACGCCACTGTACGGCCGAGGTAGTCGACGTAGTGCAGGCCGGGGCTGTCCTTGAGGCCGTCGAGGGTCTTGACGACGTTCGGGATGCTGTCGTCGATGCCGAGGTGGGCGCCCGAACCGCCCATGTCGGTGCGCACCCAGCCGGGGGCCATCAGGACCAGGGTCCGATCCTCGCCGGCGTGCCGCGCCGCGTAGCTGCGCATGAACGTGTTGAGGGCGGCCTTGCTGCCGCGGTAGACCTCGTGGCCGCCGCGCTCGTTGTTGGCCACGCTGCCCTGGCCCGAGGACATCACGCCGATCGTGCCCGCGGGCTCGACGTGGTCCTGGAGCGCCTCGATGACGCGCAGCGGGCTGAGCGCGTTGGTGACCATGACCCGGACGAACTCGTCGGTCGAGGTCTGCGCCACGGTGCCCTCTGGCTGGTTGGTGACGCCGGCGTTGACGAAGAGCGTGTCGAACCTCCGGCCCGCCAGACGCTCGCTCAGCGCGGCGACCTGCTCGGGGTCGGTGACGTCGACGGTCTCGATCTCGATCTGCCCGGCGAGGGTGTCGGCGAGATCGTGCAGCGGGGTTCGGCTCGCACCGCGCACGGTGGCCACGACCTGCCAGCCGCCCTGTGCCCACTCCTTGGCCAGCGCGAGGCCCAGGCCGCGGGACGCGCCGATCAGCAGCACTCGCTTATTAGTTGTAGTCATAGTAACTATTGTGGGATGTATAACTAACTGCGTCAAGCCGGGAGCCGAGCCGGGAGAAGGCTTGACCTGGAGCCCACTCCAGGTGGCACGCTCGAGGCATGAGCACTGCGACGACCTACTCCCCCGCGCAGGCCGTGGAGCTGACGGGCTTCAGCCTGGACACGCTGCGTTACTACGAGCGCATCGGGCTGCTCGACCCCGTCCACCGCGCGGCCGGCGGCCATCGCCGCTACACGCAGGACGACCTCGAGTGGCTCGACATCCTGCGCTGCCTGCGCGGCACCGGGATGCCGATCGCGCGGATGAAGCAGTTCGCCGACCAGGTCAGGGAGGGTTCGCACACGTACGCGGACCGGCTGGCGCTGCTGGAGGCGCACGACCGGACCGTGGCCGCGCAGATGGCCGTGCTGGCCGAGCAGCGCAGCAAGGTGCAGGCGAAGATCACCTACTACCGCGGCGCGCTGGCCGAGCGCGCCGCGGACGAATAACGCGGCCTAGCGGCGCTTCTGCCTGCCGGCGAGCGCGTCGACGTACTCCTTGGCCTCCTTGAGCCCGACGCCGGTGACCTCGCGGTAGATCTTGATCGCGTTGATCATTTTCCCGCTCTGCAACGCGATGAAGAACGACGGAGGCAGCCGGGGGTCGGACAGCTGAGGCCGGCCGGGGACGGAGTCCTGCGGCTCGCCCGGCGCGTGCGGCGGCGGCAGGAACGGGGCGGGCGGCATGAACTCCTCTTGCCCGTTGAGGCCGAGGTGCTGGTAGAGCAGGGCGACTTGCTGTTCGAGCCGTGCTATTCGCTGTTCGGTCTCAAAGTCCATCTGTTCTCCTTCGCTGGGTACTCCGGTCTTCAGACCGGAGGTGAAAGCGGTCCGGTTTCGTTGTCGACGGTCCGGGGCTAATAGCTGTCGGTGTTCGGACTGTGGTGTGGCGGCAGGTTTTCGGTGGGTGCGTTTTCTGCCGGTAGTGGTCGATAGTGTGGTCCGAGTCGGGTGGTCCGGTGGGTTCGGCGCGAAGGGGGTGGTCTCAGGTGAGCATCGCGAACATGGTCCGCGCCCCGAAACCTAAGCCCAACCCGGACAGTCTGGGCGGGTTCCTGCCGAACGGGGCCACCGCGAAAGCCGGACTTAACCGTTCGATCAACGACGCCGGGTGGGGAGGATTCATCTCGATCGTGACCGCCAAGGCACGGTGTCCATTCAAAGCGTGCGCCGGACGGACCATGATCCCCGTGGACCCCCGCAACACTTCCCGCACCTGTCCCGCATGCGGGCATGTCAGCGCGGAGAACCGGCCCGACCAACCCACCTTCGCCTGTGCCGCGTGCGGCTACGCCGACCACGCCGACACCGTCGGAGCCATCAACGTCCACCAACGGGCCGGGCAGGCCCATCGCCACGCCACACCGGCCTAGCGAAAAGCCCCGTCGGTTACGGCGGGGAGTAGTCACAAGGCGATCGTAGGGATACGGCAGCTCGCACGCAGCTAGCAATGACGAGTCGCCGTCATCCATCAGTCCTCGGGTACAGCAGCGCGGGGACGCCGGAGAGCGTTTCCAGCAACTGGCCGAGATCGGCGTCCAGGCGGTCGCGGGCGACGGTGGACAGTTCGGCCACCGGAGTCCAGGTACCGTCCAACCGCTCGGCGGACAGATCATCCTGGAGCGTGGTCAGGCCGTGTCGGGCCGAAGTGGCCAGCTGAGGGTCAGCCTGCTGGATCAGCGGTGTCAGGATACTGAGCAGTTCCGCAGTGCCCTGCGTATTCGCGTAGATCGTGGCCAACGTCGTTCCGCTGCCGTAGTCGGCGATGCCGGTCAGCTGGAACTGGAGCGCGTTCTCCAGGATCTCGTGCGTACGCAGCGGCAGGTCGCCCGGGTCGACCTCCTCACTCGGGAAGTCCTGCTGCAACCCGGCCGCGCTCGCCGCGAGCCCCTTCGTCAGGGTCCTGACCTTCGACAGCGGCTCCGCGTGCCAGAGCGCGTATTCGACGGCGAAAAAGCCCGTCCAGCTGCTGTCCTGGACGCCGTCGGGCAGACCGTTCGCCATGCCGTCGATGGCGCCGTCGAAGTCACCGAACGCGTCGTACGCCGCGCCCAGCCGCTCGTAATCGAGGTGCGCGGTGAGCCACGCCTGCTTCGCCGCCGCCACGCTGCCAGCCGCGACGTCCGCGTCCAGCGTGCGGCAGTCGGCGACGAGGGTCGGGAGGCGGGATTCGATCCACGCGCTGTACTCGCGGACCGGAGTCTGCAGGGCGAGGTCGGGCATCGCGAGGTATCCGGGCACTGCTTCGTCGGTCGTGCCGGTCACCCGGATGGGTGCGGACGTGCCGGTCTTACCGTTTCCGAAGACGCAGCGGACGGCGTAGTCCCCGGCTCCGAGCTCCGTCGAGAGCGGCAGCGTGGCATGCGGCGCGAGTTCCTGGATCTCGGCGTACACGTCGCCGCCGGTCGCCGCGACCACGTATACGTCCACGAAGTCGCGGGAGTCGTCCGTCACCTGGAAGGTCACCGCGCCCGCGGCGAGCGTGCTCGGCGGCGCGCCGCAGGCTCCCGGCGACTCGGCCAAGTCAAGGGCGTTCTGGCTGGGCGGGCCGTCCGCGGCGACGGCGATGCCCGCCGCCGCCGCGAACACGATCGCCGCGGCCAGCGCGCCGAGCGTGAGCGTGAGGCGGGCGCGCATCGGTCTGTTTTTCACGATCGCTCGTACGTTGGTTCCCCGAAGATCTCCGTCCGACCGACTAGTTCCAGATGTCGGTGATCGGGGTTTCGCCGCTGCTGTCGCCGACCTCGCCCAGGCCGTACATCTGCTCGAGCGTCGCCAGCACGTTGTAGTGGTCGATGTTGTCGTCGTACTGGCCCTGGACGACGTCCTGGCCGTAGAAGATCGTCGGGATCTGGTTGTTCTCGGTGTAGTCGTCCTCGTCCCAGGTGACGATCAGCAGGCTGTCATGCGTGGTGGCCCAGGTGGCGTACGCCGACAGGTTCGTGTCGAGCCACGTGTCGGCCTCCTGGATCGTCCCGTTGTGCATGTCGTCGTCCAGGTTCGGGATGACCCACGAGACCGTCGGCAGGCTCGCGTAGTTCGAAGAAGTGGGGAACGCGCTGAACGGCTGCTCGTCGGCGGCCGGGATGTTGCTGAAGTTGACCCAGGGCGAGTGCTTGCTCGCGTACTCGCCCGAGGTGCAGGTCGTCGAGCCGGCCTTCGGCAGGCCCTCGGAGTAACCCTTGAAGGTGTAGCCGGCGGCCAGCAGCTCGGAGCCGAGGTTCGCCGTGTCGCCCTCCTTCAGCGGGCACTCGTCGGCGGTCAGGCCGAAGGTGTTGCCCGCGAACAGGGCGAGGTAGTTCGGGTCGCTCGGGTGCGTCACCGCGTACGACGAGGTCATCAGGGCGCCCTCGTCGGCGAGCTGGTTCATGTAGGGCGCGTCGGCGGTGTTGCCGATGACGTCGGAGAACGAGTGGTTCTCCTCCATCACGACGACGACGTGCGCGTACTGCGGGATGGCGGAGGCGGCCAGCTTCGTCGCCGGGGCGGCGGGGTGACCGCCGGGGACCAGGACGAAGGCGGAGGCCAGGCCGGCGGCGCCGAGGGCGGCGGCGGGCCAGGACTTGCGCAGGCTCAGGCGCATGGGTGTTCGCTCCGTGGGTGGGAGGCGGGGCAGAGTCCTTACGATGCGGATAATCCTCAGCGAAGGTGCCTTCCCACTGTACGTTACGCGTCGGTAACATGAACAGATGAGAGGTGATTCGATATGACGGAGCGTCAGGAGGCTTAGCCGGCGCGCCCCCACCCCCGTCTCCGCTCCCCCAGCGTCAGGGTTCGAGCAGGCCGATTGCCTCCTTCACTCGGCGCAGCTTCTCTTCGCCCAGGTCACGTGCCTGCGCGGCGCCCCGGCGTAGGACGGCCCTGACTTCCCGCTCGTCGGATGTGGCCAGTTCGTCGTAGCGCTTCCGGATGGGTGCGATGGTGTCGATGACGACGTCCGCGACGGCTGACTTGAGCTCGCCGTAGCGGTCGAAGTGTCCTGACAGTTCGCGTGGGTCGCCGCCGGTGCACGCGGCGAGGATGTCCAGGAGGTTGGAGACGCCGGGCTTGGCTTCGGGGTCGTAGAACACTTCGTCGCCGGTGTCGGTGACGGCGCGCATCACCTTGCGCCGCAGGGCTTCCTCGCTGTCGAGCAGGAAGAGGAGCCCGCTCGTGGACGCGCTGGACTTGGACATCTTGGCCTCGGGGGACGCCAGGTCCTTGAGGCGTGCGGCGATCGGCGGGTTCACGACGCGGGGCAGGGTGAAGGTCTGGCCGTAGCATGAATTGAAGCGTCCTGCGATGTCGCGGGCGAGTTCGACGTGCTGCTTCTGGTCGTCGCCGACTGGAACCTCGTCGGTGTCGTAGAGCAGGATGTCGGCGGCCATCAGGATGGGGTACGTGAGCAGGGACATACGCACGTGGTCGTGTGCCTGTTTCGCGGCCTTCTCCTTGAACTGGATCATCCGCCGCGCCTCGCCATAGCCGGTGGCGCACTCGAGGAGGTAGTGCAGTTCAGTGTGCTGCGGCACGTGCGATTGGACGAGGAACAGACAGCGTTCCGGGTCCGTGCCGGCGCCGAGCAGGAGTCGCGCGAACTCGAGGGTGCGCCTGCGTACGGTGGCCGGCTCGTGTTCGTTGGTCAGCGCGTGCAGGTCGGAGATGAAGATGACGGTGTCCGTGCTGCCGTCGACGGCGTGCCGCTGGGCCTCGACGATCGGGCGGATGGCACCGATGTAGTTGCCGAGGTGCAGGTCGCCGGAGGGAGTGAAGCCGGTCAGTCGTCGGGCCATGGGGATGTGCTCCTTTGTCGCAGGGGGTGACGTGCGTGCCGACCCGGACGGAGCCGCTGCGACGCGGGAACGCGAAACGGCCGCCCGGAGGGGGCGGCCGCGGAGGTTCGAGTACGCGGAAGGGTGATGCCGCCCGGC
>Ga0302314_10010427_pt1 | contig 16259 bp, 18 predicted proteins | sample III_Palsa_N2_3_FD_200533 | JGI IMG/M metagenome (GOLD analysis project Ga0302314, IMG submission 200533) | Peat permafrost microbial communities from Stordalen Mire near Abisko, Sweden - III_Palsa_N2_3 | ecosystem: Environmental > Terrestrial > Soil > Palsa > Peat permafrost | place: Sweden... | reverse complement strand
GGCCAGCCGGGCCGAAATACGCGAAAGCCCCGTAGTCACGGGGCTTCAATGAGTGGGCCGTGCAGGAATCGAACCTGCAACCTTGGGATTAAGAGTCCCCTGCTCTGCCAATTGAGCTAACGGCCCGGGGGAACGACGATAGTAGCGGCGCCGAGCGGGCGGCGGCGCCGAGGACCCTATGGATCAGCAGTCGGCGGCGAGGCCCTCTTGTGCCGTCGTGGCCGAGGTGCTGGCGCTCTTGAGCGTGGACTTCGTGGTCAGACGTTCGGCCTTCGGAGTGAGGGCAACGGCCTTGGCCGCGGCGAGGTCACCTTTGGCCGTCTGCTTGGCTGCGTAGGAGGAGTACGCCAGGCAGAGGTAGGGCTTGTACGCCTGCAGGCCACCGCCGGTCGCCTGCACGGCATAGTTCCATGCCTCGGTCTCGTTGGGGTACTGCTGGAGAGCCTGGTAGATCTCGGCGGCGAGGAATGAGTTCTGCAGGAACGTGGTACCGGTCTTCTCGCTGGCGCTGGCGACGTTGAGGTACTTCTGCCAGGCGTCGGCACCGTACTGCAGCTGCTTCTTGCCGCGCGCCGTGTAGGTGCTGGTGCTTGTGTCGTAGTTGCTGCCGCTGCCGGCGTCGCTCCAGCGCGCCGTCATCAGGCTCGCCCAATTGGCCGCGGACGGATTCTTCTTGACGGCGGCGAGCGCCTTGGTCAGCGCCGTGTCCGAGACCTGACTGCCGCCACCGGAGCTGCTGTTCTGGCTGGCATCCAGGATGCCGCCCGTGCTGCCGGTACCGATGCCGAGACCGACGAGGCCGACGACCATCAGCACGGCGAGCGAGCCGTAGATGACACGGACGGTGGTGCGGCGGCCGCGGCTGCGGAGATCAAAGAGCATGGGCTGAGAAGGTCTCGGAAGGGAGTGGGTTCAGTGCTTGGATAGGTCGTCGTCGCGCGTTTTGTCGGAGTCGTCGGGCGTCTTGTCGGAGCTCACGGCACTGTTCGCCTCGGCGCGAGCGCGCCTGAAGTTGCGATGTTCGACCCATTTCAGCAGCAAGATACTCAGGACATAGAGTGCGACAAGCGGCAGCGTCTCCATCGTCATGGTGACTGGATCCACCCCCGGGAGCGCGGCGACGATCACCGCGATCAGGACCAAAGCGTAGCGCCAGTTCAGCGTGAGGGTCGACGCGCTGATCGCGCCGACGCGCTGGAGTCCGAGCGCGAGCAGCGGCACCTGGAAGGCCAGACCGATGCCCATCATCAGCATGATCTCGAACTTGTAGTAGGAACCGGCCCCGATCAGCACCTGGAACTCGGTGTTGTTGTACCCCTGAAGGAAGTGGACGGCGGGCGGCAGCACGGCGAAGTACGTGAACCCCGCGCCCGTGACAAACAGCAGCGGCGCAGCGGCGACGACCGGCGTGGCGATCCGCCGCTCGGCCTTGCTGAGCGCCGGCAACACGAACGCGTAGATCTGGTAGAGCAGCAACGGCAACGTGAACAGCACGGCGAAGTAGGCCGAGATGAGCATCGTCACGGTGAAACCCTCGCCGACGCCGATGACAATCGGCTTCTCCTGCGCGGAGGCGGACTTGGGGTACTCCGTGGCAACCTTGCCCAAGGCGTTTGCGGCACCGTGCGTCGCGCTCGCGGCTCCTGGGGCCACGCCCTTGCTCTGTTTGAGATAGAGCGCGAGCTTGTCGAGGTCGACGGACGCCGTCTTCAAATTCTGCTCGAGCTGGGCGTCGAGCTTCGGCTGATGCCCGAGCCCTGATTTGGCAGCCGACGGCAGCGCGTGGTTGAGCAGGTTCAGCAGCGGATGGTTCTGCCAGAAGCAAACACAGAACACGACCAGCAGCGCAGCCACGCAGATGATCACCCGCGAGCGCAGCTCGTCGAGGTGATCGATGATGCTCAGCCGGTCTTCTTGGCCAATCGGCCGCAGCTTCATAGGCTGATCTGCCGCGCCGGCGTCTTAGGCGTTGGTGTGCTCGGAGGTCGCGCTGGTCTCGCGCGCCTCTACAGGCGGGGTGCTCGTGGTGGGAACCGCCTGAGAGCTGTTGCTGGCTGGAAGCTCGGACTTCTCCTCCGAGTCCCCGCCCTGAGCGATTCCGCCCTTGAACTCCTTGATGCTCTCGCCGATCGAGCGGCTCAGTGCCGGAAGGCGCTTGGGGCCGAAGAACAGGAGAACAATGATCAGGACGATCAAGCCGTCCTTCCAGGGACTTGCGAACATGCCGATTTTCCTCGCTATTGCTGGAGGGCGAAGGTTAGCGGCCAGATGCCCGTGATGGCTAGTGCGGTGATTCAGATCACTCCGTCGCGGGCAAGCCTCTACCCGCACCTTCGCGGCCCGCTCGGGGCGTCGCCAACGCTCGGAACGGACGTTCGTTGACACCCCGAATCGCCCGTCGGTACGCGTGGTTGACGCATTTGGGCCAACCCCCGATGACCTTGCTCAAGCCCGCTCCGATCGCCGCCGATAGGGGTTTTGTCGCTGAGAAGGTCCGAGAGAAAAATGAGCCAGAAACCACACGGAAAACACGCAGTTCGCCGCATCGTTCTACCGAGCGGTCGCACGATTGAAGTGATCCGCTTCAACGATGTAGACGCCGACCGGCGCGAGCTGCATGTCTGCCCCGGCTGCCAGTCAGACCTGGTCCAGCCGATGGCCTGGAGCGAGACTCCGGACAGCCGTTGGGACCTGGTGCTCGAGTGCCCGAACTGCGGTCGCTCCGAGTCCGGCACCTTCACTCGCCTGCAGGTTGAGAAGCTCGAGGATCACCTCGACGAGGGCTTGACCGAAATGATCGCCGACCTTCAGCGTCTGACGCAGGCCAACATGGCCGCCGACGTCGACCGTTTCGTCTCGGCGCTTGACGCCGGCTTCATCCTGCCCGAGGATTTCTAAAGCGCGGGGAAGTATCCGCCGACAAAGGTAGGGCAGTGATTCGCCTGCGGGAACGCTGGCGCCTCGTACACGGAGTTCCGAGGTAATTTCATGGAGAACCAAGACGCCGGCCTGCCCACCGCAGGCTCTGATTCGCCGCCAGCGGCAATCGAGATAGGAAACGACCGCAACAGCACGTCGCGGCCTGCTGCCATGCGCCGCTGGATGCTCGCAGCCTGGCTGACTCTGCTAGTCGGTCTGATCGCCTCCGTGACCGGGGCCGCGCTCTGGCGCTCAAGCGCCCGCACACACGAGAAGCAGGCGTTCGCGACCACAGCTGGAAACATCTCCTCCACGCTCGCGACGCTGATTCGCAGCAACGTCGGCGTCGTCGAGACGCTGCGTTCGGACTTCCAGATGGAACCCGGGATGAGCGCGACGCGATTCGAGCGCTGGGCCAAGGCGCTCGAGGGCTTCCAACCGCTCGCGCGGTCCGCTGATCTATCGCTGATCGAATCGGTGCCCAGTGCGGACCTGCGCACGTTCCTGGCCAGCCGCAACGCCGATCCCGCCTTCCGGCGCTTTGCCGGTGGGTGGATCATTCCGGTCACACCCAACGGCGCCAGCCACTACTGCCTGGTCGCCGGCGGCAGCTCTCCCACCGGCAACATGGGCGCGATGAGCGAGTTCCTCCAGGGCGATTGGTGCGACCCCAACTCCCCGGTCGGAGCGAGCGTACTCGGGACGACCATGACCCAGGCTCAGGTGCAGCGCGAGACGACGGACACCGGCAGCCTGCTGGTCTTCCACAACATCGTTCAGGGCGTGCCTGTGGTCTACGTCGAGGTCGCCGTCTACCGGCGCGGGGCGCCGCTTGCGACCGCCGCCGAGCGCAGCGCCGCAACTGTCGCCTGGATCATGAGCTCCTTCAACGTGTACTCACTGATCCAGACCGCGATCGGCAACGTCCGCCATCTCGCGGTCGCCGTCTATCACACCAATCCGGGCCAGTCCCCAAGTCTCGTGGGTGTTGCCGGCCGGGCGCATGGCAGATCCACGCACAGGCTCGAGCTGAACGTGCAGAGCCCCTGGCTGATCAGGGTCACCGGCTCGGCAACCGTCGCGGGCCTCTCCGCCGGCATGCAGGCACTGATCGCATTGCTCGTAGGCGTGTTCGTCAGCATCCTGGTTTTCGCGGTGTTGTTCACACTCGCCCGGTCACGCGCCCGTGCGCTCGGGCTGGTCGAACAGAAGACCGGCCAGCTCCGGCACCAGGCGCTGCATGACGCGCTCACGGGACTCCCAAACCGAGTTCTGGCGCTCGACCGGGCGGAGCAGATGCTCGCCCGCTCGCGGCGCTCGAACACTCCCGTTGCCGCGCTCTACGTAGACATCGACGGCTTCAAACATGTCAACGACACGTTCGGCCACGCCGCCGGCGACGAGCTGCTGCGGATCGTCGCGCAGCGGCTTCGCAGCGTCGTGCGCGAGGGTGACACCGCGGCACGACTCGGCGGCGACGAGTTCATCGTGCTGCTCGAGGGCGCGACGCTGGACGCAGGCGCCGAGATGGTTGCCGAGCGGCTGCTCGAGGTTCTCAGTCTCCCCTACGACCTCAGCAACCTGGGCGGCCGCGAGCTGAGTCTGAGCGCGAGCATTGGCATCGCTGACGGGCTGCGCGCCACCGCCGACGGGCTGCTTGCCGAGGCCGACGTCGCAATGTACGAGGCCAAGGGCGCCGGCAAGAACCGCTGGATCAAGTTCGAAGCCGAGATGCAGGTGGCGGCGCGCGACAAGCTGACACTCGAGATGGACTTGGTCAGGGCGCTCGAGCGCGAAGAGCTCTTCCTTGTGTACCAACCCACGTTCGACCTGCGTTCCGAAGCGGTGATCGGTGTCGAGGCGCTCCTGCGCTGGCAGCATCCCGAGCGCGGCCTGGTGTCGCCACTGGACTTCATCCCGGTCGCCGAAGGCAACGGCCTGATCGTCCCGATCGGGCGCTGGGTATTGCATCAGGCGTGCCGTCAGGCAAGGATCTGGCAGGACGCCGGGCACGATCTGGCAGTCGCAGTCAATGTGTCCGCGCGCCAGCTGGACGATGATGTGCTGATCGGCGATGTGCAGGAGGCGCTCCGCTGCAATGGTCTCGATGCCAACAAGCTGACGCTCGAGATCACCGAGACGGCGCTGATGCGCGACCCGCAGCTGACCGCCCGGCAGCTGCACGCGATCAAGGCGCTCGGTGTGCGAATCGCGATCGACGACTTCGGTACCGGCTACAGCTCGCTCGCCTATCTGCGCCAGTTCCCGGCCGATGCGCTCAAGATCGATCGCTCGTTCATTGGTGAGGTCGCGACATCGCGTGAGTCGGACGCATTGATCCATACGCTCGTGCAACTGGGCAAGTCGCTCGACATCGAGACGCTCGCCGAGGGCATCGAGGACGAGGCACAGCTGGCCGCACTGCAGCGCGAAAGCTGCGACTCGGGACAGGGCTTCTGGTTCTCACGGCCGCTCGAGCCCGCGGCGCTCGAGCCGTTCCTGCGCAGCAAGCGCGTGCGCGCGCCGCATAGCGTCTGACGCGAGCAGCTCGGCGCGGCTCAGCTGTAGCGCTCGACGACGCCGTCGGCGACGAGCTCGAGCGCGTTGCGCTGTGTCTCGGGCAGCCACTCGGGGAGACCGGCCTTGGCTCCGGCCACCACTGCCAGCGCATGGTCCCGCGCGAAGTCGAGCGCACCGCTCGCCTCGATCTGGTCACACACCGCGGCGGCCTGATCGGCGGTCTCGACCGAGCGCAGATCCAGCGACGCAAGCTCTGGGTCACGCTTACGCGCCTCGATCAACGGCAGCGTGACGGTGCCGTCGAGCAGGTCCGTGCCGCGGGGCTTGCCGGTCCGCTCTGCCGGCCCAGTCACATCGAGGATGTCGTCTAGCAGCTGGAAGGCGACGCCGATGCCCTCGCCGAAACGGCCGAGCGCGTCGCTCGGTGCCCCACCCGCCAGGGCGCCGAGCTCACACGAGGCCCGGAACAGCACGCCGGTCTTGAGGCGGCAGCGGTCGAGGTAGCGTTCCTGCCCGACGTGTGAGTTCCACGCGTCGTCGCGCTGCATCAGCTCGCCGGAGGCGAGCGCCGAGGCCGCCGCCGACAGAACCCTGATCGGCTCGATCTTGTCGCCGGCCGCCAGCTCGGCGAACGCGCGCGAGAACAGCAGGTCGCCGGTCGCCAGTGCCAGTAGCCGTCCGCCCGAGGCGACCACCGTCGGCCGGCCGCGGCGCAGATCCGCGCCGTCGATCACATCGTCGTGCACGAGCGTCGCCGCGTGCACGAGTTCGACGGCGACCGCTGCGCGAACCAGCGCTTCGCTCTCCTCGACCGGCACCGCCGCGGCGATGCACACCAACAGCGGCCGCAGCCGCTTGCCGCCTGCCGTGATTGTCTGGCTGCCGTGGCGGGCGAGCAGCTCCCCGTGGTTGGAGACGAGCTCGACCATGCGCTGATCGACACGCGTCATCACCCGGCCGGTTCCTGCGCCGCCCGCTTCGACGACCGCTTCGACTGTCGCCACTCCGGGAACGGTCACGTAACCACGGTACCCACGTGGAGCGCGATGATCCCGCCAGCCGTGAGCACGTAGCGAATATCGCCGAGACCGGCGGCGGCCATCCGGGCCGCGAGCTCCTCGGGGCCGGGAAAGCGCCGCACCGAGTTGGGCAGGTAGCTGTAGGCGGCCGTGTCACCTGCCGCGCGACCCAGCACCGGCACGACCCGGTCGAACCACAGCTTGAAGAACGTCGAGAGCGGCGGCCGCTGCGGTGTCGTCATCTCCAGAATCACCACGTGGCCTCCGGGGCGCACGACGCGGGCGAGTTCGCGCAGCCCCTGGTCGAGGTCCGAGAAGTTACGTACGCCGAAGCCGACGGTTGCTGCGTCGAACTCGTCGTTTGCGTGCGGCAGCAGCAGGGCGTTGGCCTGCTCGAACTTCACCGACGCGGTCGCCGGCCCGACGGCGCCTGCGGCGGCCTTGTCGCGCGCGATCTTCAGCATCTGCTCGGCGAAGTCGGCTCCCACTACCTGGCCACCCGCACCGATCGCCTCCGCCAGCGCAAAGGCGAGGTCACCGGTACCGGTCGCGACATCCAGCACGCGACTGTTGGGTCCCACCTGGGCCAGCTCGACCGCGCGCCTGCGCCAGGCGTGATGAAGCCCAGCGGTCATCACCGAGTTGAGCCGGTCGTAGCCGCCGGCGATGCGATCGAACATCGCCTGTACCTGAGGCTCGGCGAGGGTTCCCGTTTGAGCCTTTAGCGGTGACGGATCCGTCATCTGCCAGAGAGTACTGGCCGTAGGGCGAATCAAAGCGGTCGGTGGACACCGCCACCCACCGCTCGAGATTCAGCTACTGGAGCATCGACAGGAACTGCACAAGATCGTTGAACTTCTTCGGCGAGGTCTTGGCCAGCCCGGCGAACGACGGCATCGGCGCCGTCGGGTTCTGCAGCGTCTGGGCGATCGCCCCGGCCGAGCGCGTCGAGCCGACGGTCGTGAGCGGCGGCCCGGGCCCGTTGTTGCCGTTGGAGCCGATCTGGTGGCAGGCCTCGCAGCCCGACTCACCAACGACGATCTCGCCCGCCATGAAGGTCGCTTGCTGAGCCTTCGTCAGGCCGGCCGGGACCGGCACCGAGACGCTGTTCGGAGAACCCGTATTGGCACCGGAGAAGGTGAGGAAGGCGATGCAGGCGATCGTCGCCATGCCGGCGGCGAGTGCGATCGGCCGGCGCGTGATCAGCCGCTCGGGGCTGCGGTCGTACAGCGGCAGCAGGAACAGGGCGATCATGCAAAGCGTCGGCACGCCGATCGTTCCCATCGGGGTGAACTTCGGCACGTTCTTCATCACGCGCAGCACTTCGAAGAGGAAGAAGAAGTACCAGTCCGGACGCGGCACGTAGGTCGTGGTCGTCGGGTTCACCTTCGGACCGAGCTCTGCGCCGAACAGCAGCGCGAGCAGCATGATCACGATCATGACGATCACCGCCATGAGCGAGTCCTTGGCGACCGCGTACGGGAAGAACGGCTTGCCCTCGTTCTTCAGCAGCGCGTACTCGCGGAGGTATTGCTCCTTTTCAGCCTGATTCATCGCTAGCTAAGGCCTTAGACCTCGACGACCTCTTGTACGGCCTCGGGCTCGTGAGCCTTCAGCCACGGCGGCGCGGAGATCCCGAGCTTCGTAACCAGGTACAGGTGGAAGCCGATCAGCGCGGCCATGATGCCCGGGATCAGCATCATGTGGATCGCGTAGAAGCGCGAGAGCGTGGTGGCGCCGAACTCAGGCCCGCCACGCAGGAAGTCACCGATGTACGGGCCGAGGAACGGCGCCGTGTTGTTGATGTTGACGCCCACGATCGTGGCCCAGTAGGAGCGCTGATCGAACGGCAGCAGGTAGCCGGTGAAGCCCATCGCCAGCGTCAGAATCAGCAGCACGACGCCGATGATCCAGGTCAGCTCGCGCGGATACTTGTAGGCGCCGAAGAAGAACACGCGCCCCATGTGCAGGAAGATCAGGACGATCATCACCGACGCGCCCCACTTGTGCATGCCGTGCACGAACTGGCCGAGGAAGACGTTGTCGTTGATGTTGCGGATCGACTCGTAGGCGCCACCGTTGACGTCGGGGCGGTAGTACATCGCCAGGAACACGCCGGTGACGGCCTGGTTGAGGAACGCGAACATCGTGGCCGAGCCGAGTGTGTACGCCCAGTTGATGCCCTTGGGCACCTTGCGGAACATCATCCAGCGCAGGCCCTGCGAGAGCTGCGTGCGCTCGTCGATCCAGTCGACGACGGTGATGCCTGCCTCGGCTGCCGCCTCGACCGGATGCATCGGCGCCGGCTCGCCCGGTGCCGGCGCGGCGGGACGCTTGAGCAGCTTCGGCAGCGGCATCAGGAACCCACGCCTGGGACGGTCGGGGGCAGCGGTAGGTTGGCGATCGACGGCCGCACCGGCGTGTCGAAGCGCGACGGGTACAGGTACTGGCCGATGCCGTCGAGCGGCTCGCCCGGGTCGCGCGGCGAGAAGCGCTCGAGCTCGGAGTTGACCGAGTAGCGCGGGCCGAGGTAGATGTAGCCGTGGCCCGGATGACCGACCGGCGGCACGTAGGTGTAGAAGCGGTCGAGCGGGCGCACGGGCGGCCCACCGGCGACCTCGCCGCGGAAGTTGTAGACGCCGCCGTGGCACGGGCAGACGAAGCGCGCCGCCGCCTCGACGTAGCGCACCGGGCAGCCGAGGTGCATGCAGCGCGACGACAGTGCGATGTAGTTGTTCCACTGATCGTGTGGCTCGGTGTCGATCTGCGGGTTGCGCTTGCGCACGTACGCGATCGACTTGCCGGCCTCGCCGATGCCGGCGACGATCGTGATCACCTTGGTGGCGTAGTTGTCCTCGGTGAAGTCCGCCGGCGTGCCGATGATCTGCCACTCGAAGGGCTGGCGCTTGAAGATCGGGCCGATCGCGAAACCGAGCGCCGGCAGGCCGAATGCGGCCGCGGCGATACCGCCTGCGCTGTGGGTCACCGCTGTCATGAAGCGGCGCCTGGTGACGGTTTCGCCCTCAAAGGCGCCGGGCATTCCGCGGTCGGCGGTGTACTTCGAGGATTGCTTGTGGCGATCTGCTGGCATCTACTTGCGGTTGCTTACGTCGCTCTTCATTGCGCGGCCCGTAAGCCTACATTCAAACGCCTTTACGAGTGCTGCTCCCCCACCGATCGGGGGCGCTGGTCACCCAAGCGGCGCTCCGCGGCGACCAGAAGTTCCCGCGCAGCAGCGCTTTCGCCGTTGGCGTGCAGCTGCGCCACGCGCGAGATCAGATCAGCGAGCCGCCCGGTCTCCTCGATGTCGCCGAGCATCGCCAGCTTCGCCAGGCCCCTGGCGTAGCTCTGATCGCCCAGCAGCAGGTCGAGGTCGGGGTCGGCCGAGTCCGGATTCTCATAGTGCAGCCGCGCGCCGCGCACGATGTCGGCGATCACCTCGGCGTAAGAGGGATTCCCGCCACCCTCCCCCAACCACCCGGCGCTCACGGCGCCAGCTCCTGCAGGACCTCGGCGGCCGCCTCGACGGTCAGCTCAATGTCGCGCTCGCTGTGCACGAGCGACGGAAACCAGGCCTCGAACTGTGACGGTGGCGGGTACACCCCACGCGTGATCAGCCCGCGGCAGAACGCGCCATAGGTCTCCTGGTCGGTGGCCGCCGCGCCCGCGTAATCGTCGACCGCGTCGGCGTCCGTGAAGAACGGCGTCACCAGCCCAGTCACGCTCTGCACGAGTATTTGGCGGCCCGCGCTCGCCGCTGCTTCGCGCAGGCCTAGGACAAGCCGCTCAGTGAGCTCGGCCAGCCGCACGTAGGCGTCCTCGTCGAGCTGGGCGAGCGTCGCCAGCCCGGCGGCGACCGCCAGCGGATTGCCCGAGAGCGTTCCCGCCTGGTAGACGTCGCCGGCGGGCGCGATCCGCCGCATCAGCTCGCGACGCCCGCCGTAGGCCGCGGCCGGCAGGCCACCGCCCACGATCTTGCCCATGATCGTCAGGTCGGGGTCGAGCCCGAGCAGCTGCTGGCCGCCGCCGCGAGCGACGCGGAAGCCCGTGATCACCTCGTCGGCGACGAGCAGGGCGCCATTCCGACGCGCCCCGGCCGCAAGGCTGGCAAGCAAGCCAGCCTTGGCGGGAACCACGCCCATGTTCGCCGGCACCGTCTCTAACAGTACGGCAGCGAACTCGTGCTGATCGAAGGCGGCCGCGAGCGCGGCCTCGTCGTTCCAGGGGATCGTGATCGTCGTGGCGGCGGCCGCCGCGGTCACGCCGGGGCTGCCGGGGATCCCCTGGGTGGCGACGCCCGAACCCGCCTGCGCGAGCAGACCGTCGACGTGGCCGTGGTAGGCCCCTGCGAATTTGAGCAGCTTCTCGCGGCCGGTGACCGCCCGCGCCAGGCGGATCGCGCTCATGCTGGCCTCGGTGCCCGACGAGGTCATGCGCAGCATCTCGACCGACGGCATTCGCTCGGCGACCTCCTCGGCCAGCACCACCTCGCCCTCGGTGGGCGCGCCGAAGCTGCTGCCGTTGGCCGCGGCGCGCGTGATCGCGTGCACACCTGTGGGTTGCCGTGCCCGAGGATCAGCGGACCCCACGAGCAGACCCAGTCGATGTAGCTGTTGCCGTCTACGTCCTTGATGTGCGCGCCGCTGCCGGACTCGATGAAGATCGGGTCGCGGCCGATCGAGCGCATCGCGCGCACGGGCGAATTGACCCCGCCGGGTATCACCCGCTGCGCGCGCCCGTAGAGCGCGCTAGAGGTCGGCGTTCCGACGTTCCCAGTTGCGGTAGTCATCGGTGAAGTAGAGAAGCCTGATCTTCTTGAACTCGGTCGAGGAGTAGAGCGTCGTGCGTTCGCTGATCCCGGTCTGCTCGGCGATCGAGTCGAGGATCGCGTCGCACTCGTCCTTCGAGCGCCCGTGCGCCATCGTGAACACCGAGTACGGCCAGTCGGCGTAGGTGGGGCGCTGGTAGCAGTGCGAGATGCCACGGAACCGCGACATCTCCATGCCCAGCTCGAGCACGCGCTCGTCGGGGACCTTCCAGACACCCATACCGTTCGCGCTGTAGCCGGCGCGCCGGTGGAAGAGGATCGCGGCGACGCGGCGCAGCAGGCGGCGCTCGGTCATTCCCCGGAGGTGCTCGAGCAGCTGCTCCTGCGGGATCTGCAGCTCGGCCGCAGCCGGTGCGTAGGGCTCCGGGATGACCGGCATGGCGCCCTGTGTGGCGCGGATCACCGCGCGGTCGAAGTCGTCATAGGGCTGCGGCTCGGTCTCGGCCGGCTCGACCGCCTCGGCGACCTTGCCAGAGAGCGTCTCCGAGCCCTTCTCCATCTCGAGGTCCATGCGGATCTTGAAGAGCTTGAGCGTCGGCAGCTGGCGGATCGATTCGGCGCCGGCGAGCTCACCCAGGCGCGTCAGCGTCTGCTCGAGACCGAGCGGCGAGTCCGGCTCGGTCGCGATCGTGAACCAGATGTTGAACTCGTGGTTGCGCAGGTAGTTGTGCGAGACGCCGGGGTGCTCGTTGATCACGTTGGCGGCGCGCCAGGGGTTGTCGGGATCGACCTTGGCGGCCACCAGCATCGAGCTGTAGCCAAGCGCGCGCGTATCGAAGATCGGCGTGACCTGGCGGATGATGCGCTCGTCGAGCAGGTGCTGCACGCGGGCGAGAACCTCGTCCTCGCTGATACCGGCCTCGCTTGCGACGTGCTGGTAGGGCCGCGCCGCGATCGGGAAGCTGCCCTGCATCAGGTTGAGCAGGCGCTTGTCGAGATCGTCGAGCGGGATCGCCGCGCCGTCCTTGCGCGAGCGGAGCTTCGGGCCGAAGCCGCTGCCCGTGGGCTCGGCGACTCCATCCTCGGTGTGAGCTACTTCAGCCACTGCGCAGCGTCCTTTGCGTGGTAGGTGATGATGATGTCGGCCCCCGCGCGCTTGATCCCGGTGAGCGCCTCGAGTACCGATTGGCGCTCGTCCATGTATCCCGCTGCGGCCGCCGCCTTCAGCATCGAGTATTCCCCGCCTGTGTTGTAGGCGACCAGCGGCAGCTGTGTCGCCTCCTTGACGCGGCGGATGATGTCGAGGTAGGGCAGCGCCGGCTTGACCATCAGCAGGTCCGCGCCCTCGTCGACGTCGAGCAGCGATTCGCGCACCGCCTCGGTGCCATTGGCGGGATCCATCTGGTAGCTGCGGCGGTCGCCGAATGCCGGAGCGGAGTCCGCAGCGGCGCGGAATGGGCCGTAGAAGGCGGAGGCGAACTTGGAGGAGTAGGCCATGATCGGCAGCTCGGTGAAACCGGCCTCGTCGAGCGCTTCGCGGATCACGCCGATGCGCCCGTCCATCATGTCGCTGGGGGCGACAAGGTCGGCGCCCGCCTGCGCCTGCGAGACGGCGGTACGCGCCAGCAGCTCGAGCGTCGCGTCGTTATTAACGGTGTACTGCGGCTCGCCGTCGGTACCGGGGTGCTCACGCAGCACGCCGCAGTGCCCGTGGTCGGTGTACTCGCACAGGCACAGGTCAGTGATCACGATCAGCTCGGGATGGGCCTCTTTGATCGCTCGCGTGGCGAGCTGCACGATGCCGTCGTCGTCATAGGCGCCCGTACCCTCGGCGTCCTTGTCGGCCGGGATCCCGAAGAGGATCACGGCAGGAATGCCGAGCGCGGCTGCGGAGCCTGCCTCGGTGACGGCTTCGCTGATCGACAGCCGGTCGATGCCGGGCATCGTCCAGATCGGCTCACGCCCCTCGATGCCCTCGGCGACGAACAGCGGGTAGACGAAGTCAGACGCAGAGAGCTGCGTCTCGCGCACGAGCCCGCGCAACTGGTGCGTGGCTCGCAGCCTGCGCATGCGGGTCTTGGGGAAAGCCATGCAGCACCGAGGATACGCCGTTGGCGAGGCCGCTTGGCCGCAGCGCTACGCTGTGCGGCGATGGCCGGCATCGAAAAGCGCGGCGGCTACAAGCCCCGCAGTCAGCGTGAGAAGCAGGCCTACCGGCTCGTGCTGGTCGGCGGCGGCACCGGCGTGGTCGGGGTTGTCACGCTCGTGCTCGCGGTCGCGGGGGTCATCGGCTTCTTCCTGCCGATCGTCCTTGTGCTGATCAGCGTCTTCTGCGTCTGGCGCTTCATGAGCACCACCGGCCAGCGCTGAGCCTGCTGCACGTCATCTTCCTGCTCGCAGCCGGACTGCTCGCCGGAATCGTCGGCACTGCCGGCGGCATCACCTCACTGATCTCCTACCCGGCGCTGCTCGCGATCGGGCTCTCGCCGCTGAGCGCCAACGCCACGAACCTCGTTGCGCTGAACGCCTGCTGGCCAGGCGCGGCGCACGGCTCGCAGCGCGAGCTCGCCGGCTGGGGGCCGTGGCTTCGGCGCTGGTTGCCGCTCACCGCGCTTGGCGGCGCCACCGGCGCGGTGCTGCTGCTCGTCACGCCGCCGGGCGCCTTCGCCCATGTCGTGCCGTTCCTGATCGCCGGCGGTTCCGTGGCGCTGATCGCCGAGCCCTGGATGCGCGGCCTGCGTCCGGCCCGCGCCGCACGCGTCGGCCGCCGGCGCGACGCTGTGATGATCGTCGCGCTCAGCCTGCTGTCGGTCTACGGCGGCTACTTCGGAGCTGGGTCCGGTGTGATGACACTCGCACTGCTGCTGGTGCTGGTCGAGCGCGACCTGCCGACCGCCAACGCGCTCAAGAACATGACCAATGGCGCGATCACCCTGCCCGCCGGCGTGCTGCTCGCGATCTTCGGGCCGGTCCATTGGACCGCGGCCGCGCCACTCGCGGTCGGTGCGTTGGTCGGCTCGCGCATGGGGCCGGCTGTGACCCGTGCGCTGCCGCGGATCGTGACACGCTGGGCTGTGGCCGTCCTCGGCCTCGGGCTGGCGAGCTGGCTGTGGGTCAAGCCAACCGCCTAGTGTCGTATGTCGAAATTCGGTAGCAGCCTCGCGAGCAGCTGAGCGCTCGCCCCGGAACCAGCCAAACCCAAATATCTGATTCGCCACCGTCCAGGGCTACGGGATCGTCCCCAAAATCGTGCCGATCCCGTAGAAGTTCGGGGCAACGGGGCGGAATGTCGGTTCAGGCTGGTCAGCCGACGGTCAGGGACGGGCCCTGACGACCTTTGCGACGACGAGCGTCTCGACCAACGGACCGAAGCCTTTGGCCAGGGCTGAGGCGCCGAAGCCGCTCGAAGTCGCAAGCAGCGCGCCGGTCTGCGGGTTGAAGACCATCCGCATTTGATCATCGCCTGATCCGACTGAGATCTCGACACCGCGACGACCGAGCGCGTCAAGGGCCGTGCCGTTGTAGCGGACGCCTGGCAGCGAGGCTGCAGTCCGATACAGGGCGGCGCGTACCGGGGCCGAGACCGGCATCGCCAGCAGCCAGGCGATGATGTTGAGGTCGCCGACGGCACTGCGGGCGATCGGGGTCGAGCCGCAACAGCGGCCGACGACGGTTCCCGTCCCGGTGCTCTCGTAGCTGACGGCGCGCGATCGCAAACAGCCAGGCTGCGGCCTCGCCGTCCGCGCCGCCACGGAAGCCCCGCCGTGATGCGAACGCCTGCGCGAAGGTCTCGGCGGTCAGATCGAGCGCAACCTGCGCGTCGAAGCAGCGCCGCGTGAAGAAGATCAGAACGCCGTCGACGTGCTCGCGATAGAAGCGCGAAAAGTCGGCTTCGCTGCCGAGGAATCCGTCCACAACCTGATCAGTGCGAACTTGAGCTGGAAATGTGACTGGCCGCTCGCCGGGGTCAGTCTGCACCGACCGGCAGCGGATCACTGAGGGCGAGCTGCTCGCTCGCGACGATCACGTGCCATCGCCCGCCGGCGGCGACCCGCCCGCTGACGTTGCGCCGGTTGGGCGGTCCAAAGCGCCTGACCCTCAGAGCCGGGAGAACGATCACATCTGCGCCGACACGCTCGGCCGCCTGCGTGATCATCTCAGCCGGGTCGCCGACAAGGACCTCATAGGAAACGTCAGCCGCGTCGTCGAGCGCGCTGCGAGCCTCGAGCAGTTCCTCGCGAGCGATCTTCTGGAGCTCGATGTTCCACAGCACCGTCCCCTGAAGACAGCGGCCACAGCCGATGACGCGCTCATGAACGGCTACCGCGACGACGGTTAGGCTGACCGAGCGCCGACGCGCGAGAACGCTGGCCTCTGTGAGCGCGCACCGCCCTTCAGGACTGTCCTCGAACCAGACGAGGACTCCAGGAGCCCTGTGGTCGTCTGCTGCCATGCCGCTAGCGTTCCCCGAAACGCAGAAGCGCAACCCGCGCCAGCACCAAGAAGACCAGCGCCAGCACCACCAGGTGCAGCAGCGACAGGCCGATCGCCGGCTGGCTGCCGGTGAAGGCGTTTGACACCGCCTCGAGCGCGGCGCGGAACGGGAACACGAACGAGATCACGCTCAGCACAGCGTCCAGGCCGCTCGACACCGCGGTGCTCGGCACCAGCGCGATGAACGCAACCGGCAGCGAGATCAGGAACGCGAGCAGCGAGGCGATGCTGACATCACGCGCGAGCGCGCCCACGGTCACGCCCATCGCCGCGAACGCGACGCCGCCAAGGCCGAGTGCCAGCACCCAGAGCACGAAGCGGCTCCAGTCGAGCGGCACGAAGATCGAGAGCGCCGCTGACATCGCAAGTGTCATCGCCAGCGCGCAGCTCGATGCCAGCACCACCTTCTCGCCGAGCAGCAGCTCCGGGCGCACCAACCCGCGCACCAGCCGGCCGTAGGCGTTCTCGGAGCGCTCGAGCGCGAGCATCCCAGCCGCGAGCAGCAACGTCACGAACATCAGCAGAACAACCGCCGCGAT
>Ga0302314_10010425_pt1 | contig 16261 bp, 13 predicted proteins | sample III_Palsa_N2_3_FD_200533 | JGI IMG/M metagenome (GOLD analysis project Ga0302314, IMG submission 200533) | Peat permafrost microbial communities from Stordalen Mire near Abisko, Sweden - III_Palsa_N2_3 | ecosystem: Environmental > Terrestrial > Soil > Palsa > Peat permafrost | place: Sweden... | reverse complement strand
CACCGACCTGTGCGTGCTCCGCCGCGGTCCCGCTGACCAGGGCGGCCGGTTCACGCTGGCCCAGGCCGCCCCCGGCTTCACCCCGGAAGAGGTCGCGAAGCTGACCGAGCTGCCCTTCGACCGGCCCGGCAGCGGCGCGTCATGAGCATCACCGCCGATATCGCCGCATTCATCTGCGACACCGGCTCCGGGTCGATTCCGCCCGCGGCGCGGGACGTCGCCCGCCGGTCGATCCTGGACACGATCGGCGTGGCCCTGGCCGGCCGGGACGAGCCGGCCGTGCGGATCGTGCGCGAGCTGACCGCGCCGGCCGGGGCCGACGGCCCGGCCACGCTGCTGGGCTGGGCCGGGCGGACCACCGCGCTCGACGCCGCCCTGGTCAACGGCACCGCGGCGCACGCACTCGACTACGACGACACCCACGCCAGCGTCCGCGGCCACCCGTCGGCCCCGATCGTGGCGGCCGCGCTGGCCGCCGCGGAGACGGCCGGCGCCAGTGGCGCCCAGCTGGTGGACGCGTACCTGATCGGACTCGAGGTCGCCGGGCGGGCCGGGCGCAGCCTGGGTCCCTCCCACGCGGCGCGGGGCTTCCACTCCACCGGCACCCTCGGCGTCCTCGGCGCGACGGCCGCGTCGGCCCGGCTGCTCGGCCTCGACCCGCCGCGCGCCACGGCCGCCCTCGGCATCGCCGCCTCCAGCGCGGCGGGCCTGCGGCTCAACTTCGGCTCGATGACCAAACCGCTGCACGCCGGCCAGGCCGCCCGGGCCGGGCTGCTGGCCGGGCTGCTCGCGCTGCGGCAGTTCGGCGCGGCCGACGGCGCGCTCGACGCGGGCGGCTTCACCTCCGCCTTCTCCGGTCCCGACGGCGACCCGGCCCGCATCGGCGGCTTCGACGGTTCCTGGCAGGCACTTGACCCCGGGGTCGCGGTCAAGAAGTACCCGTGCTGCAACCGCGGGCACCGGGCCGCCGACGCGATCCTGGCGCTGGTCGCGGAGCACGGCTTCGGGCCGGCCGACGTGGAGCGGATCGAGGTGCGGATGCCGGCCGGCGAGGCCGATGCGGCCGGCCGGGTCGGCCCGATGACCTTCCCCCGGCCCCGGAACGGGCTCGAGGCCAAGTTCAGCATGCCGTACGTGGTGGCGGCCGCCGTGGCCGACCGGGAGCTCGTCATCGGCACCTTCCACGATGACAGCGTGCGCCGCCCGGCGGTCGCCGAGCTGCTCGGCCGGGTGCATCCGGTCTCCGACGAACGGCGGCCCGGCACCGACCCGGCCGCTAACTACGTCGAGGTCGTCGCCTGGCTGCGGGACGGCCGTGAGCTGGCCCGGCGGGTGGCGTTCAGCCGGGGCGATCCCCGCGGCGGCGAACCGCTGAGCTGGGCCGAGCTGACCCGGAAGTACGCCGACTGCGCGGCCGGCGTGCTGCCTGCCGCGCGCGTCGCCCGGTCGGCCGCGCTGATCGAGCGGATCGACGAGCTGGACCGGGTGTCCGCGCTGACCGCCGAGCTGTTCCCGGCCCGGGCCGCCGTACCGGAGCCGACCAGATTAACGCTGGCCCGGCCCGGATCATCCCTTGCTCCGGCCCCCGGGCACGACCTAAGATCAAATTGCATGCACGTTGTGTACTAGATGTCGACTATCCTGACGCACCGGTCACAGGCAAGCGAGGTCAGATTTTGAGCATCATCGACCAGGCCGCGGAGATCCTCTACCGCCTCGGCATCCGCCGCGTCTACGGGCTCCCCGGCGAAGACCACATGGCCCTGCTCGACTCGTTCGCGAAGGCTCGACTACTGCACCGCCTTCAACGAATCGGCCGCGGTCATCATGGCGGCGACCGAGGCGCAGCTCACCGGCCTGCCCGGCGTCGCGGTGCTGTCGCTCGCACCGGGGGTCAGCAACGGGGTCAACGGCCTGCTCAATACCTACCTAGACGAGGTGCCGCTGCTGCTCATCTCCGGCCAGCACCCGGCCGACCGGCTGCCCTTCACTGTCCGGCAGGGCTTTAATATCGAGCAGCTGGTCACGCCTTGCACCAAGTGGCAGGCCCGGCTCACCGCGGGAATGGACGTGCCCAGCGTCATCGGCAAGGCGGTCGATGAGGCCATGTCGGGCCGACCCGGCCCGGTCTACCTGGAAATCCCGGACGGCGTAGCGACCAACCCGGCCGTCACGGACGAAGCCGCGGCCGAGGCCGCGGTCACCCGGCTGCGCGCGCGGTGGCTGTCCGGCCCGGCTGCGCAGGCCGTGAACCCGGCCGCGGTCAGCGAGCTCGCCGCCCGGCTGGAGACGGCCCAGCACCCGGCGCTGCTGCTCGGCGGCCGCCGCCGGCGGGTGACGCCCGCGGCCGTCGCGGCGTTCTCGGCCGCGTTCCGGGTGCCGGTCTTCACCAGCTCGCGGCAGAAGGGCGTACTGGGGGCAGACGCGCCCTGGTACGCCGGCACCTTCCTCAACGGGCGGCTGGAGCAGGAGCTGCTGCGCGAGGCCGACCTGGTCGTGATGATCGACCCGGAGGCCTTCGACTTCTACAACAAGCCGTGGTGCTTCGACGCGCCCGCGGTCGCCGTCACCGACGAGGCCTTCACCGAGTGGATGAACCCGTTCGCGGCGCAGCTAGTGGCCGCGCCCGGGCCGGTCCTGGACGAGCTGACCGCCCGGGGCGGCGGCGCCTCCCGGTGGCAGCCGGCGGACGTAGCCCGCTACCGCACCACGGTCCGCGACGCCCTGCTGCCTCCCGGGGCCGCTACCTTCTCAGTGGCGCACGCGGTCGACGCCGCCCTCGCGGCCTGGCCCCGCGACGGCTACCTGACCGCCGACGCCGGGTTCAGCAAGCCGCTGATCGCGATGCTGAGCGAGCCGGACTTGCCCGACCACTTCCTGGCCTCCAACGCGCTGTCCACGATGGGGTACTCGATCCCGGCCGCGGTCGCCGCCCGCCGGGCCGGGGCCGTGCCCGTGCTGGGCTTCCTCGGCGACGGGTCGCTGCTGATGCGGGCCACCGAGCTGATGGTCGGGGCGGCCGACGGCATTCCTGGCGTATTCGTCGCGATCATGGACCGCGCGCTGACCCAGATCGAGGTCAAACAGGAACGACGGCAGCTGCGGACCGTCGGCGCCGCCCTCCCCCCGGTACAGTGCGCCCAGCTCGCGGTCGCCCTGGGCATCGACGGCAGCGACGTCGACAACGCCGGCGAGCTCACCGCCGCCGTGGCCAAGGGACTGCAGGGCGACCGCCCGGTCCTGATCGGCGCGCACGTGGACCCGGCGCCGTCGCGGACCCTCTTCGAACTGCTGCGCGGGTGAGCCCGGTGACCGCAGACACGCCGAGCCCAGCCGACCGGCCCGTGGTGGCCGTGCTCGACCCGATGCCAGCCACGTCCCGGCAGGTGATCGCCGATATCTTCGGCGGCGAATTCACCATCCGGCAGGCTGATGACGACTCCGCCGCCGCCAAGCGGCAGGTCGCGGCGGACGCCACCGTGCTGCTGACCATGTACGGCGCGGTCGACGCGGACACGATCGGGGCCGCGCCGCGGACCCGGGTGATCCAGAAGCTCGGGGTCGGCACCGACAAGATCGACACCGGCGCCGCGGCCGGGCGCGGCATCGTCGTCCTGAGGGCGGCCGGAATCAACGCCGACGCGGTGGCCGAGCTCGCCGTGCTGCTGATCCTCGCGGTCGGCCGCAACCTGAACCGGGCCATGGCCGCGGCCCGGTCCGGCCAGGTCGAGAAGGAACTGCTCCGGGCCGAGTCGTTCCAGCTGACCGGCAAGACCGTGGGCCTGCTCGGACTGGGCCACATCGGCCTCGCGGTGGCACGGCGGCTGGCGCCCTTCGGCGTCACCCTCGCCTACCACGACCTGCGGCGGGCGGACCCGGCGACCGAGGCCGCGGTCCCGATCCGCTACGTTCCGGCCGAGGAGATCATCGCCGGCTCGGACGTGATCTCACTGCACCTGCCGTTGACCCCCGCGACCAGGAACATCATCGGCGAGCAGGCGCTGGGCCAGGTTAGGCCGGGCCTGATCCTGGTCAACACCGCCCGCGGGTCGCTGGTGGACGAGCGCGCCCTGGCCAAGGCGATAGCCGACGGCCGGGTGCTCGGGGCAGGCCTGGACGTCACCGCCGAGGAGCCGCTGCCGGTCACCTCGCCGCTGCACGGCCTCGACCGCGTCGTGCTGACCCCGCACGTCGGCGGCGCGGTGGCGAACAACTTCCCCCGGGTAATCCGGCACGCCTACGACAACGTGCGGGCGGTGCTGGGCGGCGGCGCCGTCGCGGAGGCCGACGTGGTCAGCTGGCCTGGCCGCGACGGCGGCGACGGGGGGCCGCGGCGGTGACCGCCAGCCCGGCCGGCACCCGGCTGGACCCGTACCTGGACGACTCCGGCCCGCTCGGCGGCTACGTCGACGGGGACTGGGTGCCAACCCACGGGGAACCGATCACTGTGGAAGACCCGGCAACCCGCGTTGAGCTGGCCACGGTGCGCGACGCCACCCCGGACGACGTAGGCGCCGCTGTCGCCTCGGCCCGGGCCGCGTACACCTCCGCCTGGCGCGACACCCGGCCGGCCGACCGGGCCCAGGTCCTGTTCCGGATCGCCGCGGTGCTCCGCGAGCACGCCCCCGGCCTGGCCCGGCTGGAGACGCTGGACACGGGCAAGCCGCTGCGCCAGGCCCGGTCCGACGTCGCCACCGCCGCGCGCTACTTCGAGTTCTACGCCGGCGCAGCGGACAAGCTCTACGGCGACGTCATACCGGGCGAAGGCGATTACTGGTCCTACACCTTGCGCGAGCCCTACGGCGTGGTCGGCCATGTCACCCCGTGGAACTCGCCGATCAGCCAGATGTGCCGCGGCGTAGCGCCCTGCCTGGCCGTCGGCAACACCGTGGTGGTCAAGCCGTCCGAGCTCACCCCGCTGACGAGCCTGGTCGCGGCCCGGCTGTTCACCGAGGCGGGCCTGCCGCCGGGCGCCTGCAACGTCATCGCCGGCCGCGGCCCCACGGCCGGGGCGGCCCTGGTCCGGCACCCCGACGTGGCGCACGTCGCGTTCACCGGGTCGGTGCCGACCGGCCGGGAGATCCTGCGGATGGCGGCGGAGCGGATCATCGGCGCCAACCTGGAGCTCGGCGGCAAATCGCCCACGATCATCCTGCCAGACGCCGACATGGCGACGGCGGTGCAGGCCGGGGCGATGGCCGTGGTCCGCAACGCAGGGCAGTCCTGCTTCGCGACGACCCGGCTGCTCGTGCACCGCTCGGTCGAGGCCGAGTACGCTCAGCGGCTGGCCGACGCCGTCGCCCATCTCTCCGTAGGCCCGGGCCTGGACGACCCGGACCTAGGGCCGGTCGCCTCCGCTCAGCAGCTGCGGAAGGTCACCGACGCCATCGAGTCCGGCCGCCGGGAAGGGGCCACCGTGGCCGTCGGCGGCACCCGGCCCGCCGGCCTGGACGGCTACTTCATCACCCCCGCCGTGCTCACCGGGGTGCGCAACGACATGGCGGTGGCCCGGCAGGAGATCTTCGGGCCGGTGCAGACGGTGATCGCCTTCGACGACCTGGACGAGGCGGTCGCGCTGGCCAACGACTCCCCCTACGGCCTGGCCGCGGGCGTGTTCACCCGCGACATCGCGGTGGCCCACCGCGTCGCCCGGCAGCTGGAGGCGGGCCAGGTCCAGATCAACGGGTACCCGCTGGGCGGCGTGGAGACGCCATTCGGCGGCTACAAGAGCAGCGGCCTGGGCCGGGAGAAGGGCCTGGCCGCGCTCGAGCACTACACCCAGCTCAAGACCGTCATCGTCAGCAATTCTGGAGGACCCTGGTGACCGGCAGTGACAGCAAGCACGTGGTCGTGGTCGGCGGCGGCAACGCGGGCCTGTGCGCGGCGTTGTCCGCCGCGGACGCGGGCGCGCGGGTAACCCTGCTCGAGCGCGCGCCTGCGGGACGCCGTGGCGGCAACACCGCCTTTACCGCGGGCGCGATGCGCGTCGCCTACAAGGGAACGGAAGACATCACCGCGCTGGTGCCCGACCTCAGCGACGAGCAGCTGGCGGTGACCGACTTCGGCAGCTACGACGAGTCGCGGTTCTTCGACGACCTGGCCCGGGTGACCAGGTACCGGGCCGACCCGGAGCTGGCCGAGACCCTCGTCTCCAACAGCTTCGAGACGCTGCGCTGGATGCGGGACCGCGGCGTGCGCTTCACCCCTATCTACGGCCGGCAGGCGTTCGAGGTCGACGGCCGCTTCACGTTCTGGGGCGGGCTCACCCTCGAGGCGGTCGGCGGCGGCCCGGGACTGGTCGAGTTTCTCGGCAAGGCCGCCGACCGGCTCGGTGTCACCACCCGGTTCGGCGCCCGGGCGATCGCGCTGCGGACGGGCCCGGGCGGGGTGAGCGGTGTCGTCGTGCGCAGCAACTGGCAGGAGGAGACCATTGCCTGCGACGCCGTCGTGCTGGCCGCGGGCGGGTTCCAGGCCAATACCGAGTGGCGCACCCGCTACCTCGGCCCGGGCTGGGATCTGGCCAAGGTCAGGGGCAGCTCGTTCAACACCGGCGACGGCATCCGGATGGCCCTCGACATCGGGGCCAGCCCGGCCGGGAACTGGTCCGGGTGCCACGCCGTGCAGTGGGACTACAACGCACCCGAGTTCGGCGACCTGGCGGTCGGCGACGGGTTCCAGAAGCACAGCTATCCCTGGGGCATCGTGGTGAACGCGGCCGGCCGGCGGTTCATCGACGAGGGCGCCGACTTCCGCAACTACACCTACGCGATGTACGGGCGGCGCGTGCTCGAGCAGCCGGGCCAGGTGGCCTGGCAGATCTTCGACGCCAAGGTGGCCCACCTGCTCCGGGACGAGTACCGGATCCGCCAGGTAACCAGGGCCAGCGCCGACACCCTGGAAGAGCTCGCGGGCAAGCTCGACGGCATCGACGAGACCGGGTTCGTCAGCGAGATCGCGGCCTACAACGCCGCGGTCGACCAGGGCACCCGGTTCGACCCGAATGTCAAGGACGGCCGAGCGGCCCGCGGGCTGCCGGTCCCCAAGTCCAACTGGGCCAACACCATCGACACCCCGCCTTACCAGGCGTTCGCGGTGACCTGCGGTATCACCTACACCTTCGGCGGACTGCGGATCGACGCGGCTACCCGGGTCCTCGACACCGACCTCAACCCGATACCCGGGCTGTACGCGGCGGGCGAGCTTACCGGCGGCCTCTTCTACTTCAACTATCCCGGCGGGTCGGGCCTGACCAACGGCTCGGTCTTCGGCCGGATTGCCGGCGCGGGGGCGGCTTCCGCCTCTTGACGAAAGAGGCGAGGCGTTATTAGGGTTGTTGCATACAAAAAGTATGCAATAACTATAACTCTGCCGCCGTCAAGCGGCATCGTGCCGGTTAGCCGTCACACGCTCCCGTTCCGTTCCCTGTGAATTGCATGCACGGATGATTCCGTGCCTTCCTATCTCGACGAAGAAGACGAGGATCTCTCATGATCGAAGAGGCGGTGAGCCGGCGTACCCTCCTGCGGGGCGGGATGGGACTAAGCGCGGCGGCTCTGATCGCGGCGTGTTCGTCCGGCGGCGGTACCACGAAGACGGCCAGCGGGGCCTCGGTCACCAGCATGACCGCGGGCTGGTCGACCGCCTCGGGCGGCTGCGGCCCGTTGTGGGTCGGGGTCGACCAGGGCATCTTCAAGAAGTACGGGCTCAACGTGAGCCCGATCATGTCCGGCAGCACCGCCAGCGCCACCGCCGTCGTGGCCGGCAAGTCGCAGATCTACTACGGCGAGGCGACAAGTGCCTTCCAGGCCGTGACCCAGGGGCAGCCGCTGCAGATCGTCGGCACCTTCCGCGACTACGGCCTGTTCTACTTCATGACCGGGCCCGGCATCACCTCGGCCGCCCAGCTGAAGGGCAAGCCGATCGCGATCTCCTCGGTCGGCGACAGCACCGACCTTTCCACCCGCAACGCCCTGGCCACGCTTGGCATCCCCGTGAGCGACGTGACCCTGCTGGCCACCGGAACCTCGGATGCCCGCGAGGCGGCCCTGCTGACCGGCAAGGTCGCGGCCACGCTGCTGACCAACCCGACCGCGGACGAGGCGGTCGCCAAGGGCTGCAAGATCCTCGTCGACCAGACCAAGCAGCTGTTCGTGGGCAGCGCCGTCATCACCGACAAGTCCTACGGCCAGCAGAACCCGGACGCCGTGGTGAACTTCCTCAAGGCAATGGTCGAGGCGGTGAAGTTCATGGACGACCCGTCGAACAAGCAGGCCGTGCTGACCAGCTTCGCCAAGTACTTCGAGCTGAAGGTGACCGACCCGACGCTGGTGGCCAACTACACCCTGTACTCGAAGCCCGGCGCGCTTTCCCGCGACCCCTATCCGAACGCGGGCGGCGGGAACGCGATCATCGCAGCCCTGAAGTCGGAGAACCCGGGCCAGTACTCCTCGCTCACGCTGGACAAGGTGTACAACTACACGTTCGCGCAGAAGCTGCGCAGCTCCGGCTTCCTCACGAGTACGTGGGGCAGCCAGCTCAACGTGGGCGCGACGCCGAGTGCGAGCTAGCATGGCTGACTTCGCCTACGTCCGCCGCGTCGACGCGTCCGCCCTGGACGAGCTGCCGGCGGACGCCCGGTTCTCGCAGAAGCTGATCGACCACGGCAACGGCGGGCGGAACGCTTCGGTGGCCTACATCCGCACGCCGCCCGGCGGCGGCTCGCCCCGCGGCCTGCACACCCACGACTGGGAGCAGATCTTCTACGTCCTCGAGGGGACGATGACGATCGAGGTCGAAGGCGAGCAGATGACGGCCGGGCCGGGCAGCCTGATCGTGTTTCCGGCCGGCGTCCCGCACCGCAACTGGAACGACTCGGCCGCCCCGACCGTCCACCTCGCCGTGAACACGCCCCTGCCCCCACCCAAGCCCGCCGCGGCCCGTGTGCCCGCGGGCGGGCGATGATTGGCGATCCATGATCGATATCAACGAGACCTTCACCGTCGCCGCGCCCGCGGACGAGGTGTACGGCGTGCTGTCGGACCCGTCCGCGGTCGTCGAGTGCGTCGAGGGAGCCTCCCTCGGCGCCCAGCGCGACGACGGCAGCTACGACGGCAAGATGACGGTCAAGTTCAGCGCGCTGCGGGTCAGCTTTAGCGGCCGGGTCGCGCTCGAACTGGACGAGGAGGCACGCCAGGGCACCGTCCGGGCCACCGGGCGCGACGGCCAGGGCGGCACCAAGTTCCAGGCGACCGCCTCCTTCCGGGTGGAGCCGGCCGACCGCGGGCAGTCACTGGTCACCGCCACGGGCGAGGTCGTGCTCAGCGGCAAGCTCGCGTCGATGATCGAGAACGCGGCCGGGGCGGTAGTGCGGCGGATGACCGACGACTTCGTCACGGCCCTGTCGGTCCGCTGCGCCAGCGGCTCGGCCGAGATCGGGGCCGGGCCGCCGTCATCACCCGAGGCGCCGGCCGAGTCCCGGCCGGCCGGGGTGCTGCTGCTGCACGGCTTTGGCGGCTCGCCCAACGGGCTGCGGGCCTGGGGCGAGGCACTGGCGGCGGCCGGCGTCGCGGTCAGCATTCCCCGCCTGCCCGGTCACGGCACCCGCTGGCAGGACCTCGGCCGGACCAGCTGGCCGCAGTGGTACGCGGCCGCCGCGGACGCCCTGGCCAAGCTGCGGGAAGAGCAGGCCCAGGTCTTCGTCATGGGCATCTCGCTCGGCGCCACGCTCGCGCTGCGGCTGGCCGAGCAGCGGCCGTCCGACGTGGCCGGCGTTGTCGCCGTGAACCCGGTCGTCACCCAGGTAGCCGGCACTCCCCGGCCGCTCGGGCTGGCCCGGCTGGTGCGCCGGTCCGCCCGCGCGGTGACCGGCGACGCGCACCGGGCCGGCGTCACCGAGGTCGGCTACGAGCGGATTTCGCTCCGGGCGGCGGGCGCGCTGCGCCAGCTGGGCGCCGCGGTGCTGGCCGACCTGGACACGATCAGCGTCCCGGTGCTGCTCGGCACCAGCGCCCAGGACCACGTGGTGCCGCCCGCCGACGGTGAGGCGGTGTGGTCCGGCCTGCCGGCCGGACGACGGGAGCGGGTGCGGTTCGCCACCAGCTACCACCTCGTGCCGGTCGACGACGACGACCAGCAGCTGTTTACCGACAGCATCAACTTCATCAGAAATCACGCGCTGGCCACCCGGCCGTAAGCAGCTGGCCAGCTCGGGCAGCAGTGAGGAGTCAACGTCATGGCCAACGTCATGAGAGTTGATGACCAGGCGGATCTCACGTCTTCATCGGCCGACGACCAGGCGGCGTCGGGCGGTCAGCGCGCATGGCGGTTCGTCCGCCGCCACTACACGCGGGTACTCGGCCTGGCCGCCGTACTCATCTTCCTCGGCGCCTGGCAGCTGGCCAGCGACACGAACCTCATCAACCCGCTGTTCTGCAGCTCGCCCAGCCTTATCTGGGGCGAGCTGGGCACGCTGATCTCGACTGGGCAGCTATGGCCCAACGTCTGGATCAGCGGCCAGGAGTTTCTCTGGGGCTTTGGCATCGCGATCGTGGTGGGCATCCCGCTCGGCTTCCTGATCGGCTGGTACAAGCCGGTCGGGGCGATCTTCAGCCCGTTCATCACCTTCCTGAACGCGGTTCCCCGGGTGGCGCTGCTGCCGCTGTTCATCATCTGGGTCGGGATCGGCATCGACCTGAAGATCGCGGTCGTGCTGCTCGGCGCGCTGATCGCGATCCTGATCAACGTGGTCACCAGCATCCAGTCGCTCGACCCGCAGGCCATCACCATGGCCCGGTCGTTCGGCGCGAGCGACTTCAAGATCTTCCGGACCCTGGCCCTGCCCGGGTCGGTCCCGTACATCATCAGCGGCATCCGGGTCGGTCTGGGGCACGCGCTGACCGGTGTCGTCGTCGGCGAGCTGTACGCGTCGAACGCCGGCATCGGCCACCTGATCGCGGCCGCGGGCAGCACCTTCGAGACCAACCTGGTCTTCGCGGGCGTGGTGATCATCGCGATCTTCGGTCTGATCGCCAACGGAATTCTGAGCCTGCTCGAACAGCACTTCGCCGACTGGCGCCAGAGCGCCCGCTGAGGAAGGGGACATCACCGCCATGACCAGTAACGGCCTTGTGATCAAGGACCTCACGATCCAGTACCGCACCGCCCGGGCCGGCCTGAAGCGCGCGCTGCAGGACATCAACCTCACCATCGAGAGCGGCGAGTTCGTCTGCGTGGTCGGCACCAGCGGCTGCGGGAAGACCACGCTGCTCAAGGCCATCGACGGCCTGGTGCCGGCCGACCGCGGCACCATCGAGCTGGACGGCAAGCAGGTCAAGGGACCCGGCAGCAACCGCGCGGTCGTCTTCCAGGCTCCCTCGCTGCTTCCCTGGCGCTCGGTCATCGGCAACGTGACCTACGGCCTGGAGATGCAGAACCGCGCCCGCTCGGCCAAGAGCAAGGCGACCGTCCAGGAGCTGATCCGGCTCGTCGGGCTGCAGGGCTTCGAGCGTTCCTATCCCGGCGAGCTTTCCGGCGGCATGCAGCAGCGGGTCAACCTGGCCCGCGCGCTGGCCGTGGACCCGCAGCTGCTGCTGCTGGACGAGCCGTTCGCCGCGCTCGATGCCCAGACGCGCGACCTGATGCAGTCCGAGCTGCTGCGGATCTGGGAGAGCACGCACAAGACGGCCATGTTCATCACCCACCAGATCGACGAGGCCATCTACCTGGCCGACAAGGTGGTCGTGATGACCGCCCGGCCCGGTCGCATCCGCGAGGTGATCCCGATCGACCTGCCCCGCCCGCGCCCGCTGAGCATCAAGCGCGAGCCGGCCTTCGTTGAGTACCTCGACCGGATCTGGATGCTGATCGAGGAAGAGGGCCGGCTGTCCGGATCCACCGCCGCCCCGGCCTGATCCGCTCAGTGCCGCAGCAGCATCTCGATACGCAGCTCGGACAGGTGCCGCATGTGCCCGATCGCGAGCTTCTCCGCTTCGGCGGCGTCGCCGCGGCTGATCGCGTCCGCGAGCATCACGTGCTCCTCGATCGACTCCTTGACCCGGCCCGGCAGCCCGAGCGTCGGGTCGGGAAACCGGCGCGCGGCGTTCTGGATCTGGCTGAGCGAGCGGTCCAGGTAGCGGTTGCCGGCCGCCTCGCGCACGATCTCGTGGAAGTGGAAGTTGAGCCGCGACAGCTCGCGGATCTCCCCGGCCTCGCCGGCCCGCTTCATCTCGGGGATGAGCACGGTGAACTCCTCCAGGCAGTGCCGGGCCGAGCGGCGGGCCGCGAGGCGGGAGGCCAGCCCCTCGAGTACCTCCCGCATCGCGTACAGCTCGATGACGTCCTCGCTCGTCATGGGGCTGACGACGGCCCCCTGGTTGGCGTTGATGTTGACCAGTCCCTCGGCGGCCAGGATACGGAAGGCGTCGCGGACCGGCGTGCGGCTCACCTTGAGCTCGCGGGCCACCTCGGCCTCGCGCAGCCACGCGCCCGGCGCCAGCGCGCCGTCGAGGATCGCCTGCCGCAGCGCGTCGGCGACGGCGCCCGGCATGTTCCCGCGCGACGGCGCCTGGCCGCCGGCCAGCAGCACCAGCCGCCCCAGCACGGAAACAACTTCTTCGCCGGAACCAGAAGGGGTATTCATCAGGCCTCGATCCTCGCGCGACGCTCGTGGCCTCGATCGTATGCAAATGCGGCCCCTGCGAACTACCGAACGGGCCAAGCCGGTTCCCGCCAGCGGGCCCCGTTTGCCGCGGCGGGCCGACTGGACCGCTAGTCACCGGAGAAGGAACATTGTATGCTAGTAGCATACAATCGCCGGTTCCGAGCATGGCGAGAACCATGGTGAAAAGGGGATCTGTTCGTGAAAGTCTTTGAGGCGCTCGCGCGGGCATTCGCGGCCGAGGGTACGACTGCTGTCTTCGGCATGATGGGCGACGCCAACATGTACTGGATGAATGAGCTGGACAAGCTTGGAATCCGGCAGTTCGAGGTCCGGCACGAAGGCGGCGGCCTGGCCATGGCCGACGGCTGGGGCCGCGTCAACGGCAACCCCGGCGTGTGCACGACCACCAGCGGCCCCGGCGTCGCGCAGCTCGCCACCACCCTGCTGGTGGCGTCGCGGGCGCGGACCCCGCTGGTCGCCTTCGTCGGCGAGGCCCCCCTGGGGGACGACTCGTACGTGCAGCGGCTGGACCAGAAGCGCTTCGCCGAAGCGTGCGAGGCGGGCTTCGTGCACCTGACCAAGGCCGACAATGCCTACGAGGCCGTGCAGAGCGCCTTCTACCTGGCCCGGACCGAATCACGGCCCGTCCTGCTGTCGGCTCCCATGGACATCCAGCAGCAGAGCTTCGACGACGACGACGAGTACGTGCCGTCGGCGCAGCTCCTGGCGACGTCGCAGCCGCCCTACCCCCACCCGACGTCCATCGCGGCGGCCGCCGACGTCATCGCCCGCAGCGAGCACCCGGTGATCATCGCGGGCCGCGGCGCCATCCGGGCCGGGGCCGGGCCGGCCATCCTCCAGCTCGCGGAGAACACCGGCGCGATCATCGCGACGACCCTGATGGCCAAGACCTGGCTGTCGGACGAGGACGAGTTCCACGTCGGCATCTCCGGGCTGTACTCGACGCGGACCGCGATGGAGCTGTTCCAGGAGGCGGACTGCGTCATCGCCGTCGGCGCCGGGCTCAACAAGTACACCACCGAGCACGGGTACCTGTACCCGGGGGCGACGTTCATCCAGGTGGACGCCAAGCAGCACGTGGTCATGGGCGACGGCCGCGCCGCCGACGTCTTCATCCACGCCGACGCCAGCATCGGCGTACAGGAACTCCACCGGGTGCTCACCGAGCGCGGCGTGCGCCGGACGGGCTACCGGATACCGGAGGTCAAGGAGCGGCTGGCCACCTCCTTCGACGACAACCAGCACTATGACCTCGAGCCCGGCACGCTTGATCCCCGGGACATCTGCCGCCTGCTGGACGACCGGATTCCACCGGAGATCGGCTTGATCATCGGCGGCGGGCAGAACATCTGCTTCTCCACCATCTTGATGACCAAGAAGCGCAGGCTGATCCTGGCCAACCAGCACTTCGGGTGCATCGGCCAGGGCCTGACCACGGCCATCGGCGCCGTGGTCGCCACCGAGGACAAGCCGGCGTTTCTCATGGAGGGCGACGCGGGCTTCATGATGCACCTGCCGGAGTTCGAGACCGCCGTCCGCTACGGCCTGCCGCTGCTGGTGGTCATCCTCAACGACCAGCTCCTCGGCGCCGAATACCACAAGTCCGTGGTGAAGGGGCTCAACGCGGATCTGGCCCGGGTCACCACCCCGGATCTCGGTGCGGTCGGGCGGGCCCTCGGCGGCCGCGGTTCCCTGGCCCGGACGCTCGACGAGCTGCGGGCCGCGATCGACGAGTACGTGGCCGACCCCGCGCCCACCATCATCGACGCGCGCATCTCCACCACCGTGATCAGCATTCCCTACCGCCGCCTGCACTTCGGCCAGGACGCCTGATGACCGCCGGCCCGGAGGTAGCGGCCGACGAGCGCCGTGCCCGTGCCGCCCGCGCCCTGCTCGCAGCGTCGCAGGGCGACCCGCTCGACGACGCCGACCTGGCCGCGCTGCGCGCCTACGACGGCGCCGAGCTGCGCGACGGCCTGTCCTTGCAGCTGGCCCTGGCCGAGCGGTGGCGGCGCCGCGGCGAAGAGATAGGCGGCTGGAAGATCGGCTGGACGTCCCGCGGCGCCAGGGACCGCGGCGGCCCCGGCTTCCGCCCGTTCGGCTTCATCCTGGCCACCCGCATCCTGCCGTCCGGCAGCGTGCTCGAGGCGGCCGCGGTCCCGGGCGGCGCGCTCGAGCCGGAGATCTGCGTCACCATCGGCAGCAGGCTGGCCGGCCCCGACGTGACGATCGAACAGGCGAAGGCGGCGGTCGAGTCGGTCGCCCCGGCCTTCGAGGTCATCTCGCACCGGCTGCCTGACGGCCTGCCGCTGGCCGCGCGCATCGGGGGCGGGCTGAACAACTGGGGCCTGGTCCTGGGCGAGCCGCGGCCGGCCGGCCTCGCCCTCGATGTGCTCCCGGTGGAGCTGAGGCACGACGGTGAGCTGCTCGGCGCCGCGACGTCGGATGCCGCCACCGTCGATGACCCGTACCTGTCACTCACGCGGGTGACGCGGGAACTGCACGCCCACGGCCTGGCCCTGGAGCCAGGACAGCGGGTGATTACCGGCTCGATCACGGCCTCCGCCAAGGTCCGCAACGGCCGCTACGAGGCGACGTTCGGACCGCTGGGCAGCGTGGCGATCGAATTCCGCTGACTAGCCCGCGCCCGCCGCTGCGGGCAGGCGCCGACCCGGGCGATCCGCGGGGCGGCGCCTGCCCCGGCGGCGGGCCCTGACGGGCGACCGTCCGGCCGGCGGATGTCCGCGGTCCCCGGAAACGAGACAGTCCGGTTCGTCCGCAGCGCACGGGTATCATTGCATGCTACTGGTATGCAATAATTGCTGTCGAGATGTTAAGGGACCGTAGCCGAAATGCTCCGCACGTGTCAGTGGTGCAGGAACAGCTAAAATCAGGCTGGTGGCTAGAGTATAAGGTCTGTATGCGATCAGAGCTACCACCGCGCCCAGAGTGAGGATCCGACACCCAGATGAACACCCCGTCCGCTCCCGGTGACGAGGAAGTCCCCACCCTGGCACGGTTTGCTCTCCCCGCCGGAGCCGGCGCGCTGTCGCGCGGCAGCATGCCCAGCGCGGTGGCCGACATCCTGCGTGAGGCCATCCTCGATGGCCAGCTGGCCCCGGGCGCGTGGCTGCGCGAGGCCGAGGTCGCCCGCGAACTCCAGGTGAGCCGCACACCCATCCGCGACGCCTTCCGTATCCTGGCCGCCGAGGGACTGGTCAACATCAACGCCAACCAGGGGGCCGTCGTCAGCCCCATGACCGGCGAGGACGTGATCGAGCTGTACGTGATGCGGGAAGTCCTCGAGGGGCTGGCCTCCCGCCTCGCGGCCCGCCGGGCGGCGCAACGCTGCCTCGAAGAGTTCGCTGTCCTCATCCCGGAGATGAAGCGGGTCGGCGAAGCCGGGGAGATCCGGCAGCTGTCGCGGCTCAACTTCCAGTTTCACGCGATCGTGTGCGAGGCGGCCGGCAACCGCTACCTGGACCGCTCGCTCAGCCAGATCCAGAACGCCGCGCGCCGGTTTCCCGACCCGACGCTCGGGCTGCCGGGCCGGGTCAAGGAGTCGATCGAGGAGCACGTGAT
>Ga0302314_10010423_pt1 | contig 16262 bp, 14 predicted proteins | sample III_Palsa_N2_3_FD_200533 | JGI IMG/M metagenome (GOLD analysis project Ga0302314, IMG submission 200533) | Peat permafrost microbial communities from Stordalen Mire near Abisko, Sweden - III_Palsa_N2_3 | ecosystem: Environmental > Terrestrial > Soil > Palsa > Peat permafrost | place: Sweden... | reverse complement strand
TAGTTGGTCACGATCACCGCGGCGAAGCGCCGGCCGGGGAGCGGCCAGGGGTCCGCCTCCAGATCGGCCTCGACGAGCTCGATGCCCTCGACCCCGGCCATGCCGTCGAGGCGGCGATCGACCGCCGTCACGGGATGGCCACGATCGCGGAAAAACCTTGCATGCCGTCCGCCGCCGGCCGCCAGATCGAGCACCGCCCCGCCGGGTGCTGCCAGATGCGCAAAACGCCGGACCCAGCCCGAGGGCACGCCCCAAGGATCGCTCATCCGTCTTCCCTCCAGCCCGCCAACACTCTGATAATGCGATGATCCTCTACGAACTCAAATGCCCGTCCGAACATTTCTTCGAAGGCTGGTTCCGCAGCAGCGACGGTTATGAGGAGCAGCGCGAAGCCGGCGAAATCGCCTGCCCGGTCTGCGGCGCCCATGATGTCGTGAAGGCAATGATGGCGCCGCGCCTGGCCCGCTCCGAGAAATCCGGGCCCAACGCGGCCGAACAGCTGCAGCTGCTGCGCGGGTTGCGGCAGGCGGTCGAAAGCAAATGCGAGAATGTCGGCGAGCGCTTCGCCGAGGAGGCGCGCAAGATTCACTACGGCGAGACCGACCCGCGCGGCATCTATGGCAGCACCAGCGAGGCCGAAGCCGAGCAGCTCGCCGATGAAGGCGTCACTTTCGCCAAGATCCCATGGGTGCCGCTGGCGGACGGTTAGGGTTGGGATCGCGCCAACCTCCTCCTCCCTTTGCGGTCAACGTGCGCTCGAATCTTTCCATTTAGTTTCAATGATTTATGCGTTACCAGTCATGGCCGGGCTTGTCCCGGCCATCCACGTCGGCCCGACGCCGCATTTGCTTCAGACACCAGAGGCAGCTTCCCGACATGGGTGCCCGGGACAAGCCCGGGCATGACGGATATTTCCACAAACCCCTGATTCTCCATCGAAAGATCTATGCGCAGGCCCGTCAACCGGGCGTAGACTTCCTCCCAGCTCTTTGGAACTCTGGTCGATTTCGTATTTTTCATCGCCAGGCCGCCAACTCCGTAAGAGGGTAGATGTCAGGCATGGTGCTGGATTATGGCAGGCAACACTTCTTGTATTTTTTGCCGCTGCCGCAGGGGCATGGGTCGTTGCGCCCGACCTTGTCGTGCCGGACCGGCGGTGCCGGCAACCCCGAAGGCAGGGCCGGATAGTAGGGCACCGGCGTGACGCGGGCGATCCTCAGTCCCAGGTCGATTTCCACATCCTCTTCGTCGCCGGCAATCGAAAGATCGACCACCTTGCGTCGGAACGCCGCCCGAATCGCGTCGATGGATTCGACGGCGTGCAGATCCAGCAGCGTCGAGACCGCGTAGCCGTTGACGAGGCGATCCTTGCCGGGCGCCCGTTCCAGCACGCGCGTCACGATACCGACGCAGTCGCCGCGACATTCGGGGTGCCGATCGGCGATTTCCTTGAGCCCCGACAGCGCGGCGATGGCGGCATCGGGCGGGTTCGATCGGCCGGCCAGGAACGCGGCAGTCGGCGCGATCGCGGCCGGCCCGATCATGCCGAACACCACAGGAAGCTCTCCCTCTGCCCAATCGTCCTCGTCAGCCACCCGCAGGTAAGCCAGCAGGGGCGTAACTGCCGCCGCCGCGCGCAGCTGCGCCAGAGCTCGCCACGCATGCACGGGCGCCCAGATCAGGCAGCCCTCTCCATCGGACCAATGCAGTTCCGTATCGCAGGCCATACGCACCAACTCGCCGACATGCCCGCTGCCGAGGCCGAATTCGGCAACATAATCAGGCCATTTGGCCGGATCGGAAAGGGGCGTTTCACCGAGGGTCAGCAGTCGCCGGATCGGATCGCCGTAGTCGGAACTGGAGGCGTCGTGCGGCAATTCCATCATCTTTCGGACCCTGTCGAGGGGGTATAGCCCCCTACGGATCGTCGCCACGGATCGTCTGTCAAGGGGCATCATGCGACGAAGCGACCGGCATTGCCCGGCCCCCGCACCCACCACGCACCCTTGTCCGCGCGCCGCTTTGTGGCTAGCGTCGCGCCAACATCGGATCGGGGGATTTCCATCTTGCGGCACTCGACGCTTGCGCTTGCCTTATCGTTCTTCGGTCTCTTTGCCGGCGCCGCCGGTGCGGCGGAGGCGTCCGATCCCAATATCTGGCTCGAACAGCTGAGCAACCCGCGCGTCGATGCCTGGGTCGCGGCCGGGAATGCCAAGACCAAGGGCGTGCTCGAGCAGGATGCCCGCTTCGCGCCGCTCTATGACCAGGCGCTGGCGATCGCCGAGGCCAAGGACCGGATCCCGACGCCGCACTTCCGCAGCGGTGCTGTCTATAATTTCTGGCAGGATGCCGACCATGTCCGCGGGCTCTGGCGCAAGACCAGCCTCGCCGATTACCAGACGGCGCAGCCGGGCTGGACCCCGGTGCTCGATCTCGACCAGCTGGCCAAGGCCGAGAGTGCCAATTGGGTCTGGAAGGGCGCCGATTGCCAGCGGCCCGAGGAGCGAATCTGCCTGGTCAGCCTGTCCGATGGCGGCGAGGATGCCGTCACCATTCGCGAATTCGACCTCGCCACCGCCCAGTTCGTGACCGCCGGCTTCACCCTGCCCAAGAGCAAGCAGAACATCGCCTGGACCGGCCCCGACGAGATCCTGGTCGCCCGCGACTGGGGTCCGGGCACCATGACCAAGTCCGGTTATCCCTTTGTCGTCAAGGCGCTGAAGCGCGGCCAGGCGCTGTCCGCGGCCCGTGAAATCTATCGCGGCAAGGCCAGCGACACCGAAGTCGATCCGGTGGCACTGCAGGATAGCGACGGCCACAAGGCCGTGCTCATCCAGCGCGGCATCAGCTTCTTCGAGACCGAGACCTATCTGGTCCGGGGCGGCAAGCCGGTCAGGCTCGCCCTGCCGCTGAAGGCCCGGGTCGCCGAGTTGCTCGCCGGAAGGCTGCTGGTCAAGCTCGAACAGGATTGGACTGCCGGCGGCAAGGCCTTCCCGCAAGGCGCCCTGGTCTCGCTCGATCTCGACGCCGTCACGAAGGATCCGCAGCATCTGGTGCCGAGCCTGGTCTATGCGCCCGGCCCGCGCGACTCGCTGGACGAGGTCTCCTCGACCCGCTCCCGCCTGGTCGTCACCACCTATTCGGACGTCAAGGGCCGGGCCGCGATCTATACGCCGGAAGCCGGCGGCGGCTGGAGCGAGCGCAAGCTCGACCTGCCCGAAAATGTCTCGATCGGCATCGTCAGTGCGGATGCACAGAGCGATCAGGCCTTCCTCAGCGTGGCCGGCTTCCTTACGCCCTCGACGCTCATGCTGGCCGATGCCGCGACCGGCTCGACCACGACGGTCAAGGCGCTGCCGGCCAGGTTTGACGCGTCGAAGGATGTCGTCGAGCAGCACGAGGCCACCTCGAAGGACGGCACGAAGATCCCGTATTTCATCGTGCATCCCGTCGGCATGGCGCTCAACGGCGAGAACCCGACCATCCTCTATGCCTATGGCGGCTTCCAGGTCTCGATGACGCCGACCTATTCGGCCAATATCGGTAAGCTGTGGCTGGAAAAGGGCGGCGTCTTCGTGCTCGCCAATATCCGCGGCGGCGGCGAATTCGGCCCGGCCTGGCACGAGGCCGGCCTGAAGACCCATCGCCAGCGCATCTACGACGATTTCGCCGCCGTGGCCGATGATCTGATCGCCACCAAGGTGACCAGTCCGCGCCGGCTCGGCATCCAGGGCGGCTCGAATGGCGGGCTGCTGATGGGGGTGGAGTTCACCCAGCATCCTGAGCTCTGGCATGCGGTCGACATCCAGGTGCCGCTGCTCGACATGCTGCGTTTCGAGAAGATCGCTGCCGGCTCGTCCTGGGTCGGCGAGTACGGCACCGTCGCCAAGCCCGATGAGCGCGCTTTCCTGGCCTCGATCTCGCCCTACAACAATCTGAAAGCCGGCGTCGACTACCCCGAGCCCTTCATCTGGACCACGACCAAGGATGACCGCGTCGGCCCGCAGCACGCCCGCAAATTCGCGGCCCGGCTGGCCGAGATGAAGCTGCCCTATCTCTATTACGAGGTAACCGAAGGCGGCCATGGCTCGGGCGCCAACCTCAAGGAAAAGGCGCGGACGACGGCGATGGAGATCACGTATTTTGCGCGCAAGCTGATGGATTGAGGGGGATGGCAGCCGAGGCCGGCGCGTCGATAAGCGCCCGAGGAAATCGCCCCACATGAAGATCCCCGCCTTGCCCTTCACCGTGACGGATTGGAGCCAGGTGCCCGCGACCGAGCACCCTGGCGAAACCGGGTTAGCCCTGTGGCGCACCCTCGACATCGGCGAGCTGCGGGTCCGCATGGTCGAATATACGCCCGGCTATCGGGCCGATCACTGGTGCGACCGCGGCCATGTTCTCCTCGTCCTCGAGGGCGAACTCGATACCGAGCTGCGCGATGGCCGCATCGTCACGCTCAAACCGGGCATGAGCTACCAGGTCTCGGATGGCGGCGACGCTTCCCACCGATCGTCGACCCGCGTTGGCGCCAGGCTCTTCATTGTGGATTAGCTGTCTGGCCGCCGAAATCCGCCGAAACCGACAACTCAGAGGCGGCAATTCCCGGAAAACTCAGCTACAAGGAAAGAGCCGTTTCGCACCGCAACATGATCGGTGAGCGGGGCGATCGCGGCGGGCCCGAGGCAAAGGGGAGCCGGTGCGATGCGCGCGATGGTCATGGGTTTCGGGGCGGCGGCATTGCTGGCGTTCTCTGTCTTTCCCGGCCCCGGCATTGCCCCGGCCGATGCCGCGGTATTCCGCTGGGCCAATGACGGCGACGTCAACTCGCTCGACCCCTATGCCCGCAACGAGACCTTCCTGCTCGCCTTCAACCAGAACATCTATGAGCCGCTGGTCCGGCGCGACCGCAATCTCCAGCTCGAACCGGCGCTGGCGACCGCCTGGTCGCAGACGGCGCCCGACACCTGGCGCTTCACGCTGCGCGACGGGGTGGTTTTTTCCGACGGCACGCCCTTCACCGCCGATGACGTCGAATTCTCCTATCGGCGCGTGATGGCGCCGGGTTCCGACCTGAAAAGCAATTTCTCGACGGTGCAGGCGTTCCGGAAGATCGACGCCCATACCGTCGAGTTTGTCACCAAGGGGCCGGATCCGATCCTGCCCGGCGAGCTGACGAGCTGGTCCATCATGTCGAAGGACTGGTGCACCCGGAACAACGCCACCGAGCCGGCCGATCTGAAGAAAGCGGGCGAAGAGAATTTCGCCACGCGCAATGCCATGGGCACCGGGCCCTTCATGGTCAAGGAGCGGGTCCCGGATGTCCGCACCGTGCTGGTGCCCAATCCCGATTGGTGGGACAAGCCCGAGCACAACATCACCGAGGCGATCTTCAACCGGATCCAAAATGAATCGACGCGCGTCGCGGCCCTGTTCTCGGGCGAGATCGACTTCATCTATACGGTGCCGCCCCAGGATGTCGATCGCATCGCCCAGACGTCGGGCCTGAAAATCATCCAGGGCCCGGAGCTGCGCACGGTCTTCCTGGGCTTCGACCAAGCCCGTGACGAGCTGCTCGAATCCAATATCAAGGGCAAGAACCCGTTCAAGGATGCCCGCGTCCGCGAGGCGTTCTATCGCGCTATCGACATGAAGGCGATCCACAGCAAGGTCATGCGCGGCTTCTCCCAGACGACGGCCGAAATGGTTGGGCCGGGCATCACCGGCTTCGACCCGGCGCTCAACGAGCGGCCGGGTTATGATCCGGCCAAGTCCAAGCAGCTCCTGGCCGAGGCCGGCTATCCGGACGGCTTCGAGGTCGGCATGGATTGCCCGAACGATCGCTATGTCAATGACGAGGCGATCTGCCAGGCCGTGGTCGTCATGCTCTCGAAAATCGGCATCAAGATCGACCTGCTGGCCCAGACCCGCCTCAAATTCTTCTCCAAAGTTGGCGCGCCCTACAATACCAGCTTCTACATGTACGGCTGGACGCCGGCGACCTATGATGCCCACAACGCCTTCGTCGCCTTGATGACGACGCGCGACCCCACGACCGGTCGCGGCATTTTCAACGTTGGCGGGTTCTCCTATCCGGAGATCGACGATCTGACGACCCGGATCCAGAGCGAACTCGACCCGGAAAAGCGGCTGGGGCTGATCCGACAGGGCCTGAAATTCGTCAAGGACAACTACCTCTACATCCCGCTGCACCAGCAGGTCGTGACCTGGGCGGCGCGCGCCAATATCCAGGTGGCGCTCCTGGCTAACAATGCCTTTGCGCTGCGCTATGTGACAGTGCAGTAGGGCTCGAGCGGCGCTGCCGCCAAGTCGCGGTATAGAGGCCGGGCTCGGCCTGGGATCGGGCGCTGATGAAACGCTGCCAATCCTCCTGCCGACCCTGACCGCCCGTAGCCGGCATGGGCTCGGCAGAAGCCGCGGGCACAGCGAACCCGGTCAGTTCGGAGAGATCGTCGACCGTATCGCCTGTCATGCCCGTCCTCCTCGGCCTCGACACCCGCGAAATTGTTGCGCCCCGTGGCCGCGCCGACCCGATCAGGGCCGGCGCGACGCCAGGATCAGCGGCGCACGGCCTCGCGGATGGCGTCCTTGACGCCGCCGACGGCATTCTGAACCTTGCCGGCGGCCTTCTCCGCCTTGCCTTTGGCCTCCGTCTTCCTGTCGCCGGTCGCCTCGCCGACGGCCTCCTTGACGGCGCCCTTCACCTCATGCGCGGCGCCCTTGATGCGATCCTTGTCCATGACTGATCTCCGAGTTGTATGGGGCACAACAAGCGGCCGCCACTCGGGTTCCAAACATTCACGCCGCGGCGCTGGGCCGCCGCTACGCCCGCGTCGCGAACATCAGATAATTCACGTCGAGATCGCGCCCGAGCGACCAGCTGTCGCCGAGCGGTTCGTAGTGCATGCCGGCCAATTCCCGGACATCCAGCCCGGCCCGGCGGGCGCCGGCGGCCAGTTCCGAGGGCTTGACGAATTTGCGCCAGCTATGGGTCCCGCGCGGGACCCAGCGCAGCACATATTCGGCGCCGATGATGCCGAGCGCATAGGCCTTGGCCGTGCGGTTCAAGGTCGACAGCACCACGGCACCCCCCGGCCGGACCAGCCGGCCGATCGAGGCCAGGAAGGCGGCCGGCTCGGCGACATGTTCGACCACTTCGAGCGCCAGCACGGCGTCAAATTGCCGCCCCTCGGCGACCAGCGCCTCGGCCGTGTCGTGGCGGTAATCGATGTCGAGGCCCTGGGCCTCGGCATGGGGCTTGGCGACGGCGATATTCTCTTCCGTGGCATCGACGCCGGTCACGCGGAAACCGAGTCGCGCCATTGGTTCCGAGACCAGCCCGCCGCCGCATCCGATATCGAGGAGGGTCAGGGCGGCAAATGGCGCCTTGGCCGTGACCGCGCGGCTGAAATGCCCGGCCAACCGGTCGCGGATGAAGCCGAGCCGGGTCGGATTGAGGCGATGCAGCGGCCGACATTCGCCATTCGGATCCCACCAGTTTGCCGCCATGGCGGCGAAACGGGCGATCTCCTCGGGGTCGATCGTGCTGGGCTCCGCCGTTTGGCGGGATGCGGAAACCAAGGTTACTCCCCTCCTAGACAGGTCTCGTAGTACAGGCGCGCGCTTGCTTCATTGCGCTGCGAACGGCTATGTATACGCGCCATTCGGCGGGCATCACAGGATCACCGGCAGCATTGCCGCGCGCAACAGCGCAGGACCGGGCAGGTAAGATAGAGCATGGCACGCATTGTGCAGAAATTCGGCGGGACATCGGTTGCCGATATCAGCCGTATCAAGATCGTGGCGCAACGGGTCAAACGCGAAACCGATGCCGGCAACGAGGTCATTGTCGTCGTTTCCGCTATGTCGGGCACGACCAATCAGCTGGTCGCCTGGTGCAACGAGACGGCGCCGCTGCATGACGCGCGCGAATATGATGCCATCGTCGCGTCGGGCGAGCAGATTACGGCCGGGCTGCTGGCGATAGCCCTGCAGGAGATCGGCGTCTCGGCACGCTCCTGGCTCGGCTGGCAAATCCCGATCCGCACCGACGACGCCCATGGCTCGGCGCGCATCCAGGGGATCGATCTCACCGAGATCAAGAGCCGCGCGGCGCGCGGCGAAGTCGCCGTGGTCGCCGGTTTCCAAGGCCTGTACCAGGGCGGCAACCAGATTGGCCGGATCACGACGCTCGGGCGTGGCGGCTCCGACACGTCGGCAGTGGCGCTGGCCGCCGCCTTCGAGGCCGAGCGCTGCGACATCTTCACCGATGTCGACGGCGTCTATACGACCGATCCCCGAATCGTCGCCCGGGCGCGCAAGCTCGACAAGATCACCTACGAAGAAATGCTGGAAATGGCCTCGCAAGGGGCCAAGGTATTGCAGACCCGTTCGGTCGAGATGGCCATGAACCACCGGGTGCGGGTGCAGGTGCTGTCGAGCTTCGTCGATCGCCCCGGTACGATGGTTGTGGATGAGGAAGAGATCTTGGAAAAGCAGGTCGTCAGCGGAATCGCCTATAGCCGGGACGAGGCAAAGATCACGCTGCGCGCCGTGGCCGACCGGCCCGGTGTCGCCGCCGGCATCTTCGGCCCGCTCGCGGAGGCCAATATCAATGTCGACATGATCGTGCAGAACGTGTCGCGCGACGGTCGCACCACCGACCTGACCTTTACCGTCGGCAAGGCCGATCTGGCCCGCGCGGTCAAGGTGCTCGACGGCGCGCTCGGACCGGATCTGCGCTGCGAGGAAATCACCCATGACGCCGTCGTCGCCAAGATCTCGGTGATCGGCGTCGGCATGCGCAGCCATGCCGGCGTGGCCCAGAAGATGTTCAGCACGCTCGCCGAGAAGGGTATCAACATCCAGGTCATCTCGACCAGCGAGATCAAGGTCAGCGTGCTGATCGCCGAGGAATACCTCGAACTGGCGCTGCGCGCGCTCCACTCAGCCTACGATTTGGACGCTGCCTGAACCCGATATGACCGCACCCGTCGATACCGCAACACTGCCAGCCCCCCCGGTTTCGGCCCCGGACCCGCTGCACGCCCGCGCCCGCCATCAGCTCGACCAGCTGTGGCGCCGCGGCCGGGAATTTCTCGGCTGCGACATCGCCATCATGGGCGGCGCCATGAGCTGGGTCAGCGAGCGCAACCTGGTCGCTGCCATCTCCAATGGCGGCGGCTTCGGCGTCATCGCCTCGGGCTCGATGAACCCGGTGCAGCTCGCAGCCGAGATCGACGCCACCATGGCCCGCACGACCCGGCCGTTCGGCGTCAACTTGATCACGCTGCATCCCCAGCTCTTCGACCTGATCGAGGTCTGCGTCGCCAAATCGGTCAGCCATATCGTGCTGGCCGGCGGCTTGCCGCCCTCGGCGGCGATCCAGCGGATCAAGCAGGCCGGCTGCAAGGTGCTGTGCTTCAGCCCAGCCCTGGTGCTGGCCAAGAAGCTGGTGCGCATGGGCGTCGATGCGCTGGTCATCGAGGGCATGGAAGCCGGCGGCCATATCGGCCCGGTTTCGACCTCGGTGCTGTCCCAGGAGATCCTGCCCAATATCTCCGAGGTACCGGTCTTCGTCGCCGGCGGCATCGGCCGCGGCGAGGCGATCGTGTCCTATCTCGAGATGGGCGCCGCCGGCGTCCAGCTCGGCACGCGCTTCGTCTGCGCCACCGAATCGATCGCACATGCGAATTTCAAGCGCGCCTTCATTCGCGCCGCCGCGCGCGATGCCGTGCCTTCGGTCCAGCTCGATCCGCGCCTGCCGGTGATCCCGGTCCGAGCCCTCCTGAACGAAGGCACGCGCCGCTTCACCGCGGTGCAGCGCGAGGTGATCGAGCGCTTCGACCGCGGCGAGGTCAACCAGAAGGAGGCCCAGCTTGAGATCGAGCATTTCTGGGCCGGGGCACTGCGCCGCGCGGTCATCGACGGTGATGTCGAATTCGGCTCGCTGATGGCCGGCCAAAGCGTCGGCATGGTGACCGCCGAACAGCCGACCCAGGTGATCCTGGGCGAACTCATCGACCAGGCCGTGGCCGCCATCTCCGCCCGCAATGCGCGCGCCGGCAACGGGCTCGATGCCGAGGAATGGACCCGGCCGGGGCGCTCGGACCGGTAGATCCCGCCGCCATCCTTGAAGGCGACACGGTCGGCGTGCACAGTATCGCTCGACTAGGATCGGGAACCCATCTCATGGACCAGCGCATGGGCCTCAGCGGCGCGCGTCGCCTGCTCGGCAGGTTGCGCGACGTCATGGCCGGCGCCGGCTCGGCGCAGGACCGACTCGACCAGGTCGTGCAGATCATCGCCGCCGATATGGAGGCGGAAGTCTGCTCGGCCTATCTGATGCGCGCCGGCGACATCCTAGAACTCTGCGCCACCCAAGGGCTGTTTCCCGAATCGGTGCATCGCACGCGGCTGCGCGTCGGCGAAGGCCTGGTCGGCGTGATCGCGGCGACGGCGCGGCCGCTGGCCTTGAGCGACGCGCAATCCCATCCCGCCTTCGCCTATCGCCCGGAAACCGGCGAGGAGATCTATCACTCGCTGATGGGCGTGCCGATTCTGCGTGAGGGCCGGGTCAGCGGCGTGCTCGTTGTGCAGAATCGCGAGCCGCGGCACTATGCCGATGAAGAGATCGAGGCACTGCAGACCGTCGCCATGGTGCTGGCCGAGCTGGTCGCCGCCGGCGATCTGGTGACGCGGGCCGAGCTGCATCCGACCGATGGCATCGCGACATTGCCGCACCGGCTCGACGGCGTCCGGCTCAATTCCGGCCTCGCCATCGGCATCGCCGTGCTGCATGAGCCGAGCATCATCATCCGCCAGGTCGTGGCCGACAATCCCGAGCTGGAACTCGAGCGCCTGAACCGCGCCACCACGGAGATGCACCAGGCCATCGACCGGCTCTTCGCCACCAGCGATCTGGGCGATGGCGGCGAGCATAACGACATTCTCGAGACCTACCGCATGTTCGCCGAGGATCGCGGCTGGCTCGGCCGCATCCGCGAGGCGATCGAGAGCGGGTTGACCGCCGAGGCGGCGGTGCAGAAGGTGCGCGACGACACGCGCGCCCGCATGAAGCAGATCACCGATCCCTATATCCGCGAGCGGCTGGCCGATCTCGAGGATTTGGCCAATCGGCTGCAGCATCATCTGTCCGGCGAGGCCGTGACCGCGACCAAAATCGACCTGCCCGAGGATGTCGTGCTCATCGCCCGCTCGATGGGGCCGGCCGAGCTGCTCGACTACGACCGCACGCGGCTGCGGGCCCTGGTACTGGAGGAAGGCTCGCCGACCTCGCATGTCGCCATCGTGGCACGCGCACTCGACATTCCGGTGGTCGGCCGGGTCAAGGGCGCGCTCGGCAATATCGAGCCCGGCGATTTGATCGTGGTCGATGGCGACAATGCCCAGATCATGATCCGGCCGGGCGAGGATGTGCAGCAGACGATCGAGCAGGCACTCGGCGAGCGGCGGCATCGGCGCGCGCGCTATCAGGCGCTCAGGGACCTGCCGGCGACCACGCTCGACGGTGTCACCGTGGCGCTGCAGATCAATGCCGGGCTGCTGCTCGACCTGCCCGAGCTGGCGGCGACCGGCGCTGACGGCATCGGGCTCTACCGCACCGAACTGCCCTTCATGGTGCGCAGTACCTTTCCCTCGGTCGAGGAGCAGGCCGATCTCTATCGTCGCGTCCTCGACCAGGCCGGCGGCAAGCCCGTCGTGTTCCGCACCCTCGATATCGGCGGCGACAAGCTGCTGCCCTATCTGCCGGAGACGGTCGAGGAAAACCCGGCGATGGGCTGGCGCGCCATCCGCATCGCGCTCGACCGCCCGGCCATGCTGCGCCAGCAGTTGCGCGCGCTGATATCCGCGGCCAATGGCAGGCCGATCTCGATCATGTTTCCGATGGTCGCCGAGATCGCCGAATTCGACGCGGCGCGGCGCATCCTGGCGATCGAGGTGCGACGTGCTATGCAGCGCGGCGTGACACTCCCCTCCCGGCTCCTGGTCGGCGCCATGCTCGAAGTGCCGGCGCTGATCTGGCAGCTGGACATGCTGTGCGGCCGCGCCGATTTCGTCTCGGTCGGCTCCAATGATCTGATGCAGTTCCTGTTCGCCAAGGATCGCAGCAATGCGCGCCTGGCCGATCGCTATGACGTGCTGTCGCCGCCGGCACTGGCCTGCCTCGCCGATATCGTGCGCATCACCGGCGCCGCCAAGGTGCCGCTCTGCCTGTGCGGCGAGATGGCGGGCGGCACGCTCGAGGCGATGACCCTGGTGGGATTGGGTTTCCGCATTCTCAGCATGTCGCCGTCGTCAATCGGACCGGTCAAGGCGATGGTGCGCAGCCTGAAACTGGGTCCGCTGCGGCATTATCTCGCAGCACAATCAAAACAACCCGATCACTCGCTCCGGGAAAAACTGCGCGAATTCGCCCGCGATCATACCGTTGCCCTGTGACCGGCGGCGCGTTTTTCTGTGCGAATACCCATGAAGCTGTTAAAACAGGCGCCGAGATGAGGCGTGGCCCCGCGATTGCTGCCGCGCCAGCGGGATAATACGGGCTTTGATGCATGGCGATGTTTAAGCAGAAGCAGCGGGTTCGAGGCCCCGATTCGGGCTTTTCCGCGAGTGACGGAGACGCGGCGTCGGGCGCCGAGGCGGCGCGCGACACCAGCGCCGGCGGGCTGCTGCGCCGGACGCGCGAGGATCTGGGCTGGAATATCCGCGACGTCGGTGGGGCCTTGCGGATTCGCGTCGACTATCTGGAAGCGCTGGAGCGCAACACCGTCGAGGGCCTGCCCGGCCCGACCTATGCGACCGGCTTCCTGCGCGCCTATGCCGAATATCTCGGCCTCGACGGCCATGAGATCGTGCGCCGATTCCGGGCCGAAAAGACCGGGCTCCACACCAAGCCGGAACTGGCCTTCCCGGTGCCGCTCACCGATCGCGGCATTCCCGGCGGCGGCATCTTCCTGATCGCCGTACTGATGGCCGCGCTCGCCTATGGCACCTGGTACTACTTCCCGTCGCATGAACACGCGACGCCGAGCGCCGTCGAACCGGTGCCGCCGCATCTGCTGCCGCCGCCGCCGAGCCCGCCGCCGCCGGTCGCCATCGTCGAGCCGCCGAAACCGGTCGAGACCGCCAATGCCGTAGTTCCGCCGCCGCCATCGACAGCGGCCCCGGCAGGGACGCCGCCCCGGACCGGCGCGGCCCCGACGGCCCCGGCGACCACGCCCCCGCCGGGTGCCACGGTCGTTCCGCCCACCCCTGCGGCCGACGCCGATGCCGGCAAGACCCGCAGCTATGGCGACGCGACGCCGGGCCGCATCGTCATCCGGGCCACCGGCAAGGCCTGGGTGACGGTCAAGGACGGCGAGAAGCCGATCGTCAACACGCTGTTCAACAAGGGCGACACCCTCAATGTGCCGGACCGCAAGGGCCTGTCGATGAAGACCGGGAGTGCCGGGGCGATGGTGGTCACCGTCGACGGCAAGACCTTGCCCTCGCTCGGCCCGATCGGCCAGATCCGCACCGTACCGCTCGACCCCGAAAAGCTGCTGGCCACGACGCCGGCGGGCTGATCGCGACGCGCGGCAGCCTTGCTCGCCGCCTGTGTCGGGCGGCCAAGGCTTTTGCGAATCCCGCAAACGCGCTATATGACACCCGGAATCTGCTTCACAAACGGAAGTTCTGGCCATGAGCGTGCGCCCGTATCGCGATATTCAACGGCGCAAGAGTCGTCAGATCAGGGTCGGCAATGTGCTGGTCGGCGGTGATGCGCCGATCTCGGTGCAGACCATGACCAATACCCTGACCAGCGACGCCCAGGCGACCATCGCCCAGATCCAGGCCGCGGCCGCGGCTGGCGCCGATATCGTGCGCGTGTCCTGCCCGGACGAGGAATCGACCGCGGCGCTGGGCGAGATCGTGCGCGCCTCGCCGGTGCCGATCGTTGCCGACATCCATTTCCACTACAAACGTGCGATCGAGGCGGCCAAGGCCGGCGCCGCCTGCCTGCGCATCAACCCGGGCAATATCGGCTCCGCCGCCCGCGTCCGCGAAGTCGTCCAGGCCGCCAAGGATCATGGCTGCTCGATGCGCATCGGCGTCAATGCCGGCTCGCTCGAACGCGAGCTCTTGGAGCGCTATGGCGAGCCCTGCCCGGAGGCCATGGTCGAATCCGCGCTGAACCACGCCAAGATCCTCGAAGACAATGATTTCTTCGAGTTCAAGATCTCCTGCAAGGCGTCCGACGTATTCCTGGCCGTGGCGGCCTATCAGCAGCTGTCCGAGGCCTGCGACTACCCGCTGCATCTCGGCATCACCGAGGCCGGTGCCTTGCGCATGGGCACGATCAAATCCTCGATCGGCATGGGCTCGCTGCTCTGGGCCGGTATCGGCGACACGGTGCGCGTCTCGCTCTCGGCCGATCCGGTCGAAGAGGTCAAGGTCGGCTATGACATATTGAAGGCGCTGGGCCTGCGCCGGCGCGGTGTCACGCTCATCTCGTGCCCGTCCTGCGCCCGCCAGAATTTCCAGGTCATCAAGACCGTCGAGGTGCTGGAAGAGCGGCTGGCCCATATCACGACGCCGATGACGGTGTCGGTGATCGGCTGCGTCGTCAACGGCCCGGGCGAGGCGCGCGAGACCGATATCGGCTTCACCGGCGGCGGCAACAACACGCACCAGGTCTATATCGCCGGCCAGCCCGACCATCGCCTGAAGGACAAGGACATCGTCGACCATCTGGTCCATCTGGTCGAGCAGAAGGCCGCCCAGCTCGAAGCCGCCAAGGCCGCGGCCGAGGCGGCCGACTAGACGGCCGACGCTATCCCCGATCCGGCCGCCTCGCCGAGGCGGCCGCCCTCTCGCGTTCCATATTGGTTAGAGCCCATGGCCCAGCTTCAAAGGGTGCGCGGCACACAGGATCTGCTGCCCGCCGATACAAGCCGTCACCGCATCGTGTCGGAGACTGCGCGCACCATCGCCAAGCGCTACGGCTTCGGCGAGATCGCCACGCCGATCTTCGAGTTCACGGAAGTCTTCTCGCGCCCGATCGGCGAGGCGACCGACATCGTATCGAAGGAGATGTACGTCTTCAGCGACGGCGAGGACGAGAAACAACTCGCATTGCGGCCGGAGAACACGGCATCGGTCTGCCGCGCCGTCCTGCAGAATGGGCTCACCCAGGAAACGCCGCTCAAATTCTTCTATGCCGGACCGATGTTCCGACGCGAGCGGCCGCAGGCACTGCGTTTCCGCCAGTTCCACCAGATCGGCACCGAGCTGATTGGCCCGGCCCAGCCACAGGCGGATATCGAGATCATCGCGCTCGGCGCCGAGATCCTGGACGCGCTGGGCGTGCTGAAATCCTGCGAGATCCAGCTGAACACGCTAGGCGACACGGCGAGCCGGCAGGCCTATCGCGCCGTACTGGTCGAGTACCTGTCGAAGCACAATGAGGGCCTGAGCGAGGACAGCAAAGACCGGCTCGTGCGCAACCCGCTGCGCATCCTCGACTCCAAGGATGAGGGCGACCGTGCCATCCTGGCCGAGGCTCCGGTCTTCGATGACTATCTGAACGAAGCCTCGCGCAATTTCTTCGACAGCGTCCGGCGTGGGCTCGACGCGCTGGGCCTGGCCTATACACGCAACCCGATGCTGGTGCGCGGCCTTGATTACTACTGCCACACCGCCTTCGAGTTCGTGACGACGCATCTGGGCGCTCAGGGCACGGTACTGGGCGGCGGGCGCTATGACGGTCTGATGAGCTTGCTGGGTGGCCCGGATATGCCGGCGGTCGGCTGGGCCGCGGGCATCGAACGCCTGGCCAGCCTGCTGCCGGATGTGCCACCCGAGCCGCGTCCCATTACCGTAATCCCGATCGGCGAGGCCGCCGAGCTGCCGGCGCTGAAGCTGACCCAGCAGCTGCGCCGGGCCGGTTTCATCATCGATCTCGGCTATAGCGGCAACGCCGGCAAGCGCATGAAGCGGGCCAACAAGATCAACGCCCGGGTGGCGCTGATCCTGGGCGAAGACGAGCTTGCCCGCGGCGCGGTGATGCTGCGCGATCTGGATGGCGGCGAGCAGCATGAGGTTGCGCTGGCAGATGTGGCGGAGAAGCTGGAACCGTTTCGATAGTGTAATGGAATGCCCCTCGCCCGCTTGGCGGGAGAGGGAGGGGCCCGTCGCCCTTGCGACGGGAGGGTGAGGGTGGGTGCTCCGGCTCCGCC
>Ga0302314_10010422_pt1 | contig 16263 bp, 16 predicted proteins | sample III_Palsa_N2_3_FD_200533 | JGI IMG/M metagenome (GOLD analysis project Ga0302314, IMG submission 200533) | Peat permafrost microbial communities from Stordalen Mire near Abisko, Sweden - III_Palsa_N2_3 | ecosystem: Environmental > Terrestrial > Soil > Palsa > Peat permafrost | place: Sweden... | reverse complement strand
TTGGCGCGGCTCGGATGGCGCAGCTTGCGCAGCGCCTTGGCCTCGATCTGGCGGATGCGCTCGCGCGTCACATCGAACTGCTTGCCGACCTCTTCCAGGGTGTGGTCGGTATTCATGTCGATGCCGAAGCGCATGCGCAGCACCTTGGCCTCGCGCGGCGTCAGGCTGGCCAGGATCTGGTGGGTGGCCTCGGCCAGCGACTGCGAGGTGGCGGATTCCAGCGGCGACACGGCGAGGCCATCCTCGATGAAATCGCCGAGGTGCGAATCCTCGTCGTCGCCGATCGGCGTCTCCATCGAGATCGGCTCCTTGGCGATCTTGAGAACCTTGCGCACCTTGTCCTCGGGCATCTCCATCTTCACCGCCAGCTCTTCCGGCGTCGGCTCGCGGCCCATCTCCTGCAGCATCTGGCGGCTGATGCGGTTGAGCTTGTTGATGGTCTCGATCATGTGCACCGGGATGCGGATGGTGCGCGCCTGGTCGGCGATGGAGCGGGTGATGGCCTGGCGGATCCACCAGGTGGCGTAGGTCGAGAACTTGTAGCCGCGGCGGTATTCGAACTTGTCCACCGCCTTCATCAGGCCGATGTTGCCTTCCTGGATCAGATCGAGGAACTGCAGGCCGCGGTTGGTGTACTTCTTGGCGATGGAGATGACCAGGCGCAGATTGGCCTCGACCATTTCCTTCTTGGCACGGCGGGCCTTGGCCTCGCCCAGCGTCATGCGGCGATAGATGTCCTTGATCTCATCGATCGACAGCAGATTGTCGCCCTCGATCTGCTTGAGCTGCGCCACCAGCTCCTCGATGTCGGTTTTGCGTGAGGCCAGTGTGGCGGAATACTTGCGCTTGGCGCGCACCGCCTTTTCCACCCAGGCCGCGCTGGTCGGGCCTTCCTCGCGGAATTTGGCGAGGAATTCCTCGCGGCTCATGCCGGCGTCGGTCACCGCCACGCGCATGATGGCGCGCTCCAGCGAACGGATCTGTTCCAGCTTGCTGCGCAGGTTGAGAGTGACTTCCTCCACAATCCTCGGCGACAGCCGGAAGGTCATGATCAGGTCGGCCACCGCCTCGCGGCGCTGCTGGGTCTTCTTGCTGGAGCTGCCCAGGCGCAGCAGCGAATCCCAGGCCTGGTCGTACAGCGCCTGCAGTTCCTCGAAATTCTTGGCGGCCTCGACTGGATCGGGACCGGTCTCGACGGCCTCTTCCTCCTCGCCGTCCTCCTTTTCCTTCTCGTCTTCCTCGACTTCCTCCTCGACCTCGACCTCCGGCGGCACTTCCTCGGTCGGCGGCGGCACGGCGTTGGGATCGAAGAAGCCGACCACCACTTCGGCCAGGCGCTTCTTGCCTTCCTTGGCCGCGTCGTAGGCCTCCAGCAGGATGGCTACGGTTTCCGGGTAGATCGCCATGGCGTAGAGAGCTTCGTTGAGGCCCTCCTCGATGCGCTTGGCGATGCGGATTTCGCCCTCGCGGTCCAGCAGCTCGACGCTGCCCATCTCGCGCATGTACATGCGCACCGGGTCGGTGGTGCGGCCGAATTCGGAATCGGCGGAAGCCAGCGCGGCGGCGGCTTCCTCGGCGGCTTCCTCGTCGTCTTCGGCGGCGGCGACGGTGGGCTCGCTGAACAGCTGGGTTTCGTCGTCCGGGGCTTCGTCATGGACCGGAATGCCCATGCCCTGGATCATGGTGATGACGTCGTCGATCTGCTCCGAATCGACCACCTCGGTCAGATGGTCGGACACCTCGGCGAAGGTCAAAAAGCCCTTCTCCTTGCCCAGGGCAATGAGATTCTTGATCTGTGACTGCTGGTCGGATGCGCTCATCAACTGTTTCTCAATGGCGGAGCCCTTCAGGTAAATTCGGCCTATAACTTCAGTGTTTTACCGTAAACCTTACAGATTTTAGACCAATCTTGCGTCGGAAAGTTGGCGGGTAATCTGCTCCAGTTCAGCCGTCTCGGCGGGGGCCAATTCGCGCTCCCGGGCCAGTTCCAGCAGGATCTGGGCGCGGCCGCGCACCGCCTTGCGGCGCAGCAATTCAATGGCATCGCCGAACTCCTGCTCGATCGCTGCCTGGTCCAGCTGCATCTCGACGCCGATGATGCGGTTGAGGGCCGCGCCCTTGGGCGTATCGCGCCACTGTTCCAGCAGCTGACCTGCTCGACATTGGGGATGTTCCTGAAAGAATTCAATCGCCTCCACCAGGACCTCGATGCCCGGCTGAGGCATTGCCGCCAACTGCCCCACATGGGCAACTTTCTGCGCCATTTCCGGGTGTTCCAGCAGCAGTTGCAGGGCGCGCCGGATCGGGCGGGCGCCGGGCGCCTCGGCCCGCCCGGGGGTCGCCGGACGGCCCGCCGTGGCGGCGCGCTCGCGCCCCGTCAGCAGAGCGTCCAGATCGGCCCGGCCGAGCCGGGTCAGCTGCTCCAGTTCGTTGACGATGACGCTGCGCAAAGGGCCTTCGCGCATGCGCTCCAGATGCGGACGCGCCAGACCGACCAGGCGCGCGCGGCCGTCGCGGGTGCCCAGATTGACCTCCTTCTTCAGCTCTCCCAGCAGGAAGTTGCTCAGGCTCATGGCCTGCTCCACCAAGGCGCGGAACGCATCGGCACCGATCTCCTGCACCAGGGTGTCCGGGTCATGACCGTCCGGCAGGAACATGAAGCGGCACTCACGTCCCTCATGCACTTCCGGCAGGGCCTGCTCCAGCGCGCGCCAGGCGGCGGCGCGGCCGGCGCGGTCGCCGTCGAAGCAGAACACCACCTTCTGGGTCGACTTGAACAGCAGCGACAGATGATCGCGGGTGGTGGCGGTGCCGAGGGTGGCGACGGCATTGCGGATGCCGTGATGGGCCAGCATCACCACGTCCATATAGCCCTCCACCACCATCAGGAACGGCAGCTCGGCCTTGCTCGACTGCTTGGCCTCGTACAGGCCGAACAGGTTGCGCCCCTTGTGGAACAGCGGCGTTTCCGGTGAATTGAGGTACTTGGCCGGGTCGTTGGCCAGGGTACGGCCGCCGAAGCCGATGACCCGGCCGCGCGTGTCGCGGATCGGAAACATGACGCGGTTGCGGAAGCGGTCATAGGCGCCGCCGCTGTCGCGCTGAATCAGCAAGCCGGCGGTGAGGGCGTATTCGGGATCGGGAAACAGCCGCGCCAGCGCATCCCAGGATTCCGGCGCGAAGCCGATGCCGAACAGCTTGGCCGTATCGCCGCCAAGGCCGCGTTTCTTCAGGTACTCGACCGCCGGCTGGTGGCTGCGCAACTGGGTCCGGTAGAAGCGCTCCGCCGCCGCCAGCGCGTCGAGCGGGCCTTCCAGCACCAGTTGCTCGCTGTGCCCGCCCTCGCGCGGCACCTGCACCCCGGCGCGCTTTGCCAGCTCCTCCACCGCCTCGACGAAACTGAGGCGGTCGTTCTCCATCAGGAAGTTGATGGCGGTGCCGTTCTTGCCCGAGGAAAAGCAGAAAAACATCTGCTTGGCCGGCGAGACGAAGAAGGAAGGCGACTTCTCGTTGGTGAAGGGCGACAGCCCCTTGTACTCCTTGCCCGCGCGCTTCAGATCGACGCGCGCGCCGACCACCTCGACGATGTCGATGCGCGACAGGAGGTCTTGAATGAAGCCTTGAGGGATGCGGGACATCGGGATCAGTGTCCGGCTTTCCGCGCGAGGTTTCCAGTGCCAGCGAGCAACGCAAAATCATCTCGCGCAAAGACGCAAAGACGCCAACTCATAAAGCTCTTGAATTTGCGTCTTTTTTGCGGCTTGGCGGCTTTGCGCGAAACCGTTGTTGCCCGCTCAGCCCAGCTTGGCCTTGATCAGCCCGGACAGCTTGCCCATGTCCGCCTTGCCCGCCACCTTCGGCTTGAGCCAGGCCATCACCTTGCCCATATCCTTGCCGCCGGCGGCGCCGGTTTCGGCAATGGCCTGGGCAATCAGGGCATCGACTTCTGCGGGGGTGAGCTGCTGCGGCAGGTAGCCCAGCAATAGGGCGATTTCCTGCGCTTCCTTGTCGGCCAGCTCGGGGCGGTTGCCGCTGCGGTATTGCGCTTCCGAATCGCGGCGCTGCTTGACCATCTTCTCGATGGCGGAGATCACCACCGCATCGGTCAGCTCCACCGCATCGACCACTTCACGCTGCTTCATCTCGGCGGTGAGCATGCGCAAGGTGCTGACACGCGCCTTGTCGCCGGCCTTCATCGCGGTCTTCACGTCGTCCGTGATGCGCGTCTTGAGATCGGTCATGGCGTTTCTCCAATAGAAAAATCCGCCCCGGAACCGGTGCGGATTTATTACTCAGTGCGGCTTGTTTGAACAGTCCAGGCCAGAGATGGCCCGGATGCTTGTCAGGACGGCAAGCGTCCCAACAACCAATCAATACATCCGAACCTGGCGGGAGGTCTCACGCGAAACGCGCTTGGCCTGACGCTTCACGGCAGCAGCGCGCTTGCGCTTGCGCTCCTGGCTCGGCTTCTCGAAGAACTCGTGCGAGCGCAGGTCGGTGAGCACACCGGCCTTCTCACAGGTGCGCTTGAAACGGCGCAGTGCGACTTCAAACGGCTCATTTTCGCGGACGCGGACGCTCGGCATATGCCATCACTCTCGAAACAAAAAAGGGGTGCCCCCATTGAGGGAGCGAGATTCTAAGTGTTTCCGGGCCGTAAAGCAAAGCTCACCCCTTTCCCTCACAATACCCGCCCCATGGGCTCACCCGGCACCATTCTAGGCATCGAGACCTCCTGCGACGAGACCGCCGCGGCCGTTTATGACGGCGAGCGCGGGCTGCTGGCGCATGTGCTGCACAGCCAGGCGGCAATGCACGCCGAATACGGCGGGGTAGTGCCGGAACTGGCGGCACGCGACCATGCCGGCCGCATCCACAGCCTGGTGGCGGAAACCCTCAAGGCCGCCGGCCTGGAGCGCGAGGATATCGACGGCATCGCCTACACCGCCGGCCCCGGCCTGATCGGCGCCCTGCTGGTGGGCGGCTCCTTCGCCGCCGGGCTGGCGGCCGCCACCGGGGCCAAATTGATCCCGGTGCACCACCTGGAAGGGCATCTGCTGGCGCCGATGCTGGAGACGCGCCAACCGGCATTCCCGTTCCTGGCCCTGCTGGTCTCCGGCGGCCACACCATGATCGCCCGGGTCGACGGCGTGGGCCGCTATGCCATCCTCGGCGAAACCCTGGACGACGCCGCCGGCGAAGCCTTCGACAAGACCGCCAAGCTGCTCGGACTGCCCTACCCCGGCGGCCCGCAACTGGCCAAGCTGGCGCAGAGCGGCAAACCCGGGCGCTTCCGCTTCACCCGCCCGATGACTGACCGGCCCGGGCTGGAATTCAGTTTCAGCGGCCTGAAAACGGCGGTGCTGACGGCCCTGCCCAAGGACGCCGACGCCCAGACCCGCGCCGACCTGGCCCTGGCTTTCGAGGAGGCAGTGACCGATACCCTGGCCATCAAATGCCGGCGTGCGCTCCAGGAAACCGGCCTGAAGCGGCTGGTGGTGGCCGGCGGCGTCGGCGCCAACCGGCGGCTGCGCGACAAGTTCGCCCAAATGGAACAGGGCGGCGAGGCCGAAATGTTCTTCGCCCGGCCCGAATTCTGCACCGACAACGCCGCCATGATCGCCTACGCCGGCTGGGCCCGGTACAGCGAGGCCCTGAGCGGCGACAGCGGCATCCTGGCGCGAGCCCGCTGGCCCTTGCACGAACTGAAACCTCCACAGGCGAATGCCGCATGAATCCCCTGGATCACATCCTCATCAGCGGCCTGCAGGCGCGCGCCGTCATCGGCGTGCACGCCTGGGAGCTGCACCAGCCGCGCCCCCTGCTGATCGACGTGGAACTGGGGGTGGACGCCAGGGCCGCCGCCGCCACCGATCGCCTGCGCGACGCGATTGACTACAAGGCGGTGTCCGACGAAATCATCGCCTTCTGCGCCTCGAAGGAATTCCGCCTGATCGAGACGCTGGCGGAAACGCTGGCCCGCCTGCTGTTCGAGCGGCATCCGATCCTGTCGCTGAGGCTGACCATCGGCAAGCCCGGCGCGGTGCCGGAAGCCAAGGGCGTGGCGATCCGCATCGACCGCCGGCGCGAAGACTACGCCGTGTGCGGGCGCTGATCTTGCCCTATGATGGTGCGCGCAAACTCCGCCAAATCCTTGTAGACAGGCACATCATCGGCTTTGCGCTTATTTTTGGTGCGCTCGCCCTTGCCGGTTAGCACCAATACGGGGCGTGCACCGGCGCCCCGGGCAGCCTCGATGTCGGACTCGGAATCGCCGACGAAAGGCACGCCTTCCAGGCTCACGCCGAGCCGGCGTGCCAGGTCCTTCAGCATCCCCGGCGCCGGCTTGCGCATCTCGCTGGCCTGATCCGGGTGGTCCGGCGCGAACTGGATGCCGCTGATGCGCCCGCCCACTTCCGCCACTGCCCGTTGCAGGCGCTCATGGATGGCGAACAGCGCGTCGAAATCGAACAGCCCCCGGCCGATGCCGGACTGGTTGCTGGCGATATAGACCTGATAGCCCGCCTGGCACAGCAGGGCGATCGCCTCCAGGCTGCCGGGAATCGGCGTCCACTCGGCCACGGACTTGATGTACTCGTCCGAGTCCTCGTTGATGACGCCGTCGCGATCCAGGATGACCAGTTTCATGCGCCGCACTGTGCCTGCCGCTGCGGCACAGGGTCAAGGCGGAAGGGGGCGCAAGCGGCAAGCCGGAAAGCGCGCCATGCGAAATCCGCGGATTCCCGGGAATAAAACCGGGCGACCCCCGGTAATCACTCTGGAACCCCTAACCCCGGAGCTGCTCGTGTCGAAAAATGAATTGATCATGTCGCGTCGCAACGCTTTGAAGTGCATGGCCTATGGTGGAGCCGGCACCCTGTTTGTCCTGTCCGGCGGCATCCTGGCCCCGGTCGATCTGGCCTGGGCCGCCGCCGACAAGCAAGGCGTCGCGGCACTGGGCAAACCGCTGTTCCTGCAAATCAGCGACACCCATATCGGCTTCGCCAAGGACGCCAATCCGGACGTCACCGGCACCCTCAACCAGGCGATTGCCCTGCTCAACGCGATGCCCGAGCAGCCGGCGCTCACCATCCACACCGGCGACATCACCCATCTGTCGAAGCCCGCCGAATTCGATCTGGCCCAGCAGCTGCTCGGCCAGTTGCGGACCACCGAGCTGCACACGGTGCCGGGCGAGCACGACACCGCCGATGCGACTGTCACCGAATACTTCAACCGCTTCGGCAAAGCCTCCGGCAACAAGGGCTACTACAGCTTCGATCACGCCGGCGTGCACTTCATCGCACTGATCAATGTGCTGGAGTTCAAGGCGGGCGGCCTGGGCACCCTTGGACCGGACCAGCTCGCCTGGGTGGCGGCCGACCTCAAAGGCCGTTCCTCCAGCACCCCCATCGTGGTCTTTGCCCACATGCCGCTGTGGACCATCTACGAGCCCTGGGGCTGGGGCACCTCCGATGCGGATCAGCTGATGAGCCAGTTGCGCCGCTTCGGCTCGGTCACCGTCCTCAACGGACACATCCACCAGATCGTGCAGAAGGTCGAAGGCAATATCACCTTTCATACCGCGCGCTCCACCGCGTATCCGCAGCCGGTCGCCGGCGAAGGCGCCGGTCCCGGACCGCTGAAGGTGCCTGCCGATCAGCTGCCCGCGATGCTCGGCGTCACCAGCGTATCGGTGGTGAAACATCCCCGTTCGCTGACGCTCACCGACACCACGATCGCCTGAACCACCACACTTCCTGCTCCGAGAACATTCGTATGACTCACAACGCAAAGCAAGGGCCGGCGGCATCAATTGCCCGAGCGGCCGTCGCGGCTCTGTTGATCGCCGCGGCATCGCTCACCCCGGCGGCGGCATTCGCGCAATCCACGGCGGCCGCGGCAAGCACCCCGATAGGCGATCCGGCGCGTGGCAAGGCGCTGTACCAGGGATGCGAGAGCTGCCACTCGATCGACGACAACGATGTCGGCCCCAAGCATCGCGGGGTCGTCGGACGCCATGCGGCCAGCATCGCGGATTACGCCTATTCCCCGGCGCTCAAGAACTCCGGATTGATCTGGACCGAGGCCAATCTGGACCTCTGGCTGAGCAACCCCAGCGCGCTGGTTCCGGGCACCAAGATGTTCTTCAAGGTCGACGACCCGCAAAAGCGCGCGGACATCATCGCCTTCCTCAAGGAACAAAAGTAAAAGAGCCGCCGCCGGAGACCATAGCCGACGACTTGCATACCGGCGCGGATCAACCGATATTTCCGAAGCGAAGCGGGCGGCAGGTGCGGGAACAAACCCCGGCATCGCGGGCCCGAAGCATGAAATACGGGGGATCGGTTTGAGCGATGTAGACGCAAGCCGTCGTTTCGACGAAATGGCCTCGCCGCATCTGGACGCCGCCTACAACCTGGCCCGCTGGCTCACGCGCGATCCGCATGACGCCGACGACGTGGTGCAGGAGGCCTATCTGCGCGCCTTCCGTTTTTTCAGCGGCTTTCGCGGCGGCGACGGCCGCGCCTGGCTGCTCGCGATTGTGCGCAACACCTTCTATACCTGGGCGGAACAGCGCGGCCGCCACAAGTCCGATGTGGAATACGACGAGGCCACCGTCGGTCTACAAGTAACAGAGACCGACGTAGACAAGAACTTGCACGGCACCGATCCCGAAAAGCTGCTGCTGCGCGCGGCCGACCTGCAGTTGGTCGAGACCGCGCTGCTCAGGCTACCGACGGAATACCGCGAGATCCTGGTGCTGCGCGAACTGGAGGAACTGTCCTACAAGGAGATCGCCGGGATTGTCGGCGTGCCGCTGGGAACGGTGATGTCGCGCCTGTCGCGCGCGCGCCTGCGGCTGCGTCACCAGATCGAGGCGATGGACCAGCCATGAACACCATGAATTGCGAAGAAGCGCGCGAACTCTTGCCCGCCTATGGCGACGGTGAGCTGGACCTGCCGCGCTCCCTGGCGCTGGAAAAGCACCTCGACGGCTGCGCCGACTGCACCGCCGCCCTGCGCATCCAGCGCGCGCTGAGCCAGGGGGTGCGCGGCGTCACCTATCACCGCGCGCCGGATGCACTGCGCGCACGCCTGCGCGCCCAGTTGCCGTCGCCAGTGGCAGCGCCGGCTGCCACCACCGCATCCGTGCCGCAAGCGCAGCCGCGCCGGCGCCGCGACTGGTCGCGCTGGGCCATGCCCATCGCCGCCAGCCTGGCGCTGGCGGTAGGGCTGAATCTGATGCTGGCGACGCAGCGCTCGCAGGATGTCTTGCGCAATGAACTGGTCGCCAGCCACGTGCGCTCGCTGCAGGTGGAGCACCTGTCCGATGTCGCTTCCAGCGACCAGCACACGGTCAAGCCCTGGTTCAACGGCAAGCTGGACTATTCACCGCCGGTGCGCGACCTGACGCAGCAGGATTTCCCCCTGCTCGGCGGACGCCTCGACTACATCGCGCACCGCCAAGTGGCCGCGCTGATCTATCGCCACCGCAAGCACTTCATCAACCTCTACGTCTGGCCGGCCCAGGACGGCGATGCCGCGCCGGACAGCCATGGCAGCGAGGGCTACACCCTGGTGCACTGGCGCCATGAGGGCATGGAGTATTGGGCCGTGTCCGATCTCAATGGAGAGGAGCTGCGGCACTTCGCCGAGTTGCAGATCGAGGCGACAACGGACAAGACGGCGAACGCGCCGAACACGTAGGTCGATTCCACTAATCTCCGTTCGCCCCGAGTGCGTTGCGAAGCAACGCACTCGGGGCAGTCGGAACAACACACCCGCTACGCGGGCGCTCGGGGCGAACAGAGTTGGCAACTCAGCCCGGCAGGCAGGACAGATCCGCCACCTCGCGGCACAGCGCATCCAGCCGCGCCAGCAAGGCCAGGCGGTTGCCGCGCACTTCCAGGTTGTCCGCCATCACCATCACGCCGTCGAAGAACGCATCCACCGGTTCCTTCAACGAGGACAGCGCCTGCAACATGGCGCCGTACTCGGCCTTGGCGCGCAGCGGTGCCAGCGCCGATTCGACCCGCTCCAGCTCGGCCAGCAGCGCATGCTCGGATGGCACCTCGAACAAACGCGTCTGCACCGAGCCTGCGGCCTGTCCGCCGGACTGGCGCAGGATATTGCGCGCGCGTTTGTCGGCGGCGGCGAGTGTGGCGGCGGCGGGCGTATTCTGGAAGCCGCGCAAGGCATCGAGCCGGCGCACGAAATCCAGTGGCCGCGAAGCGCCCATCACCCGCACCGCCTCGAACTGGTCCGCCGTGGCGCCGCGCTCGATGCAGTAGCCGCGCAGGCGCTCCACCGCGAAATCCCACAATTCGTTCAGCACACCCTCGTCGCGCTTGCCGGCAGGCTGCGCCTCAAGCGCGGCTTTCAGCATCTCGCGCAGATCGAGGTCGAGAGCGCCCTCGACGCAGATGCGCAGCGCGCCGAGCGCGGCGCGGCGCAACGCATAGGGATCCTTGCTGGCGGTCGGCTTCTGGCCGATGGCGAAAATGCCGGCGAGGCTGTCGAGCTTGTCGGCCAGGGCCACGATCTGACCGCTGCGTGTCGCGGGGATCGCCGCGCCAGCCTGGGCCGGCCAATAGTGCTCGGCCACCGCCTGCGCCACCGCATCGGACTCGCCAGCGGCACGCGCGTAGTAGCCGCCCATCAGGCCCTGCAACTCGGGGAATTCATAGACCATGCGCGTGACCAGATCGCACTTGGCCAGTTGCGCTGCGCGGTCGACCGCAACGGCGCTTTCACCGACGCGCGCCGCGATGTCGTTGGCGAGCCGGCGCAGCCGCGCCACCTTGTCGGCGGTGCTGCCCAGATCCTTCTGGAAGGTCACCGTCTTCAGCTTCTCGCCATGGACTTCGAGCGGCTGCTTGCGGTCCTGCTCCCAGAAGAACAGCGCATCGCTCAGGCGCGGCCGCACCACCCGCTCGTTGCCGGCGATGACCTGGGCCACGTCCTTCGATTCGATATTGGCGACGGTGATGAAATGCGGCAGCAGCTTGCCAGCCGCATCGAACAGCGTGAAGTAACGCTGGTTGGTTTCCACCGTGGTCACCACCACTTCCGGCGGCAGCTGCAGGAAGCGCTCTTCAATGCGGCCGGAGATCGCCACCGGCCATTCCACCAGGGCGGTGACTTCATCGAGCAGTTCGTCGGCGATGCGCGCCGTTCCGTGCAGCTTCGCCGCTTCGGCTTCGATCTGCCGCCTGATCTCGTCGCGGCGACCGGCGAAGTCGGCCCACACCCGGGCGTCCCACAGGGCGGGTCCGTAGTCGTCCGGGGTTTTCAGCACAATCGCCTTGGGCGCATGGAAGCGATGCCCATAGGTCTTGCGCCCGGCCTTGAGACCGAAGCGTTCGAGCGGCACGAGCTTGTTGCCGTATAGCGCCACCATCCACTGCACCGGCCGCACGAAGGTTTCCTCGCCCGCACCCCAGCGCATGCGCTTGGGCACCAGCTGGTCCATCTGCTTGAGGGTTTCCTCGAAGATTTCCGCGATCAGCTCCAGCGTCTTGCGGCCTTTCTGCTTCTTGCGGAACACCAGATTGCCGTTTTCCTGCTTCAAGGCCTTGAACTCGACGCCGCAGGACTTGGCGAAACCCAGGGCTGCCGGTGTCGGCTGGCCGTCCTTGAACGCCGCCGCCAGCTGCGGCCCCTTGCGCTCGATGTTCTGATCGGCCTGACGTTCGCCGACTCCGTCGATCAGCACGGCGATGCGCCGCGGCGTGGCAAAGCTGCGGGCCTCGCCGATGGCGACGCCGCGCTTGGCCAGGCCGCCGCCGATGCCCTGCGCCAGGGCCTGCGTCAGCGGCTGCACATAGCGCGCGGGCAGATCTTCGGTGCCCAGTTCGATCAGCAGGGATTGGTTCATAAACTTAGGAAAGGAGCGTTCAGGTAGGCGACCGTTCCGCGTGCTGCGGCAGGCCGTCGAGAATGTCGTACCACTCGGCCCTGGAGCCGACGAAGTTGTGCGCCTGCGGCTTGAAACCGATCGGCGTGTCGAGCGAGCCCATGCGCAGGCGCAGCAGGCCCGGCTTGTCGGCGGCGCGGCTGAACAGCGGCGAGCCGCAGACGCTGCAGAACACGCGCTGCTTGCCGGGCGATGACTCGTAGGCCTTGAGCAGTTCCTCGCCTTGCAGCAGCTTGAACCCGGCGACGGCGACCGGCGCATTGGTGCCGAAGGCGGTGCCCTGCGCCTTGCGGCATTTCTGGCAATGGCAATAGATGAACTGCCCGAATTCGCCGCTGTACTCGTAGCGCACGCCGCCGCACAGGCAGCTGCCGCGATAGATCTGGGTCATGAGGATCTCCGGCGAGGGCGTGCGCTTACGCTGCCTTCAGCAGCGGGAAGCCAAGCTTCTCGCGCGCGGCGTAGTAGGCCTCGGCGCAGAGCCGGGCCAGGGTGCGCACGCGCAGGATGTAGGCCTGCCGCTCGGTGACACTGATGGCGCCGCGCGCATCGAGCAGGTTGAAGCTGTGCGAGGCCTGCAGCACGCGCTCGTAAGCCGGCAGCGGCAGGCCCTGCTGGATCAGGTGCTGGCACTCGCGCTCGGCGACGTTGAAGCGCTCGAACAGTCCGGCGACATCGGCGTGCTCGAAATTGTAGGCGGACTGCTCCACCTCGTTCTGCTTGTAGACGTCGCCGTAAGTGACGATGCGGCCGCCTGCGTTGGACCAGACCAAATCGTAGACGCTTTCCTTCTTCTGGATGTACATGGCCAGGCGTTCGAGGCCATAGGTGATCTCGCCCGCCACCGGCTTGCACTCGATGCCGCCGACCTGCTGGAAATAGGTGAACTGGGTCACTTCCATGCCGTTGAGCCAGACTTCCCAGCCCAGGCCCCAGGCGCCGAGGGTGGGGCTCTCCCAGTTGTCCTCGACGAAGCGGATGTCGTGCACCAGCGGATCGAAGCCGAGCAGCTTGAGCGAATCCAGGTACAGCTGCTGGATGTTCGGCGGGCTCGGCTTCATCAGCACCTGGAACTGGTAATAGTGCTGCAGGCGGTTGGGGTTCTCGCCGTAGCGGCCATCGGTAGGGCGGCGGCTCGGCTGCACGTAGGCGGCATTCCACGGCTCGGGGCCGATGGAGCGCAGAAAGGTGGCCCAGTGGAAGGTGCCGGCGCCGACTTCCATATCCAGCGGCTGCACGATGACGCAGCCCTGACGGGCCCAATAGGTCTGCAGCGTCAGGATCAGCTCCTGAAAGGTCATGGCTGGCGGCGCGGGTTGAAAAATGGCCGGGAAGTATATCAATCTGCCCTGCAAGCAACGGCAAACAGCCATCTCGCGCAAAGACGCAAAGACGCCAACAAAAGCCGTTTTTTCGAACCTGTTTCGCTTGGGCTTTTTTGCTTTGCGTCTTTGCGCGAGACGCTTTAGCGCGTTCTTTCCGGGACCCGAAGCATTTCGTCCCCGGGCTTGCCGACTCGCGTCAGGCCCAGCAGCGGCCCCGTGATGCAGGTCGTGAGCAGCGCCATGATCACCAGCATGGTGAAAACCCGCGCCGACAGGATGCCCAGGTCGTAGCCGACATTGAGCACGATCAGTTCGACCAGGCCGCGCGTGTTCATCAGGACGCCGAGAGTGAAGGCCTCGCGCCAGCCGGAGCCGGTCAGGCGCGCCGCCAGCAGGGTGCCGCCGAGTTTGCCGGCCACCGCCACGGCGACGATCAGCCCGCACAGCAGCCAGTCCTGCGCACCGTGCAGCAGGCCCAGCTGGGTGCGCAAACCGGTGAGGGCGAAGAACAGCGGCAGCAGGCCGACCACGCTGAAACCCAGCAGGCGCTCGCGCAGCGGTCCGCGAAACGCCGCACCTGCCGGCATGGCGGTGCCGGCGAGGAAGGCACCGAACAGGGCATGGATGCCGATGGCCTCGGTGAAGGCGCTGCAAGCCAGCAGCAGCAGCAGGGCCAGCGCCACTGTGGCCGCGCCGCTGCGATCGGCGGCGAGGACCGTGCCGAACCCGCGCTGCAGGGCTGGCCGGGCCAGCAGATGCAGGCCCGGCACGAACAGCAGGGCCAGCACCACGCTCAGCCCTGCCCCGGCCAGGCCATGCGCATGCACCAGGGCCACCACCAGGGCCAGCAGGCACCAGGCGCTGACGTCGCCGATGGCGGCGCAGGCGATGGCCAGCCGCCCCACCGGCGTGTGCAGCATGCCGCGTTCCTCCAGGATGCGCGCCAGCACCGGAAAAGCGGTGATGCACATGGCGATACCGAGGAACAGGGCGAAGGCGTAGAACGGCACCCCCGGCCCGGCCAGCAGGGGGAAGGCCGCCAGCGCCAGCCCCATGCCCAGCAGCAGCGGCAGCAACATGCTGGCATGGCTGATCAGCAGCGCGGTGCGCGCCTGCCGCCGCAGCTCCGGCAGATCCACCTCCAACCCCACCGCGAACATGAACAGCAGCACGCCGATCTGGCTCAGCAACTGCAGAGGCGCCAGCGCCGCCGGCGGAAACAGGAAGCCCAGGGCCTGCGGCCACAGCCAGCCGAGCAGGGACGGCCCGAGCAGGATGCCGGCGAAAATTTCGCCGATCACCGCCGGCTGGCCGATGCGGCGGAAAACCCGGCCGAGCAGGCGCGACGCGGCAATGATCACCAGCATCTGCAGCAGCAACAGCGCCAGCGGCTGCTGCAGGCGTCCCGTCAGGCCCGCGTCTGGTGCTGCGGCGCCTGGCCACGGCATGCCGCCGGCAGGCAGCGGGTATAGCGCCTGTCCCCACCCGACCAGCGCGGCAATTGCCAGCGCCGATGCCAGCATCGCGGCGGCGTACCAGGGGATGAACTTGCGCATGATTCCGGGCAAAGGCAGGGAAATGGAGGGGCCGGCAACGGTGTCATGGCGCCGGCCGCGGGGTCAATGCGGCGGCTGCAGCACCATGTCATCCGCGGCGCCGGCCGCCGTGTTAGCCTGAAAAGGCCTTTCGGTATACCGAAAGCGGGGATTACCCATACAGCCACCACTTAGATGATGTCTTGAGGAGAACCGCGATGAAAGGGATGTTCAAAGGGATGTTGGGCGCCGTTGTTGTCGCCGCCTGTGCCGCAACCCCGGCGTACGCCGCCGACGCAGCTGCCGCCGCCGCGCCCGCCAAGCCGCTCAACTCGCAGCAGCAGAAAATGAAGGACTGCAACGCCGACGCCAAGACCAAGGCCCTCACCGGCGCCGACCGCAAGACCTTCATGAAGACCTGCCTGAGCGGCAGTGCGGCCGCGACACCGGCCGCTGACGCACCCGCCGCACCCGCCGCCGCCACTTCGGCCAAGGCGACGCAGCAGCAGAAGATGAAGGATTGCAACGCCCAGGCCACCGCCAAGACCCTCAAGGGCGCCGATCGCAAGACCTTCATGAGCACCTGCCTCAAGGCTTGATGAGGAGCCGCTCCCCAAGCCTGGCGGGGTACTGATCAGGGCGCCGGGAGCCTCCCCGTATAATCCAACGGTGATCCGAGCCCGCGGCGTTTCCGGCCGCGGGCTTTTTTACCGCAGGAACCGACTCGCGCAGCCGCTTCTGGCATAGTTTCTGCTTCAATTCGGTGCACTTCCGGCCAACCGGCAGGCACTAATTCATAAACATCCCTCGCAGGAGACACCACCCATGTCGGGTAAAGAAGTTCTCAAAACCATCTCGGAAAAAAGCGTGAAGTTCGTCGACTTCCGCTTTTGCGATACGCGCGGCAAGGAACAGCATGTCACGGTGCCCTCGCACACCGTCGATGAAAGCCTGTTCACCGAAGGCAAGATGTTCGACGGCTCCTCGATCGCCGGCTGGAAGGGCATCAACGAGTCCGACATGATCCTGATGCCCGACCCCGGCACCGCCTTCATCGATCCGTTCTTCGAAGAGCCGACCCTGGTGCTGACCTGCGACGTGATCGAGCCCTCCTCGATGCAGGGCTACGGCCGCGACCCGCGCTCGCTGGCCCACCGCGCCGAGGAATACCTGAAGAGCACCGGCATCGCCGACACCGCCTTCTTCGGCCCGGAAAACGAATTCTTCATCTTCGACTCGGTCCGCTACGGCGCCGACATGTCGGGCTGCTTCGTCAGCATCGACTCGGAGGAAGCGGCCTGGAACAGCGGCAAGGAATACGCCGAAGGCAACACCGGCCACCGTCCGGGCGTGAAGGGCGGCTACTTCCCGGTGCCGCCGGTCGACGCGCTGCAGGACATCCGCTCCGCCATGTGCGAGACGCTGGAAGCGGTCGGCATGGTCACCGAAGTGCACCATCACGAAGTCGCCACCGCCGGCCAGT
>Ga0302314_10010421_pt1 | contig 16264 bp, 15 predicted proteins | sample III_Palsa_N2_3_FD_200533 | JGI IMG/M metagenome (GOLD analysis project Ga0302314, IMG submission 200533) | Peat permafrost microbial communities from Stordalen Mire near Abisko, Sweden - III_Palsa_N2_3 | ecosystem: Environmental > Terrestrial > Soil > Palsa > Peat permafrost | place: Sweden... | reverse complement strand
TCAAGGTGCCCGGCAAGGGCAAGCTGACCATGACCTTCACGCCGGAGGACGGCAGCGCGCCGATCAACTACGACGTGTTCGACTTCCCGAGCTCGGGCGTCGCCATGGGCATGTATAATCTGGACGATTCGATCCGCGAATTCGCCCGCGCCAGCCTGAACTACGGCCTCTTGAAGAACTGGCCGGTCTATCTCTCGACCAAGAACACCATCCTCAAGGCCTATGACGGCCGCTTCAAGGACCTGTTCCAGGAAGTGTTCAACGCCGAGTTCGCGGCCGAGTTCGCTAGGCGCAAGATCACCTACGAGCATCGCCTGATCGACGACATGGTGGCATCCGCGCTCAAGTGGAGCGGCGATTTCGTCTGGGCGTGCAAGAACTACGACGGCGACGTGCAGTCCGACACGGTGGCGCAGGGCTTCGGCTCGCTCGGTCTCATGACCTCGGTGCTGCTGGCGCCCGACGGCAACACGGTCGAGGCGGAAGCCGCCCACGGCACGGTGACCCGGCATTATCGCCAGCACCAGGCCGGCAAGGAGACCTCAACCAACCCGATCGCGTCGATCTTCGCCTGGACCCGCGGCCTGTATTATCGCGGCAAGTTCGACGGCACGCCCGACGTCCAGCATTTCGCCGAAACGCTGGAGAAGGTCTGTGTCGATACGGTCGAAGCCGGCAAGATGACCAAGGATCTGGCCATCCTGATCGGCCCGAACGAGCCGTGGCTGTCGACCACCCAGTTCCTGGATGCGCTCGATGCAGGCCTGAAGAAGGCGGTCAAGTAAGCGTCGTTTCGGTTTCGGAACGAACAGGAACGGGCCGGAGAGCGATCTCCGGCCCGTTTTGTTTGGCGGTTCCGCCACTCCTGACCCTGCCCCACAAATGAGGAGAGCAAGGCGCGCGTCGATGCCCCCCAAAAGAAAAGGCCCGCGCGAGCTCCCTCAGCGCGGGCCGTTCTTTCGATGGGAAAGTTCTATTCGTCCGCGTCGGCGTCAGGTGAGGCGATCAGCATCCTGTCGGCGACCAGGCCGGCATTGCCGCGGATGGCGCTTTCGATCGCCGCCGCCGTCTCCGGATGGTCCTTCAGATAGGTCTTGGCATTCTCGCGGCCCTGGCCGATGCGGACGCCATCATGCGAGAACCAGGAGCCCGATTTCTCGACGACGCCGGCCGCCACGCCCAGATCGATCAGCTCGCCGCGCTTCGACACGCCCTCGCCATACATGATGTCGAATTCGACGACCTTGAACGGCGGCGCCATCTTGTTCTTCACGACCTTGACGCGGGTCTGGTTGCCGATGACGTCCTCGCGCTCTTTGATGGCACCGATGCGGCGGATATCGAGGCGCACCGAGGCGTAGAACTTCAGCGCATTGCCGCCGGTGGTGGTCTCCGGATTGCCGAACATCACGCCGATCTTCATGCGGATCTGGTTGATAAAGATTACCATGCAGCGCGACTTGGAGATCGAGCCGGTCAGCTTCCTGAGCGCCTGGCTCATCAGGCGCGCATGCACGCCCATGTGGCTGTCGCCCATCTCGCCTTCGAGTTCGGCGCGCGGCACCAGGGCCGCAACCGAATCGACGACCAGCACGTCGATGGCGCCGGAGCGCACCAGCGTGTCGGCGATTTCGAGCGCCTGTTCGCCGGCGTCGGGCTGCGAGATCAAGAGCTCGTCGATATTGACGCCCAGCTTGCGGGCATAGCCCGGATCGAGCGCATGTTCCGCATCGACGAAGGCGCAGGTGCCGCCGGTCTTCTGGGCCTCGGCGATGACATGCAGCGCCAGCGTCGTCTTGCCCGAGCTTTCCGGCCCGTAGATCTCGACGATGCGGCCGCGCGGCAAGCCGCCGATGCCGAGTGCGATATCGAGGCCGAGCGAACCGGTCGAAACGACCTCGACATCGAGTACCGCGTCCTTCGAGCCGAGCTTCATGATCGAGCCCTTGCCGAACGCGCGCTCGATCTGGCCGAGAGCCGCTTCCAACGCCTTTTGCTTGTCCATATCAGCCTTATCCAACAGGCGCAGAACGGTCTGCGACATAGCCCGGTCCCCTTATTCCATAGGCCTCTCGGCGATGCAACGCGCATGAATGTACATGATTTGTTCCGGAACACAATGGGAACATCGGGCTGAAAACGAGAAAATCGCTATGCCAGAAGCCGCCGGACCGCCGTCTCGTCCCAATCGAGCCCGAGACCCGGTCCCGCGGCCGTCACGAGTCCCTGCGCAGGCCGCACCGGGCACTGCAGAATGCGCGCCGCCTTGTCCAGATGTTCGAGCCACAGCGCGCCGGGCGTCACCGCCAGCAGATGGGCGCTCGCCTCGACGAAGGCGTGGCTCGACACCGGCAGAGCCGCGGCCTCGCACAGCGCCGCCGCCTCCAGCCAACCGGTGACGCCGCCGATCTTCATGACGTCGAGCATGGCATGGTCGCAGGATCCCGCGGCGATCGCCTCCGCGGCACCCCGGGGGAACCACCAGTTCTCCCCGGTCTGGATCGGGATCGGCGAGCCGGTGCGGACGCGGGCATGGGCCGCCAGATCCTCCGCCGCCACCGGCTCTTCGACCCAGGTCAGATCGAATTGTGCCAGATGGGCGATACGGCGGCGCGCCTCGACCGGGTCGAGCGACTGGTTGTAATCGACCATCAGGGCGACCTCCGGCCCGATCATCGCGCGCACCGCGCCGACATCGGCCAGGTCGCGGGCGAGGTCGGCGCCGCCGATCTTGATCTTGATGCCGCGGAAGCCGGCATCGACCGAGGCCAGGATGGCCGGCTCGTCGGCGCGAATATCGAGGATGCCGAAGCTGTCATAGGCCCGGATCGGCCGCGGCGAGCCGCCCAGCAATACTGCGAGCGGCAGGTCAGCGGCACGGCCGAGACTATCCCAGAACGCCATGTCGAGACCCGCCACCGCCATGCCGACGAGCCCGTGCCATCCGAGCAACCGGAACCGCCGGTCGAAGCCGCGCATGCGCTCGAACGGCGCCACGCTCTGGCCGACCAGTTCGGCACCGATCTCCTCGACCAGGCGCGCCAGCGGCGCCAGGGCCGGCTTGGTATAGGCGAAGATATAGCTGCGTCCGGTGACGCCCTGGTCGGTCGCGACATCGATCAAGACCAGCGCCGCCGCCGGAATTTCGCCGACCGCCGTGCGGATCGGCCGATCGAGCGGCACCATCACCGGGCGCGCCGAGATCGCCCGGATCGTCAGTCCCTCGCCCATCGCCTGCCTCTTGGCTTCAGTATCGAAGCCTGAGGCTTAACCGCGACCGGCGCGTTTGATACACTTACTATACGGTATACAAAAGGGCAGGACCATGCGGGGATCGGCTGAAGCGACGCGGCAACGCATTCTGGAGGCCGCTTACGACCTGTTCTATGCCGAGGGCTTCGGCCGCGTCAGCATCGACCGGGTGGCGCTGCACGCCGGGCTGACCAAGCGCACGCTCTATTATCATTTCGACAGCAAGGACGCGCTGCTGGCCGCCATGCTGGAATTCCATCACGGCCTGGCGCTGGAGCGGATCGCCGGATGGGCGGCACCCTTGGCCGGCACCGATGTCGGCAGCTTCGTCGATGCCTTGTTCGCGGCCCTGGCACTCTGGTCGCGCGAACGGCGCTGGACCGGCGCCGGCATGACCCGGCTGGTGATGGAATTGGCGGATCTGCCGGGCCATCCCGCCCGGGCGATCGCCGCACGCCACAAGGCGGCGATCGAGGCTTGGCTGACGACGGCGCTGGCGGCGCGTCAGGCGATCGACCCGCGCGGCGCGGCACGCGCGATCATGCTGCTGCTCGAAGGCTCACAGGCGATGATCCTGATCAGCGGCGATCGGGACTATGCCCAGACCGCCGCTGCCGCCGCCCGCCGCATCATTGTCACGGCTTCTGAGAAACCGGGCTCAGGCGATAATGGCTGACGGTCCAGTCCTGGCCGTCGCCATGGCCGAACAGGCCGGCGGTCGCGAGGAAGAACAGGCGCCAGCGCCGGCGCCAGACGCGGAAATCCGATTTATAGACCTCGCGCAGGATGGCATCGATCGCCGGCCGGTTCGCATCGAAATTCTTCAGCCAGTCGTTCGCGGTCCGGGCGTAATGCTTGCCGTTCCACTTCCATTCGGCATCGACCGTGAACCAGTCGGGAAAATGCCGGATCAGCCCATGGCTGGGCATGATGCCGCCGGTGAAGAAATATTGGCCGATCCAGTCGGTCTCGTCGCGATGGTCGAAGCGATAAGGATGACTGCGGTGGGTAAACACATGCAGGAACAGCTTGCCGTCGGGCTTCAGCCACGAGCGCACCCGTTCCAGCAAGCCCGACCAGTTCGCCATATGCTCGAACATCTCGACCGACACGACCCGGTCGAACGGCGCGCTCTCCGGCGCGAACACATTCATGTCGGCGGTGACAATCGTCAGGTTCTTGAGGCCGCGCGCTGCGGCCTGGGCCTCGATATGCAGCCGCTGCGGCTTCGAGTTCGAGACCGCGGTGATGGTCGCGTTCGGATAGCGTTCCGCCATGAACAGGCTGAGCGAGCCCCAGCCGCAACCGAGTTCCAGAATATGCTGGCCGTCGGCGAGATCGGCATGCGCAGCGGTTTCCTCCAGCGCCCGAACCTCGGCCGCGGCCAGATCCTCGGCACCACCCTCGTAGAGGCAGCAGGAGTATTTGCGGCGCGGCCCCAGCACCAGCTCGAAGAACGCCGGCGGCAGCTCGTAGTGCTGCTCGTTCGCCGCGGCGGTATGCTCGGCGATCGGGTAATGGATCATCTCGTCGGCGAAATTGCGCTCGTTCGACTGGCCGGTCGCCGCCAGGCGCCGACGCGTCTTGCCGACCAGGAAATCGATGCCGAAGCGGGTGATGGGATCGGGCAGCGGCGTGCGTTCGACGGTACGGATGCCGGAGGCGATCAGGCCCATGAGGTCACTCCTAAAGAGAGGGCGGTGCTGGCCTGAGGCTGGGCCAGAAGACATTGACGCGGGCCTGGTAGGCCCGAAAGGCGTCGCCCCGGGCGCGCAGCATGTGCGCCTCCAACGGCGGCACGCCCGACACATAGACCAGGAGCCAATACATCAGCGCTGGGCCGGCGAAGGCCGCCCAGCCGATCCCGTAACCGCCGGCGGGCTCGATGGCGATCGCGACATAGGCGAACCAGCCCAGAACCTCGAAGAAATAGTTCGGATGGCGCGAGCGACCCCAGAGGCCGGTATCGCACACCCGGCCCCGGTTGGCCGGATTGCGCCGGAAGCGCTCCAACTGCCGATCGGAGGCACCCTCGCCCAGCACCGCGATCACCAGCAGCAGCACGCCCAGCGCGTCGCCGAAGCGCAGCATCGGTTCGGGATTGCGCGCGGCGACGGTGACGGCGAACACGAGCACCAGCGCGCAGACCGCCTGGATCTGCAGGAACAGCAGCAGCTGCCGACGGTAGTCGTCGCCCCATTCCTGGCGGAGCCAGGCATAGCGCGGATCGTCGCCGCCCCGCAGATTGCGCCCGGCGATGTGCAGTCCGAGCCGGAGCGACCAGAACGCCACCAGCGCCGCCGCCAGCAGCTGACGCGGCATCCAGGCCGCATCATCGAGCGGATAGAGCGCGCCGACCACACCGGCAAGGCCGACGGCGAAGGACCAGATCGCGTCGATCCAGCCGGATTGCCCGGTCCGGACGACGACTGCCCAGGCGAAAGTCATGGCGAGCGACAGGGCAACGGCGAGCCCGATGAGCAGCAGCGTCAAATTCACGTGGGGGCGCCTCTATCGGAGCGTGATCGATCACTCGTTGATACGGCTGAAGCGTAGCATTGGATGCATGCCATCGCCCATACCCGACTATTCGGTTCGGACGTCGCCCATGATTTCCTTCACCTTGAACGCCAGCTGTTTCAGCGAGAACGGCTTGGCCAGGAAATGGATGTCGGCATCGTCGCCGATGCGCTTGCGGAATGTGTCCTCGGTATAGCCCGAGATGAACACGACCTTCATTTCCGGCCTCGTCTCGCGCACGGTCTTGATCAGGGTCGGCCCGTCCATGCGCGGCATGACCACGTCGGTGACGATCAGATGGATCGGCTGCGCCTCGGCCCGGATGATCTGCAGCGCCGCCTCGCCGCTCTTGGCCTCGAGCACCGTATAGCCCTTGTTCCGGAGCGCCCGGGCGCTGAACAGACGCACCGGGTCCTCGTCCTCGACCAGCAGGATGGTGCCGGCGCCGGTCAGGTCGCGCGGGGCGGCCACGTCCAGCGGATCGAGCAACGGCGGCGGCTCGACCTCGCCTTCCTTGCGCTGATGCTGCGGCAGGAACAGCGAGAAGCGCGTGCCGACGCCGACCTCGCTGTCGACGAAGATGAAGCCGCCGGTCTGCTTGACGATGCCATAGACGGTCGAGAGGCCGAGGCCGGTGCCGGATCCCACTTCCTTGGTCGAGAAGAACGGCTCGAAGATGCGCCCGACGATTTCCTTCGGAATACCGGTGCCCTGGTCGGTCACCTCGATCAGCACGTAGGAACCGGCCGGCATCAGCTCCAGCTCGCGCTGGACCGGTGCCGTCCGCTCGACGTTCGAGGTCTTGATGGTGAGCGTGCCGCCATTCGGCATGGCGTCGCGCGCATTCACCGCCAGATTGATGATGACCTGTTCCAGCTGCCCCTGGTCGACGCGCACCGCGCCCAGCGTGCGGCTCTGCACCATCTTCAGATCGACATTCTCGCCCAACAGCCGGTTCAAGAGATGGCTGAGCTCGGTCAGCACGTCGCCGATGTCGATCACGCGCGGCTGCAGCGTCTGCTGGCGCGAGAAGGCCAACAGCTGGCGGACCAGGTTGGCGGCGCGGTTGGCGTTCTGCTTGATCTGCATGATGTCGGCAAAGGACTGGTCGCCCGGCCGGAAGCGCAGCAGCAACAGGTCGCAGAAGCCGATCATCGCGGTCAGCAGATTGTTGAAATCATGGGCGACGCCGCCGGCGAGCTGACCCACCGCCTGCATCTTCTGCGACTGGGCGAACTGCAGCTCCAGGTTCTTCTGCTCGGTGAGGTCGATGAAATGCAGGATCAGGCCGGCGATGCTGCCCTCGGCCGTGTCGAGCCGGCTGGCAAACAGGGCCAGCGTCTTATGGTCCATAGCCCCGGTGCGCACGCGCAGCTCCAAGGGCCGCTCCAGCGGCACGCCCTTGACGATCTGCGCCAGCCGCTCCGCCGCCGGCATCTGATCGTCCTCGACCACGAATTCCATCAGGTTGCGCCCGACCAGATGTTCTTCTTCCGACAACAGCAGCTTGTCGAGCGCCGGGTTGGTCTCCTTGAAGCGCGCATGGGTATCGACCAGCGCGATGCCGACCGGCGCGATCTCGAAGAAGCGCTGGAAGCGTTGGCGGGCGCGGATCAGCGACTCCTCGCGCGCGCGGTCCGGCGCCAGGTCGCGCACCACGCTGCAGCTGCGCAAACCCGGGCCGGTGCCCTGGATCGTCTGGCTGATCGCGGCATTGATCAGGCGACCCTGGCGCCCCAGCAGGATGACCATCCGCCCCTCGCCCGGCGCCAGCGGATCGAACGGCGCGCTCGTGGCATCGTCGGACGGCACCAGGAAATCCTCGATCCGCGCCCGCTCGTTGATGAGCGCCTCGGGCGACGCGCCGAGCCAGCCGGCCAGCGTCTCGTTGAGCATCAGGAACCGGCCGCCTTCATCGACCGAATAGAGCCCGACCGGCACGCCGTCGAAGAATTGGAACAAGAGGCTGCGGCCGGCCTCGATCACGTCGCTCAGCTGCCGGCGATCGGTGATGTCGACCAATTGCCAGACGGCACCACCGCGCAGCGACCCGATCGGCGCCACCGCGACCTCGAACCAGGCGGTCGAGCCGTCGGGAAAGCGCGCGCGCAGCTCGGCATGACCCGTCCCGCCGATCCGGGCCTGGGTTTTCAGGCGGCTCAGCTCGTTTTCGACCGCCTCGTCATCCTCGGCCCCATCCAGGAACACCTGCAGCGGCGCGCTGCCGCCGGGGAAACGGGCGGCATGGGCAGCATTGGCGAAACCGATCATGCCGTCCTGGTCGGTGACGAAGGCAGCGTCCGGCAACGCCTCGAGCGCCTGGCGCGCGAGCGAGGCCATCCGTCCCGCCGCCGTCAACCGGGCCGCGAGCACGCCCAGGGTCAGGATCGCCAATACCGCGACCAGATCGATCGCCAGGCTGATGTCGTAAGGCGTCGAGCCGGCCGGCAGCGCCAGTCCCAGCCAGACGCCCAGTCCCAGACAGGTCATGGCGGCGATGAGACCCAGCAGCAGCAGGGTCCTCACGCCCCTCATCGGGCGCCGCCGCCGGCCGTCGTTCGTCCCATCGGTCCCGAGCGCCATCCCGCCTGCCTTCCTTGCCACTTTCGGCCGCGCCGGCGTCGTTCAACCAGGTCGGGAGAAAGTCGTCATCACATCGACATACTGACCCAGAAACCAATAGATGAGCGTCGGCAGAGTCAACCCGATCACGGTCAGTCCGCCCAGCACCTGCAGCGGCAGGCCAAGATAGAACACCTGCAGCTGCGGCATGATCTTGGCGATCAGGCCCTGGGCCACGAAATAGACCGTGCCGACTATGAGGAACGGAGCCGACAGCTCGACGCTGATCAGGAAGCCGCGCGAGACCAGGCGGGCCATCGCCTGGGACATGTCGCCGAACGGCGGCAGGGCGCCCGCCGGAAACGCCTGGTAGCTCTCGACGACGGAGCGGATCAGCATATGGTCGATGCCGGTCTCGAACATGATGACGACCGCCATGGCCGACATCAGGCTGGCCGGCAAGGTCTCGGGCGAGGTGGCGCCGGGGTTGAAGGTGATGGCGCTGGCGAGCGAGGTCTGCATGGCGATGATGGCGCCGCCGGTCTCGAGCGAGGCCAGCAGCACCCGGCCCATCAGGCCCAGAAACGCCCCAATGAAGATCTCGTCGGCCATCAGCGCGAACATATGGAACGTGTTCGGCGGTTCGGCCGGCAGGCCGTAGTCGGACTGGATGAGCGGGGTGACCGCGTAGCTGATGGTGGCGGCCACGACCAGACGGGCCCGCACGTTGACATAGGCGTCGCCGAACCCGGGCATCAGGCCGATCGCTGCCGCCATGCGGCAGAACACCAGGAAATAGGTCCAGAGCAGTGCCGGGACCAGTTGTTCCAGCGGATAGCTCGTCATCGCCCGACGCCGGTTATTGAATGGCGATGATGCGGTCGGCGAGCGAGCGGGCGAAGGTCTCGAGCGTGCCCAGCATGAACGGCATCATCAGCAGTACGGTGACGAAGATGACCAGGATCTTGGGCACGAAGGTCAGGGTCTGTTCCTGAATCTGTGTGAGGGCCTGAAAGATCGAAATGAGGATGCCGACGACGAGTGCCGCCAGCATCGGACCGCCGGCGATCTTGATCACGGTGAAGATCGCCTCGCGCGCGACGTCGATGATCTGGGTTTCGTTCATGGCCGATGACCGCTCAAACGGTCATATGCAGGATTTCCTGGTAGGCCGAGACGACCTTGTCGCGCACGGCCACGACCGTCTGCAGCGTGACGTCGGCATTGGTCACGGCCGCCACGACGCTGTTGATGTCGCCCGTGCCGGCCACCGCCTGCATGCTGGCCTGCTCGCCCTTCTGCTGATCGGTGATCGCCCCTTCGAGCGTCGATTTCAGCATGTCGGCGAAGCCCCCGCCGCTGGTCGCACCGGTCGCTTGCGGCGCGCTCAGCGTCTTGGCGGCATTGGCGTAGGCGGCGGCGCCGGCGGCGACATTGATCGTCATGGTTTATGTTCCTAGAGGCGGCGTCAGCTGCGCAGCAGGTCGACGGCGCGCGAGATCATCGTGTTCGTCGCGGAGATGACATCGACATTGGCCTGATAGCTGCGCTGAGCTTCGCGCAGATCGCCCATTTCCACCAGCGGATTGACGTTCGGCATGCGAACATAGCCGTTGCCGTCGGCCGCCGGATGGCCCGGCATGTATTTCAATTCGAACGGCGCCGCGTCGGGGACGATATGGTCGACCTTGACCACACTGGCGCCGGTCTCGCGATCGAGCACGTTCTTGAAGGTGACGAGCTTGCGCCGATAGGGATCGGCACCGGCGGTGGTGGCGGTCGAATTGGCGTTGGCGATGTTTTCCGAGATCGTGCGCAGACGCAGGGTCTGGGCGGTCATCGCCGAGGCCGCAGTCTTCAGGGCGTCATCGAAATTCGACATTGCTACCTCTCCAGTCCCATGCCCGTTTTACGAGCCCGACCGACCGATCGCCGTCTTGATCAGCCCAACCTGCTTTTTATAGAGGTTGGTCATCAGCTGATAGTCCGACGTCGTGTCCGACACCTTGATCATTTCGTCTTCGAGCGACACCGTATTGCCGTTGATATCCCGGTCCGTCGTGAGTTTTTCGATCTGCGGCTCGAGGCGTGCGGCCGCTTCCGTGCCCACCAAATGGCGCGGATCCGTCGTCGTCGGCGCCAGCTTCGGCGAACTCGAATGAGTGACCTCGGCCAGTTCCTTGCGGAAGTCGAGCGGGCGAAGATCCGAAGCCTTGAAGCCAGGCGTATCGGCATTGGCAACGTTTTCGGTCACGACCTTCTGCCGTGCCGTCAGCCAATTCATTTTCTTCGTCAGCGCTGCGAGCAGCGGCATGTTGTTAAGGTCCATTGGACCCGACGCCTCGTCCATTAATTCAGGGCAAGGTAGAGCATGCGCCCTCGCTCGTTACCAACGCGTTAAGCCGTGTGAAAACGCGGACGGCCGGATTGCGACCGTCCGCGTCCAATGCAACGCGCTATTTCGCCTTCGGCTGATAGGCCTTCAAACCCATCTGCCAGAACATGAAGGCGAACTTGTCGGCCAGTTCCCGGTTGCGCTGGATCCGGGTCGAGCCGATGCCGTGGCCGGCGTCATAGTCGACGCGAAGCAGGATCGGCCGGCCGCTCGTGGTCGCCGCCTGCAACGTCGCCGCCATCTTGCCCGACTCGTAGGACGGCACGCGCGGGTCGTTGATGCCGGTGGTCAGCATCACCGCCGGATAGGCGGTGCCGGGCTTGATGTTATGCATCGCGTCCATGGCGAGCAGACCCTTGAACCCATCCTCGGTCGTGACCGTGCCGAATTCCGGAATGTTCGGCGGGCCGTTCTCGCTGAACTCGCCGCGGAGCGCGTTCGATACGCCGACCTCGTCCAGCACCACCCGGAACAGATCCGGCCGCGTCGCCATGGCGTTGCCGACCAGGATGCCGCCGGCGCTGCCGCCGTCGATGCCGAGCGTCGCCGGGGTCGCCCAGCCTTGGGCCACGAGATATTCGCCGCAGGCGATCAGGTCCTTCCAGCTGTTGGGCTTGGTCGCCTTCTTGCCGGCCTGATGCCAATCCTCGCCATATTCGCCGCCGCCGCGCACGTGGCAGGTGGCGAAGATGCCGCCATTCTCCAACAGCGGGAACCAGCGCGCCAGGAACGCAGGCGTCTCCGAGATGCCGTAGGCGCCATAGCCCCAGATCAAGGTCGGATGCTTGCCGTCCGGCTTCGCATCCTTGCGGCGCATGATCGACAGCGGCACCTCGGTGCCGTCGTAGCTCTTGATCTTGATCTCTTCGGCCATATAGGCCTTGGTATCGACCGGCGACGGCGCCAGCAGGCCGGTATCGACGATCTTGGACGTCTTGGGATCGTAGGTCACCCACGCGCCGGAATGCACCCAGCCCTCGACGCTGAACAGCGCGCCCGGCACCCGCGTGTCGGTATAGAGCCCGTCGATCGTAGCGCCGTCATAGGCGAGCGGCACGCTCTCGACCTTGCCCGTATCGTAGGGCAGCCGGCGCAGGCGGCTGGGTCCCCCGTCCATGTCCTGGATATAGAGCGCGTCGGACGCGGCACCGATGCCGGTAATGACGACGTCGCTCGCCGGGACCACGGTCTGGGCCTGGGCCAGATCCGGCTTGCTGATGTCTTCCTTCAAGACCTTGAAGCGGGCCGCATCCTTGTGGCTGAGCAGGAACAGGTCGTGTCCGCGGAGCGCAGCACTGGTGATCTGATCCTCGGGCAGCACCAGCTTGACCCAGGGCGTGTTGCCGTCGACGACCTTGCCGAGAGGTGCTGCGTAGATCGCGATCTCGTTCTCGACGCCATTGACGACGAGCCCCACCGCATAGTCCGACCCCGGCGTCACGATGACGAAGGGCGACGCGATCGGATCGATCTTGATGCCGGAGTTAAGGCCCGATCCCAGGACCGGCTTGTCGCTTTCGGGATCGGTACCCATGAGATGCAGGAAGGCGCGGCTGTCCTTTTCCTTTTCCGTGCGCGGATCGTCGGGCCCGAGCTTCTTCATGCGGTTGTAGTAGAACGCCTTGTCGCCCGGCAGCCAGGAGACGTTCGCGTCGTTGGTGCGGTCGATATGCTCGTCCAGATCCTTGCCGGTCTCGACGTTCATGACATGCAGCACGCTCTGCTCGGAGCCGCCCTCGGACAGGCCGTAGGCCACATATTTCCCATCGAGCGAGGGCTGGAAATAATCGATCGAGACGTGCTTGTCCTTGGTCGACAGCTTGGTCGGGTCGACCAGCACCTTCTCCTTGCCCTTGGCGCCGTGGCGCACGACGAGCGAGTAGTTGGCGGCACCCGGAGCGCTCTTGCGATAGAAATAGGCGTCGCCGACCTGGTTGACGCCCAGCACCTTCACGGCGGCATTGTCGAGTGCCACGATGCGCTTTTCCAAGGCCGCCCGGCCGGGGATCTTCGCCAGAACCGCGTTGGTATAATCGGCCTGGCCCTTCATGAAGGCCTGGAATTCCGGCGATTTGGAATCTTCCATCCAGCGGTAATCGTCGGTCACGCTCGTGCCGAAGAAATTCTCGACCACCGGCTTCTTTTCGGCAACCGGCTGACCCGGTGCCGCGATCGCCGTGCCGGATGCGGCAAAGGCGGCCAGACTGAAAGTCAGGCCGCCCATCGCGCTCAGAATATTCCGTCGTCCCACTATGCAACTCCCTCGATGAGGATTCTCGTTGCCGGCGACGCTAGCGTTTATTTCATTCCAAGAACAGTCACCAGACCGTGCTCAAAGCTCGGCATATTTGCCGTCGTGCCATTGCCAGACGACGAAGCCGGCGCGCTTGATGTCGCCCTTCTCGTCGAACTTGATCTCGCCGGTCACGGTCTCGAACGTGGTCGCCTGCAGGGCCTTCACCAGATCCGGCAGCTTGATGGATTTCGCCGCCTCCGCCGCCTGGGCATAGATCTGGATCGTGGCATAGGCCTGGAGCGTGAAACCTTCCGGCGGGGCGCCCGCCTTTTCGAATTCATCGACCACCGCCTGAGCTGCCGGGCGCTTGCGCCAGTCGGGCGCGAAGGTGAACAAAGTCCCCTCGCCCGAAGAGCCTGCGATCGCCCAGAATTCCGGCGTCGGCAGCGCGCTGTCGGAGATGAGCGTGGCGGTCAGTCCCTGTTCGCGCGCCTGCCGCACGATCAGGGCCGCCTCTTTCTGATAGCCGCCGAAGAAGATCGCCTCGACCCTGGCCTGCTTCATCTTGGAGACCAGCGCCGTGAAATCCTGGTCGCCGACCGTGATCGATTCGTCCAGCACCTCTTTCACGCCCGCCGCCGCCAGCGCCTTGCGCGTCTCGTCGGCGATGCCGCGGCCATAGGCCGACTTGTCGTCGACGATGGCGATCGGCTTGTCCTTGAAATGGGCGACGACATAGGCGCCGGCGACCTGGCCCTGCTGATCGTCGCGGCCGCAGGCGCGATAGACGTTGTTCCAGCCCTTCTTGAACGCATCCTCGGTCAAGGCCGCCGCGGTCGAGGCCGGCGAGATCTGCAGGATCCCGGCTTCGTTATAGATCGCCGAGGCCGGGATCGAGGAGCCGGAGCAGAAATGGCCGGCAACGAAGGCGATGTTCTTGGACGCCAGCTGGTTCGCGACCGCGACCGCCTGCTTCGGATCGCAGGCATCGTCGGCGATGGTGAGCGCCAGCTTCTGGCCCAGCACGCCGCCCTTGGCATTGATATCGTCGACCGCCTGCTGCGCGCCGCGCTTCAGCTGCTCGCCGAAGGTCGCGTTGGAGCCGGTCATCGGGCCGACCAGGGCGATCGGAATATCCGCCTGTGCAGCACCGCTGGCGAGAGCCAGCGCGGTCGCCATGGTCGCAATGATCTTACGCATCGAGCATGTTCCCTTTCGTGAAGAGGTCAATCCGCCCTGGATGTCCGGCTCTAGTTACGGCCGTGTTTATTGTCGGTGATCAGCATGCAGCCCGGCGCATGGGTGATGCAGAATTCAGGCGCCACGACCTCGATCGCGGCCTGGGGCGTCACCCCGCAGGCCCAGAACACCGGCTGTTCGCCCGGCTCGATCGTCACCGCATCACCATAGTCCGGCGCCGCGATATCGCGAATGCCGATGACCGAGGGATCGCCGATGTGGACAGGGGCACCGTGCATGTCGGGAAACCGGCCCGAAATCTCGCCGGCGCGGATCGCGTCCTCCGGCGTCAACGGCCGCATGGAGACGACCATCGGCCCATGCCAGCGCCCGACCGGCACGGTTGCGATATTGGTCTTGTACATCGAGACATTCAGGCCCTGGCTGACATGGCGCAGCGGAATGCCGGCCTCCAGCAGCGGATGCTCGAAGGTGAAGGAGCAGCCGATGACGAAGGTCACCAGATCGTCGCGCCATATTTCGGCGACGTCGGTCGGCGTCGCATCGAGCACGCCATGGCGGTAGACCCGGTAGCGCGGCAGGTCGCGGCGCATGTCGATGTCGCGCCCGAGCGTCGGCAGCGCCGTCGATCCCGGCTCGGACATCGCCAGCAGCGGGCAGGCCTTGGCATTGGCCCGGCAGAAGCCTTCGAATTCCCCGGCCCAATGGCGGGGCAGAATGACGACATTGCCCTGGATATGGCCGGGCGCGAGGCCGGCGGTCGGGCCGGTCAGCAGGCCCTGCCTGATCTGTCGACGCACCGTTGCCGCATCCGTCGCGCGCTCCAAAACCTCTGCCATCGCATCGCTCCCGAATTCCCGTGTCGGCTCAGTTAGGCACGTCAGGGATCCCAGGTCGAATTGTCATATTGGATCGATTCCGATCAGGATTTCTGATCAGCCTCCTCGCTGGCGACGGTCTGGGCGAGCAGCGCCACGATCGCGGCCAGCGCATTGTCGGGCTGATCCAGATAGCTTGCGGTGAAGACCAGGGGAGAAAGAGCGGTCTCGCAGTCGAGCAGGCGCAGGCGTCCGGCCGCGAGCTCGTCGGCAATGACCGCGGGCGGTATGGCGCTGATGCCGATGCCGTCCAAGGTCATGCGCACGATCGAGGCGAGCGAGCTGTTGGCAAAAAACCGCGGCCGCGGGATCTCGACGCGCTGGAACAGCTCGGTCACGTCGCGATAGGGCCGGGTCACGCGCGAATAGGTCATGATCGGCCAGGCCGCGAGATCGACAAGGCTCAAGCGCCCCGGGCCGATCGGCAGGTCGGGGCTGGCGATCCAGGCCATGGGGTAGCTGCACAGCGCCAGGTTCTTGATCTTGGCGGCGCTGACCGGGCCCAGCAGCAGCGCCACGTCCAGCTCGCCGGCCAAGAGCGCATCGCGCAGGTTGGACGAGACATCGACCGCGATTTCCAGCGTGATCGCCGGATAAAGCTCGTGCAGGCGTTTCACCAGGCGGGCGAGCCAGGTATGGACGATCGTCTCCGACAGGCCAAGGCGGACGGTGCCGCGCAGCGTGCCGGCCGAGGTCACGGCCATGATCATCTCGGTCCGGAGCGCCAGCATGCGCTCGGCATAGGCGAACAGCTCCACCCCCTTGGGCGTGAGCGCCGAGTGGCGTTTGTCGCGATCGATCAGCCTCGTGTCGAACGCCTGTTCCAGCTGCGCGATTCGCGCCGAGACGGCGGGCTGGGTCGTGTTGAGTTTTTCGGCTGCGCGGCGGAACCCCCCCAGGTGCGCCACCCAGTAAAAGGTCTCCAATGTTCTGAGTTCGATCATTCCCGGCCCTTTTCGGCATCCAAGCGGTGCCAATCTACCTTACAGGCGCGCCAATCCGTTACAGCCTGTTTCGCGCGCGGGTCTGCGGTTGCGCGCGCCGCGACGACGGCGCACCCTATCCCGGCAAGGCTTTGTTAAGGGGCGTAGCCGCAGGCTCCGCCGGCACAGCCTTGAAAGGGCTTGGATGGAACGCGAAAAGGCAATTGCCCTCGATTTCGATCAGCGGGACCCGAGCGTGCCGACCGTCGTCGCCACCGGCGAGGGCGAAGTCGCGCGC
>Ga0302314_10010420_pt1 | contig 16266 bp, 15 predicted proteins | sample III_Palsa_N2_3_FD_200533 | JGI IMG/M metagenome (GOLD analysis project Ga0302314, IMG submission 200533) | Peat permafrost microbial communities from Stordalen Mire near Abisko, Sweden - III_Palsa_N2_3 | ecosystem: Environmental > Terrestrial > Soil > Palsa > Peat permafrost | place: Sweden... | reverse complement strand
TTGTTTTAGATCACATGTACTGGTCGGTGAGCCGCCAGCAGCGTGCCGTGTGGGCTTCACCGGCGGGGAACGCGTCGGGTGCCTGAGTGCAGACAGCCTTTGCGTACGGGCAGCGTGCGATGAAGTTGCACGCCCCCGGGGCCTCGATCGGCACGCTCAGATCACGGTTGGCGCGCGCCTCGATCCGGGCGCGGCGGGCGGCGGCCGCCTGCGCGCGCGGCACGGTGGGGTCGGGGGCGGCGGTGGCCAGCATCTGCGTGTACGGATGGGCCGGGTTGAGGATCACCTCGTCGCTCGGCCCCGACTCCACGACCCGGCCCCGGTACATGACCATGATGTTCTCGGCGAAGTAGCGTGCGGTGGCCAGGTCGTGGGTCACGTAGAGCAGCGCGAGGCCGCGCTGCCGGGTGAGGCCGTCGAGCAGGTTGAGGATCTCCAGCCGGATCGAGACGTCCAGCATGGACACCGGTTCGTCGGCGAGCAACACGCGCGGGTCGGTGGCCAGGGCGCGGGCGATGGCCACCCGCTGCCGCTGGCCGCCGGACAGCTCGTGCGGGTGCTTCGCGGCGAAGTCCGCGGCCGGGGTCAGGTTGACCTGGCCGAGCAGCTCGTACACGGCCGCGCGCAGCCGTTCCCGGCCGCGGATCCCGCGCTGCCTGGCCAGCGGCCTTGCCAGGTGCCGCTCGACCGTGTGCATCGGGTTGAGCGAGGCGAAGGGGTCCTGGAAGACGGTTTGCAGGGCCCGTCGATACGTCTGGCCGATCCGCCGTCCGGGTACCCCCTGCAGGCCGTCGAGGGCGATCTGGCCGCCGCTCGGAGCGACGAATCCGGCCAGCGTGCGCACCACCGTCGACTTGCCGCTGCCGGACTCGCCGACCAGCGCGAGCACCCGTCCGGGCACCAGGTCGAAGGAGAGGTCGTCGACGGCGCGCAGCGTCCGGGCTCCCGCGCCGCGGCGTCGATAGTCCACGGTCAGCCCGCGCACGCTGAGCGCCGGGCTCAGCGGTTGACTCTCGGTCGTGGTCACGTGGGTTCTCCTTGCGCCGACTGCTCGGCGTACTCGGGATCCTCGAGATGGCAGGCGACCGGCCAGCCCGCGTGCGCGGTGAGCGGCGGGCGGACGGTTTCGCAGGGGGCGAACGCCTGCTCGCAGCGTTCCGCGAAGGCGCAGCCCTCGATCGTGCGCCGCAGGTCCGGCGGGCTGCCGGGGATGCCTCGCAGGGTTCTGCGCTGCCCGCGCAGGTCGGGGAAGGAGCGCAGCAGCCCCCGCGTGTACGGGTGCCCGGCCTGCTCGGCGAGCTGCTCAGCCGGGGCGTACTCGACGATCCGGCCCGCGTACATCACCGCGAGCGTGTCGCTGATCTCCAGCAGCAGCCCGAGGTCGTGGGTGATGAAGACGACCGCGAAGCCCAGCTCCTCGCGCAGCCGCTCTATCTCGTCCAGGATCTCCCGCTGCACCAGCACGTCCAGCGCCGTGGTCGGCTCGTCCATCACGACGATCCGCGGGTCCAGGGCCAGCGCCATGGCGATCACCACGCGCTGGCGCATTCCGCCGGACAGCTCGTGCGGGAAGGACCGCCGCCGGTTCGGGTCGATGCCGACCTTCTCCAGCAGCGCCTCGATCCGCTCGACCCGCTCCCGGCGGTTCATCTCGGGGCGGTGGGTGCGGAAGATGTCCTCGAACTGCCGGTCCACGCTGGTGACCGGGTTCAGCGCGTTCATCGCGCTCTGGAAGACCATGGACACGGTGTTCCAGCGCAGCGCCCGCAGCTCTCGCGCACTCGCCGTGGCCAGGTCGATCGCGCGGCCGTCAGGGCCCGCGTACTCGATCCGGCCCGCGGTCAGCTCGGCGGGGGTGCGCAGCATCCCGGTCAGCGCGTAGGCGAGGGTGGATTTGCCGCAGCCGCTCTCGCCCGCGATGCCGAGGACCTGTCCGGCGGCGAGTTCCAGCGAGACGTCCCGGACGGCGCGCACGGGACGGCCGCCGGCCGCGTACTCGACGCTGACCCCGCTCGCCCGCAGCACGACGTCGCCGCCGTCCAGGCCGGGCGGACGGGTGGCCGGGTCGTGGGTTGTCGAGGTCATCACCGCTCCCGCTTCGTCCGCTTGTATCCGCGCAGCCGCGGGTTGAAGATCTCGTCGAGGCCGAAGTTGACCATGGCAAGGCCCACGCCGAACAGCGCGATGCACAGGCCCGGCGGGACGAACCACCACCAGGCCCCCGAGTCGAGCGCCTCGTCGTTCTGGGCGAAGTAGAGCATGTTGCCCCAGGACAGCTGCGAGGGATTGGCCAGGCCGAGGAAGGCGAGCGTGGAGACGGTCAGCACGCCGGCGATCGTGGCGTAGATGAACTGGGATCCGATGATCGGCAGCTCGTTGGGGATCACGTCGTACAACGCGATCCGCCAGCCAGGCTCGCCGCCCGCCCGCGCGGCCAGCACGTAGTCGCGTTCGCGCAGCGAGAGGGTCTGGGCGCGCAGGATGCGTGCGGAGGCGGCCCAGCTCGTGAGCGCGATGACGAGGACCACGGAGAACGTGCCGGAGCCCCTGGCGAACGCCGAGACGATGATGACCAGCGGCAGTTGCGGAATGACGAGCGCCACGTTGGACAGCAGGTTGAGTGCCTCGTCCGCGGCGCCCCCGGCCAGCGCCCCGCCGACGCCGATCGCGACGGAGACCACCGTGGCGATCAGGCCGACGCCGACCCCGATCAGCAGGGTGCCCCGGGTGGACTCGACCAGCTGCCCGAAGACGTCCTGCCCGGTCTGGGTGGTGCCGAGCCAGTGCGCGAGCGAGGGATGGGCGAGCTTGTCGCCGGAGAAGGCGTCGGCGTTGTGCACGAACAGCGGCCCGAAGATCGCGGTGAGCGCGAAGATCGCGAGGATCACCGTCCCGGCGGCCAGGTAGCGCGAGCGCCGGAAGGCCTCGAGGCCGCGGAAACGGGCGCGCTGTCCCGGCTCGGGCAGCGGGGCCAGGGCCACGGCGGTCACGCGCGGCCTCCCGGCACCGTGGCGGTGGCGGTGGTCGTCGCGATCCGCCGGATGTGCCGCAGGGCGCGGCCGGGGGAGGAGCTGCGCGCGCCCGCGGTCCGGGTGCGCGGATCGATGAAGCCCTGCAGCAGGTCGACGATGAGGTTGGCGCCGAGCACCGCGAGCGTGATGAACAGGAAGATCCCCTGCATCAGCGGATAGTCGTCGTTGCCCACGGCCTGCAGCAGGTTGTAGCCGATGCCGGGATAGGAGAAGACGATCTCCATCGCGAGCGAGCCGCTCACCACGAAGCCGAGCGCGATCGCGAAGCCGGAGGCGCTCGGGATCACGGCGTTGCGCGCGGCGTAGCCGAGCATCACCCGGCGCCGCGAGAGCCCCTTGGCCTGCGCCGCGACGACGTAGTCCTCGGCCAGGGTGGAGACCATCATGTTGCGCATCCCGAACAGCCAGCCGCCCACCGAGCTGAGCACGATGGTCAGCGCGGGCAGCAGCGCGTGCTGGACCGCGGACTCGATGAAGGCCGTGTTCCAGCCCGGCACGGTGGACGGGTCGTAGCCGCCGAGCGCGTCGGACGGGGGCAGCGCGTGCACGGTGCCGGTCAGCAGGTAGACCAGGACGATGGCGAGCCAGAAGTACGGGATCGCGGACAGGAACATCGTGGACGGCACCAGCGCGTCGAGCCAGCTGCCGCGGAACCAGCCGGCCACCACGCCGAGGGAGAGGCCCAGCAGCACGCTGATGACGAGCGAGGTGCCCACCAGGATCAGCGTCCAGAAGATCTCCTGGTGGATCACGGTGACCACGGGCACCGGGAAGTAGGTGATCGACAGGCCGAAGTCGAAGTGCGCCAACTGGTCCAGGTAGGCCCAGTACTGGCTGAACAGGTTGCCGCCGGACAGGCCCATCAGCCGGGTCAGCGTCTGCTGCTCGCCCGGGGCGACCGGACCGGCCTGGGACAGCCGCGCCATCAGCAGCTCGACCGGGTTGCCGGGGATCAGCCTGGGCAGCAGGAAGTTGAGGGTGATCGCCAGCCACGCGGCCAGCAGGTAGAAGCCGAGTTTTCGGGCCAGGTAGCGCATGTCAGCTCACCGGGGCCAGGCGCATCATCACCCAGCCGATGTCCGGCTGCATGTAGATGGCCGCGGAGGCGTACGGATCGGCCTTGGTGGGGTAGCCGGTGACCGCGGCCCCGTTGAACTCCTGCTCGTTCTGCTGCTCGAACAGCGGGATGACCGGAAGGTCGTCGACCATGTGCTGTTCGATGTCTGCGAAGGCGGTGTTCTGCGTCGTCGTGTCGAGGGTCCCGGCGATCGTGCTCAGGTCGGCGTCCACCTGGGCGTTGTCGTAGCCGCCGTAGTTGCCGATCGTGTCGGCGACGCCTGCCTTGGGCGCGAGGGTGCTGTCGAGCAGGTTGTAGTAGTACGAGTACGCGCTCGGGGTGTAGCCGAAGTTGTCGATCAGCAGTTGGAAGTTCCCGCTGTCCTGGTTGCTGGTGAACTGCTGGTAGGACTCGCTGTCCACCTCGAGGTCGATGCCCGCCTGCTTCAGCTGCTGCTGGGCGATCTGCACGTCCTGGACGTAGTCGGTGTAGCCGGAGATGACCTGGATGGCGACCTTCAGCGGGGCGCCGGAGGAGTCGTTGAAGATGCCGTCCGAACCCTTGGTGTACCCGGCGTTCTCGAGCACCGAGGCGGCCGCGGCGATGTTCGCGGTGCCGGGCAGGGTGCCGGGCAGGCTGGAATCGACGACCGAGGAGAAGTTCGGCGTCAGCAGCGCCTCCGGATTGGTGGCCGGGGCCTCGCCGTCGTAAACGCTCTGCGAGATGAAGTCGCGGCCGAGCGCGTCGCTGATCGCCTGGCGCACCGGCAGGCTCGCGGTCGGCCCGGTCTTGAGGTTCGGCACGAAGTCCGCCACCGACAGCGGTATGTTCACCAGCTGGAACTTGGGGTTCTTCGCCAGGTAGTCGGTCTGGATGTTCGGGATGTAGTTGCCCGCCCAGTCCAGCTGGCCGTCCTCGATCGCGGCGTTGGAGGCGGTGTTCCCGCTGTACGAGAGGAATCGCACGGTCTTGATCTTCGGATATCCGGCCTCGTAGTAGTGCGGGTTCGCTTTCATCGTCAGCACCTGCGGGGTGACGGTGGAGACCTCGAAGGCGCCGGTGCCCACGGGGGAGGAGTTCTGCCAGGTGGTCGGGTCGGTCACGGACTTCCAGATGTGCTCGGGCAGGATGTCGACCTTGCCCGCGATGTAGTAGAGGTCGCTGTAGACCGCCTTGGAGAAGGTGAGCGTGACGCCGTAGTCCCCGTCGGCCTTCGCGCCGGTGATCGGCAGGTCGTATTCGTTGTACGGGGTCGGTTCTGAGATCATCTTCTGGAAGGTGAACGCGACGTCGGCGGCGGTGAAGGGCTGGCCGTCGGTCCACTTGACGCCTTGCCGCAGCTGGAACGTCAGTGTCCTGCCACCGTCGCTCCACGCGTAGCTCGTCGCCAGCCACGGCGTGACCTGGCTGGAGTCGACGGTGTCGAAGTAGTAGAGCGGCTCGTAGATCATGCCGTTGGTGGCAACGTTGTCGTTGGGTGAGAAGGGGTTGAAGTCCGCCTGGAACGAGTTGGCGGCCCCGGTGGTCACCGTCACCACTCCGTCGGCCGCCGCGCCGCCGGAACCGGATGAGCCGGCGCAGCCGGCCACGGAAACGCCGAGCAGGCCGGTCAGGGCCAGCGCGGGCAGGACCCGTCGGAAAGTGCTCATCGTCGTACGCCTCACTTCAATGTGCGGGTTTCCAGGGTGAGCTTGCGCCGGATGCTGTCACTGAACCGGTTAAGTGTCAAGGGTCGCGCCACGGTCCCGCGGAGCCCGCGATCGGCGGCCTCGGCGGCGAGGTCAGAGCTCTATCGGAGCCCGGGTGGAGTCGCGCACGGTGAGCACGGCGGCGGGTTCGGTCAGGTGCCCGGGGTCGAGGCCGGCGGCCCGGTCGAGCAGGGCGTGCGCGGCCCTGGCCCCGTACGCGGCCACGTCGTGGCTGAGCGCGGTGAGCGTCGGGTTGACCAGCCGGCACAGCACCGAGTCGTCCCAGGCCGCGAGGGATAGCTGGGCGGGCACCGCGATACCGAGCCGCTGCGCCTCGCCGAGTCCGGCCACGGCCATCAGGTCGTTGTCGTAGATGACGGCGCTCGGTCGGCCGCGGCGGCGCAGCAGGGTCCGGGTGGCCCGCACCCCGGACTCGGCGGTGTAGTCCGCGGCCACGGTCATCGTCTCGATGCCCGCCGCCTCGGTCGCCTCGGCCAGCGCCTCGTTGCGCAGCCGGGTGTGCCACAGGTCGGGCATGCCGGTCACGTGCCCGATGCGCCGGTGGCCGAGCTCGGCGAAGTGCGCGACGATCGCGCGGGCCGCGGCGCGCTCGTCGGTGCTGATCGAGGGCAGCGAGCCCGCGCCCTCCGGCGCGCCGATCACCACCGCGGGCACCGCCAGCTCCTCGAGCACCGGCACCCGCGGGTCGTCCACGTGCAGGTCGACCAGCAGCACGCCGTCCACCCGGCCCTGCGCCCACCAGGAGCGGTGCAGCTCTATCTCGGCGTGGTAGTCCTCGGCGACGGTGAACAGCAGCGCCGAGCGGGCCGCGGCCAGCTCACCCTGGATGCCCGCGACCAGCTGCATGAAGAAGGGCTCGACGCCGAGCAGCCCGGCGGGCCGGTCGATCACCAGGCCGAAGGCCCCGGCCCGGCCGCCGATCAGCGCGCGGGCCGCGCTGTTGGGCTGCCAGTCGATCTCCCGGGCGATCGCCAGCACCCGCTCGCGGGTGGCCTGGGAGACCCCGGGCTGGCCGTTGAGCGCGAAGGAGACCGCGGCCTTGGTCAGCCCGGCCCGCCGGGCGATGTCCGCGATCGTCGGCCTGCGGACCGGACGCTGCTCCGCCACCGACGTCCCACGCATCCTCTCGGCCGGCGCCGGCCGCCGCGGCCGGACTCGTGCCGCCAGGGTATCGCGGGAAGCGCGTTGACACTTAATCGGTTCAGTGCTTGGCTGACCCCCGACGCGCACCGGCCGCGACCTTCGCGAGGACGGCCGCGGGCAGCCGGCCCGCCCGCGGCCGCGTCGCGCACCGGCCATCCCGCCGTATCCCGCCGCCTCGTTGCACGGGCCTGGCCGCCGCGTGGCCGGCCCGCGTCCGCGCCCCCGCTCCACGACGAAAGGTCTCCATCCGATGCACCGTCCCTCCCTGCGGCTGCCAGGACCGACCGACCCCGCCGCGCCGTGGCTCGGCGCCAACTTCTGGTCGCGCGCCGGCGGCCCGCTGATGTGGCGCGACTTCGATCCGCGGCTGGTGCGCGAGGAACTGGCCGTGCTGCGCGAGCACGGGCTGACCTTCACCCGCTCCTTCTTCTACTGGCCCGACTTCATGCCAGAGCCCGACCGGGTGGACGAGCGGGCCGCCGGGTACTACGCGCGGTTCCTCGACCTGCACGCCGAACTCGGGCTCGCGACCGTGCCGACCCTGTTCGTCGGGCACATGTCCGGCGAGAACTGGGACCCGTCCTGGCGCGGCGGGCGCGACCTGTACCGAGACGTGTGGATGGTGGCCCGGCAGGCCTGGTTCGCCGAGCAGATGGCCGAGCGCTACGCCGGGCATCCGGCCGTGGCGGCCTGGTTGATCACCAACGAGATGCCGATCTACGGCGGCCCGGCCCCGCGGGAGAGCATCGAGTCCTGGGCCCGGCTGGTGATCGCGGGGCTGCGCGCGGGCGGCGCCACGCAGCCGGTCTCGCTCGGCGACGGCGCCTGGGGCCGCGAGGTCTCCGGCCGGGACAACGGCTTCAGCCTGCTCGACCAGGCACAGCTGTGCGACTTCGTCGGCCCGCACTGCTATCCGATGGGCGACGACGTGGCCCGCCAGCACTACGCCGCCGCGTTCAACTGCGAGCTGGCCGGGCAGTTCGGCCTGCCGGTCATCCTGGAGGAGTTCGGACTCAGCTCCGACTTCGTGTCCGCGCAGAACGCGGCCCACTACTACCGGCAGGTCCTGCACAACTCGCTGCTGGCCGGGGCCACCGGCTGGGGAGCGTGGAACAACACCGACTTCGACGGCCTCGAGCATCAGGACCCGTATCGGCACCACCCCTTCGAACTGCACTTCGGCCTCACCGACGCCGCGGGCGTACCGAAGAGCGGCCTGCGTGAGCTGCGCGAGTTCGCCAAGACGCTGGCCGAGGTGGACGCGTCCCGGCTGCGCCGCGCGGACACCGGCACCGCGCTGCTCGCCTCGTCGTTCCTCGACGTCGAATACCCCTTCACCGAGCCCGCCGACGGCCCTGCCGTGCACGAGAACCTGCGCCAGGCCTATATCAGCGCCCGACTGGCCGACCTGCACCCGGCCGTGCTGCGGGAGAGCGCCGGGCTGCCGGAGCGGCCCGAGGCCTCGCTCTACCTCGTGCCGTCCACGAAGGCGCTGCTCAGTCCGACGTGGGGTCAGCTGGAGGCGTACGCCGAGGCCGGGGCGAGCGTGTACTTCTCGTTCTTCCCCGGCGCGCACATGAACCAGCGCGGCCCCTGGCACAACGGGCTCAACCAGGTCTTCGGCGTCGAGCAGCAACTCGTGTACGGGATCAGCGAAGAGCTGCGCGGCGAGCGGATCGAGTTCACCTTCACCGCCGATCTCGGGCCGCTGTCCGCGGGCGACACGCTGAGCTTCGCGCTCCCGGCGGCGCATCGGCCGTACGCCCGGACAGTGCTGCCGGTCAAGGCCGTGGACGCCGAGGTGCTCGCCGTGGACGCCGAGGGCCGCCCGGCCCTGCTGCGCCGCCGGGTCGGTGCAGGGTCGCTGATCCTCTGCACCTATCCGCTCGAGCACCTCGCGGCCGGCACCCCGCAGGTGAACCCGGACGCGGTGCAGGCCCTGTACGACGCGCTGGCCGAGGCGGCGGGCGTCGAGCGCACGGTGCGCGTCGAGGACCCGCGGGTCGCCGCCGACGTTCTGGTGCACGAGGACGGCACGCGCTACGCGTGGCTGGTGAGCCAAGCCGACGAGTTCCTGGTGGTCAAGCCGATTCTGGTCGGCGCCTCGCTGCCGGCCGGGCAGGAGAGCGTCACCCTCGCCCCCTTCGGTGTGGCCGTGCTGCGGTTGGAGTGATCGCCCCCGTCCGGGCCCGGCTCAATCCCGGGCGACGAGCGCCGGATGCCTCGGGTCGTCACAGCGCACTGCGATATCGGCGGTCTCGAGCGGGTCCTGCTCCTGCTCGTACCGCCGATAAGCCGGGAGCGTCCACGCATCCTCGTCCGCGGTCCGCCGAGACAGCGCTGCGGCCGACAGCGACAGATGCACCGTCAGATCGAGGGCCAGTCCCGCCCCGATCAAAAACGGTCCTTCGAGCAGTACGACGCCGCCGGGCTTGAGCTCCACGTACTGAGCCCGGTACGCCCGATCGGCCTCCGCGTCCCAGAGCTTCGGCAGTACGCGTCCGCTCCCGTCAGGACCGATCGGGTCCAGCACCTCGCGTGCGATCGCGCCGAGGTCGAACCAGTCCGTATAGAACAGATCCGGGTCCTCACGCCCCAGTTCGAACCGCAACGACGCGGGTCGCAGAAAGTCGCGCGCGGCCACGTGCACCGCCGCCCTGCCGCGCAGCCTCAGCTCATTGACGAGCAGTTCCGCCAGCCGATCGGCGCCCGCGGGCGGAGCTCCGTCCACCGCCACCGCGCTACGCCGGTCCCGCGGCAGCTCGTCGATCGCGTCCGCCACGTGCTCGATGAGCAGTTCCGGGGAGATCGCCCGAGCCCGCACTACCTCAGTGCTCTGTTTCAATCGCGGCGTCGAGCAGGGTCGCGGCGGCGGCGCGCGAGATCCTGGCCGCGGCGGGGTCGTGATCCATCCGTGCGGACAGGCCGCCGCCGTCGTAGATCAGGTGCAGCTGGCGGGCGAGACTCGCCGGATCGGCGGCCCCGGCCTGCTCGGCGAGCTCGGTGAACAGCTGGCGGATCCAGGCGCGGTAGGCGTCGGAGGCCTGCTCGATCTGGTCGCCGGAGTGGGCCTCGGCGCTGGCGCTGACGAACGCGCAGCCGCGGAAGCCCGGCTCGGCGAACAGTTCGCCCTGCGCCTCGAACACCCCGAGCAGCCGCTCGCGCGGTGTGTCGTAGCGCGCGATGTAGCTGGTGATGCGTGCGGCGGTCTTCGCGTGCCGACCCTCGAGGTAGGCGTGGATCAGCGCCTCTTTGCTGCCGAAGGTGTTGTAGAGCGAGGCCTTGGCCACGCCCGCCTGTTCGATCACCCGGTCGATGCCGACGGTGTGCACGCCCTCTTCGTAGAACAGCTCGTCGGCGGCGGCCAGCAGCCGCTCCCGGGCCGAGGGCTTGTTGGCCGTGTTCTTCGTCGCCATGTCAGGCGCCTCCTTAACAGACAGACCTGTCTATCATAACTCCGCGAACGCGCGGTTCATACGGCCTGCGCGCGCCGGGTGCGCAGCAGTCCGACGAGGGCGAGGACCGCGAGCACGATCAGCGCCGCGCCGTACTCGTACGCGGTGTCGATCAGGCTGCCGTGCACGACGAGGAATCCGGCGATCACCGCGGGCAGGCCCATGCCCAGGTAGGACACGGTGTAGAGCAGGGACAGCACACCGGAGCGCTCGTGCGCGGCGGCGCGCGGGACGACGGTGCGGATCCCGCCCTGGAAGCCGCTGCCGAAGCCGACCCCGCTGATCGCGGTACCCAGGAAGAACAGCGCGGTGGAGCGGGCATCGAGCGCGACGAGCGTGACCGCCACCCCGATGATCAGGGCGAGGATTCCGGTGAGCATCACGGCCTGGCCGCCGGCGCGACGCAGCACGATGACCGAGACGACGGCCGTACCCGCGAGCACGGTCAAGCTCGCCGCGCCGAGGATCACCTCAGAAGATCCGGTCAGCGCCTGAACCAGCGCCGGACCGAGTGCGCCGTACAGACCCGCGAGGGCCCAGACCGCGAAGAGCACCGGTGCGGCGGTCAACACGGATCCGCGCAGCTGCCGCGGCAGGTGGATCTCCGGGACTAGGCTGCCGAGCGCACCGGGCTTCGGCGTGACGGTCTCGCGCATCAGGGCCACGCCGAGCGCCTGGAGCACGAACACGCCGAGCAGCACGAGGTAGATCAGGTGGGTGGGCGCGGGCAGGTAGCGGATGGCCAGCGCCGAGATCAGCGCCCCGCTCGCGGTGCCCATCCCCGGCGAGACGGCATTGGCGAACGTGCCACGCTCCCGGTCGATATCGAGCATCCCGGCACCGATCGCGCCGAGAGCCATGCCGGTAGACAGACCCTGAAGCACCCGCGCGATCAGCAACTCGGGCACCCCGTCGGCAGTGGCGAACACGACGAGCGAGATGGCCTGGGCGCCGATCGCGGCCAGCAGGACCGGGCGACGTCCGAGGTGGTCGGACAGCTTGCCGAGGGTCAGCAGCGCGGCGAGCACGGTCAGCGCGTAGACGCCGAAGACGACGGTCGTGGTGATCGGGCTGAATCCCCAGCGCGCCTGGTAGATCGCGTAGAGCGGGGTGGGCGTGCTGGACGAGGCGAGCAGCGTCACGATCAGCGAGGCGAGCAGGTAGATCGCGGGCCGGCCACCTATCCGCGGCAGTTGAGCCGCGCGCCCGACCTGCTCGGTGCGGGGGGATTTGAGCGGGGTGACCTGCGCGTCGGCGGTCACGGTGGCGGTGGCTGCGAGCGGGAGCACCTGGCCGTCGACCCAGGGGTGCCCGCGGAAGGCGCGGGGGGCACTCGGCCTGAGCGCGGTGACGGCGTCGGTCATGATCGGCTCCTCGTGATTGATTAGACAGGTCTGTCTGATTGAGTCTGACTTTAGACAGACCTGTCTCCCTAGTCAAGTCTCGGGCCGTGCACCCTGCCTCGCCGGTTCGGTGTTCGCGGTGGACGGCGGGCGCTCCGCGGTGTGAACTGGTGTGAAGAATCTCGATGGCTGTGGGCTCCGACGATTGATCCGCGTCCGCCGGGTTACCCGGTGGCCGACCACACACCCGGCTCGGGAGGTCTCGATGTCTCTCACCACCCCGCAAGCCCCGTCACCCGCGCTCGAGCACGCCGCGCTCGACATGGCCAAGGACCGCCTGCGCCGCCGCTTCCCCGACGTCCCGCTGGAGCGGCTCACCGCCACCGTGGACAGCCTGTATCACCGCTTCGACGGCAGCAGAATACGTACCTACGTCCCGGTGCTCGTCGAACACGAGGCCCGGGAAGCGCTCGCCGCCGGGAACTAGAAAGACACGTCCCGCTGCGGTCTAGCCCCGCTTGCGACGCGGTGCCGCGGAGCGCGGCGGGACGGTGCGCATGTGCTCGCGGACGCGGCCGAGCACGTCGCGCAGCCCGGCCACGTCCTCGTCGCTCAGTGGCTCGAAGAGGAACTGCTGCACGATCTGGACGTGCCCCGCCATCACCCGGTCGAGCAGGGCGCGGCCCTGCAGCGTGATGGAGACGATGACGCTGCGCTCGTCGTCGGGCGAGGGCGCCTTGGCGACCAGCCCCGACTCTGCCAGCAGCCCGACCTGGTACGTCAGTCCGCTGCGGCTGTGCACGAGCCGGTCGGCGACGTCCGTCATCCGCTGCCGTCCCTCGGCGTTCTCGCCGAGCACGGCGAGGATCTGGAACTGGATGTAGCTCAGCCCGCCCTCCTCGCGTAACTGCTGCTCGACGGCGTGCTGGAGCAGGTTGCCGACCTCCATCAGCGCGAAGTAGGCGGCCAGTTGCCCGGGGTCGAGGGGTGCGGCGTCCGTCATGCCTCCAGTCTACTTGCTGCGAATTCGAAGCAGGTGTACTGTGGCCACATGCTTCGAATTCGAAGCAACTAGGAGTGGAGGCTCCCCATGAAGGCGATTCGTTACCACGCGTACGGCGACTCGAGCGTGCTGCGCTACGAGGACGCGGAGCGCCCCGAGCCGGCCGAGGGCGAGGTGCTCGTCGAGGTCGCGGCGACCTCGTTCAACCCGGTCGACGCCGGAATCCGCGCGGGCTACCTGCAGCAGGTCTTCCCGATCTCGCTGCCGCACATCCCGGGCATCGACGTGGCCGGCACGGTCGCGGCCCTCGGCGCCGGTGTGACGCGCTGGACGGTCGGCGAGCAGGTGATCGGATTCCTGCCGATGGTCCCGGACGGAGCGGCCGCCGAGTTCGTCACCGCGTCGGCTGAGATCCTCGCGCCGGCCCCCACCGCCGTCCCGCTCATGCACGCGGCCGCGTTGCCGGCGGCGGCCCAGACCGCATGGCAGGCGCTGTTCGAGCACGCCGAACTCCAGTCGGGACAGCGGGTGCTGATCAACGGTGCGGGCGGCGGCGTCGGTGGATACACCGTGCAGCTGGCCAAGCGGGCCGGGGCGTTCGTCATCGCGACCGCCAGCCCGCGCAGCGCCGACGCCGTCCGCGCCCAGGGCGCCGACCAGATCATCGACTACACCACGACCACCCCGGCCGAAGCGCTGACCGAGCCGGTGGACGCCGTGCTCAACCTGGTGTCGGCGTCCGAATCCGAGATCCTCGCGCTGACCGGCCTCATCCGTGACGGCGGAGCGATCGTCACCACGGCGACGCCTGCCGCGGGTGACGCAGACCGCGGCGTGCGGGCCGTCGGCATGCAACTGCGTACCGACGCCGAGCAGCTCGGGAACCTCGCCAAGCTCGTCGATGCCGGGGAAATCCGCGTCGAGATCAGCGCCAGCTACCCGCTTTCGCAGGCCGCGTCGGTGCACGAACTCAGCGCCGCCGGACAGATCCGCGGCAAGGTCCTGCTCACCCCGGACGCCTGAGCACCAACGGTCAGGTCGACGGCCAGCTGATCTGGACCTGGATGTCGCCCGGGTCCACGGTCAGGGTGAATGTGTTCGTATTGGCGCTAAAGCGGCCCGCAGACGAGAGCACCACCTCGATTGATGCGGTATCCCCCTTAGCGAGTGTCCCGGACGTTGGTGAGACGGAGGGACTCCCGTAGTTGGTCGGCTCTGGCGGAAGGGTGAGGGCGTAGTTGACCGTCCCGCCCTCGGCGGTGATGCCGAAGTCACCGACCCACTCCCGACCAGTCGACGTCAGCTCCAGCGGGTTGCCACTGATCGACACGCTCGGCGTAGGTGTGGGTGTCGGAGTCGGCAACGGGCTCGGACTTTGCTTCGGGGGCGGCGTCGGACTCGGACTCGGCGGCTGCGTCGTGGTCGGCGCCGTCGAGGCGGGCGTGATGACGACGTACGCGGACGGCGTTGCGCTCGTGGTCGAAGGACTCGGGGTCGGACTCGGGCTCGGGCTGGCGGAACTCGGAGCCAGGCTCGGGGCCGAGGGCGTGAACGATGAAATACTGATCACGAGGGTCGGCGCCGGCACCGCGACGATGCGCACGTCGGCCTTGTGGTCGGAGGTCCGGGCGAACGGGCCGAGGTGGAGTGCGGCCGAGGCTCCGGTCGCGAACACCAGCAACAGCAGCAGCGCGACCGCCGTGGACAGCGTCGCCCGCCGCCGCAGCAGGGCTCCGCGCCGCCGGTCGAGCGATACCGGGAAGCCGGTGACGAGGTCGAACGGCTCGGCACGATGGGCGATCTTGGAGATCTCGGCGCGCTGCGCGTCCGCCTCGGGCGTGCTGTCGGAGCCCTGCTTGCCGCCCCCTTTGGACGTGCTGTCTGCGTGCTGCTCGCCGCCACCCTTGGGCGTGCTGTCGGCGCACAGTCGCAGGATCCTTGCTCGCACCTCGGGCGGCAGCACCAGGATCGGGCCGAGGCCGAGGAGCATAGCGGGCTGCAGCTCGACGCCGCGGCGCTCGCGGCAGACGTCGCAGCCCTCGATGTGCCGGTTGACCCGCTTGCGGATCAGGGTATTGAAATGTCCGTCCCAGTCCCGCAGCAGTTCGGCAAGCACCGTGCAGTCCTCGCTGCCGGCCCGGGCCACCAGCAGCGCGCCGAGAGCCACTTCCACCTGGCCGCGGGCGCGGGAGAGCAGCGCGTGGGCGTGGTTGGCCGAGACGCCGAGGGCCGCGCCGAGCTCGGCCCCGGTCAGCTCGTGCCGCATGCTCAGGTCCAGGATCTCCCGGTCGCCCGGGTTGAGCCCGTCCAGCGCGGCCCGCACCAGATCGCGCAGCTCGTCGGCCCGCACGCCCACGGTCACGTCGGCCGACTCGTCGTCGGCCTCGTAACCGTCCTCGAGCGTGACCGTCCGGTGGCGTGCCTTCAGCAGCCGCAGGCACTCGTTGCGCGCGACGGCGTACAGCCATGGCCGCAGCCGCTCGGGATCGCGCAGCCCGTCAAGCTTCTGCGACGCCACGATGAACGTGTCGTGCAGTGCGTCCGCCGCGTCGTCCGCATCGCGGAGCAACGATCGGCAGTAGGTGTAAAGCGCCGGCGCATAGTTCTCGTAGGCCGCGGTGAGGCCGGCCGGATCGCCTGCCACGATGGCGGCGACGATGTCGGGATCCCGCACGCGCACATGCTATGGCCGCGCCAACTCTTTCAGAAGCCCCCTGCGACGTTCGTCGTGCGCGCGAGGGCCCGGACCGACCCCGTTTCGCCCCACTCACTTCCGCCACACGACTACACTGGCCTCCCCGGATGCGCGAATCGGCGACGCCCGCGAGGCTCGCAGGTCACGCCCGAATCGGAGACAGGAGATACCTGTGCGCGTCGGTGTCACCGGACACCTGAACCTGAGCGAGGAATCGGTGCGACTGGTCACCGCCGCGCTGCGCGACCACCTCGGCACCTTCGACGCCGCGTCGCTCGTGGGCGTCAGCTGTCTGGCACGAGGCTCCGACAGCGTTTTCGCCGAGGTCCTGATCGAGCTCGGCGGCCGACTCGAAGTGGTGCTCCCCTCGACCGACTACCGCGAAGCCAAGATCGGGCCCGACCAGATCTCGCAATTCGACCGGCTGCTGGCCGAAGCGTCCGCGGTGAACACCATGCCGTTCGACACCGCCGACCCCGACGCCTACGCCGCCGCCAACGAAGCCCTGCTCGGCTCCATCGACCAACTGGTGGCCATCTGGGACGGCCGGCCCGCGCTCGACAAGGGCGGCACCGCCGCCGCCGTGGCCGGGGCTCGAGCCCGAGGCATCGCCGTCCACGTGATCTGGCCCGAGGGCGCCCGCCGCGTGTAGGTGGATTAGGTGCGGCGACTCCCACCCGTGGCGAGTTGCCGCTGATGGCCCTACGTTGGATGGCGCAGAGTGCCTTCCCTCCCACGGTCGCGCAGGCGGTGAGCCCGAGATGACGAACCGGCGTCGAACTGCGGCGCTGATCACGGCCGGGGTCGTGGCCCTGGGTGCGCTGGGTGT
>Ga0302314_10010418_pt1 | contig 16268 bp, 15 predicted proteins | sample III_Palsa_N2_3_FD_200533 | JGI IMG/M metagenome (GOLD analysis project Ga0302314, IMG submission 200533) | Peat permafrost microbial communities from Stordalen Mire near Abisko, Sweden - III_Palsa_N2_3 | ecosystem: Environmental > Terrestrial > Soil > Palsa > Peat permafrost | place: Sweden... | reverse complement strand
TGGCCGAGGCGTCCCGGGCCCGGCTGGCGGCCGAGACCGCGGCCGCGCGCACGGGCGCGGCCCCCTCCTCGTCCTATGTCGTCCCTCCGGCCGCCGCCGCCGCGGCCGTCTCGTCGTCCTATGTCGTCCCTCCGGCCGCCGTCGCCGCGAGCGTGCTCGCGGGCGGCCCAAGCGGCGCCGCCCCGGGCGTGTTCGCGCCCGACTGGGCGTCCGACGCGGGCGCGAGCGCGGCTCAGGGAGACGCGGCCGCACACTGGGCGCTCACCCAGCTCGGCAAGCCCTACCGGTGGGGCGCGGCCGGCCCGGGCTCCTACGACTGCTCCGGGCTCGCGCTGGAGGCGTGGGCCCGGGCGGGCGTCCGGCTGCTGCACTGGACGGGGTACCAGTGGGTATCCGGGCCGCACGTGCCGTTGGCCGGCCTGCGCCCGGGCGACCTCGTGTTCTACGCCTTCGACATCGCCGACCCGGCCACCATCCATCACGTCGGGATCTACATTGGCCACGGGCTGATGGTCGATGCCCCCTACACCGGGTCGTTCGTGCGAATCGACAGCATCTACGCCTTCCCCGGCCTCATCGGCGCGACCCGCCCCGCCGCCTAAGGGCAGCTCACGTCGTGCGATGGCTGCAGAGTGTTCGCTAAATGTTTGGCCGCTGACGGTGGGTGGCAGGTTCGTGTTACGCGTAACCTGACCAGATGGCGGAGACTAGGCGGTGCGAGCGCTGCGGCATGGAGTTCATGCCCAAGCGCGAGCATGCCCGATTCTGCTCCGCTCGCTGCCGGGTCGCCTGGAACCGGGAGAACTGGAACCTGGTCAACCGGGACCAGCAGAAATGGGGCAGCGAGAACTGGGACGACGGGGAGCGCCGCCCGGGGACCGAGCCGAGCGCCCTCGGCTGGGCGCTCGTCGCCATGCGCGACACCACCGACCGACTCGGCAAGGTCGGGGCGGGCGACCGCGCGCAGGCCTTCGCGGTGATCGGCGAGGCCGTGTGGTGGGTCACGATCGTCGACGCCACGCTGGTGAGGTACTACCCCGACGAGTACGACGGCGCGCTGGCGGGGCTGCCCGGGTGGCAGCGGCGGGTGACCGAGACAACCTTCGGCGGGCTGCGGTTCGTGCGCAACCGAATGGGCTACTACGCCGATCACGCCGACTTCATCCAGCCCCGGCCGGACGAGGTCGCGGGCGGGGACGCGCCGATCACCGAGTGGACCTGGCGGTCGCTGCCCGCCCCGACCCTCGGGACCCTGCCGCCGCGGGGTCAGGAATGGGAGCTGAGCCGGTACCAGGCGTACCAGGATCGGCTGGCCGGCCGGCCGATCGGCGAGACCTTCACGCTCGCCTCCGCCTTCCTGACGATGGTGGCGTCCCAGGCGGGCACGACCGCCCTCGGCGCCTGAAGACCGGACGAAGTCCCTCAATTCGGGGAAATCACGCAAAGTTAGTATCGTAGAGTGTATTGTCTGTTACACGGTGTTATGAGACGATCTTTCTAGGTCCGGAAGGCGCGGTTACCTGGAGAGGCTCGCGGCATGTTCATGGCCCGGCAGAGGCGATCGGCGCGGGGCTCGTCGGTCCGCAACGGGCCGGGCGGCCCGGTATCGGGGCGCCAGGCGCTGTGGGTGAACACGCTCGAGCGCCGGTACGACTTCCACCTCGGCGAGGCGATCAGGGCCGCGATCGAGGGCAGCCACGACAAGGCGACCAAACACTCGGGCACCGCGCTCTCGATCAGCCGGGAGCTGTACGCCGACGCGCCCGACCCGGCCCGGCACCAGCCCGAGCTCGCGGCCGCGCTCTGCACGCACGCTCGCTACCGGGCCGGGTGGCAGGCCATCGCGATGCTGGCCGAGTCGGCCGGGCACTACGCCGAGCTGGCCGAGGCCGACCCCGCGGTCTACGAGGTCGCCCGGATCGACGTGCTCACGCGGGTCGCGCTGGCGTCGGACGAGGCGGGCAACACGGCGGCCGCCGTCGGCCTGCTGCGCGAGGTCATCGGCATGTACCTCAAGGCGCCCGCGGCCGATCCCGAGGAACGGGACACCGGGCTGGCCAGGGCCCGCTTCCAGCTCGGCCGCTGCCTGCTCGCGATCGGTCAGCCCGGAGACGGGCTGGCGGAGATCGATACCGGGCTCGAGCTGGCGGCCGAGGCGCTCGACCGGCTCGGGCTCGCGACCGCGGAGCCCGGCTGGCTGGACTCCGCCCCCCGGTACCTGCAGCTCGCGGCCCCGGATTGGTCGGCGGCGGCGGTCCGGTCGATGACCAGGCACGCGGCCGCGGGGCGATGGCAGCGGGCGGCGATCTCGGCCCAGGCCGCCGTCCTGATCTCGGGCGGCCTGGCGGGCCTCGGCGGGGAGACGCTCAGGGACGCGCACGCGGCGATCTCCGCCCGGGCGGAGGCTATCTTCCGCGACGGGGCGTTACAGGCCCTCGTGCTCCACGTGGCGCTTGCGTGAACGCTCAACCTCGGCCTCGGCGTCCGCGCGGCCGGCCCAGTGCGAGCCCTCGACCGACTTGCCGGGCTCCAGGTCCTTGTAGACCTCAAAGAAGTGCTGGATCTCCAGCCGGTCAAACTCGGGGACGTCTTCGATGTCCTGCAGATGCGCCTGCCGAGGGTCGCTCGCGGGGACGCAAAGGATCTTGTCGTCCGGGCCTTTCTCGTCGGTCATCTGGAACATGCCGATCACCCGGGCGGTCACCAGGCAGCCGGGGAAGGTCGGCTCCTCAAGCAGCACCAGGGCGTCAAGCGGGTCGCCGTCGCCGCCAAGCGTCTCGTCGATGAACCCGTAGTCGGCGGGGTACCTAGTCGAGGTGAACAGCATTCGGTCAAGCCTGATTCGACCAGTCCGGTGGTCGACCTCGTACTTGTTCCGGTGGCCCCGGGGGATTTCGATGACTACTTCAACGTCCACGTTCGCTCCACACGTTAGTAACTGATTTACTCCATTGTCGCCGGTCGCATGTGCGCGGCCGGACGGCGGGTCCATCGACGACCGGCGATATAGCCCTAAGCTGCTGGGCATACTCGCTTCCCGCGAAAGGTATGTTCGTGCACCGCACACGGACCATGGCCGTGGCCACACTGGCCCTGCTGAACGTGTTCACGCTCGGTGCCGGGGCCGCGGTGGCGCACATGCTCCCGCCCGGGCTCGCGGCGCTGCGCATTCCCACCACGGCAGGCGGCCCGCAGGTCGCGGCCGCGCCGGTGCTCGCGCCCGCGGGCACATCGGTCGCCGGGACCCTGGCCGGGCAGTCGCAGGCGGGTCTGCCCACGGCAGCCGGCCTGAGCGCCATGCTCCGCGCCGCGCTGCCGTCGGCCGATACCGGGCCGGGGGTGGGCATCGAGGTCGCCGACGCGCAGACCGGCCAGGTGCTCTACCAGGACAACGCCGGCGCGCTCGCCACCCCGGCCTCCACCACCAAGCTGATGACGGCGGTGACCACGCTCGCGGTGCTTGGCCCTGATGCACGGTTCACTACCGAGGTGCGGCAGCAGAATGGCACTATCGTGCTGGTAGGGGGCGGTGACCCTACCCTCGCCGTGAATCAGTACCCCTCCTCCGACTACCCGCAGCCAGCCACGCTCGCCGCACTGGCGGCGAGCGCCGCACGCGCGCTGAGGGCGCAGGGGCGCGAGTCCGTGCGGCTGGACTACGACACTTCACTTTACAGCGGGCCGGGGCTGGCTCCCGGCTGGACCGACGGCGACGTCAGTACGGGAAATGTCACACCGATTGTCGCCCTCGAGGCCGACCAGGGCAGGCTGACGCCGGCCGGCGCGCTGCAGGACTCCGACGACCCGGTCAACTACTCGGCCCGGACGATGGACCCGGTCGGCATGACCGTGGCGGCGTTCGCCAGCCTGCTCGAGCGGGACGGCATCTCGGTCGAGGGGGCGCCCGCGCCCGCCACCGCGTCGGCCTCCTCGACGCCGCTGGCAAGCGTGACGTCGCCCACGGTGGCCGCGATCGCCGAGCAGATGCTGCTCGAGTCCAACAACGTGATCGCCGAGAACCTGGCCCGGCACGTGGCGATCGCGCTGGGGATGCCCGCCACGTTCAGCGGCGCCGCCGGCGCGGTGATGACCGAGGCGCGCCGCCTGGGCGTGACCACGCCGATCAGCCTGGTCGACGGCAGCGGCCTGTCGCCGGACGACGGGATCGCGCCGGAGACGCTGGTGCGGGTGCTGACCCTGGCGGCGAGCAGGCCGCAGCTCCGGGCGGTCATCACCGGGCTGCCGGTGGCCGGCTTCCTCGGCACGCTCTCGCCGGGCGACAGCGACTTCGGCGGGATCGGCAGCCTGGCGGGCGGATCCGCGCGCGGGGTGGTGCGGGCCAAGACCGGCAACCTGTCCACGGTCGCGGCGCTGGCCGGGCTGGCCTACGACCGCGACGGCGGGCTGCTGATCTTCGCGATCATGGCGCCGCAGGTGCCCGGGGCCGACCTGCTGCAGAACGCGGCCGACGCGATCGACTCGGCCGCCGCCGGGCTCGCCGGATGCGGCTGCCGGCAAGCGGCGCGCGGGTAAACGGCCGCCGCATCTGCCGTTACCGCCGGCGAGCACGTACGGTAGGACTGTGAGCAGCACACAGATGATCGACTGGGACACGGCGATCTCGACCGGCGTCCGCTTCGCCAAGCAAGGGCCGCAGGTCAGCCTCACGGACGCCCGCGCGGTGGTGGCCGAGCTACGCGGCCTGACCACCGTCGTCCAGCAGCCGGTCCGCGAGGTCACCCAGCTGACCAGCCAGGGTTCGGTCGGGCCGGTGGCCGTGGTAGACCGCCCCGGGTGGATCAAGGCCAACGTGGGCGGGTTCCAGGTGGTACTCGAACCGCTCGCCGACAAGCTGTCCGAGCGGGGCAACTCGGTGCTCGGGGGCCAGGTGATCGGCTCGGTCGGCGCGCGCGTCACCGGTGTGCAGGCCGGTCTCCTGCTCGCGTACCTGTCGTCCCGGGTTCTCGGCCAGTACGAGCTCTTCCTGCCGCCGGGCGAGGGCGAGACGCCGGTCAACGGCGCCAACGGCGCAAACGGGTCGACCGCCTCCGCCAACGGCGGAGCGGGGACGTCCGGCGTGGGCCGCCTGACCCTGGTCGCGCCGAACATCGTCATGGTCGAGCGCGAACTCGGCGTGAACCCGCATGACTTCCGGCGCTGGGTCTGCCTGCACGAGGAGACCCACCGGGTCCAGTTCACCTCGGTGCCGTGGCTCCGCGGCTACGTCCAGGGCATGATGACCGAGTTCCTGCTCGCATCGGACCTGGACGCGAGCGCGATCGTGGACCGGCTGCGGTCGGCCGCGGGCGCGGTCGCCGGGGCGGTCAGGGGCGGCGACGGCGAGTCGCTGATGGAGGCGATGCAGACCCCGGCCCAGCGTGAGCTGCTCGACAAGCTCACCGCGGTGATGACCCTGGTCGAGGGGCACGGCGACTACGTGATGGACGCGGTCGGTCCGCGGGTGGTGCCGTCGGTCGCGGAGATCAGGGAGAAGTTCTCGCAGCGGCGCGGCTCGGCCGGCCGGATGGAGCAGATCCTGCGCCGCATCCTCGGCATCGACCTGAAGATGAAGCAGTACGAGCAGGGCTCGAAGTTCGTCGCGGAGGTAGTGGCGGAGGCCGGGATGGCCGGTTTCAACCGGGTATGGACCTCCCCGGAGACGCTCCCGACCCGGGACGAGATGGCCAAGCCCGCTGACTGGCTGGCCCGGATCGGCTGAGTGTGGGCGGAGGCCTTTCGCCGGCCGTCGCCGCCGTCCGCAATGCGGTGCGCGCGTCGCTGGCCGGACTAGCGCCGGGCGACCTGGTGCTGGCCGCCTGCTCGGGCGGTCCCGACTCGCTCGCGCTGGCGGCCGCGCTCGCGTTCGTCGCGCCGCGGGCCGGTCTTCGGGCCGGCGCGGTCACCGTCGATCACGGGCTCCAGGACGGGTCGGCCGACCGGGCCGCGGCGGTCGCGGCGGCGCTTGGCGGCCTTGGACTCGACCCGGTGGTCGCGGTCGCGGTGACGGTTGACGGCGGCGGCGGTCCCGAGGCGGCGGCGCGCACGGCGCGCTACGCCGCCCTCGAGGCGGCGGCGGCCGACCTCGGCGCGACGACCGTGCTGCTCGGCCACACCCTCGACGACCAGGCGGAGACCGTGCTGCTCGGGCTCGCGCGCGGTTCTGGCGCGCGGTCGCTCGCGGGCATGCCGCCGCGGCGCGGCATTTTCCTGCGGCCCCTGCTCGGCCTGCGCCGCCAGGTGACGACCGATGCCTGCGCGGCGCTCGACCTCGCGCCGTGGGCGGACCCGCACAACGCCGACCGGCGCTTCGCCCGGGTGCGCGTGCGGCTGGACGCGCTGCCCGCGCTCGAGGCCGCGCTCGGGCCCGGGGTGGCCGAGGCGCTGGCGCGCACCGCCGATCAGCTGCGGGATGATGCCGAGGCTCTCGAGCAAATCGCTTTGTCCGAACGGTCCGTGGATCCTCGCCTGATGTCGGCCGCTTCCCTGGCCGGGCTGCCCGGCGCGGTGCGGACCCGGGTGCTGCGCTCGGCCGCCCTGGCGGCCGGCTGCCCGGCCACGGCGCTGACATCGGCGCACGTCACGCGCATCGAGGAGCTGGTCACGGACTGGCGCGGGCAGCGCTGGATCGACCTGCCGGGCGGTGTCAGGGCGACCCGCCGCTCGGGTCAAGTTCTGTTCGAGCTGGCGAAATAATTAACGACGCAGATACTAATTTCTTGATGCATAGCTATGGGAGCGTGGTGCATGGACGCCGCTGACATGGGGTCTGGACTGAAGGAGGTACTGATCACCTCCGAGCAGCTCAGCCGCCGGACCGCGGAGCTCGCGGCGGAGATCGACGCCGACTACGCCGACCGCGACCCGCTGCTCGTGGGGGTGCTGAAGGGCGCGGTGATGGTGATGGCCGACCTCGCCCGGGCCATGCACCTGCCGGTCCAGATGGACTGGATGGCGGTCTCGTCGTATGGGTCGGGCACCAAGTCATCGGGCGTGGTGCGCATCCTGAAGGACCTCGACGCGGACATCAGCGGCCGGCATGTGCTGATCGTGGAGGACATCATCGACTCCGGCCTGACGCTGTCCTGGCTGGTGGGGAACCTCAAGTCGCGCAACCCGGCCTCGGTCGCGGTGTGCGCGATGCTGCGGAAGCCGTCGTCCGCGCAAATGGAGGTCGAGGTCGCCTACACCGGGTTCGACGTGCCCGACGAGTTCGTGGTCGGCTACGGTCTCGACTACGCCGAGCGCTACCGTAACCTTCCATTTATCGGCACGCTGGCGCCCGAGGTCTACGGCGGGAACACAACCCGTTGAACATAGCGTTGATGTACCGTCAAGGGATCATTGTTGTCGCGTTGGGTACGGTCGGTAGTGCTTGCCGACGGTGCGGAAGCAGGCATGGAGCAGTGCCGCCGGTGGTCGGCGGGACGTGAGTCTGGTCAGGAGGGAACGGCCCCGGGCCCTGGGGGTCGCTCGCAATGGAATTGAAGCGAATTTTCCGCGGACCGCTACTGCTGGTGCTGCTTGCGGTGCTGGTCATAACGATCACCTTGGGCTGGGCGAACTCCGGTAGCAGCTACACGCAGGTAGACACCGGGAAAATCGTCCAGCTGATCCAGCAGGGCCAAGTGAAGTCGGCCGTGCTCACCGACAAGAACCAGACGATCCAGGTCACCACGAACAGCGGCCAGGAGTACGAGGCTTCCTTCATCTCCGGCCAGGGCCAGGCGCTCCAGCAGGAGCTGCAGACCCAGTTCCAGGCGGGCAAGCTGCCCGGCAACTACAACGTGGTCATCCCCAAGACGAGCACGCTTGTCTCGATCCTCGAGACGTTCATCCCGTACATCATCATCGCGCTGTTCTTCTTCTTCCTGCTCAGTCAGATGCAGGGCGGCGGCTCGCGGGTCATGAACTTCGGCAAGTCGAAGGCCAAGCTGATGACCAAGGACACCCCGAAGACCACCTTCGCGGACGTGGCCGGGGCGGATGAGGCGATCGAGGAGCTCCACGAGATCAAGGAGTTCCTCCAGAACCCGGCCAAGTTCCAGGCGATCGGGGCCAAGATCCCCAAGGGCGTGCTGCTCTACGGGCCTCCCGGGACCGGCAAGACGCTGCTCGCCCGGGCGGTCGCGGGAGAGGCGAGCGTGCCGTTCTACTCGATCTCCGGCTCTGACTTCGTCGAGATGTTCGTCGGCGTCGGCGCCTCCCGCGTCCGCGACCTGTTCGAGCAGGCGAAGGCGAACGCCCCGTCGATCGTGTTCGTCGACGAGATCGACGCGGTCGGCCGGCACCGGGGCGCGGGCCTCGGCGGCGGGCACGACGAGCGCGAGCAGACGCTCAACCAGATGCTGGTCGAGCTCGACGGCTTCGACACCAAGGGCGGCGTGATCGTGATCGCCGCCACCAACCGGCCGGACATCCTCGACCCGGCGCTGCTGCGCCCGGGCCGCTTCGACCGGCAGATCGTCGTGGCCCAGCCCGACCTGACCGGTCGCAAGGGCATCCTCAAGGTGCACGCCCGCGGCAAGCCGATCGCCGCCGACGCCGACCTCGACATCATCGCCAGGCGCACCCCCGGCTTCACCGGCGCGGACCTGGCCAACGTGATCAACGAGGCCGCGCTGCTGACCGCGCGCAACAACGGCAAGCAGATCCACATGGCCGCCCTCGAGGAGGCCATCGACCGCGTGATGACCGGGCCCGAGCGCAAGAGCGTGCTGCTGTCGGAGGCGGAGCGGAAGCTGATCGCCTACCACGAGGGCGGTCACGCCCTGGTCGGGCACGCGATGGCCAACGCCGACCCGGTGCACAAGGTCACGATCATCCCGCGCGGGCGGGCACTGGGCTACACCATGGCGCTGCCGACCGAGGACAAGTTCCTCACCACCCGCGCCGAGATGCAGGACCAGCTCGCGATGCTGCTCGGCGGCCGGACGGCGGAGGAGATCATCTTCCACGAGCCGACCAGCGGCGCCGCCAACGACATCGAGAAGGCCACCCAGATCGCCCGGGCCATGGTCACCGAGTACGGCATGAGCGAGCGGCTCGGCGCGCGGAAGTTCGGCAGCGGAGACGCGGAGCCGTTCCTCGGCATGGACCGGTCGCACAGCCGGGACTACTCCGAGGAGATCGCCTCCGCGATCGACGAGGAGATCAAGCGCATGATCGAGGCCGCGCACGACGAGGCGTGGGAGGTGCTCGTCGAGTACCGCGACGTCCTCGACGCGCTCGTGCTGCGGCTGCTCGACAAGGAGACCGTGGCCAGGAAAGAGGTCCTGGAGCTGTTCGCCACGGTCCAGAAGCGGCCCACGCGCGGTACCTACACCGGCTACGGCAAGCGGCTCCCGTCCGACAAGCCGCCGGTCATGTCGCCCAAGGAGCTGGCGCTCGCGGCGAGCTCGGGGACCGGGCTCGACGGCATCCCCGGCCCGGCCAACGGCCAGGTGCTCGGCTACGGGCCCGGCAGCGAGGGCAACGACTAGGCGTGGCGATAACCGAACAGCCGACGCCTGAGCAGTCGACCCTGGATCAGGCGTCGGCTGCGCCGTTGTCGGCCGAGCTTGAGCCCGTCGGCGAGCGGGCGCCGGTCGATCAGGAGCGGATCGAGCGCGCGGTCCGCGAGATCCTCATCGCCGTCGGCGAGGATCCGGACCGTGACGGCCTCATCGACACCCCGGCCCGGGTCGCCCGGATGTACGCGGAGCAGTTCGCCGGGCTGCAGCAGCGTCCCGAGGACGTGCTCACGACGGTCTTCGACGCCGAGTACGACGAGATCGTGCTGGTGCGGGACATCGAGATCTACAGCATGTGCGAGCACCACCTGGTGCCGTTCTTCGGCAAGGCCCACATCGGCTACATCCCGAACGTCAAGGGCGAGATAACCGGGCTGTCGAAGCTGGCTCGTCTGGTCGACGTCTACGCGAGGCGCCCCCAGGTCCAGGAGCGCATCACCTGCCAGGTGGCGGACGCGCTGATGCGCATCCTGGAGCCGCGCGGGGTGATCGTGGTGATCGAGTGCGAGCACCTGTGCATGTCCATGCGCGGGGTGCGCAAGCCGGGCGCGACGACCGTGACGTCCGCCGTCCGCGGGATCTTCCGCAAGGAGGCCAGGACCCGCGCCGAGGCAATGAGCCTCCTGTTCGGCAACCGGTGAATTATTCGGAAATGCTCTCCGCTTTGACGTGAGATTAATTCCTGATTTAGTGCCGCATTATTGAACCGGTACCCTTGTGCGTGCGTCTAACTATGCGTGTGACCCGTCTTAACCAGTCGTTAGGTTATACGCCAGTCGTTGGAGGTAGCGTGTCTCACGGGAGCGCGGGGTGGCGGTGCGGGCCGCCTGGCGTGGAGAAGGCTGCCGCAATGGTTACGACAATCTTCAGCAGACCGCAGATTCTGAGCATGGCGGGTGAGCCATGAGTACGATGCTTCTCCGTGGTTCGGGGCCTGACAAGAGATCTGAGATGAGCGAGAGTAACTCTGCCGATCAAGCCGACCGGAGGGCCGACTCCGCCCCGCCGTGCCCGCCGTGGCGCGAGGGGGGCAAGCGGCTGGCGTGGGTGCCTGCGGTCGCGTCGCTGCTGGTCTTCCTCATTGGGCTGTCCGACATTCTGACGGTATTCAAGCCCACAGTCGTCAGTCGGCTGCACAAGATCAAGCCGTTCGTGCCCGGCTTCCTGGCGAACGTCACTCGCACCTCCGACGTCATCGTCGGCCTGCTGCTCATCCTGCTCGCGCTCGGGCTGCGGCGGCGCAAGCGCCGGGCCTGGCAGGCGGTCCTGGCGCTGCTCGCCTTCGACATCGTGATCCACTTCCTGCACTTCCCGCACCTGCCCCGCGAGACCTCGATCTCGGTCTCCTCGATCGTGGCGATCGTGCTGCTGGTCGGGCTGCTCTTCTTCCACCGCGAGTTCTACGCGATCGGCGACCCGCGGACCCGGTGGAGCGTGCTCAACGTATTCGTGGTCCTAGTCATGGCGGACGTCGCGATCGGCCTCGGCTACCTCTCGGTCGGGCCGCTGGCCGGGAACTACTCGCCGTTCCAGCGGCTGCAGGACGTCGTTTACGAGCTCGTCGGCGTCTACGGCCCGGTCTCCTGGGCATCGGACGCCCGCAGTGACCTCTACCACCTGCTGACCAGCGCGCTCGGACTGTTCACGCTCGTCGTCACCCTCTACCTGCTGTTGCGCTCGGCCCAGCCCAGGCCGCGGCTCACCCAGTCCGACCGGGAGCGGATCAGTGAGCTGCTCGACCGGCACGGCGACCGGGACTCGCTCGGGTACTTCGCGCTCCGGGACGACAAGAGCGTGATCTGGTCACCGTCGGGCAAGGCGGGCGTCTGCTACCGGGTCGTCTCCGGCGTGATGCTGGCCTCCGGCGACCCGCTCGGCGACCCCGAGGCGTGGCCCGGCGCGATCACCGAGTTCCTGGCCGACGCGGCCCGCCACGCGTGGCGCCCGGCCGTCATGGGCTGCAGCGAGCTCGGCGCCGAGGTGTGGTGCCGGGAGGGCGACCTGTCCGCCCTCGAGCTCGGCGACGAGGCGATCGTCAACGTGGCCGACTTCAGCCTGTCGGGTCGTTCCATGCGGAACGTGCGCCAGATGGTCAACCGGGTGACCAAGAGCGGCTACAAGGCCGAGGTCCGCCGGGTCGGCGACATTCCGATGCAGGAGCTTGACCGGATCATCAGGGCGGCCGACCACTGGCGCGGCAGCCACACCGAGCGCGGATTCTCGATGGCGCTCGGCCGCCTCGGCGGCCGCGGCGACGACGACTGCGTGCTGGTGACGGCGGAGGAGAACGGCGTCCTGCGGGCCGTGCTCCAGTTTGTCCCCTGGGGCCACGACGGCCTCTCGCTCGACCTCATGCGCCGCGACAGGAACGCCCAGGCGGGTCTCAACGACTTCCTGATCGTGGAGTCGATCAAGGCCGCGCCCGGTCTCGGCGTCAAGCGCCTGTCGCTGAACTTCGCGATGTTCAGGGCCGCGCTCGAGCGCGGCGAGAAGATCGGCGCGGGCCCGGTGCTGAAGGCCTGGCGGAACCTGCTCGTGTTCCTGTCCCGGTGGTTCCAGATCGAGTCGCTCTACAAGTTCAACGCGAAGTTCAGCCCGGTCTGGGAGCCCAGGTTCTTCGTCTACCCGGGCGGCCGGGACGCGCCCCGCATCGCGTTCGCCGCCCTCGAGGCGGAGGCGTTCCTGGTCTGGCCGACGTTCGAGGCGAAGCGGTACGCCAGGCGGGTGGGCCGCCGGCTGGGCCTGCACAAGGTGCGCCGCCGCTACCGCGCCTACCTGCGGGCCCGGAGGGCGCAGCGCGGCCTGAACTCCCAGCAGGGCCCGCGCTGACCCGTGACCGTAGCCGGGCAGGCAGCGCGGGCACAGCGGGCCTGACTATACGATTCGCCTTATGGTGAATCTGCCTGGCCTGGCCGGGACGCCGCCGGCGGGCCGTTGCCTGGTCATGGGCGTGGTCAACGTGACCCCGGACTCGTTCTCCGACGGCGGCCGCTGGTTCGGCGCCGCCGACGCCATCGAGCACGGCCTCAGGATGGTGGCCGAGGGCGCCGACATCGTCGACGTCGGCGGCGAGTCGACCAGGCCCGGCGCCCAGCGGGTGTCGGCCGACGAGGAACTGCGCCGGGTCAAGCCGGTCATCACCGAGCTGGTCGGGGCCGGGGTGGTGGTCAGCGTTGACACCATGCGCGCCCAGGTGGCGGAGTGGGCCCTGGGGGCCGGCGTCAGCCTGGTCAACGATGTCAGCGGCGGTCTCGCCGACCCGTACATGCCCCGGCTGGTGGCGAAGGCGGGCGTTCCCTACGTGGTCGTGCACTGGCGCGGCCACAGCCACGACATGTACTCCCGCGCCGTCTACGCGGACGTGGTGCGCGAGGTTCACGACGAACTGGCCCAGCGGGTCGGCGCGGTGATCGCCGAGGGCGTCGACCCCTCCATGATCGTGCTCGACCCCGGTCTCGGGTTCAGCAAGAACCCGGCCCCGGTCGGCCCCGAGGCGCACAACTGGCAGCTGGTGGCCGGCCTGCCCGAGCTGGCCAGGATCGGCGGCCGCGACTTCCCTGTACTGGTCGGCGCGTCCCGCAAGCGGTACCTGAGCAGGCTGTTCGACGAGACGGGGGGCGAGCAGCGGCGGTACACGGAGAACGACGCGGCGACGGTCGCGATCACCGCGCTGGCGGCCGCGGACGGCGCCTGGTGCGTCCGCGTCCACGAGGTCCCGGCGAACGCGGACGCGGTCCGGGTCGCCGCCGCCTACCGGGCTGCCCGCTCATGACCGCCGTCGTGCTCGCTCTCGGCAGCAACCTGGGGGACAGGCAGGACATCCTCCAGGGGGCGGTGGACGCGATCGTCGGCCTGCCCGGGATGCGCGTCACGGCGGTGTCGCCGGTCTACGAGACGGTGCCGGTCGGCGGCCCGGCCCAGCCCGATTACCTCAACGCCGTCGTCCTCGCGGACGCCGCCCGTCCGGCCCGCGAGCTCCTCGACCGGCTGCACGAGATCGAGGCCGCGTTCGACCGGGTGCGGGTGGTGCGCTGGGGACCGCGCACCCTCGATATCGACGTCGTCGACTTCGGCGGCGAGCGCAGCGACGACCCGGAGCTCACGCTGCCGCACCCCAGGGCGCACGAGCGGGCGTTCGTGCTCGGCCCGTGGCGCGACGTCGATCCCGACGCGGCGCTGCCCGGGCACGGCCCGGTGGCCGAGCTCCTGGCCAAGGCGGACCGCTCCGGCCTGCGCCGCTCCAACCTGAGTCTCGTGATCCCGGAAGGGCTGCCATGACCCCGACCAGGCCGCGCACGCTCCTGCTGATGGGGGTGATCGCCCTCGGGATCACCTGGGCGCTGCTCACCGTCGTCTACGCCAGCCTCCCCCCGCTCACCTGGACCCTGGTGCCCGCCCTGCTGATCGGGGCGGCCCTTGAGGCCTGGACGGGGCGCGACCTGCGGGCCCGCATTCAGGGCGGGGCGGGCGCCCGGCCGGTGCCGCTGCTCTTCGTCGCGCGGATGGTCGCCCTGGCCAAGGCGAGCTCGCAGGCGGCGGCGCTGCTGGCCGGGGTGAGCGCGGGGTTCGTGATCTACCTGTCAGGGATGACGGACGCGCCCACCCCGCGGGCCGACCTGGTCGATGCCGGCCTCTCGTTCGGCGCGTCCGTCATCCTGCTGGCGGCGGCGCTGTTCCTCGAGTACTGCTGCCGCGTTCCGAAGGACCCCCGGGGCGAGCGCGACGAGGAACCTCCCCCGCCCCGCCCGTCCCCCTTCGGGCACTAAGGGAGACGGCTATCCTTGTCAGGGCGTTTGGCTGGTAAGGGGGCTGTCCGGTACTGGTGGAAGAAACTGGAGCTAACGAGCATCCCGCTCGGCTGCGGGTCGGAGTGATCGGGCCCGGCCGGGTCGGGGTGGCGCTCGCGCGGGCGCTGGCGCGGGCCGGCCATGAGATTACGGCGGTCTCCGCCGTCTCGGAGGCGTCTAAGCAGCGGGCGCGCGATCACTTCCCCCGGGCGCGGCTCACGGAGCCCGCGCAGGTGCTTGCGGACGCGGACCTGGTGCTGATGACGGTCCCCGACGACGTGCTTCCCGGCCTGGTCGAGGGGCTGGCCGCGACCGGGGCGCCCTACTCCGGGCGGCTGCTCGCCCACGCCAGCGGCGCGCACGGGGTACGGGTGCTTGACCCCGCCACCAGAGCCGGGGCGCTGCCGCTGGCGCTGCACCCGGTGATGACGTTCACCGGCCGCGAGGACGACGTGGACAGGATGAAGGGCGTCTGCTTCGGGGTGACCGCGCCCGACCCGCTCCGCCCGGCGGCCGAGGCGCTGGTGATCGAGATGGGCGGCGAGCCGGTGTTCATCGCCGAGCAGAATCGCGCCCTGTACCACGCGGCCCTCGCCTTCGCCGCCAACCACCTGGTGACGCTCGTCGCCGAGGCCTCCAGCCTGCTCGGGCAGGCCGGCGCGGACAACCCGGAGCGGATGCTCGGCCCGCTGCTCGGCGCGGCCCTCGACAACGCGCTCAGGTTCGGCGACGCCGGCCTGACGGGGCCGGTCGCGCGCGGCGACAGCGGCACCGTGGCCTCGCACCTGGCCGCCATCGAGGCGGCCGACCCGGGCGCCCTGCCCGCCTATCTCGCGCTGGCCAGGCTGACCGCCGACCGCGCGCTCGCGGCCGGCCGCCTCAGCGCGGGCGACGCCGAGCGCCTCCTCGACGTGCTGGGAGATCATCGATGATCGTCGCCAATACCCGGGCGGAGCTCAAGGGCGCCCGCGACAAGCTGGCCGGGCCCGTCGTCCTCGTTCCGACGATGGGGGCGCTGCACGACGGCCACCGGGCGCTGCTGCGTCGCGCCCGCGAGCTGGCGGGCCCCGGCGGCGCGGTCGCGGTCTCCATCTTCGTCAACCCGCTCCAGTTCGGTCCGAGCGAGGACCTGGACAAGTACCCGCGCACGCTGGACCAGGACCTGGCCGCCTGCGAGCAGGAGCAGGTGGACCTCGTATTCGCGCCGAGCGCGCGCGAGATGTACCCGGAGCCGCAGCTGGTGATGGTCGACCCCGGTCCGGCCGGGGAGATCCTCGAGGGCGAATTCCGCCCCGGCTTCTTCCACGGCGTCCTGACCGTCGTGCTGAAGCTGTTCAGCCTGGTCCGGCCGGACATCGCGGTGTTCGGGCAGAAGGACGCGCAGCAGCTCGCCCTGGTTCGCGCGATGGTCGCCGACTTCGCGCTCGCGATCGTGGTCGAGGGGGTGCCCACGGTACGGGCGCCTGACGGGCTCGCGCTCTCGAGCAGGAACAAGTACCTTTCCACCGGCGAACGAGCCGTGGCGCCGGTCCTGCACCGCGCGCTTGCCGCGGGCGAGAAGGCCGCCCCGGCGGGCCCGGCCGCGGTTGTCGCGGCCGCCCAGGACGTGCTTGACGAGGCCGCGCGGTCCGCCGCCGCCGATACGTCACCCCGGGTTGACTACCTGGCGCTGGTGGAGGCGCGAAGCTATCGGACCGTTCGACACTCTGATCTTGATTTTCATGGGGACGCCGTGCTGGCCATCGCGGCCCGGGTGGGCACCACCCGGCTCATCGACAACGTCATTGTGCGATTCGGGACGGAACGGCATGCTGCTGACGATTGACATCGGGAACACCAACACGGTGCTCGGCGTGTTCGACGGGGAGACGATCGTCGAGCACTGGCGGATCGCGACCGTCCCCGACCGGCCCGCCGACGAGATCGCGGTGGTGCTCTACGGCCTGCTGCAGCGGTCCGCGACGGTCAAGGA
>Ga0302314_10010416_pt1 | contig 16269 bp, 10 predicted proteins | sample III_Palsa_N2_3_FD_200533 | JGI IMG/M metagenome (GOLD analysis project Ga0302314, IMG submission 200533) | Peat permafrost microbial communities from Stordalen Mire near Abisko, Sweden - III_Palsa_N2_3 | ecosystem: Environmental > Terrestrial > Soil > Palsa > Peat permafrost | place: Sweden... | reverse complement strand
CGGACCCGCAGAACATCCCGCCAAGCCCAAACCCCGCACCCAAACTCAACCTTCCAGCCCAAGCACTCCATTGCGCAACAGGCCCGCAAGGGGAGAAGGGCGCGCTCGCGCTCTCGACGCCGCCGCGAGCCGGCCTTAGGTAGACCCGCACCGCCCGTCAGAGGCGGGCGGGAGTGCGAGATGGATGGTAAGTCAGTTTTCGAGAGCCTCAACGCCGCGCGGCCGCTCGCCGGCATCGCCGTGGCCGAGCTAAGCGACGGCGTGGCCATTCGCTACTGCGGGCGGCTATTCTCACGGCTGGGCGCGAGGGTGATCCGAGCCAAGCCGGACAGCGCCGGCATCAACGAAGACTTCGCCGCCTGGCTGGATCAGGGCAAGCAGCTGGTGGGCAGCGCGGACCAAGCCCTGGCCGCCCTCGCCGGCGCCGAACATCGCCTCGCCATCGCCGGGCAATCACAGGCTGACATCCGGCAAGCCGAGACGCGCCTCGCAGCGCTTACCTGGGCGCCGACCTTGCTGGCGATCACATGGTTCGACCCTCGCGGCGCCTACGCCGACTGGCGCGCCAACGACGCGATCATGCAGGCGATGAGCGGCGTCGCGTTCAGCTTCGGCGAGGCCGAGGGTCCGCCGATGCTGCCGCAAGGCGCGGCGCCGCAGATCCTGGGCGGCCTCGCCGGCTTCATCGCCGGGCTCGCGAGCGCGTTCGACCAGACCCGCCGGATCAAGCTGATCGAGGCCAGCATCTTCGAGGCCGCGCTCTGCTTCACCGAGACCGGCGCGGTGGGCACGGCCGCGCTCGGCTATGAGGTGCGCCGGATCGGCGTGAACCGGTTTTCGCCCACCTGCCCGTGCAACTTCTATCGCACCACCGATGGCTATATCGGCCTGACCGCCCTGATCCCGGCGCAGTGGGCGGCGCTGACGAAGCTGATCGAGCGCCCCGACCTCGCCGCCGCCCCGCATCTGAGCACCACCTTGCTGCGCTTGGCCGCGGCCAACGAGGTCGACGCCGTCCTGGCCCCGATCTTCGCCGAACACCCGACCGACTACTGGGTCGAACGCGGCGACACGCTGCGCATCCCGATCACCCCGGCGCCTTCGCCGCTGGAGCTGCCGCATGTGCCGCATTGGCGCGACCGCGGCGCGTTCGAAGCGCTGGACGGAGGGCCGCTCTCGCCTTCGCTGCCGTTCCGCTTCACCCTCGACGGCGAGCGTAAGCTTAAGCCGCGCGGTGGTCCGCTGGGTCCCCTGGACGGCGTGCGCGTCGCCGATTTCAGCATGGGCTGGGCCGGACCGCTCGCCGCGCGCTACCTCGGCGACCTCGGCGCGGACGTGCTGAAGATCGAGTCCCGCGGCCGCCCCGACTGGTGGCGCGGCTGGGACCCACTGCCCGACGCCGACCCGCCGCCGTTGGAACTGCCGCGCAACTTCATGGCGGTGAACCGCGCCAAACGCGGCCTCGACCTCGACCTGTCCGCGCCGGAGGACCTCCGCGCGGCGGAAGAGATCGTGCGCGTGTCCGACCTCGTGATCGAGAACCAGGGACCGGGCGTCATGACCAGGCTCGGCCTCGGTCCGGCCGACCTGCGCCGGCTGAACCCCGCCGTGATCTCGCTTTCGATGCCGCCGTTCGGCCGCGACGGGCCGCTCGCCGGCCTGCGCGCCTATGGCTCGACCGTCGAGCAGGCGTGCGGCATGCCGTTTGTAAACGGCCATGAAGCTTGGGAACCGTGTCATCAGCACGTGGCCTATGGCGACCCCGTGGCCGGTCTCTACGCCGCCGCCGTGGCGCTGGTTGGTCTCTACGCTCGTGAACGACTCGGCGGGTCCGACATCGAGCTCTGTCAGGTCGAATGCCTGTTCCAACTCGGCGCCCAGGCGATCGTCGCGGCGCAGGCCGCTGGCGCGGACCTGCCACGGACTGGCTCTCGCCGCGCGGACATGGCGCCTTGCTGCGTGGTCCGCGCCGCCGGTGAATCGCAGACCTGGCTTACGGTCGCGGTCGACAGCGATGCGGCTTGGCTCGCGCTGTGCCGTGTGCTCGGTCGCGCAGACTTGGCGAATGATGGTGCGCTCGCGACCCTCGCCGGCCGCAAGGCCCGGGAGGACGAAATCGAGGCCGCGATCTCAGCCTGGGCGCTGAGCCGCGACCCGCGCGACGCCGCCGATGCCCTGCAAGCCGCGGGCGTCGCCGCCGCGCCGGTGATCCCGACCCACGACCTCTTCCCCGATCAGCACCTGCAGGAGTGCGGCTACTGGGCGGCGCAATACCGGCGCTACGTCGAGGATCACTTCACCCCGCAACCGCCGTTCCGCTACGACGGCGAACGCCCCACCTTCACCCGCGCCGCGCCGCTACTGGGCGAACACACGGACGAGGTGCTGGCTGAGCTAGGGATCAAGCGGCGGAGCAAAGTCAGTTGAGCGAAGGCGCCGTGTGCCCTCACCCAAGTGGGACACGAAGCTCACGAAGGAAGGGAAGGACACGAAGGGGCGCGTCGCGCCCGGTCAATCCGCACGACCTCGATGATTTCCAGCGCGCAAAGCGCGCCTTCGTGTCCTTCGTGTTCAAATCCTTCGGACCTATCGGTCGCACATCGGGACCGACCTGCCGAAATCCAGCCCGCATCCCCATCCCTAACCCCTCCCCGTAGTCGGGAACGGGACTCTCAGGAACCTCGCGTTGAAAAAGCTTCTGATCGCTAATCGCGGCGAGATCGCCATCCGCATCGCGCGCACCGCCGCCGAAATGGAGATCGCGACCGTCGCGGTGTTCGCCGAGGACGACGCCGCCTCGCTGCACGTGCGCCGCGCCGACGGGGCGATGACGCTGAAGGGGACCGGCGCGGCCGCCTATCTCGACATCGCCCAGATCGTCGCCATCGCCGAGGCGACCGGCTGCGAGGCGGTGCATCCTGGCTACGGTTTCCTGAGCGAGAACGCCGCCTTCGCCAGCGCCTGCGCCGACGCCGGACTGATCTTCGTCGGGCCGTCGCCCGCGACCCTGGCCCTGTTCGGCGACAAGACATCCGCGCTCGGACTCGCCGGCGAGCTTGGCATCCCCACACTGCCCGGCACGCGCGGCGCAACCACGCTCGAAGCGGCAGAAGCCTTCCTCGCCTCGCTTGGCGATGGCGGCGCGGTGATGCTGAAAGCGCTCGCCGGCGGTGGCGGGCGCGGCATGCGGCCGGTCGTCGAGCGGGCGGCGCTGGCCGATGCGTTCGAGCGTTGCGCCTCCGAGGCCAAGTCGGCGTTCGGCGACGGCGCGCTCTACGCCGAGCAGTTCTTCCCCAAGGCCCGCCACGTCGAGGTGCAGATCGTCGGCGACGGGACCGGCGCGGTGGTCCACCTCTGGGACCGCGAATGCAGCCTGCAGCGCCAGCGCCAGAAGCTGGTCGAGATCGCGCCGGCCATCGGCGTCGACGAGGCGGTGCGCTCAGCGCTGCAAGCGGCCGCGGTAAAGATGGGCCAGGCGGCGGCCTACAAGAGCCTCGGCACCATCGAGTTTCTGGTCAATGAGACGAGCAGCGGGCCACGCTTCGCCTTCATCGAAGCCAATCCGCGGCTCCAGGTGGAACATACCGTGACCGAGGAAGTCACCGGCCTCGACCTCGTGCGGTTGCAACTCGAAATCGCCGGCGGCGCCTCGCTCGCGGACCTCGCCCTCGGCGACCAGGCCGCCGTGCCCGGCCCCCGTGGCGTGGCGATCCAAGCGCGGGTCAATCTGGAGACCATGACTGCCGACGGCCAGGCGCGGCCCGCCGGCGGCGTGCTGACGGCCTACGAACCGCCTTCCGGCCCCGGTGTCCGCGTCGACGGCTTCGGCTATGGCGGCTACCGCACCAGCGCCCGCTATGACTCGTTGCTAGCCAAGGCGATCGTCCACGCGCCGGACCTGCGCTCGGCCGCCGCCAAGACGACGCGGGCGCTGGGCGAATTCCGGCTGACCGGCGTCTCCAGCAACATTCCCTTCCTCCAGGCCCTGACCCGAAGGCTGGCGATCGGCGAGGCCGGTGTCCACACCCGCTATGTCGAAGAGCACATCGCCGAGCTGATGGCCGACGTCGCCGCGCAGTCCGCCACCGCCGGCGGCGCCGAAACCGGGCGGCGCGCCGGCGCCAAGATCGACGCCGTCGATCCGCTAGCGGTGCTGGCGCACGGGAAGAGCGGCGCCGCGGTCGCTCCGGTCGCTGTCGCCGCCCCGGAACTCGTGGCGGCCGACGACATCATCGGCCCGGATGGAACCACGCCCCTGCGCGCGCCGCTGCAAGGCACCATCGTCAGCCTGTCGATCGAGCCAGGCCAGCCCGTGCGTGCCGGCCAGCCGGTGGCGATCATGGAATCGATGAAGATGGAGCACGTGATCGCCGCCCACGTCTCCGGCTACCTGCGCGAATTCACCGTCAGCGCCGGCGACACCGTGTTCGAAGACCATCCCCTCGCCTTCATCGAAGAAGCCGAGATCGGCGAAGGCGGCGCGGGCGATGCGGAGGAGATCGACCTCGATTTCATCCGCCCGGACCTCGCCGCGGTGCTGGAACGCCAGGCGCGCACGCTTGACGCCGCGCGGCCGGACGCCGTGGCTCGTCGCCGCAAGACCGGTCAGCGCACCACCCGCGAAAATGTCGACGACCTGCTCGATCCCGGCTCGTTCGTCGAGTACGGCGCCCTGACCGTCGCCGCGCGCCGCCGGCGCAACACGCTCGAGGAGCTGATCGCCCAGACCCCGGCCGACGGTCTGGTGATGGGCCTGGGACGCGTGAACGGCGCCCTGGTCGGCGAAGACGCGGCGCGGTGCGCGGTGATGGCCTACGACTACACCGTGCTCGCCGGCACCCAGGGCGCCTACAACCACCACAAGATGGACCGGGTGATCGAGCTGGCCGAGCGCTGGCGGCTGCCGACGGTGTTCTTCTGCGAGGGCGGAGGCGGCCGGCCGGGCGACACAGAAGGCGGCGGCGGGGGCGGCACGCGCGGGTTCGAGATGTGGGGCAAGATGAGCGCGGTCGCGCCCACGGTCGGTATCACCTCCGGCCGCTGCTTCGCCGGCAACGCGTCGATTCTGGGCTGCTGCGACGTGATCATCGCCACCAAGGGCTCCAACATCGGCATGGGCGGCCCGGCGATGATCGAGGGCGGCGGGCTGGGCGTCTACCGGCCGGAGGACATCGGCCCGGTCGAGGTGCAGGAACCGAGCGGCGTGATCGACATCCTGGTCGAGGACGAGGCCGCGGCGGTCGCGACCACCAAGCAGTATCTCTCCTACTTTCAGGGTCCGGTGCGCGACTGGACCTGCGCCGACCAGCGCCAGCTGCGCCGGATCATCCCGGAGAACCGGCTGCGGGTCTACGACATCCGCGAGCTGATCCGCACCCTCGCCGACGAAGCCTCGTTCTTGGAGATCCGGCCGAAGTTCGGCGCCACCATGGTCACCGGCCTCCTGCGCATCGAGGGCCGGCCGATGGGCGTGATCGCCAACAACCCGAAGGTGCTCGGCGGCGCGATCGACAGCGACGGCTCGGACAAGGCCGCACGCTTCATGCAGATCTGCGAGGCCTACGACCTGCCGATCCTGTCGCTGTCGGACACGCCCGGCATGATGGTCGGTCCCGAGATCGAGAAGACTGCGCTGGTGCGGCATTGCTCGCGCCTCTTCATCATCGGCGCGAACCTGACCGTGCCGCTGCTGAGCGTGTTCCTGCGCAAGAGCTACGGCCTGGGCGCCCTGGCGATGACCGGCGGCAGCTATCAGGCCTCGGCCTTCGCGGTGGCCTGGCCCACCGGCGAGTTCGGCGGCATGGGGCTGGAGGGCTCGGTCAAGCTGGGCTACCGCAACGAGCTGGCCGCCATCGCCGACCCGAACGAGCGCCGCGCGAAGTTCGACCAGATGGTCGCCGCCGCCTACGAGGCCGGCAAGGCGCTGAACCGCGCCACTAGCTTCTTCATCGACGACGTGATCGACCCTGCCGACACCCGGCGCTGGATCAGCGGCGGGCTGAAGAGCCTGCCGCCGGTCCCGAAACGCACCGAAAAGAAGCTCCGCTGGATCGATGCTTGGTGAACGGCGTGATGCGCCGAAACCCCAGACTGTCATGATACTGTGAAAAGCCGGCCCTAGTTGTGTGCCCCAGACTTGGGGGCATTGGGACCGAAATGACCGATATGGCGATGACTGAGGCGGCGCCGTCCGCCGTCTCGAAGAAGATGGGCGAGAAGCCGCCCATCGCGACGCGGATCGTCTTCCTCGTGCTGCTGATCGCGGGGCTGAGCTACGTCGGCTACGGTCTCAGGACCGATATCGCCAGCGTCGGCGAGACGATCCATTTCGGGGTGTTCGCCCTGCTCGGCTTCGCGCTGCTGATCGCGCTCGGCTTCGAGTTCGTGAATGGCTTCCACGACACCGCCAACGCGGTCGCGACGGTGATCTACACCCACAGCCTGCCGCCGGTGGTCGCGGTGGTCTGGTCGGGGACCTGGAACTTCATCGGCGTGCTCACCTCCAGCGGTGCGGTGGCCTACACCATCGTCACCCTGCTGCCGGTCGAGCTGATCCTGCAGGTCGGCAGCAGCGCCGGCTACGCGATGATCTTCGCCCTGCTGCTGGCGGCGATCGTCTGGAACCTCGGCACATGGTGGCTTGGCATCCCGAACTCGTCGTCGCACGCCCTGATCGGCTCGGTGATGGGCGTGGGCCTCGCCAACCAGCTGATGGCGCCTTCGGGTCAGGCGACCTCGGGCGTCGACTGGTCGCAAGCCGGCAACGTGTTCAACGCCCTGCTGTGGAGCCCGGTGATGGGCTTCTTCCTGGCTGGCGGCCTGCTGCTGCTCATGAAGTTCGTGGTTCGCATACCGGCGCTCTACCAGGAGCCCAAGGCTGACGCCCCGCCGCCGATGTGGATCCGCGGCCTGCTGATCCTGACCTGCACGGGCGTCTCCTTCGCCCACGGCAGCAACGACGGCCAGAAGGGCATGGGTCTGATCATGCTGATCCTGATCGGCGCCGCCCCGACCGCTTATGCGCTGAACCGCTCGATGGCCGACTCCGCCATGCCCACTTTCGAGGCCCACGCTCAGGCGGCCCAGGCGGTTTTCACCACCAAGGCGACCGGCGCGCCGACCGTCACCGCCGCCCAAGGCCGCGCGGTGGTCGGTGAAGCCCTGCGCACCAAGTCTGTGGACAAGCCGCCGGTCTATGCCGCGCTCGCCGCCATCACCGCCGACATCTCCACCCAGGTGCAGACCTACAAGTCGATCAAGCGGGTGCCCGCGGCCGAGACGCCGAACATGCGCAACGACATGTATCTGGTCGGTGATGCGCTGCGCATCCTGACCAAGAGCAAGACCGCTAACTTCGACAAGGCCGGTTCGGCCACGCTCACGGCCTTCATGGGCGACCTGCAGCACGGCACCCGCTTCATCCCGATCTGGGTGAAGGTGGGCGTCGCCATCGCGCTCGGCCTCGGCACCATGGTCGGCTGGAAGCGGATCGTGGTCACGGTCGGCGAAAAGATCGGCAAGACCCACCTCACCTACGCCCAGGGCGCGGCGGCGGAGCTGGTGGCGGCGGTGACCATCATGGGCGCCGACAGCCTGCACCTGCCGGTCTCGACGACGCACATCCTCTCCAGCGGCGTCGCCGGCACCATGGCCGCCAACGGGTCGGGTCTGCAGGCGAAGACGTTGATCAGCATCGCATCGGCCTGGGTAATGACCCTGCCGGCCGCGATCCTGCTCGCTGGCGGCCTCTATTGGCTGCTGCGCATGGTGTTCTAGCCGCGCCCGCCATCACCGGGTGCGACAACGCCCGCCGAGCCCATAGCTCGGCGGGCGTTTTTGCGTTTAGAGCCAGTAGGCTTCAAACAGCGCGCATTCCCCGTCACCCCGGCCAAGCGGCGCCAGCCGCGCCGAGCCGGGGCCGGACGCGCCGGCTCATAGACGGCATTCAGCTAGGCAGCGGCCCGTCCGGGGTGACTGGGCCTTGTCCCACTGAGGAAAGAGTGTGGCGCTGGTGGCCTGCCACCCGAAGCCACCTTTCGGGTGGCGCAGGGTGGCGGTGAGGGTGGGATTCGAACCCACGGTAGGGGTTAACCTACGCTGATTTAGCAAACCAGTGCCTTCAGCCACTCGGCCACCTCACCTGGTGACGCGGTCGATAGCTCTTCCTTTCGCGCCGCGCAATTGCCCGGACGCGGCGCCGGAGGAATCCCGGCGTGCGTCTTGCTAGGTGGGGCGGGTCATGCCCCTTGCCCTCGGTCGCGCTCCCGAAACGTCCCAGGCCGAAACGCCCGAGCTGCTTGCTCTGGGCGATGCGGCCCTGACCGGGACGCTGCCGTTCCCCGACCTGCCACCCGCCGAACGCTCCCGCAGCGATCGTCGCGGCCCGATGCGGCCGGCGGCGCTTTCCCCTACCCGTTCACGGCTTACCGGCTGGATGCTGGGCGCGATCTTCCGCGCCGCCGATGTCGCCGCGCTTGGCGCGATTGCGCTGGCGGCCGCGCCTCTGGCATCGGGCGCCTACTCGCTCGCAGCGCTGACGCCGTTCGTGGTCGGCGCACTCGCGCTGATCTGGAGCCTGTCGACCATCCACGCTTACGGCTTCGCCCAGCGCGAGGGCCTGGGGCGGCATCTGGTGAAGGTCGCCGCCGGCTTTGGCCTGGCGGCGCTGTGCCTCGAATTCCTGCTGCTCGGCTTCCACCCCGCGGCGATCGCACAGAAGCCGTTCGCGCTCTGGTTCCTCGCCAGCTTCCTGACGCTCTACGCGCTGCACGGCGTCTGGTGGGCGATGGTGCGGCGCTGGCGCGCCAAGGGGCGGCTGACGCCCAACATCATCGTCGTCGGCGCCAATCAAAACGCCGAGCGCCTGATCGCGGCGGCGATGCGCAGCGGCGAGGCCGCGGTGCTTGGGGTGTTCGACGATCGCGCCGACCGCATCCGCGGCGACCTGGCCGGCGTGCCCCTCTTGGGCAACACGGCGACCCTGCTTAGCCACCGCATCATGCCCTACGTCGATCGGGTGGTGATCACCGTGCCGCAGAACGCCCAGGCCCGCGTCCGCCAGCTGATCGAGCAGCTGGGCGTGCTGCCGAACGAAGTGATGCTGTTCATCGACCAAGGCCCGGCCAGCCGCGAGGCGGCTCTGTCGCGCATCACCGAAGCGCCGCTGGCGCCGGTCTCCGGCGCGCCGAGCGACGAGCGCCGCGCGCTGGTCAAGCGCGCGCAGGACCTGATCGTCGGCTCGACCGCCGTCGTGCTCGGCATGCCGCTGATGCTGCTGATCGCGCTCGCGATAAAGCTCGACAGCCCCGGCGCGGTGTTCTTCCGCCAGCGCCGCCACGGCTTCAACAACGAAGAAATCCTGGTCTGGAAGTTCCGCTCGATGGCGCCGACCGCCGACCCGTCCGCAGGCATGCGCCAGGTCAGCTTCGGCGACGACCGCGTGACCCGCGTCGGCCGCGTCATCCGCCGCACCAGCCTCGATGAGCTGCCGCAGCTGATCAACGTGCTGAAGGGCGAGATGTCGCTGGTCGGGCCACGGCCACACGCGGTCGGCATGAAGACCGGCAAGACCGAAAGCGCCAAGCTGGTGGCCGAATACGCCCATCGCCATCGGCTGAAGCCGGGCATGACCGGCTGGGCCGCCATCAAGGGATCGCGCGGCCCGGTCGACACGCCCGAACTGGTCAAGCGCCGCGTCGCACTCGACATCGAATACATCGAGCGCCAATCGCTGATGTTCGACCTGATGATCATGGCCCAGACGATTCCGTGTCTGCTGGGCGACGACGACGTGGTGCGCTGATGTTCTGGCGCGGCGTGCTCGGCTATCTGCCGATGAACATCGTGCAGGGCGTAGTCGGGCTGTTCTCGATCGTCGTCTTCACCCGGCTGCTGACGCCGGCGGAGTTCGGCGTCTACGCCCTCGCCTATTCGGCCATGACGCTCGGCCACACCCTGACCTTCTCGTGGCTGGAAGCGGCGATGGCGCGGTTCCATGCGCCCGAGGCGCAGGCCGGCCGGCTCGGCGGACACTTCGCCACCCTCTATCGCTGCTGGCTGGGCGTGGCGGCGGTCTATGTACTCGTCGGCGGTTCGGCCCTGATGCTGTGGCCGGGCGATAGTCCGGTCAAGCTCGCGGTCGGGGCGGGCATGGCGGCGACACTGGCGCGCAGCCTTTCCAAGCTGAACCAGGAACGCCGCCGCGCCGAAGGCGACGTCCGCGGCTCCGCGCTGATGGACATGACCCAGACCGTCGGCGCCTTCGTCCTCGGCGTCGGCCTGATCTACGCCGGCCTGAAAGGCGCGGCGCCGATCGCCGGGGCCGGCGCAGCCTCGGCCATCGTGCTGATGTTCCTGCTGCCGGCGGAACTCAAGCGCGGCGCGCACGGCGTCTTCGAGCCGCAGCGCGCAAGGACCTATGTGTCCTACGGCTTGCCGGTGGCGCTCTCGCTGATCTGCTCTCTCGCGCTGGCGACCACCGACCGCTTCCTGCTGGCCGCCTTCATGGGCAACGCCACCGTCGGCGTCTACCAGGCCGGCTACAGCCTCGCGAACCGGACGCTGGACGTGATGTTCATCTGGCTGGGCGCCGCCGGCGGTCCGGCGCTGATCATGGCGCTCGAGCGCGGCGGGATCGACGCCCTCACCAAGGCGGCGCGCGAACAGTCAGGCTTGATCCTCGGTCTCGCGGTTCCGGCCGCGGTTGGCCTCGCGCTGGTGGCGCGTCCCCTGGCCGACGTCATGATCGGCCCGGCCCTGCGCGATGGCGCGGCCATGGTCACGCCCTGGATCGCCGTAAGCACCCTCTTCTCCGGCTTCACCAACTGCTACGCCCACCAGGCCTTCATGCTCGGCCGCCGCACCGGCCTGATGCTCGCGGCGATGAGCATTCCGGCTTGCGTCAACATCGGGCTTTGCCTGGTGCTGATCCCGCGCTTCGGCCTGCAAGGGGCGATGTGGGCGGCGACTGCCAGCTACGGGGTCGGCCTGATCGCCTCGCTGGCGCTGGGCCGCCGCGCACAACCCCTGCCGCTGCCGACGCTGGCGCTCGCCAAGGCCGGCGCCGCCAGCGCGCTGATGGGCGTCGTCGTAGCCGCGCTCCCCAGTCCGGGCGGCGTCATCGAACTCGCGTTGAAAGCTGGCGTGGGTGTGATGGTCTACGCGCTGGCCGCCTACGCGCTCGACATTTCGGGGCTGCGGTCGCGTTCGCGCGAAGCCCTGCTCACCCTCAGATCGAGAGTCGCCGCATGACCGCGTTCGAGCTCGTCGACAACCACGCCTGGGCCGCGGCGACACCGCGCCTCTCGGTGTTGATCCCGTTCTGCCGCGACGACCCGACGCGGCTGCTGGCCGCGATCGACCAGGCCGGCGCGCCCGCCGAACTGGTGATCCTGGACGACGGTTCCGGCGATCCCGCGCTGGCCGAGCGGGTCGCGAATGCGGTTCGCGGCATGACCATGCCGGCGCGGTTCGTCCGCCTGGCCGAGAACGAAGGCCGCGCGGTCGGTCGCAACCGGCTGGCGGCGCAGGCGCGTGGACTCCACTTCCTGTTCCTCGATTCCGACATGCTGCCCGACATTGCCGATTTCCTGGGCCGCTGGCTTGAGCTGGCCGAGCGCGAGAACCCCGCGGTGGCGTTCGGCGGCTTCTCGGTCGATCAGGCGCCGCGCACCCGCGAAAACGCCGTGCACCGCGCGCTCTCGCTCCGCAGCGACTGCGTGCCGGCCGACGTGCGGCAACTGCAGCCCGAGAAGTACGTCTTCACTTCCAACCTGCTGATCCGCCGCGACGTTTTCGAATCCGAACCGTTCGACGTCGGCTTCGTCGGGTGGGGCTGGGAGGACGTGGAGTGGGGCATGCGCGTCTCGCGCCGCCACGCGATCCAGCACATCGATAACCCCGCCACCCACCTCGGCCTCGCCCCGGCCGGCGCGATGGCGGCCAAGTACGAGCAGTCGGCCGCGAACTTCGCCCGCGTGGTGGCCGCGCACGGCGACATCGTGCGCCACTATCCGAGCTACCGCGCCGCCCGCGCCCTGCGGCGCCTGCCGCTGCGCCCGCTGTGGCGGCCGTGGCTGAAGGCAGCGGCGCTGATCGACGTCGCGCCGTCGGGCATGCGGGCGTTCGCGCTGCGGCTTTACCGCGCCGCCCTCTACGCGGAGGCCGTCTGATGGTCGAAGTCTACCAGGCCGACCGCTCGTGGCGGGCGAAGATCCGCCGCCGCACCGTGCGCCTCTCGAGCCGCCGGCCGGCGCGAGCGCCGGTCCGGTCGATGATTTCGTTCAGCTTCGACGACATTCCGGCCACCGCCGCCGACGCCGGCGCGGCGATCCTGGAACGGCATGGGCTGAAAGGCACCTTCTACGTCGCCGCGGCCCTGGCCGGCACGGACGCCGCGACCGGCCTGATGGCCGATGTCGCGGCCTTCCAGCGCCTCTCGGCCGCCGGGCACGAGATCGGCTGCCACACCTACACCCACCTCGACTGCGGCCAGGCCAGCGCGCCGGACGCGATCGAAGATGTGGCCCGCAACGCCGACGTGCTACGCGGCTGGGGCCTCGCTCATCCGACCACCTTCGCCTACCCGTACGGCGACGTCGCCCCCGCGACCAAGCGGGCGCTGGCGGCCAGGTTCACCCTGTCGCGCGCCCTGCACCCCGGCCTGGTGGAGGCCGGCGCCGATCTGAACCAGGCCCCGGCCGTCAGCGTCGACGGACCGGATGGCGAAGCGCGGGCGCTGCAATGGCTGGCGCGGGCCGCGCGGCGCAAGGCTTGGCTCATTCTCTGCATGCACGATGTCGCCGAGACGCCGTCGCCCTGGGGATGCACCCCCGCGACGCTGGAGCGGCTGGCGAGCACGGCGGTGCAAGGCGGGTTCGACGTGGTCACCGTCGCCGACGGCGTGCGCAGACTGGGCGGTGGGGGGCGCGGCTGATGCGACTGAACTACGATCCAACGCTAGCGGCCGGAAACCACGTGCTGTTGTTCTACAAGCACTACGAGGTCGATCGCTTCGTGCCCGGCGACCGCTATCTGAAGCGGATCGTCCGTCCCCTGTACAATCGCTTCCACAGTGGTCCGAAGGTGAACGGCTTCGGCGTCAACTTCGAGATGCTCTGCCGCGGCCTGACCGAGGCCGGCTACATCGTGCACCGCAACGACTACGCCCTGGCGCGGGACAACCCGGACTACCCCGTGGGTCTGGTCGGGGGCCCGGCGCTCATCGACAGCTGGCGCCTGCCCAATCCGGCGATCCTCGGCCCCACCATCTACGATCAGCCCGGCCAGGCGCCGCGGCTGTTCGACGATCCTCGGTTCCGCAGCTACGTCTGCCTCGCCGACTGGATGCACGACCTGTTCGAGACCACCTACCGCGGCCGCTGCACCAAATGGTACTGCGGCATCGACGCCGAGACGTGGCCGGATCTCTCCGACCAGCCCAAGGATGTCGACTTCCTGATCTACGACAAGGTGCGTTGGGAGCACGACCACTACGCCGAAACGCTGATCGCGCCGCTGCGCCGCGAACTCGACCGGCGCGGCCTGACCCACGACACCATCCGCTACCTCGGCCACGACCACGCGACGTTCAAGCGCCAGCTGGCGCGGTCGCGCAACCTGCTGTTCCTGTGCGAGAACGAGACGCAAGGCATCGCCTATCAGGAAGCGATGGCGTCCGGCCTGCCGGTGCTCGCCTGGGATCGCGGCTTCTGGGCCGATCCGCAATGGCGCGACCATCTGGAAGCGCCGCCGCCCGCTTCGTCGGTGCCGTTCTTCTCGGAAGCCTGCGGCGAGCGGTTCGTCGGGGCCGAAGATTTCGCGCAGACGCTGGATCTGTTCCTCAGCCGGCGGCCACGCTATCGCCCCCGCGACTACGTGATCCAGAACCTCGACTTCGCCCGCTCGGCGGCGCTATACGCCCGCACCTACTTCGCGCCGATCGAAGCGGTCGCCGGCGCGCTGGCCGCCTGACCCAAGGGCGTCAGTCGGCGTCCCAGTCCACCCGACGCTCCGCCGCGGTGCGAGGCGCCGCACGCGGCGGCGCCGGATCGGGCAGCGCGAGCTTCACCGCCAGGGCGACGAAGATCACCCAGCGCATGTCGTTGTAGACCACCGCTATGCTCTCGGTGAGGCTGGTGAGGCTGTAGATCGCGAAAAACGGCAGCGCGACGTAAGCGCCTCGGTCGCGATAGAGCGCGAAGATGTTGGCGACCAGGGTCTGGAGGTAGAAGGCCGACCAGGCGACCAGGCCCGGCACGCCGATCGAGAGCCACTGCTCCAGCCAGGAGTTGTGGGCGTGATGGGCGCGAAAACCGATGTCGTGGGTGATCCACGCCAGCGGTCTCCACTGGTCGGTATTGTCCCAGATCGCCGCGTAGCCGAAGCCCTGCCACGGCCGCTCCTTGATCTGCCGGATGACCGCCGCCCAGATCTGCGTGCGTCCCGTGAGCGTCGCATCCTTGCCCAGCACGCCCAACACCGTGTCGGCGGCGAAAGTCATGACTGCAGCCGCGGCGATCACCGCGGTCACCACGGTCCAGGAGGCGGCGACGCTGGCCGCCCGACCGCGGCGCACCGTCCACACCAGCGCCAGCGCGACGGCGCCGATCAGCTCCGCGACCAGCGCGGTCTTCGAGGTGCTGATGATCACCAGCAGCAACGACAGCGCCGCCGCGCTGCACCAGATCACGGCGCGCTTCGGATTGAGGATCGCGGCGGCCGCGCAGAGCGCCGCGCCTATCGCCATGTTGCCGCCGAAGCTGTTCTTCTCCTCCCAGAGCCCGCGCCAGGCGCCGGGGAAGACGTCGCTCATCCGTCCGATCGACGGCACGAACAGACTGGTGAACAGGCTGCACAGAGCCAGGATCGCGAAGGTCGTCGCCAGCACCTCGGCCAGCCGCGCCCAGGAATAGCGCGCCGCCAGCACCACACCGCCCAGGGTGGTGAACAGCAGGGCGAAAATCCGCCGCGAAGTCTGGTCGGGGGAGACGGACCAGAAATACGAGAGCGCCACCACTAGCAGGATCACGATCAAGAACGGCTGGCGCACGAGACCGACGCCCAGCCGCCAGGGTGTCAGCGCCATCAAGGCGACGCCGGCTGCGTAGGCCGGCAGGAACAGCGTCCGCAGCAGCTCGGAGTTCGCGGTCTCGTCCCCGCCGCCGACCAGCGGCAGCTCCCAGCCCTGGCTGTAGATCAACAGCATGAAGACGGCCGCGCCGAACACCAGCTTTTCGGTCAGACTGACGCTGGAAGCTCGCCTCGCCCGCCGGGGGAACGGGACGACGGCGGATGTCACGGCGCGGCGCCGCGCAGGAAGCCGGGCTGTTCGATGCGCACCCGATTGACGAACAGCCCGGAGCACTGGGCGCCCGCATCGGCCAGCTCGTCGCGCAGCGCGGCCGGGGCGCCGGCGTCGTGCTCGTCGGCGGCCACCACCAGCACGACATCATCCATGAACGGCGCGATCGTCAGCCCGCCCTGGGAACGGTCGGCGGCCGGCGCATCGACCACGACCACATCGCAGTGGCGGCGCAGCGCCTTCCAGTACTCGGGGGTCGGCAGCACGTGGACGCCTTGGCGACCGCGCATCGCGTCACGGCGGAAGCGCGTGACCCACAGGCCCGGGCCGCCAGCCGCATGCGAGCTGATATAGCGCGCGTCCGGCCACGGCCGCCCGTCGGGCCGCTTCAGCGGCGGCTGGACGCTGAAGAACATCGAACCATCCGGCGTCGCCGATGTCGCGGGACCCAGCTCGCCGAACCGAGGATCGCGGGCGAAATGCGCTGCCTGGGTCTGGCCCATCAGATCGAGATCGATCAGCCAGACACGGCGGCCGAGGGTGCGCGCCGCGTAGAGGGCGAACTCGCGGGCGACGGTGGAGACACCCTCGCCTTCCCGCGCGGCGATAAACTCGACCAGCCGACCGCGGCCGCTCGGCGGCGCGCCAAGCGACGTCCACAGCTCCGCCATCTCGGCGCTCAGTTCCACCATGGGACCGCATCGAAGCTGCTCATCCAAGCCACTGGGCTTGGCTGAGCTCTTGAGAGACGCGTAAGTTGAGACACCCGCCGGACCTCAGGCCGGCTGCTTGAGCGGCGCGGCGCCCAGCACCGGCAGGTCGAGCGTGCGGCCGGCGCTGGCCGGCGTCGGCATGCCTGGCCGCAGGAACATCCGCAGCAGACCCGCGCAAAGGGCGGAGAATGCCGCGAACACCAGCGCCAGCAGCAGCACCGGCTTGCGCAGGCTCTTGCCTTCGACCGGCGGCGT
>Ga0302314_10010413_pt1 | contig 16272 bp, 14 predicted proteins | sample III_Palsa_N2_3_FD_200533 | JGI IMG/M metagenome (GOLD analysis project Ga0302314, IMG submission 200533) | Peat permafrost microbial communities from Stordalen Mire near Abisko, Sweden - III_Palsa_N2_3 | ecosystem: Environmental > Terrestrial > Soil > Palsa > Peat permafrost | place: Sweden... | reverse complement strand
GGCGGCGTCGAGCGTGGCCCACCAGGCGTAGTGATAGTAGCCGAGGTCGAAGACGTAGGTGGCGCCGCTCTCGATGGGCATGGCGTGGGCGACGGTGATGTCGTTCACGTTGGCCCTGGTGACCTCGAGATAGAGCGGCCTGTCGGCGTCGGGATCGAACATCACGTGCGCCTTCACGGCGGCGTAGTTGGCCGACAGACACGCCCAGCGCGACGTCAGCGGGGCCAGTTCGAGGTAAGTCGAGTCGATCAGCCGGACGGCCTCGCCGGCGCTCCTGCGGAAGCCCCGGCCAGCCATGGGCGCCATCAGATCGAAGAGGCGGCTGAACACCTGATGTGGCCGCTCGCGGTTGGCGTCGGCCAGGGTCGAGCGCGCCGCCGGCGCAGCCCCCAGGTGATAAAGCCGCGCGGCGTGGCTCCGCAGGCCCGCCTCGATCTCCCGCAATGAGGCCGCCCCCGAGAGCTGGCCATAGAGCATCGCCACAAGCTGCGCCTTGGTCGACAGCCGACGCACCCGAGCATCGGCGTGGTGCTCTTCCACAAGCGCGTCGAACTGCGCCCACGGAATGCTCTTCAGAACCCCGTGCAAGACGCTATTGTGGTGGCCCATGGCGTTGTCTCCGCTCGTGTCCAAATCACCGGCAAGTGTTTGAATCCGAGTAGAATCAGCGCCATGCGCCTTGTCCAGAGAAATGAACCGGACAGCCGTGGGACTGACGCCCCGCCATGACGGTAGTAAGAAACGCGGATCATGAGCCTTACCGGCGTCTACGAGTCCGACAATATCTTCGCCCGCATCGTGCGCGGCGACCTGCCCTGCGCCAAGGTGTTCGAGGACGCCGACACCCTGGCGTTCATGGACGCCTTTCCGCAGGCCCGCGGCCACACTCTGGTGATTCACAAACGCGCGCGGGCGCGCAATCTGCTGGACGCGGATCTCGCGGACGTCACGCCGGTGATGGCCACGATCCAGCGGGTGGGGCGGGCGCTCGTCGCCGGGCTCAAACCCGACGGCGTGGCGGTGATGCAGTTCAACGGCGCGGCCTCGGGCCAGACCGTCTTTCACCTGCACTTCCACCTCATCCCGCGCTGGGAGGGTGCGCCGCTTGGACGGCACGCCGAGGGCATGGCCGACCCACGAGAACTGGCGGAGTTGGCGGCGAAGATCGCGGCGGCGATCGATTGACCGGCGCGCCCGCGTCCGGGGTCGCTCAGATCTAAGTCAACGAGCATTGACTTACAGTCACGCCGGGTGGAACAATTGCCAAGGCGCCGCGAGACGGACGCCACCGCCTACGGAGGACGCCATGGACATCCCCGCCAAGAGTGAAGCCGACTCCGAAACGGCGCGGGCCTGGAGCATCCCGCTCGCCGAGATCAATCCCGCCAGCGCCGAGCGCTTTCAGAACGACACCATCTGGCCCTACTTCGAGCGACTGAGGCGCGTGGATCCCGTGCACGTCACCGCGGACAGCGAGTTCGGCCCCTATTGGTCGGTCACCCGTTGGGACGACATCATGGCGGTGGACACCAACCACCAGGATTTCTCCTCGGCCGAAGGAATCGGCATCATCAATCTCGAAGCTCTGCGCGAGCAGCAACGGGTAATGGGTGAGCGCCGTCGGCGAGGCGCGGGCTTCATCACCATGGACGAACCGGAGCATGGCGCGCATCGCAAGGCGGTGACGCCGACCGTGGCGCCGGCCAACATCGCCAACATGACGCCGGTCGTTCGCGAACGCGCGGGCCGGATCCTGGATGAGCTGCCGATCGGCGAAGAGTTCGACTGGGTCGATCTCGTGTCGAAGGAACTGACGGCCATGACCCTGGCCACCCTGTTCGACTTCCCGTTCGAGGATCGGCGGAAACTGACCTACTGGTCCGACGTGTTCACCAACATGCCGGGCCACGGACCGGTGCGGAGCTGGGAGCACAAGGCGGAAGCCGCCTTCGAGTGTTTCGGCGCCTTCCAGGAACTGTGGAACCAACGGCTCGACGCCGAGCCGCGGATGGATCTGATCTCCATGCTCACCCGAAATTCCGCCACGCGGGACATGGACATCGAGCAGTACCAAGGCACGGTCGTGCTGCTGATCATCGGCGGCAACGACACGACCCGGAACACAATTTCGGGCAGCGTCTATGCGCTGAACAAGTTTCCGGAACAGTACGACAAGCTGCGGGCGAACCCCGAGCTGATTTCCTCGATGGTGTCGGAGACCATCCGCTGGCAGACGCCGCTGGCCTTCATGAGCCGGGTTGCGACGCGCGACGTCGAGCTTGGCGGCAAGACGATCGCCAAAGGCGAGCGGGTCCTCATGTGGTACGTCTCGGGCAATCGCGACGAGACCCGGATCGAGCGGCCGAGCGATTTCATCATCGACCGCGATCGGCCGCGCGAGCATCTGTCGTTCGGCTTCGGCATCCATCGCTGCGTGGGCAACCGCGTCGCCGAGATGCAGCTGACGATCATCTGGGAGGAGATCCTCAAGCGCTTTCCGGAGATCCGGCTGGTCGAGGAGCCCACGCGCACCTACTCGCCCTTCGTTCATGGCTATGAGCGCATGAAGGTGATCATCCCGGCCCGGGCCTGACGCGCGAACGGCGGCGAGCCCGTGAGCGACACCGAACTTTTCCCGCCCGATCGCCTAGCGCCGCGCCGACGCGACGCCCAGGCGACGCGCGCCGCCATCCTCGAGGCGGCGAAGGCGCGGTTCGCGCGGCTCGGCTATGAGACCACGACCCTGAGGGACATCGCCGCCGAAGCTGGGTCGGATGTCGCCCTGGTCAAGCGCTATTTCGGCGGCAAGGAAGGGCTGTTCACCGAGGCCCTGAAGGCGTCGTTCCATCCCGATCGTCTGGGGAGTTGGGACCGCGCGACCTTCGCCCGCGACGTCGCCATCATGATGGCCGGCCCCGCCCATGTGGACGAGGCGCGCGCCCACGGCTTCCAGTTCCTGCTGCGCGCCGCCACGTCGCCGACGACCGCGCCACTGCTGAATCTGGCCGTCCAGGAACGGTTTCTGGGACCGATCCGCGACTGGCTGGGCGGCGAAGACGCGCTAGCCCGCGCGCGTGTGCTGGCGGCGACCTTCATCGGGTTCCTGGTCGAGCGCCTGATCCGGGCCAAGCCGCTGAGGGGCCGGGAACGCGACGTCTTCATCGCCCGCGCGACGGCCATCTTCGAAGCCCTCGTCGCCGACGGAAGCGATGCTTCGGTCCGAGGCGGCTGAACCCGACGCCTATTCCGCGAGCGCGGGGGCCTCGACCTCGGGATCCTCATCGATGGTGACAGGCGGCCGCACCGGTGGCGCCGCCTTCTCGTCGAATTCGAAGGTGAGCTTGCCGTCCTTCAGGTCAACCTTCACGTGGCCGCCCTTGGCCAGGCGTCCGAAGAGGATGTCGTCAGCCAGCGGTCGCTTGATCTGCTCCTGGATCACACGGGCCAGCGGACGGGCGCCGTAGAGCTCGTCGAAGCCGTTCTTGGCCAGCCAGTCGATCGCCGCCTCGGTGCTCTCGATGGTCACGTGCCGGTCGGCGAGCTGGGCTTCGAGCTGCAGAATGAACTTCTGCACCACCATGCGGATGACCTCGGGGGTCAGCGACTTGAAGGCGATGACGGCGTCCAGGCGGTTGCGGAACTCCGGCGTGAACAGCTTCTTGATCGCCTCCTCGTCCTGGCCTTCCAGCTTGCCGCGGCCAAAGCCGATGGAATTGCGCTGGGAGTCGGCCGCGCCGGCGTTGGTGGTCATGATCAGGATGACGTTCCTGAAATCGACCTTCTTGCCGTTGGCGTCGGTGAGCGCGCCGTGGTCCATGACTTGCAGCAGGATGTTGAAGACGTCCTGGTGGGCCTTCTCGATCTCGTCGAGCAACACGACCGCGTGCGGATGCTGGTCGACGGCGTCGGTCAGAAGGCCGCCCTGGTCGAAGCCGACGTAGCCTGGAGGCGCGCCAATCAGCCGGCTCACCGTGTGGCGCTCCATGTATTCGCTCATGTCGAAGCGCAGCAGTTCGATGCCGAGGGTCAGGGCCAGCTGGCGGGCGGTCTCGGTCTTGCCGGTCCCGGTCGGGCCAGAGAACAGGTAGGAGCCGATGGGCTTGTCGGCCTCACGCAGACCAGCCCGCGCCATTTTCATCGAGCTGGAGAGCTGCTTGATCGCCTCTTCCTGGCCGAACACCGCGCCGGCCAGATCGGCCTCGAGTTGCCGCAGAGCCTCGGTGTCGGACTTGGACACCGACTTGGGCGGGATGCGGGCGATCTTGGCCACGACGGCCTCGACTTCCTTGATGCCGATGACCTTCTTTCGCCGAGCCTCGGGCAGGAGCATCTGCGAGGCGCCGGCCTCGTCGATTACGTCGATGGCCTTGTCCGGCAGTTTGCGGTCGGTGATGTATTTCGCCGACAGATCCACCGCCGCCTTGATCGCCTCGGCGGTGTATTTGAGCTTATGGAAGTCCTCATAATATGACTTCAAGCCCTTGAGAATTTTGATGGTGTCGTCAATCGACGGCTCGTTGACGTCGATCTTCTGGAACCGCCGCACCAGGGCGCGGTCCTTCTCGAAGTGCTGGCGGAACTCCTTGTAGGTGGTCGAGCCCATGCAGCGCAGGGTGCCCGACGCCAGGGCGGGCTTCAGCAGATTGGAAGCGTCCATGGCGCCGCCGCTGGTGGCGCCGGCGCCGATGACGGTGTGGATCTCGTCGATGAACAGGATGGCGCCTTCGTGGTGCTCGAGTTCCTTGATCACCTGTTTGACGCGTTCCTCGAAGTCGCCGCGATAGCGCGTGCCGGCCAGCAGCGAGCCCATGTCGAGGCTGAAGATGGTCGCCTGTGAGAGAACGTCGGGCACCTGGTGGTTGATGATTTTGCGGGCCAGGCCTTCGGCGATCGCCGTCTTGCCGACTCCCGGATCACCCACCAGCAGGGGGTTGTTCTTCGTGCGGCGGCACAGGATCTGGATGCAGCGCTCGACCTCGTTGGCGCGGCCGATCAGCGGATCGACCTTTCCCTGCCGGGCCTTCTCGTTGAGGTTGATGCAATAGGCTTCCAGCGCCTCGCCGCCGGTCTTGACCGGAGGCTTTTCCTCTTCCTCGCCGGCGCCCTTGGCGGGCCGGGGTTCGGAGGCGCCGGCCTTTTTGGCGATGCCGTGAGCGATGAAGTTGACCGCGTCATAGCGGGTCATTTCCTGCTGCTGCAGGAAGTAGGCGGCGTGGCTCTCGCGCTCGGAGAACACCGCCACCAGCACATTGGCGCCGGTCACGTCGTCGCGGCCGGACGACTGCACGTGGATCACCGCGCGCTGGATCACGCGCTGAAAGCCGGCGGTGGGCTTGGCGTCTTCGCCGTCGTCGACGACGAGCGATTTCAGCTCGGTGTCGACGTAGTGGGTGAGGTGCTTGCGCAAGGCGTCCAGGTCGACGTCACAGGCGCGCATCACCGACGAGGCCTCGGCGTCGTCGATCAGGGACAGGAGCAGATGCTCGAGCGTCGCATACTCGTGCTTACGTTGCGTGGCGTAGGCCACGGCCCGGTGGAGCGACTCTTCGAGATTGCGCGACAATGATGGCAAATTCGGCCTCTCAGTCCTTTTCCATGGTGCATTGCAGAGGGTGCTGGTGACGGCGGGCCGCTTCTATGACCTGGGCGACCTTTGTCTCGGCAACCTCGTAGGTGAACACCCCGCACACGCCGACGCCGTTCTGATGTACGTGCAACATGATCCGAACAGCGGTCTCGCGGGTTTTGTTGAAATAACGCTCCAATACGTAGGTAACGAATTCCATCGGCGTGTAGTCGTCATTCAGAATCAACACGCGATACATCGACGGTTTTTGGGTCTTCGACTTAGTGCGCGTGACGACGGCGGCGCCCGTCCCGATCACCTGTCCGTTCTGCTGTTTATCAGCCAACTTAACTCTCCAGCGCGGGCGGCGCCGACGCCACGTGCCTATAGATATGGGATGTTCGCCTCATTGAAAGGCCCGTTCAAGTCCCTCCGGATCACTTCGGATCGGCGCGCCCCGATCGTCGCCGAAGTTGGCGCGCATTGACCACGGCTTGGGCGCCGAAACGCTCGCGCAGGCCGTCGGCGAGGCTTTCGCTTCGCCGGGCGCGCGACTCGGCGTCCGGGAACAGGTCTGCGCCGCCAGCCTGCGCCGCGCACAGATTTGCAAGTCCAACACCGATAAGACGATAGGCCTCGCCGCGGGCCTCAAGCTTGAGCATATCGCGAGCCTCGCGGAAGAGGGTCCTGGCCGTTTGGGTCGGGGTCGGAAGCGTCTTGCGGCGCGTAAGAACGCGAAAATCGGCGCGGCGAAGCTTGAGCGTGATGGCCAGGCCGGCGAGGCCCTCGGCCCGGGCCAGACGCGCCACTTTGTCGCACAGCGGCGAGAGCCGATCCTCCAGATCGTGCAGGCGGGCGAGGTCGGTTGGAAAGGTGGTCTCGGCGCTGATGCTCTTGCGCTCCTGATCCGGATCGACGGGACGGTTGTCCTCGCCACGGGCAAGCCTCGCCAGGCGGGCGCCGTGGGCGCCGAAGCGTCTGAAGAGGTCGTCTGGCTCGGCGCGAGCGAGATCGCCCACGGTCTTGAAGCCCGCGTCTTCGAGCTGCCGCGCGGACACTGCGCCGACCCCCGGCAGTATCGAGACCGGCCGCGGCGCCAGCAGGGTCTTGGCCTCGGCCGCGCCGATGACCGCGAAGCCGCGCGGCTTGTCCAGGTCGGAGGCGATCTTGGCCAGGAAGCGGTTAGGCGCCAGGCCGATCGAGACCGTGACCCCTACCTCGCGCTCGATGGCGTCCTGAAGTCTGGCCAGGGTGACGGCGTGCGGCGCGCCGTGCAGGCGCTCGGCGCCGGCGAGATCGAGCCACGCTTCATCCAGCGACAAGCTCTGAACTAGCGGGGTGAGTGCGCGCACCTTGTCGAAGATCTGGCGGCTGGCCGCCCGATACTTGCGAAAATCCGGCGGGATGATCACCGCCTCCGGGCATAGCCGCTTGGCCTGGAACATCGGCATCGCCGAGCGCACGCCGGTGAGCCGGGCGATGTAGCAGGCCGTGGTGACGACCCCGCGCGTCTCGCCGCCGACGATGACCGGGCGGTCGCGAAGTTCCGGGCGGTCGCGCTTTTCCACCGAGGCGTAGAAGGCGTCGCAGTCGAGGTGGGCGATCGAAAGTTCGGTCAACCCGGCGTGCGCAATGACGCGCGGCGAGGCGCAGGCTGGGCAGCGCGCGGCGGCGATCGGACTGAGTTCGAAACAATCGCGGCACAGCGTGTTCATGGCGGCCGCACCCCCAGCGACTCGCCGATCGCCTCGGCCAGCGCCGACCAGTCGTCGATCCGCACGTGGCGCTCGGGGTCACCCGGGGCGTGGGGGCGAAGGCGCTCGTCGGCCACGTGCTGATAGCGCAGCACAGCCGGCGCCTCGCTCGCCACCGATTCGAGGTTGAACAACAGGTCGTCGACGAACGCGGTGGGTCCGGGCGTACGCGCGGCCAGGGCGGCGACCGCCGGCCCCTTGGGACCGGAATTGACGATCAATGGATATGGAAAGCCGTTGTGCTCCAGCCACCGGGCCCTGGGCCCGCGTCCGTGGCCGGGTGCGTTGGTCAGGACGACGATGCTGGCGTGGCGGGCAAGGTGGGCCAGCGCTTCGCGTGCGCCTGGGGTTGGGTCGATGTGGGCGACTTCCTCTTCGAAAAATTGATTGAACAGGTCGCGCCCGCGCTCGAGGTCCATCACCTCGCCGTCGGTCCGACGGTAAATGTTCTGGAACAGGGCGAACTTGGTGATCCTCATTTCATAGCCATGAGGGGCCACGAAGCGCTCGAACCCGCGCATGAACAGGGCCAGCACTTCGTCCACGTCGACGACGATGAGAGGCGCGGCGGGATCGACGTGCGCCTCGGCGAGATCGCGAGGGGGAGGGGGTGGTTTCAGTGGAGAATTTCCGGCGGCTAACCCGAGCTTAAGGATATTGGGGCGACAGGCGAGGATACACCCGCGCGAACCTGAGTCGGAATCGCAGCGCGCTCGGGCGGGAATGTTTGGTCGAGGCCGCATGACGAAGACCGTCCTCATCATCGAGGATAATGATCTCAACATGAAGCTCTTCGCCGACCTGCTGGAGGCCGAGGGCTATCGGGTCCTGCAGAGTCGCGAGGGCGTGGCGGGCTTCCAGCTCGCGCGCCAGGCGCATCCTGACCTGGTCGTGATGGATATCCAGCTTCCGGCCATCTCCGGGCTGGAGGTCACGCGCTGGCTGAAGGAGGACGCCGAGCTGGCGCATATCCCCGTGGTGGCCGTCACGGCCTATGCGATGAAGGGAGACGAAGCGCGCATGCTGGAAGGCGGCTGCGAAGCCTATCTGGCCAAGCCTATCTCGGTGGCGACGTTCCTGGAGACGATCCGGCGGCTTATCGACCGGGCGGTCTAACCGGCGCTATTTGATCTTGCCTTCACGAAACTCGACGTGCTTGCGCACCACCGGGTCGTACTTCTTGACCACCATCTTCTCGGTCATGGTGCGGGCGTTCTTCTTGGTGACGTAGAAGAAGCCGGTATCCGCGGTCGAGTTGAGGCGGATCTTGATGGAAGCCGGTTTGGCCATGGCGAAAACTTATCCTGGCGATGCTGGCGACGGGGCCAGGGAATTTCGAGAGCCGCGGACATTACGAATCGCGCGCCCAAAGTCAACGCCGATGGTGTCAAAGATAACTAAGCTGCTGTCGCCCGCGGACAAAACGAAGGGATGGAGCGGGCCTGGAGGGGTCGGCGAGGCGCAGGGGCAATTCACGCAGAACGAAGCGGGTTACGCTCGGCAGGTCGAGCGCCATCGCCTCATCGAGATCGACCCAGGCGATTTCATCCAGCTCCCCGCAGTCGGCCTCCCGCTCGAGGCTGATCAATGCCTCGGCGTGGGCGAGAAAAAAGCGCGCGTCGAACCGTTTGGGTGATACCGGTGGGGTCACGGCCCGGGCGACGAACTCGAGCGCGGCCAGGTCCGGCTCACCTCCGCGCTGGAAGAACTCACGCCAGGGGCCCTGGACCCGGCGCGCCTGCGCCGGCGTGGCCAACATCAGGCCGGCCTCCTCGAAGGTCTCCCGGACCGCGGTCAACGCCAGGGCGCGGGCGCGCTGTGCGGACGCCGTCTTTTCGAGCCGGCTGGCGACCTCGGGCCGCAGCTCGCTGGCGCTGCGCGCGCGATAATCGCTGGGGTCGATACGCCCACCCGGGAAGACCCACTTGTCCGGCATGAAATCGTGACCTCGATGTCGCCGCCCCATAAGCACCTGGGGTTTCGCCTGGTCACGCCTGACCAGGATCAAGGTCGCCGCGTGCCGCGGACGCACGGCTGTTGAAGGGCTGGCCCGCTGGGTGATTTCAGCCGAGCCGATATCGTCAAACGCTTGTTCGGTCATGTGTTGACCTTAAGCCGGCGTCGCCGGCTTGCGATAGCCCCAAGCGCTCCCGACGCAACGCCGCGTGTTGACAAGCGTCGGGGAACGCCTAGGTGATCCCAGTGTATTGAGAACCATTCTCAAAGTTGGAAGAGAAAGCGCGACATAGCGGTGCGGCGAAGCAAGTCCAGATACCGCGAAGCCGCCATGCCCGGCCGAGTGGCGCGCTTCCTCGCCGTGCTCGGACCTGGCGTCGTGGTTATGCTGGCCGACACCGACGTCGGCAGCATCATCACCGCCGGGCAGAGCGGCGTGCAGTGGGGCTATCGGCTGCTGCTCCTGCAGGCCGTGCTCATTCCCATTCTCTACATGGTGCAGGAGCTTACTGTCCGTCTCGGCGTGTTCACGGGCCGCGGCCACGGCGAGCTGATCAAGGTGGTTTTCGGCCCCTTCTGGGCCTGGGTCTCGGTCGCGGGGCTCGCCGTGGCCACCGCCGGCGCACTGCTCACCGAACTCTCCGGAGTCGCCGGCGTGGGCGAACTCTACGGGGTGCCGCGCTGGCTCAGCCTGGCGCTCGCTTCGGGGGCGCTGCTCCTCATCGTGATCACCGGCTCTTACCGACGCGTGGAGCGCGCCGCCATCGCCATCGGACTGTTCGAATTCGCTTTCTTCGGCGTGGCTTGGTTCGCGCACCCGGATCTCGCGGCGGTGGCCCGTCAATCCGTCGATATTCCGATCGCGGATAAAAACTATCTCTATCTGGTCGCAGCCAACATCGGGGCGGTGATCATGCCGTGGATGATTTTCTACCAGCAGTCAGCAGTGGCCGATAAGAAGCTGCGACCCGAACACATCGGCGCGGCGCGGCTGGATACGGCGGTCGGCGCCGTGCTCACCCAATTGGTCATGGCCGCGGTGCTGATGTCCGCCGCGGCCACCATCGGCGCTCGGCACAGTGACGCGAGCCTGAACACGGTGGGCGATCTCAGCGCCGCCCTCACGCCCTATCTGGGCGTCGGCGTAGGCCGGCTGGTGTTCGGCCTCGGCATCATCGGGGCCGGCATGGTGGCGGCGATCGTCGCCTCCCTGGCGCTGGCCTGGGGACTGGGCGAAGTCACCGGCTACAAGCATTCGCTGGAGCACCATCCGCTGGAGGCCCGCTGGTTCTACGCCATCTATGCGGTCACGGTCGCCGCCAGCGCGGCCGTCATCTGGGTGGCGCCGAACCTCGTCTCGCTCAACGTCGGCGTGCAGGTGATGAACGCTTTCCTGCTGCCGATCGTCCTGGGCTTCCTGATCGCCTTGGCGGTCAAGGCGTTGCCGCCCGAGCACCGCCTACGCGGTCCCTATCTCTGGCTGGTGGTCGGGGTCTCCGTCGTCACCTGCGCGCTGGGCGTCTTCGGCGGCTTGAACGGCGTCAGGCTGGTCTAGGAGGCGAGTCGGCCCTTCAACTCGTCGTAGGAACGCATGACGCCGCCGCGATAGGCGGGGCGTTCGCAGAGCCTGGCATACCAGGCCTCGAGGCGCGGCAGGCGCGGCCGGTCGATCTCCAGAGTGAAATAGCGATAGAGCAGAGCGCCCATGGGAATGTCGCCCATGGTCAGGCGATCGAGGTCTCGCGCGGCTAGCTCGGCGTCCAGAACGCCAAACACCGCGTGCGCCTCCGCGAGCAGGGCTTCGTTTCGCGCCGCGTCGCGCCGCTGTTCGGGCGTGCGGTACCAGCCCCAGAAAAAGCTTATGAAGGCGGGCTGCAGGGTCGTGGCCGCCCAATCCATCCACTGATCGCACACGGCCCGCCGGGCGGGGTTGTCAGGGGACAACACGTCTGGCGAGTAACGCGCGCAGAGATAGCGGACGATGGCGTTCGACTCCCACACCGCCGTTCCGTCGTCTTCGATCACCGGAATGCGGCCGTGCGGGTTCATGGCCAGGAATTCAGGCGCATCCAGGCCGCCGAAACGGCCTCCGACCTCGACGTGCTCGAAAGCGACGCCGATCTCGCCGAGCGTCCAGAGGACCTTCTGGACATTGAGCGAACTACCTCGACCCCACAGCCTCAACACAGCGCCTCACCTTCGTCTGGGCGGCCCGCGCCGCGGGCCTGAACGTCTGCCGGCTTTCGGCCTTGCGCCCGTTTCAGGCGCATCCGGGTCACTCAGGACTTCGAACAGCAGGCCGCCGGTCACCGGATTGGCCTCGCGCAGCTTGACCTCGACCTTGGCTCCGAGACGCCAGCGGGCGCCGGTGCGCTCGCCGACCAGGCTGTGGCTCGCCTCGTCGTGGACAAAATACTCTTCGCCCAGCGTCGATATCGGCGCGAGGCCGTCGGCGCCGGTCTCGGCGAGGCGCAGGAACAGGCCGAAACGGGTGACGCCGGTGATCGCCGCCTGAAAGGTCGCCCCGACGCGGTCGGCCAGATAGGCGGCCACGTACCGCTCGCCGGCCTCGCGCTCGGCGGCCATCGCCCGCCGCTCGGTGACGGTAATGTGCTCGGCCGTGTCGGCGAGGCGCTGGATGTCGCTGGCGGCGAGACCGTCGTCGCCCAAGCCCAGGGCGGCGATCAGGGCGCGGTGCACGATCAGATCGGCGTAGCGCCGGATCGGCGAGGTGAAGTGGGCGTAGCGGTCGAGATTGAGGCCGAAATGGCCGATGTTGTCAGTCGAATAGACCGCCTGCATCTGGGTGCGCAGGACAACCTCGTTGACGATGTCGGCGCGCGGCCCCTCGCGCGTCTGGGTCAGCAGGCGGTTGAAACGGCTGGTCCTGGCCGCCTCGCCGCTGGTCCAGGGCATGTCGAGGGTGGCCAGGAAATCCTTCAGAGCCTGGAGCTTGTCGGCGCTCGGCGCGTCATGGACGCGATAGACGATCGGCGAGCGCTGGCGCTCGAGCGTCTCGGCGGCGCACACATTGGCCTGGATCATGAATTCTTCGATCAGCTTGTGCGCCTCAAGCGACACGCGCACCTCGATCGAGGCGACCTTGCCGTCGGGGCCCAGCCGGATGCGGCGCTCGGATGAGGCGATTTCCAGGGGCGAACGCACACGCCGCGCCTTGTCGAGCGCGCCATAGGCCGCCCAGAGCGGCCGCAGCGCCACCTCCAACAACGGGCCAGTCTGGTCGTCGGAGACGCCGTCGATCGCCGACTGAGCCTGTTCATAGGTGAGGCTGGCGACCGAACGCATCAGGCCACGTTCGAAACGATGAGAGAGTTTTCGGCCGCCGACGCTGAACACCATCCGAACCGCCAGGCAGGCGCGCGCTTCGCTTTCGGACAGCGAACATAGCCCGGCTGACAGCGCTTCTGGTAGCATCGGTTCGACGCGATCGGGGAAGTAGACGCTGTTGCCCTTTTCGCGCCCCTCCCGGTCGAGGGCCGTGCCGGGCCGCACATAAGCCGCGACATCGGCGATGGCCACCCAGACGATCCAGCCTCCGGGGTTCTTCGGATCGTCGTCCGCTTCGGCCAGCACGGCGTCGTCATGATCGCGGGCGTCTGGTGGGTCTATGGTCAGGAGGGGCAGGGCCCGCAGGTCGGTCCTGCCTGACAGCGTGGGCGGCTTGGCCGCTTCAGCCTCGGCGAGCGCTTCCGGCGAGAAGCCCATCGGCACGCCGTTGACGTGGGCCGCGATCAAGGACGCGGCGCGTGGATCGTCCTCGCGGCCCAGCGTCGAGATCAGCTTGGCGCGCTTGGGCCCGTGAGACCGTGTCGCCTCGGTCTCGACCTGAACCAGAACGAGATCGCCATCAGCGAGCTCCCGCGCCTGGAACTCGGGCAGGATGAGCGACGACCGCGCGCGACGGTCGACCGGCTCGATGCGCGTCTCGCGCCGCGTGCGGCGAACGACGCCCAGCACGCGGTGAGCGCTCTGGCCCAGTCGCTTGAGCATCCGGGCTTCGCGCTCACCGCTCTGGTTCAAATCGATGCGAACGAGCAGTCGGTCGCCGAGGCCGGGCGCGCCACCGGACGTCTCTCCACGGACCGGCGCCAGCCGGATCAACGGCGCGTCGGGGCCGGCGCGGGTCGGTCGCACGTAAAGGTCGCCGTCGGCGTCGCGGTCGGCGACATCGGCCACGGTCACCGGCGCGGCCTCGTCAGGTCGCGAGGACCGCCGGGGGCCGGAACGCCGCGGACCAGGCCGTTTCACGTGCCGGCTTTGGTTCGGGCCGTGCGCGGTTTGGCGCGCTTGCCGGCGGCCTTCTTGGCCGGCGCGGCGCGTGTCTTGCGCTTGGCCCCCGTCGGAGCGCCTTCGCGGGCGGTGATCAACGCGACGGCTTCGTCGAGGGTGAGCGTCTCGGGGTCCGCGCCCCTCGGCAGATTGGCGTTGGTGTCGCCGTGCTTCACATAGGGGCCATACCGGCCCGCCAGCAGCCGCACAGGCGCGCCGGTGGTTGGATGGGCGCCCAGATCGCGCAAAGCGCCGTTGGAGCGGCCCGGCCGGCCGCCGCCCGCGGCTTTTTCGGCCAGCACGGCGACCGCGCGGTTGATCCCGACGTCGAATACCTCTTCAGTGTTGGCGAGGCTGGCGTAGACTCCGTTGTGCTGCACATAGGGACCATAGCGACCGATCCCGGCCAGGATCGGGCCGCCGGCGTCAGGATGGACGCCCACCTCCCGAGGCAGGCGCAGGAGCCGCAGACCGCGATCCAGATCGACGGTGGCGGGAGGCCAGTCTTTCGGCAGACTCGCGCGCTTGACCGGAGTCGACATCTCTTCGACGTATGGCCCGAATCGGCCCGCCTTCAGCCAGATGGTGTGGCCGGTGCCGGGGTCCACGCCGAGCGCGCGATCGCCGGTTTCTCCTGCCTCGTCCTCGGCCGCGGCGCCGATGGGCCGCGTGAACCGGCACTCCGGATAGTTGGAACAGCCGATGAAAGCGCCATACCGACCAGCCTTGAGCGACAGGCGGCCATCGCCGCACGTGGGGCATGCCCTCGGATCGCCGCCCTCGGCCTTTTCAGGGAACAGATGCGCGCCAAGGGCCTCGTTGAGGGCGTCCAACACCTGGCCCATGCGGAGGTCAGCGATTTCGCCGACAGCGGCCTCGAAGCCGGTCCAGAACTCGCGCAGCAGCGCTTTCCAGTCGAGCTCGCCGGCCGATACTAGGTCGAGCTTCTCCTCAAGGCCTGCCGTAAAGCCGTATTCGACATAACGGGCGAAAAACCGTTCGAGAAAGGCGGTGACCAGCAGACCCGACGGCTCGGCGACGAAGCGGTTCTTTTCCATCGTCACGTAGCCGCGATCGCGCAGCACGCTGAGGATGGTGGCGTAGGTGGAGGGTCGGCCGATGCCGAGTTCCTCCAGCTTCTTGACCAGACTGGCTTCGGAATAGCGCGGCGGCGGCTCGGTGGAGTGGCGATCCGCTCGCGCTTCCAGCACGCGCGCCGCGGCGCCCTGACGGATCTGCGGCAGGCGTCCGCCGTCGTCATCAGGCGCATCGCCCGCAACGCGTGGATCGGGCGCGTCGCGCCCTTCCTCGTAGACAGAGAGATAGCCTGGAAACAATACCACTTGGCCGCTGGCGCGCAGCCCGGTTCGGCCGTCGGCGCTTTCCAGGTCGACGCTGGTGCGTTCGACGCGAGCGGCCTCCATCTGCGAGGCGATCATCCGCTTCCAGATCAGCTCATAGAGGCGGCCGAGGTCGGGGTCGAGGCGCAGCCCACCGGGATTACGTTCGAGGCTGGTCGGGCGAATAGCCTCGTGCGCCTCCTGAGCATTCTTCGCTTTGACTTTGTAATAACGCGGAGACTCGGGAACATTTTCTGCGCCGTAGAGGTGGCCGATCACCGTGCGCGCCTCGGCGAGGGCCTCCGGCGCGGACTGCACGCCGTCGGTGCGCATGTAGGTGATCAGGCCGACAGTTTCGCCGCCGATGTCGACGCCCTCATAGAGGCGCTGGGCGGCCTGCATGGTGCGCTGTGCGGAGAAGCCGAGCTTGCGCGACGCTTCCTGTTGCAAAGTCGAGGTGGTGAAGGGCGGCGGCGGGTTGCGCCGACCCGGCTTGGTCTCCACCGCCGCGACACGGAAATCGCCCTCTCGCACGGCCGCCTGCGCGGCCAGCGCCGACGCTTCGTCCGCCAGATCAAGTCGGCCGAGCCGGACACCCTGGTGTTTGACGAGCCTGGTGGCGAACGGCTCGCTCTCCGCCGTCACATCGGCCTCGACCGTCCAGTATTCCTGGGTCTTGAAGGCCTCGATCTCGAGCTCGCGGTCGACCACCAGACGCAAAGCGACCGACTGTACCCGGCCCGCCGAACGAGCCCCGGGCAACTTGCGCCACAAGACGGGCGAGAGCGTGAATCCGACCAGATAATCGAGCGCGCGCCGGGCGAGATAGGCGTCGACCAGCTCCATGTCGATCGCTCTGGGCTGCTTCATCGCCTCGGTGACGGCGGAACGGGTGATGGCGTTGAACACCACACGTTCGACCTTGGCCTCGCCGACCGCGCGGCGTCGGCGCAGATCCTCCAGTACATGCCAGCTGATGGCTTCGCCCTCGCGGTCGGGGTCGGTGGCCAGAATCAGCCGGTCGGCGCCCTTGAGAGCCTTGGCGATGTCGGCCAATCGCTTGGCCGATTTGGCGTCGACTTCCCAGCTCATGGCGAAATCATCGTCGGGCCGAACCGACCCGTCCTTGGACGGCAGGTCGCGCACATGGCCGAACGAGGCCAGCACCGTATAGTCGGGCCCGAGATAGCGGTTGATAGTCCGCGCCTTGGCCGGACTTTCGACAACGACAACATTCATGCGGGAAATCTCGGGGTCCGGTCGGCTTGGGGAGGCGGGCGCTTTCGCGCGTGAAGGGTGAGGGAGGCCCCCCAACCCTGTCAACGCAGTCAGCGACGCACGGCCATGCCCCCCGGCAGAAACTCGG
>Ga0302314_10010410_pt1 | contig 16277 bp, 16 predicted proteins | sample III_Palsa_N2_3_FD_200533 | JGI IMG/M metagenome (GOLD analysis project Ga0302314, IMG submission 200533) | Peat permafrost microbial communities from Stordalen Mire near Abisko, Sweden - III_Palsa_N2_3 | ecosystem: Environmental > Terrestrial > Soil > Palsa > Peat permafrost | place: Sweden... | reverse complement strand
CTTGCTTGAGCCGAGGTGCGGGGAAACCCGCTCGCCCGGTTCTGAGGGGGCGGGGACGCAGCAATGCGTCCCCGCTACCCGACAACTGCCTGACCCGCCCGCCGGCTGGCACTACCCGAGCGGCAGGGCGTATCTGCTGGTCGGCGCCCTGTCCCACTCGGGGAAGTGGCGCGGGGTGTTGTGCGAGTCGATGGACCAGGCCCATCTGGTCGACGCCCTGGACCAGGTCACCCGCATGCTCGGCGGGCTCACCCGAGTCTGGCGGTTCGACCGGATGGCCACCGTCTGCCACCCCGAGACCGGCAAGGTCACCGCCACGTTCGCCGCCGTCGCCAAGCACTACGGGGTCCAGGTGGCGATCTGCCCGCCCCGGCGCGGCAACCGCAAGGGCGTGGTGGAGAAGGCCAACCACACCGCGGCCCAGCGCTGGTGGCGCAACCTTCCCGACGAGGTCGACATCGGCCAGGCCCAGGCCAGGCTGGACACCTTCTGCGCGCGCACCGCCGACGCCCGGGTGCGGACCATCGGAGAGAGGCGGGCGAGCGTGTCCGAGCACGCTGAACGCGAGCGGCTGACCCCGGCACCGGCCACCGCGTTCCCGGCCACGATGAGTGTGACCCGCCGGGTGGACGCGCAGTGCCTGGTCGCGTTCCGCAGCAACCGCTACAGCGTGCCGCCCGAGCTGGCCAGCGCGCAGGTCACCGTCGCCTGGCGGCTGGGCACCGCCGTCATCGACATCGCCAGCGCGGCCGGGACCGTCCTGGCCCGGCACCGCCTGGCCCCGGACGGGGCCGGAGTGATGGTGCGCGACCACGGCCACGTCACCGCCCTGGAACAGCACGTCCTGGGCGTCTTCGACGCCGGCCGCCCGCACCGGCGCAAGGAGCGGATCCCGCCCGGGCCCGCCGCCCTGGCAGCGGCCGAGGTCCTGCGCGAGCACCGGCACGGCGTTCCGCCCACCGGTGGCGAGGTCGTGATCGATCTCGCCCGCTACGCGGACGCCGCGGCCGCCCGCACCCATCTGCCCGCCGACGACAGCGACGAGGACCCCGCATGACCACCACCCTGGCCGACACCTGCGGCCATGACCCCGTGCCCGGGCCGGACACCCCGGCCCAGGCCGCGGTCTACCAGCAGCTGCGCGGCCACCTCGCACAGTTGAAACTGGCAGCCGCGGCCGAGGCCCTGCCACAGGTGCTGGACACCGCCCGCGAACAGGGCCTGTCGCTGACCGCGGCGATCGAGGCCCTGCTGCGGATCGAGGTCGAGGAGAACCAGGCCCGCCGCCTGGCCGGACGCCTGCGCTTCGCGTCCCTGCCCACCCCGGCAAGCCTGGCCGACTTCGACTACGACGCCTCCCCCAGCGCGGACCGGCACCTGATCGAGGAACTGGCGACCTGCCGCTACCTGGACACCGCCACCAACGTCCTGCTGGTGGGCCCGCCCGGAGTCGGCAAGACCATGCTCGCGGTCGGCCTGGCCCGGGCCGCCGTCCACGCCGGCCACCGCACCTACTTCACCACCGCCGCCGACCTCGCCGCCCGCTGCCACAAAGCCGCCCTCGAGGGCCGCTGGGCCACCATGATGCGGTTCTTCGCCGGCCCCTCGCTCCTGGTGATCGATGAACTGGGCTACCTCCCGCTGCCCGCAGAGGCCGCGTCCGCCCTGTTCCAGGTCATCTGCCAGCGCTACCAGAAGACCTCGACCATCCTCACGACCAACCGCGGAGTGGCCTCGTGGGGAGAGATCCTCGGCGACCCGACCGTGGCCGCGGCCATGCTGGACCGACTCCTGCACCGAAGCGTCGTGATCAACCTCGACGGCGGCTCCTATCGCCTGCGAGGCCACCACGCGCGCTCCGAGCGCACCCGCAAAGCGGTGGCGTCCCGATGAGCGTGGTCGCCCACATCCAGACCGACCAGCACACCCGCGTCCGGTGCACCGGACCCGACAGCAAGGTGCCCCGCTTCACCATCACCACAGGAGACTACGCCCGCGTCGAGGTCTGGATGCCCGAGAGCGCCCAGGACGCCGTCGCGTTCCTCACCGCGGCGATCCATGCCTGCCAACAGCTCCGCAAGCAGATCACAAAAACCCAGAAACTATAGCAAAACTGCCTACCCGTCAGGCCGTGAACCTGCTAACGTCGCGGCCACAACAGGTGGGGATATTCGCCGAGCACAACCGGGGAACACCACCGAGCCGCGTCATGGGGTGGTCACCGGCCGGTCGCCCTCGGCGCGGCCCTGGTTGAGGTAGCGGTGGAGAAGGTTGAGGCCGCCGCTGTAGCCCAGTTCCTTGATCTCGTGGAACAGGTGGAGGACGGCCACGCCGGGGTCGGCCGCGCGTCGGGTGCGCAGGTGGTCGCGGTAGGGGTCCACCAGGGTGGGCCGGTAGCGGGGGGCGATGCGCAGGGCCGCGGGCTCGGGTGAGCGGGCGTAGCGCTTGACGGTGTTCAGGGCCAGGCCCAGTCGGCGGGAGCAGTCGAGCAGCCCGACGCCCTGGTCGAGGAGGTGGTGGACTTTGTGCCAGCGCTCGCGGGTGGTCTGCTCGCGGACCCCTCCTGGCAGGGGTGGGTTGGCGGTGGCCCAGCACGGGGCGTGGGCGCGGACCTCGGACAGGACCTTGTCGCACAGGTTTCGCCACAGATGCCAGCGATCACTGACCTGGACTGCGTCGGGCAGGGCTCGTCGGATGGCCTCGGCGTAGGTGGCCGATCCGTCCCGGCATACGACCTCGATTCCGTTCCTTGCGCGCAGCCAGGTCTCCAGCGTGGCGGCCTCCCGGTCGGGGAGCACGTCGATGCGTCGCCCGGTCTCGGCGTCGATGATGACCGTCGCGTAGCGGTGGCGGCGCTTGAGGGCGAAGTCGTCGACCCCGATCACCCTGGGGGTCGGCACGACCGGGGTGGGGACGCGGTACAGCAGCCGCAGCGCGGTCGCGTAGGACATGGGCGTCGCCAGCGCGCGAACCAGGCGGGAGGCGGGCGGGCCGCATAACTCCTTCACCACCTGCGAGACCTCCGCCGTCAGGCGCGTGGTGCGGCGCTGGAGACGTTCCAGCAGGCCGGGGACCTGCTCGCGGAAGGTCTGCCGCGGGCAGCCCGGCACCGGGCAGACCAGCCGCCGCACCCTCATCCGGACCACCACCCGGCGGCCGTCCACCGGTACATCCGCCACCGTCCGGTGGTGGTAGCCGTGCACCTTCCCGGTCGGAACCGAGCACTCCGGACACAGCACCGGGACGTCCCGGGTCCGAGCCGTCACCCGGACCACCTCACCACCGTCCACCACATCCTCGACGACCAGCGCCGATAACCCCGAAAACACCACACCCACAAGCGAGTTGGCCTCATCCACGCCTCATGATGACACCCTGCGACGCAGCGTCACCACCGACTACGGAACAGAGCCGCTAATTGGACACTCCCGCTCGGCGCTGTCGGCGGCGTCGAGGAGGAAGACTGACTGCGCTGGCTGCGCGAAGACCTTGAGCTCCCCATGGGGGCTGGTCGCAGCCGGTCGCCGTGAAGACGGCAGCACCACCGACTTCTATGCCTCCCTCGCGATTGCGGCCGAGGCCGCCCGCACCCGCTACAACGCCACCCGTAGCCCGGCGCTGGCCGCGCTACCGTGCTGAGGCCGCCGTCCGTATGGAACGCCTACTGGCCACCACCGTCCGACCTCCGAGGACATGCAAGGCTCGAACTGAAGCTCGGTGGCGAGGGGCTGATTGTGCGTCGGCCCGTCTACCAGGGCTGGCCGGGGAGGCTCGGGAGGCTGGGGGAGCGGGAGGGGCGGGGGCGGGCTGTGGCCAGGGATTCGCGTTCGCGGGTCTGGGTGGCCATTTGGAGGGTGCCCCAGAGGGTGGCGGGGGTGGCGAAGGCGGCGGGCGGGATCTCGCCGGGGGCGAAGGTGAGGCGGTAGGACGTCTCCAGGCCGGCGATGAGCTGCATCATGCCGAAGGAGTCGAGGCCGAACTCCTGCAGCTGGGTGTCGCGCTGCAGGGGTTCGTCGGGGTTGAGGTGGGGCAGGTTCGCCCGGAGCAGCTTCTCGAAGGTCCGGTCCCAGTGCGTTTCGGTCATCCCTGCGGCCCTCCCGAGTGAATGGTTGGGCCGAGGATGAGCCGTCGTCTTCGAAACTCGCTGGAGTCCGGTTCGAGGGGGCTGCGAGCTGCGTTCAGCCGTCTGCGGCTTCGTCGTCCGCCTCGGTGCCGGTGCCGGTGTCGGCGTCGGCGGCGAAGGCGCTGAGGCCCTCCCAGGTCCAGGTGAGCCTTCCGCTGCGCAGGTCGTCGACCACACCGCGGGTCCAGTCCAACTGGGCGACGGTGATGGTGCGCTGGAAGTCGGTCTCCAGCATGGTGACGCGCGGGAGGTTGTGCTTGGTCTCGACGGCGATGGTGGCGTCGATGCCGGCGAGGTTCTGCTCGAGGATCTTGGCGCGGCGGGCGAGGACGTCGAGGCTCTCCTCGGGCGTGAGCATGAGGATGAACGACAGGGCGGCCGGGAACTCGGGGAACTCCTGCTTGGGGGTGGCGAGCATGTCCAAGAGCCATTCTCTGGTGGTGGCGCGGCCGGCGTCGGTGACCTCGTAGACGGTGCGCTCGGGGTACTGCTGGTCGCGTTCGGTCTCCCTGACCGCGATGAGGCCGTCCGCGAGGAGACGGTCGATGGTCCGGTAGAGGCCGGCCCGCTGGCTGACGTTGACGACCTGGTCCTTGCCCCATTGCTTGATCAGCCGCTGGACCCCGTACGGGTGCAGCGGCTGGTAGTGGAGCAGGGACAGGATCGTGAGGGCGATGGTGGAGCGGCGCGGTGGTGGTGTCATAAGAAGAGACTACTCCTTCCCGAACCAGTTGACATAGAACTAGTTCGGATGTGACTATAGGTGGTGTCAGGCAACGCAGCTCCACTCTTCGGAAGGACACCATCACCATGACCACCGACATGAACAAGAGCGACGCGCAGCAGGGCCAGCCCTCGGCTCCGGTCACCGGCACCGAGCGGATCCACATCGACCACGACACCACCAAGCGGCTGGGGAACTGGACCCGCGCGAACCGCTTCGAGGTCCGTGCCCGGACCAGCCAGGTGACGCTCGACCTGCGTTCCGCCGACATCCCCGACCAGGTCGAGGTGCAGCTGGACACGTACCACACCACCGTCAAGCTGCTGGTGGCCGAGGACGCCGTGATCGAGCACTGGGACCTGCGGTTCACCGGCAAGGGCCGGATCAAGGACGGGCAGGGCCGCTCGGAGGGCACGCACCGGGTGCGACTGCTCGGCTCGGTGACCGACGGCGAGATCCGGATCCACCGCGGCGGGGTGGCGATCGTCTCGGCGATGCTGTCCCGCGAGTACCTGGACGACCTCCGTCAGGCCCGCAAGGAGCACCGCTACCCGACCATCGACGACCCCACCCGTCCGCCGAAGTAGCAGCAGGCGTAGCTGAGCGGGTCGCGAGCAGGGCACGACCCGGAGGACAGCGCGGCAGGGAAGTGTGTCGGTCAGCAGCGAATCGCGGCACCGCCGTCATCCGGCACCGGGCCGGTGGAGGGGAGACCCCCTCTCCGCCTCCGATGCCGCCGGCAGGGGTCCTGCGAGGTATGCCGGGGAGACCCCCCGTCACCTCGCGGGACCCCTGTCGGCGTTGCCGGTTCGTGCGGTGTTCGAGTGGGGCGCGAGGGGCTTGGCGGAGTTTGGCGCGGGGCGGTCCGCGGGGCCGCGTGGCGTCGGCACGGGGTGGGGACGGACGATGGATCTCGGGTTGCAGGACAAGCGGGTACTGGTCACCGGCGCCACGCGCGGGATCGGCCGAGAGGTGGCGCGGGTCTTCGCCGAGGAGGGTGCACGGGTCGCGATCACCTACCACAGCTCCGAGACCGCGGCCAAGGAGCTGGTCGGTGAGCTCGGCGGACCCGAGCGGGCCTGCGCACTGCACCTGGACCTGGCCGACCGGGACTCGATCGCCGCGGCGGTCAGGGACGTCGAGGACCGCTGGGGCGGGGTCGACGTGGTGGTGGCCAACGCCCAGACCTGGGTCTGGGTCAACGACATGCCGGCGTACGAGGACCTGCCGATGGACCACTGGCTGGGCCTGTACCGGGAGAATGTCGAGGGCCATCTCTGGACGGTCCGTCAGGCCGTCGGCGGGATGCGGGAACGCGGCTGGGGGCGGATCGTGCTGCTCTCCTCGGTCACCGCGACCCACGGCAACCCCGGCTCCGAGCTGTACAGCGCGGCCAAGGCCTCGCTGCACGGGTTCGTCCGGGGTCTGATGTGGACCGGCGACGGGGTGCTGGCGAACGTGGTCGCGCCGGGCGGCACCCAGGAGACCGACAATATGGACGCGGTGGACCCGGTGCTGCTGGCGAAGGCCGTGCGGGAGACCCCGAGCGGCCGGCTCAGCACCGCGCACGAGATCGCGCAGACGGTCGTCTTCCTGGGCTCGGCGGCGAACGGCAACATCAACGGGCAGGTCCTGCACACCGCCGGTGGACGTTGAGCGGCCGCGGGGGCGCACCGATGCGCGACGAACTCCGGGAGCTGGCCGCTCCGTTGGTGGACGCGGTGATAGCCCATCCGTTCTGGCAGGGGGTCCGCGAGGGCACCCTGCCGCCGGACTCGCTGTGGTACTTCGCCGAGCAGGACGCCCGTTTCGCCGTGCCGGCCTATGCGCGGGCCCTCGCCCGCGCGGCCGCTGTCGCCGACCGGCACGAGGACAGCGCCGTGCTGTGCGGGGCGGCGAGCGCCACGCTGGACGCCGTCGCCCGGATGGACGGCGAACTGGCGGAGCTGGCACTCGAGTTGGGCCGGGCGACGCCGCCGGACGCGCCGTCGGAGGCGCCGCGGGTCAGCCCGGCCACGCATGCGCACACCTGCTTCCTGCTGGGGGCCCCGGCCTCCTCGTTCGCGGCCGGCCTCGGCGGGCTGCTGCCCATGACCTGGTTCCACCAGCGGCTGTCGCTGGACCTGCGGGAGCGCACCGACCCCGGCTCCCGGTACGCGGCGTGGATTGACCGGTACATTCCCGAGAGCGGATTCCACGACTATGTCGAGGCATATCTCTCCATGGTGGACGCATTCTCGGTGAATTGCTCCGCAAACGACCGATCGGCGCTGGCCGCGGCGTTCCTGCACGGGGCAGGGCATGAATGGGAGTTCGCCGAGTCGGCGTGGCGGCTCCAGCACTGGGACGTTTAGCCGGGCGTTTGTCCCCGCAGGCCCCGTAGCGCAATTCTTGAGTAATCCTTGACTCCGCTGCTGAAATATCTGCGGAACAGCGTCCGGGGGTCCTGCGTGACAGGACAGAGACGACTGGAATCTGTCACTGCTCATTATCGTAGGAGCAACAGCAATGGTCTTCAGATCGCTCTGGGACGGAGTGCGCCGAGCGCCGCACAACCGGAGGCCCGTCGTGAGGATGGGCGCCGTCGCCGCAGCCATGGGCGTCGGCGTCGCCCTCACCGTGTCCGGCGGCCCGGCGGCGGCCGCCGCGCCGACCGGCACCCGCTACTACGTCGACTGTTCCGCCGGGAACGACGCGGCGACCGGGACCTCGGCGGACACGGCCTGGCGGAGCCTGGCCCGGGTCGACACGGTCACCTTCAAGCCCGGTGACTCCGTCCTGCTGCGCAGCGGCACCACCTGCGACGGCGTCCTGTCGCCGCAGGGCTCAGGCAGTGCCGGCCACCCCATCGTCCTCGGCTCCTACGGCACCGGCGCGCGTCCGGCCATCAACGGTGAGGGCGCTGCGGCGGCGGTCGTCCTGGACAACGTCCAGTACTGGGAGCTGCGGAACCTCGACGTCTCCGACCCGGCCACACCGGACGGGACGCCGCGCATCGGCATCTACGTGCTGCTGGACAACTTCGGGACCGGCAACCACTACGTCATCGACAACGTGGACGTCCATGACGTCATCGGCGCCGACAGCACCGGGCCGGACGTCCAGGACAGCGGCGGCATCGTGTTCAAGGCCGCCGGGTCGACCGTCCCCACCGGGTTCAATGGAATCCAGGTCACCGGGGACACCGTCTCCGGAACCGACGGATACGGTATAGCGACGGTTTCGCAATGGTCGCTGCGGTCATTCTTCCCGGGCGGGGAGAACTCGTTCGTACCGCTTACGAATATTCTCGTCAGCGGAAACCACCTGTCCGACATGGGCGGTGATGGAATTGTTATCCAGAACGGCCAGGACCCGCTTGTCCAGTACAATGTGGTGAGCGGCTTCGGGCTGCGCGCGACGGCCTACCACGCGGGAATCTGGGCCTGGAACTCCAACCACCCGGTGATGCAGTACAACGACGTCTCCGGCGGCGCGACCGCCCCGCCCGCGATGGCCTTCGACGTCGACGGCGCCGATTCGGACGTCGTGTACCAGTACAACTACAGCCACGACAACGGCGGCGGGTTCCTGGCGATGTGCGACGTCCCGGGGGAGCAGACCATCGGTGCGACGATCCGCTACAACCTGAGCGTCAACGACCATGACGACCCCTGGGGTTCGATCACCGTGCCGGTGATCTCCAACGGATGCGGACTCACCGAGCCCGGCATCAGCTTCTACGACAACGTCGTCTACTCCCCGACCTCGACCGCGCTGGTCGGCAACTTCGGGACGACCTCCGTCGCCTACAGCAACAACATCTTCTACGGCAAGCCGGGTGGTTCGACGATCTCCGACTCGGTGAGCACCTTCGACCACAACCTCTACGAGAACATCGCGTCGGTGCCGACGGGCGACCAGCACGCGGTGACCGGCGACCCGCTGTTCACCGCACCGGCCCTGGGTCCGCTGGGCTTCACGCTCGACTGCGGCTCCCCGGCGCTGGGCGCGGGCACCGCGATCGCGGGCGGCCCGCAGCACGACTTCTACGGGTTCCCCGTCCCGACGGCCGGTGCGCTGAACATCGGCCTGGACCAGGGGCCCTGCCTGAAGCGCTGACACCGCACAGTCGTTGCACGCAGAGCTGCCCGGACGCTGCCGCACAGGCGGCGTCCGGGCAGTCGGCGCGAGCGGGGCGCGAGGGCGGTGCGAGGTCGCCGCAGAAGAGTCGGGGCCGCCCTCTACGTGCTGAGTGCGACCCGGTACCCGGGATCAACAGGGACAGGATGAGGAGAGGCTCGTGGCACTCACTCCGTTCGACGCCGATGATGCAGCGCAGTTCCTGGCCCGGGTGACCGATGCCACGGCGAGCGCCGCCGACAGAGCACCCCTGGAGCGGTCGGTGGCGGAACTGGCGGGCATGGGGCTGACCCCGGGCAGCGTGGTGATGATCGCCCTGCCCAACGGCCTCCGCCTGGTCCGCATCTTCTTCGCCGCAGTGCTCGCCGGCTACGTCCCGGTGCTGCTGCCGCCCTCGACCCCGGTCTCCCGGACGGCGCTGATCGCCGACCGGCTCGGCGCGGCGGCGCTGATCAGGTCACGGATACCGCTGCAGGAGTACGCGCAGGGACGAGTGCAGCGGGTGGACGACCTGGAGGCCCTGCTGCTCACCGACTATCCGCAGCAGGTGCACCGGCCGGGGCAGGCCATCCTGCTCACCTCCGGCACCTCGGGCATCGCCACCGGCTGCCTGCACGACATCGACGCGCTGCTGCGCAACGCCCGTCGCCACGCGGCCTCGATCGGCCAGACCGCAGCGGACACCCTGCTGGTGAGCCTGCCCGTCTACTACTCCTTCGCGCTGGTGGCGCAGGTCCTGTCGGCCTTTCGGACCGGCTCGCGGCTGGTCGTCACCGCTCCGCCCTACACCGCCCGCAGTCAGTTCACGGCCGTGGCGGAGCACCGGGCCACGGTCTCCTCGCTGACGCCCTTTCTGCTGCGCACCCTGCTGAGCGAGAGCGGCGGCGAACTGCCCGGCGGGCTGCGGGCGGTGACGGTGGGTGGGCAGAGCGTCCCGGCGCAGACGAGTCGGCGGCTGCTGGAGCGGAACCCCGGCCTGGAGCTGTACCTCACCTACGGGCTCACCGAGGCGGGTCCCCGGGTGTCGACGCTGGCGGCGCACCGCGAGCCCGAGCACCGGCTGGAATCGGTCGGCCGGGCGCTGGAGGGGGTGTCGGTCGGCACGCGGCAGGTGGAGGGCGACCGGGAGGAGCTGATCGTGGTCTCCGACACCGTCCACCGGGGCCGGGTCGGGGAGGGGGACACGACCGGGCGCGGGGACCTGCTGGCCCCGGAGGTGCTGGCCACGGGCGATCTGGGGCGGGTCGACGCCGACGGCTACGTCCACGTCCAGGGACGGCTGTCGGACTTCACCGAGATCCGCGGCGAGAAGGTGTCGCTGGCGTCGGTGCGGCGGGCCGCGGAGTCGCTCGACGGCGTGGTCCGGGCGGTGCCGCGGGTGCAGCGGCAGGACGGACAGGAACTGGTGCACGTCGAGTTCTTCATGAGCGAGCTGAATCCGCGGACGGCCGTGGCGACCGAGAACTCCCTGCGGCGGCAGCTGCATTCGCTGCTCACCCCGGGTGAGCGCCCCGGAGCGTTCACTCTGACGCCGGCCCCTGCGGCAGGCTTCCAGAAGTGAGCAGCCCGGAAGTGAGCAGGTCGGGCAGGTCGATCGCGCGGTCCGCGCCCGGAGCCGGGACGCCGTAGCCGAGCACGAGGGCGCGGGCCCGGTGCGTGTCCGCGGCGACCGCCTGATGGGCGGCGACCACGACGAACCGCGCCCGCTTCGTCCGCAACCAGGTGGACGCCAGCAGATCCGCGGGTTCGGCCCCGGCCGCGACCGGCATGGAGAGCACCAGTGAAGGGCCGTGGAAGCCGAACACCAGGCAGGGGACACCGGCCATGGCGGCCGGGTTGCCGCCGGCGAAGCGGATCGGTGAGATCTTCCCCTGGGCGGCCACCCGCTCCGCCTGGGAGCGCATGGTCTCCAGGGTCCCGCTGCCGCTCACGGTGATCATGCCGATCCGGTCGTCGGCCGTGGGCCGCCGGTCCGGACCGCAGGCGGCGAGCGCGTTCTCGACGGCGGCGGCGACCGTCCAGCTCGCGGGGTCCGCGTACTGCACGCGTGCCGCCACGGGGATCGGGCGCAGCACGGGAACGGAGGGAGTGTCCGTTGCCGACCCCGAGCCGATGAGCAGGACCGTCTCGGTTGCGGTCTCGGTCTCAGTCGCTGTCGATGCCGTCATGGGGCGCTTCCTCCAGTACCAGGCAGGTGTTGAAGCCGCCGAAGGCGAGGGTCAGGCTGAGGCCGACGGCCGGGCGGGTCCGGTCGAGCGGCGCCGGACGGTCGGCCACCAGCCGCAGCCGCGCGCAGTCGGCTGCGGGCTTGCGCAGGCCGACCACCGCCGGGACCAGGCCGCTGCGCAGCGCCAGCAGCACGGTGATCGCCTCGATCGCCCCGGTGGCGCCGAGGGTGTGGCCGAAGGCCCCCTTGGTGGCGAAGACCAGCGGTCCGTCACCGAGTGCCCGGGTCAGCGCCAGGGCCTCGGCCTCGTCGTTGCGGACGGTGCCGGAGCCGTGGGCGTTGACCACCAGCACGTCCTCGGGTCGGCGGCCGGAGGCGCGCAGGGCCTGCTGGACGGCGGCTGCCGCGGTGGCCCCGCCCGGGTCCGGGGCGGTGAGCCCGGAGGCGTCGTTGGTCGACGCCGCGCCGCTGACCACGCCGTGGGCACGGACGCCCCGCGCGCGTGCCGACCGTGCGGACTCCAGCACCAGGAAGCCCGATCCCTCGCCGAGGACGGTGCCGTCGTGCTCCTGGTCGAAGGCCCGCAGCGAGGTGCTGGTCATGGTGCCCAGCACGGAGTGGCCCAGCCGCTTGGCCGGGGTGAGGACGTCCACCCCGCCGCAGAGGCAGAGCTCGGCCCCGCCGGAGGCGATCAGCTCCAGGCCGAGCAGGACGGCGTCCGAACCGGAGGAGCAGGCCGTGGTGACGGACCAGGGCGGGTTGACCGCGCCGAGCGCGCGGGCGGCGTCGTCGGCCCAATCGGAGAGCGGGGCGTCCTCGACGGGTGACGGCTCGTCGAAGTGCGGTCCGAGGCTGGTCCCGAGGATCAGGCGCAGCCCGGGGGCGTCGGCCGGGACTCCGGCGTCGGCGAGGGCGCGGGCCGCGGTGTCGACGGTGATCCGGTGCTGGCGTTGGCGCGGGGTCCCGCCGTCGGGGCCGGGGGCCGCCACGGGGGCGGCGAGCAGGCTGCGCAGCGGATGGTCGGAGTGCACCTCGCGGATACCGGTCTGCCCGGCGAGCAGACGATCCCAGACGGAGGCCGGATCGGTGCCGAGCGCGGTGGTCCAGGCGAGCCCGGTGACCAGGGCCCGCTGTCGCGCCCCGCCCTCACGCGGCACGGCAGTTCCCGAACTCCAGGAGACGGCGCACCAGTCGGCCGATGCTGCGCACGGATTCGAAGTTCTCCGGGCTGAAGTAGTCGTCCGAGATCTCCACGCCGAAGGCGTCCTCGCACTGCAGGCGCAGCTCGGTCAGGCCGACCGAGTCGATGCCGAAGACCTCCTGCAGTCCCTCGTCCAGGCCGAACTCGTTCTCCGCGAAGTCGACCAGGATCTCCGCGGCGAGAATCGCTCTCACCGTGCCCTCGATGGCTTCCATGGATGCCCCCTAGGTATGCCGGGTGTTGTCGGGTCCGTGCGTCGTGTGCGGGGACCTTCGCGGTGGCCGGACGAATGCGGCTGGACGGCCGGTGGAGCAGTGCGGGCGGGCGGTCGCGAGCGCCGCTCCACCGGGTCCCCAGTCGCCGCTCCAACAATGTCGGCAGTGGTCGGCGCCGGTGTCGGCGTCTCCCTGACCGGACCGTCTTCCGGCCCGGCCACCACCCCGAGGAGGAGCAACAGTGGATATCGGAGTCTGCTTGCCGACAGGCGTCCACGGCGCCGATGGCGGCCAGCTGATCGAATTCGCGCGCCGGGCCGACCGTCTCGGATTCCACAGCCTGACGGTCACCGACCGGGTGGTCTACGACAACTACGACAGCATTGTGGCGCTCTCCGCCGCCGCCGCGGTCACCGAACGCATCGAGCTGGTGACGGCGATCCTGCTGGCGGCGACCCACCCCAGCTCGGTGGGGCTGGCCAAGCAGCTCGCCAGCCTGGACCGGATCTCCGGCGGCCGGCTGACCGTCGGGGTGTCGGCGGGCATGCGTGAGGACGACTACACCGCGACCGGGACCGACCACAGCACCCGCGGACGGCGCCTGGACGCGATGATCGAGGAGATGCGCGAGGTCTGGCAGGGACGCGGACCGGTGCCCGGAGTGGGGCCCAGCCCCGTCCGCGGTGACATCCCGATCTGGGGCGGCGGCCACTCGCCGGCCGGGCTGCGCCGCGCCGCCAAGCACGGGATCGGCTGGATCTCGCCCGGTGGCCCGCCGCAGAAGTTCCCTGACGTGGTGGCCTCGTTCAAGGCGCTCTGGCTGGAGGAGGGCCGCAGCGGGACGCCGAGGATGGGCGCCAACTGCTATGTGGCGCTGGGCCCGGACGGCAAGGAGCAGGCGAGCAAGCACATGCTCGGCTACTACGCGTTCATGGGGAAGATGGCGGAGCACCTGGCGGCCGGAGCCATCACCGAGGCGGACCGGCTGCGCGCGGTCGTGGACGCCTACACCGCCGGCGGCTGCGACGAGCTGTTCCTGCTCTCGGTCACCCCGGACCCCGACCACCTCGACCTGATCGCCGATGTCGTCTTCAACTGACGAAGTCCCGTCCACTGAGGAGAAGTTGATGGACACACCCCGCAGGCCGGACTCGTCGCTGCGGATCATCGTCATCGGCGGGGGCATCGGCGGACTGTGCCTCGCCCAGGGGTTGCGGCAGGGCGGTGTCGGCAATGTCGTCGTCTACGAGCGCGACGAGTCCGCCCGCGGCCGCATGCAGGGCTACCGCCTGCGGATCAGCCCGGACGGGGAGCTGGCGCTGCGTCAGGTCCTGCCCCGGGCACTGCAGGACCTGCTGACGGTGACCTCGAACGAGCGCCATGACGAGGGCCTCGCCGCCTACGACGAGCACCTCGAACCGCTGTGGGCGCCGTCGTTCACCGACCCGCGCGGCGACGCGCCGGACAAGGTGGACGCCGTGGACCGGGCCACCCTGCGCCGGATCCTGCTGGCCGGCCTGGACGACACCGTCCGCTACGGCAAGCGGTTCACGCACTGCGAGCAGACCGAGGACGGACGCGTCGTCGCGCACTTCTCCGACGGCAGCTCGGACGTCGGCGACCTGCTGGTCGCCGCGGACGGGGCCAACTCCCAGGTGCGGGCGCAGCTGCGGCCGCAGGACAGCGCGCTGGACCTGGGTGTGCGAGGGATCCTGGCCCGCACGCCCAGGGCCAAGGCCATCGAGGCAGGGCTGCCGGAGTTCCTCAAGGACCGGTTCATCTATGTGATCGGCTCGGACGGGGCCCACCTCGGGCTGATGCCCATGGTCTTCCGCGAGCGCCCGGAGGAGGCCGCCGCCCGCTTCTGGCCCGGCCTGTCGTTCGAGGTCAGCGGCGACTACTACATGTCGGTGTTCAGCGTCCACCAGAAGGACCTCGGGCTGTCCGACGAGGTGTTCTTCTCGATGTCGGGCACGGAGCTGCGTGATCTGGCGCTGGAGCGCACCACCGCCTGGCACCCGGACCTGCGCGGGGTGTTCGCCCACGCGGAGACCGAGGAGACCTATCCGATCGCACTGCGGGCCACCGCCCCGGTCGAGCCGTGGGCGCCCGGCAATGTGGTCCCGATCGGTGACGCGGTGCACATCATGCCGCCGACCGGCGGGGTGGGCGCCAACACCGCGCTGCGGGACGGGGCGCTGCTGTCCCGGGTGCTGATCGCGGTAGCCCGGGGGGAGCAGCCGCTGGCCGACGCTCTCGCCGAGTACCAGGCGGAGATGGTCCGGTACTCCAACGACGCCGTGAACATGTCGCTGAAGATCGCCAAGTGGTCGATCCAGATCGATGTGGACGGGGAGCAGACCCCGGCCGAGGTGTCCACCGTCTGACCGGGCGGGACATGCCGTACGACAGAGAGCGGCGGAGGCCGAACGTGAGCAGTGCATTGAGCCGTCATGCCGTGGTTGTGGGCGGCGGCATCGGCGGGCTCTCGGCCGCCGTGGGGCTCCACCGCACGGGGTGGCGGGTCACCGTCCTGGAGCGCAGCGAGCAGCTGCGCGAATCGGGCGCGGGGATCTCGCTTCTGACGAACGCCCAGCGTTCGCTGGACCGCCTCGGCCTGGGTGCGCTGGTGCGCACGCGGGCGGCGGTGATGGCCCCGGGCGGGGAGGGACTGCGGACGGCGTCGGGTCGGCGGCTGCAACGGCCGGCCGACCCGGCGTTCCTCCGCGAGCGCGGCCTGTCCATTGTCGTGCTGACCCGGCCCGAGCTGCACGGTGTGCTGCGGGCCGCCCTCCCGGCGGACCTGATCCGCACCGGGGCGGATGTCGTCGAGGTGACCGACACCGACTCCGGCGCCGTGGTGAGGTTCCTGACGGGGGAGGGGGAACGCACCCTGCGCGCCGATGTGGTGGTGGCCGCGGACGGGGCGTTCAGCCGGATCAGGGCCGCCCGCTGGCCGGAGGTGCCCGCCCCCGTCTACAGCGGGCACAGCGTCTGGCGGGGCATCGCCGAGGGCCAGGGCAGCCGGGTCGAGCCGGGCGGCAGCAGCTGGGGCCGAGGGCTGGAGTTCGGGCGGATGCCGCTGACCGGCGGGCGCACCTACTGGTTCGCCGTCGCCAACACCCCCGAGGGTCTGCGCTACCCGGACGAGCACGCCGAGGTGGTCCGGCGCTTCGGCGGCTGGCACGACCCGATCCCGTCGCTGATCGCGGCGACCCCGGCCGAGCGGGTGCTGCGCCATGACGTCTTCGAGCTGGCGCAGCCGCTGCCCGAGTACATCTCGGGCCGGGTCGTGCTGCTCGGGGATGCCGCGCACGCCATGACCTCGGACCTGGGGCAGGGGGCCTGCCAGGCGTTGGAGGACGCGGTGGTGCTGTGCGCGGAGCTCGCGGTCGGCGGTGCCGCCGGAAGTGTCGAGGACGCGTTGGGGCGCTACGACGAGCAGCGGCGCCCCAGGTCGCAGGCGATCTCCCTGGCCTCGCGGCGGATGGGCGAGCTGAAGCTGAACGAGGACCCCTGGCAGCGGTTCCGGCGCGATCTGCGGCTGCGGATCACGCCGCCGAGCGCGGGGCAGGAGGGTGTGGCCATGGTCGGGGACTGGCACCCGCCGGTGCTGCCGGAGCCCTCCGTGAGGTGAGGCCCTGCGGGACGGAGCGAAGGAACGGAGCGAAGGAGGAGGGGCGGGGAACGGGGGGGAGCCCCCCCTCACCCCCCACCACCCGTAA
>Ga0302314_10010409_pt1 | contig 16278 bp, 6 predicted proteins | sample III_Palsa_N2_3_FD_200533 | JGI IMG/M metagenome (GOLD analysis project Ga0302314, IMG submission 200533) | Peat permafrost microbial communities from Stordalen Mire near Abisko, Sweden - III_Palsa_N2_3 | ecosystem: Environmental > Terrestrial > Soil > Palsa > Peat permafrost | place: Sweden... | reverse complement strand
CGTCCGGGAAGCGGAAGAGGTCCACCAGCGGCGGCCCCGCCCGGCCGTCGCCGGACGCCCGGGCCTGTTCGCCCAGCGCGGCGTGCACGGCCAGCAGCCGGCTCGAGTTGCCGCCGAGGTCGAAGAAGTTGTCGTGCCGTCCGATCCGGTCGATCTCCAGCACCCGGGACCAGATCTCGGCCACCCGCCGCTCGGTCGGGGTGGCCGGGCCGGCGTACGGCCGCAGCGGGTCCGGCCGCTTCGCCGGGGGCTCGGGCAGCCGGTCGCGGTCCACCTTGCCCACACCGCTCACCGGCAGCTCCTCGATGATGACGACGTCCTCGGGGATCATGTACGCGGGCAGCCGGTCCGCGAGCCACTCGCGCAGTTCGGCGTACGCGGGCGGTCGCGCGGGCCGCGCGGGGACCGCGTAGCCCAGCAGCCGCGGCCCGCCGCCGATCAGGGCCGCCGCCGCGGCGACGCGCGGATGGCTCGCCAACGCCGCCTCGATCTCCCCGAGCTCGATGCGGAAGCCGCGCAGTTTCACCTGGCCGTCGGTGCGCCCGAGGCAGTACAGCCGTCCCGCCGCGTCGAACTTCGCCAGATCGCCGCTGCGGTACATCCGGGTGCCCGCGGGCCCGAAGGGATCGGCGACGAAGCGCTCCGCCGTCCGGCCGGGCGCGCGCAGATAGCCCCGGGCCAGGCCGGCCCCGGCCAGGTAGAGCTCGCCGACCACGCCGACCGGCACCGGCCGCAGCCGGGCGTCGAGCACGTACGCCCGGACGTTGGGTCCCGGGCGTCCGATCGTCACCTGCTCGTCCGGCGTCAGCGGCCCGTTCGTGGCGATGACGGCGGTCTCGGTCGGCCCGTAGCCGTTGTGGACCCGGCGGTGCGGGGTGGTCCACCGTCGGACCAGCTCGGCCGGGCACGCCTCCCCGCCGACGCCGACGGTGCGCAGCTCGGGCAGCGCCCCGGGCGGGCAGGGCAGCGACATCAGCGCCGCGGGAGGCAGGGCGCTGAAGGTGATTCGGCTCTGCGCGAGCCGCGCGTACAGCGCCTCGCCGAGCCGCTCCTCGTCCCGCGCGAGGTGCAGTTCGGCGCCCGCGGCCCAGGCGCCGAACAAGTCGCCCAGCGAAGCGTCGAAGGCGAGGGAGAAGTGCTGCAGCACACGGTCGTGCGCCGTGAGCCCGAACCGCGGCCACAGGCCCGTGACCAGATTCGCCAGCGCCCGATGCTCGACCAGGACGCCCTTCGGCACGCCGGTGGAGCCCGAAGTGAAGATGAGGTAGGCGCCGTTGTCGGCGGTGGCCTCGCGATCGGTCGGCTCCCTGAAGGGCTTCGGCGCGGCGACGAAGTCCGTCGCGCCCGGCGCGAGCAAGGGCACTTCGACGCCGAGGTGGGCGAGAGCGGTCGGCAGCCACCCGGTCTCCGCGCCCGCCAGGACGAGGCGGGCGTCGCAGTCCTCGATGATCCAGCGCAGCCGGGCGGCGGGAAGTCCCGGGTCCAGCGGCAGGTAGACGCCCCCGGCGCGCAGCACCGCGAGCGCGGCGACGGCCGCCTCGACGGTCCGGCCGAGGCACACCCCGACGGGGGTCTCGGGTCCGACGCCCGCCGCGCGCAGCCGCCGGGCCAGCCGGTCCGCGCGCTCCAGCAGCACCCGGTAGGTCAGCGCGGTATCGCCGCAGACCAGAGCGGTCGCCTCCGGCCGTGCCGCGGCCTGCAGGGCGATCAGATCGCCGGTCAGGCCGGGCGGCGCGCCCGTCGGCGTCCCGTTCCATTCCCCGAGCACCTGCGCGAGCTGGCCGTGGTCGAGCAGGTCCAGCGAGTCGACCGGCTGGTGCGGGTGCGCGAGCAGCCGGTCGAGCAGAACCAGGAAGCTGCGGATCCAGTGCCGGATCGTCGCCGCGTCGAACAGGTTGGGGCGGTAGTCGAACAGCATGCGCATGTCCCCGGACAGGATCTCCGTGTAGAGCATCAGATCGCACTTGGCGGAGTACAGCGGCACCGGTCGGCGCTCCACCGTCAGATCCGCGCCGAGGTCGAGTTCGAACCGCGAGTCGTCGAAGGTGAAGCCGATCTCCGCGAGGGCGTCGTGGCTCGGGTCGCGGCGCGAGACGACCGCGTCGACCACCGTCTCGAACGGCGCGTCCTGGTACAGCTGGACCTCTCGCAGCCGACCGCGCACGCGCCCCAGCAGCGCGGCGAACGTGACCGGGCCCGACAGGTCGGTGCGCAGGGCCAGCGTGTTGGTGAGCGGGCCGACGACGCGCTGCAGGTCCGGGTGGTCGCGCCCGGACACCGGCGTCGTGACGACCACGTCCGTGCGTCCCGTGATGCGCGAGATCAGGACGTTGAACGCGGCGAACATCACCGCGTACTCGGTGGTCCCGGCCGATCGGGCGTATCCGCTCATCCGTTCGCGCAGATCGCCCGGCAGGATGAACTGCTCGTTCGCGCTCGCGGTGGTCTGCACCGGGGGACGCGGTCGGTCGGTGGGCAGCGCCGGAGCGAGCGGGACGTCGGCCAGCGAGTCCCGCCAGTACTCGATCGCCCGCGCCAGCTTGCCGGTGGCGAGGCGCTGCCGCTGCCACTGCGAGTAGTCGGGGAACTGGAGCGAGGGTTCGGGCAGGTCCGCCGGCACGCCGGTGCGCGCCGCGCGGTATTCGGCGGCGAGTTCCTCGACCAGGAGCAGCAGGGACCAGCCGTCGCAGACGGCGTGGTGCAGGGACAACAGGACGTGGTGGTTCTCGGTGCTCAGGCGGTAGACGGCGCAGCGCAGCAGCGGCCCCCGCTCCAGGTCGAAGGGGAGAGCCGCGTCCCGGGCCAGCGCGGCGGCAGCGGCGGCTTCGGACGGCGTGTCCTCGATCCGCGGTGTGACGCGCGGATCCGCCGCGACGGTCTGCACCGCCTCGTCGCCGACGATGCGCAGGGTGGTGCGCAGCGCCTCGTGCCGGGCCACGACCCGATCGAGCGCGGTCGCGAACGACGTCGCGTCGAAGGGCCCGGACACGGCGAACGCGAGCGGCACGTTGTACTGGGCGGTCCCCGGGCGCAGCCGTTCCAGCATCAGCAGCCTGGACTGGGCCGAGGAGGCGGGGAACTCGTAGACTTCCGGCTCCGGTGCCACGGTGTCCGTGGCGCCGCCGGGTTCGATGGTCGGTGCCGACATCGGCTCAGTGCTCCTTGAGGATCGGATCGAGGATGGCGGCGATCTCCCGCGCGGGGCCCGGTTGCATGGCTTCGGCGTGCAGGCAGTCGATCTCGTACGCGACGACGTGCGCGGCGGTGCGCTGCCAGAACCCGGCCTTGGCCGCCGTGCTCTCGCCCTCGGGATCCGCGCTCGCGCTCAGGAAATGCACGGTGCCGTCGTACTCGGGCGGCCGGTAGCCGACGCACAGCCGGAGCAGTCCGGCGCAGAGCTCGAACAGCCTGCCGAGCCGGTCGTCGCTCCAGCCGCGGCACCAGCCGGACTCGTGCAGGGCGTTGAGCACCGTGGGCCGGTCACGCGGCGCGTCCTCGGGGATCGTGCGCGCCAGGGCTGCGAGGAGCCTGAGCGTCTCGAATTCGATCCGCTCGGCATCGACGGGCTCGGCGGCGGGGTCGACGGGCATCGCGTCGATCAGCGCGAGCAGCCCGACCTCCTGGCCGGCCCGCCTGAGCCGCGCGGCCATCTCGTACGCGAGCAGGCCGCCGAACGACCAGCCTGCGAGCAGATAAGGGCCCTCGGGCTGGACGGCGCGGATCTGCCCGATATAGAGCTCGGCGAGCAGTTCCATGTCCTCGGGTGCCGGAGTCTCCTGGGTGAGCGTCGGCGACTGGACGCCGTACAGCGGGCGCTCCGGCTCGAGATGCGGCAGCAGCGCCGCGTAGCCGAAGGCCGTCCCCGAACCCGGATGGATGCAGAACAGCGGCGTCCGCTCGCCCCCGCCGCGAAGGACGAGCAGCGGTGTCAGACCGAGGTCGTCGTCGGGGGACTCCAGGCGGCTCGCAAGCTCGGCGGGGGTCGGCGCGTCCAGGACGGCGGCGAGGGAGAGCCGCTGCCCGGATTCCGCCTCGATCGCGTGGAGCAGTCGCAGGGCGAGCAGCGAGTGGCCCCCGGCATCGAAGAAGTTCACGTCGCGGCCGACCTGCGGCAGGCCGAGAACCTCGGCGAACAGTCGGCAGAGCACCTGTTCGCGGGGAGTGCGCGCGGCGTCCGACACGGGATCGGACGGCGGCTTCTCATCGACGGGCCCGGCCAGGGCTCGATGGTCGAGTTTTCCGCGCGGGGTCAGTGGAAGTCGTTCGACCTCGACGGCCGTGCTCGGCACCATGGAGCGCGGCAGCGAGGTCGCCGCGTGGGCCAGGACGGCTCGCGGATCGAAGCTCGCTGCTTCCCGCGCCACGAGGTACGCGACCAACTGCTTCGAGCCTCCGGCGTTCTCCCGGAGCGCGACGGCGGCCTCGGCGACGGACTCGTGCGCGCTGAGCGCGGCCTCGACCTCGCCCGGCTCGATCCGCAGTCCGTGCAGCTTGAGCTGACGGTCCGTCCGGCCGAGGTAGTCCAGCTGGCCGTCCTCGCGGCGGCGCACGAGATCTCCGGTGCGGTACATGCGCGCGCCGGGCTCGGCCGCGTACGGGTCGGCGACGAATCGTTCCGAGGTCGGTCCGGGGCGGCCGAGATAGCCCCGGGCGAGTCCGAGCCCGGACAGGTACAGCTCGCCGGGCGTGCCGACGGGGACGGTCTGCAGCGCGTCGTCGAGCACGTAGAGGCGGGCGCCCGGGATCGCGCGGCCGATCGGCGGCGCGGCGCGGCCGTCCGTGAGCGGCCCGGTGATCGTCGGACCGACCGTGTCCTCGGTGGGCCCGTAGTGGTTGACGAACCGGCGCCCCGCCCCCGACCAGATCCGCACGAGCTCCGCCGGGCACGCGTCGCCCGAGGCGCAGACGGCGGCGAGGTCCGGGCATCGCTCCGGAGCCACTCCGGCGAGCAGCGCGGGCGGAATGAACGTGGCGGTGATCCGCAGCTCGGCGAGTACGGCCTCGAGCCGCGGCCCGGCCAGCGGTCCCGGCTGCGGGATCACGAGCGTCGCGCCGGCCCGGAACGCGGAGCAGTACTCGCCGACCGACATGTCGAAGCTCGGCGACGCGATCTGCAGCATCCGGTCGTGCGCGCTCAGCGCGAGCCCCCGGCCGATCGACTCGGCCATCGCGGCGATGCCCGTGTGCGTGACGACGACGCCCTTCGGCCGTCCGGTCGAGCCCGAGGTGAAGGTCACGTACGCGGCCTCGCGCGGGTCCGCGACGTGCTCCGGCGGTTCGGGGCCGTCCGCCTCGGGCTCCGCGTCCTCGATGTCGTCGATGTCGAACACGAGCTGTGGGACCTGATGCCGGGGCAGCGCCTTGGCGTGCGCGGAATCGGTGACCAGCACGGCCGGGGCCGCGTCCGCCACCAGGTCGAGGAACCGTTCGGCGGGCAGCTCTGGGTCGACCGGCACGAACGCGGCGCCCGCGCGCTGGGCGGCCAGCGCGGCGATTGCCGAGCCCGCCGAACGTCCCATCGCGGTGACCACCGGCGCGTCCGGGCCGGCGCCGTGGCGCAGCAGCCACCGTGCAAGGCGGCCGGCCTGCTCGTGCAGCCGCCGGTAGTCGAGCCTCGTCTCGCCGGACTCCAGGGCCGGCGCTTGCGGGGTGTCGGCGGCGTGCCGGGCGACGAAGTCCGCCATCGTCTCCGGGTACGGCCGGTGCTCGGGATCGCCGCGGGCCGCGTGCATCCGGCGCCGCTCGGCCTCGGGCACGACCGCGATCGTGCGCACCGGCCGGTCCGGCTCGGCCGTCAGGCCGTCGAGCAGCAGGATGTACGCGTCGACCCAGCGGCGGACCAGGGCCGCCGGGTACAGAGCGGCCCGGAACTCGAGGCCGCCGGAGAGCCCTTGCGCGGTGTCGTGCAGGACGCCGACGACGTCGTGCTCGCCCCCGGTGTGCACCCGCGAGGTCCGGGTGACCTGCTGCAGGGCCTCGCTGCCCTGCTGCATGCCCAGGTGCATGAAGATCCACTGGAACAGCGGGGAGCGGTGCGGCAGCCGCTCGGGGCCGACCATCTGCACGATGCGCCCCAGCGGGACGTCGCCGTGCGCCAGGATGCGCGGGAAGTCCGCGGCGAACCGTCGCAGCAGGCTGTGGAAGGTGTCCTCGGGGCCGAACGTCCAGCGGACCGGGACCAGGTTCATCACGTACCCGATCATCCGGTGCAGGCCCTTGGCCGACCGGTTCGAGACCGGGGTGCCGAGCAGCAGGTCGTCCTGTCCGGACAGCCGGTGCGCGAGCACGCCGAAGGCCGTCATCGCGAGGCCGTAGACCGTCGTGCCGTGCTCGCGGGCGAAGTCCCGCAGCCGCCGGGCCAGGGCGGGGTCGAGGTCGAAGGCGACCCGGTCGAGCCCGGCCGCCGCGCCGTCGCGGGCCTCGACCGGGCCGACGGACAGCGGCTGCGGCGGTCGGTCGAGGTAGCCGCGCCAGAAGTCCAGCCGCGCGTCGAGGACTCCCGTCGACTCCAGGTCGTTCTGCCAGGCCGCGAAGTCCGCGTACTGGATCTCGGAGCGGCGCGGCTGCTGCGGGAGCCCTTCGCGCACGGACCGGTAGACCTCGGCGAACTGCGCGTGCAGGATGTCGAAGGACCACCAGTCCGTGATGATGTGATGCAGCGCCAGGACCAGAGCCGAGCGGGTGTCGTCGACGCGTACGAGGCAGCCGCGGATCAGCCGCCCGCCGTCGAGGTCGAAGGGGCGGCGGCTGTAGGCGCGCAGGACCTCGTCGAGCGAGGCCCCGTCGGTCCGCAGATCCTGGAGTTCGAGGCGGAACGGCTCGTCGCGGGGGTAGGCGACGCGCAGGTCCTCGGCCGTCCCCGAGATCCGCGTGCGCAGCGCGTCGTGCCGCTCGGACAGGATGGTCAGCGTCGTCTCGAGGTCGGCCGGGGACACCGGTGCGTCGAAGTGGTAGGCGCAGCACAGGTTGAGCGCCGCGTCGTGCGGATAGAGCGTCTCGAAGACCCACAGGTCGCGCTGCGCCGGGCCGAGCCGGAGCGGGTCGGCCGGATCCCGGGGCGGGACGGCGCTCGGCACCTTCTCGACGCGGTCGAGTTCCACCAGGCGGCGCAGCAGGGCGCGCCGCTGCCCGCCGCTGAGCGCGGCGAACCGCCTGTTCTCCAGGGCCGTCACGCCGCCAGCTCCTTCCGCAGTCTGTCCAGCCGGTACAGGCCGGCCAGGATGTCCTCGACCCCGAGGCCGAAGTCGATCAGGCACGCGACCTCGTCGCAGCCGACCTCCCGCAGCCCGTCCAGGGAGCGGCGGCAGGTCTCGGCCGAGCCGATGACGCTGCCCCAGTCCAGGTGGCGGCGCAGGGCGAAGTCGGCGAGCCGGTCGCGCTGCCGCTCGGTCAGCTCGGCCGTCCCCCCGCCGTCGTGGTTCGAGGAGGTCTGGGCCACGTAAGACTTCAGATACCGGCGCAGCGGGTCGCCCGCCTTCGCGATCGCCTCGTCCTGGTCGGCGCCGACGTAGCAGTGCGCGATCATGGTGACGGTGCCGCGCTCGGCCGCGCCGGTCTGCGTCGGAGCGTCCTGATATTCCTGCCGGTAGCGGCCGATCCGCTCCGCGAGCTCCTGCCGCGGATATCCGGCCGCCGCGCCCAGGATGTTCGTCCGCAGCCGGCCCGCCGCGTGCCACGTTCCGGTGCTGCCGGACGTCGTCAGCCACAGCGGCAGGCGCTCCGAATACGGCCTCGGCTGCGGCACCACCGCGACCGTGCGGCCCGCTCCGTCGGCGAACTCGGCCGGCTCGCCCGCCCACAGCCGCCGCAGCAGCGGTATCTCCTCGAGGGTGCGCTCGCGCCGGTCCCGGTAGCGCTCCGGGGCCAGCACGAAGTCGGTGGAGTGCCAGCCGGTCGCGATCGAGACGCCGACCCGGCCGCGGGAGAGGTTGTCGATCAGCGCCCAGTCCTCCGCCACCCGCAGCGGGTGGTGCAGCGGCAGCACGAGGCTGCCCGCGCGCACCGCGATCCGCTCGGTCGCCGCCGCGAGCGCCGCGCTGAGCACCGGCGGGTTCGGGAAGACCTGGCCGACCTGCTGGAAGTGCCGCTCCGGAGTCCAGACCGCGGCGAAGCCGAGGCTGTCGGCGACCCGGGCGATCCGCAGGATCTCCGCGTACTTCGCGGCGTGCGCGCCGTCGCCGGCGTCGTCGGCCCCGAAGAACATGATGCTGATATCCATGGTCCCGGATCACCGCTCCCCGGCCGGCGCGGGCGCGGCGCGGCGGGCGCGCACCCGCACGGCCCTCGGCACGCTCGGGATCGCGGCTTCGGCGGCCAGCGTCCGTCCGGCCAGTTCGCGGGCCAGCTCCGCGACGGTCGGGGCGGCGAAGACGGCGGCTGCCGTCGCCGGCAGCCGCTCCGCGCCGGCGATCCGCGCGGCGATCCGGACCGCGCGCAGCGAGTCGGCGCCGAGCGTGAAGAAGTCGTCGTGGATGCCGAACTCCTCGATGCCGAGCACCTCGCCGACGATCGCGGCCAGCCGGCCCTCGAGCCGGGTGCGCGGGGCGGCGGCGGCGCGTGATCGGGCGGCGGTGCGCGGCGCCGCCGACGTGGCCGCGAGCGCGGCGACGTCCGCCGGCGGCTCCGGCAGGCCGGTCAGCGCGCTGATCCGGTCCGTCGGCTCGCGGGAGCAGAACTGTTCGAGCACGCCGAGAAACGTGTCCGCGAACCACTCCATGACCGGCCGGTCGAACACCTCGTCCTGGTACTCGAGGATGACTGAGATCCCGTCCGGCGCTTTGCGCGGCGTGTAGTCGTCGACGGCGTTGACCGACAGTTCGAACCTGGCCGCGCCGAGGTCCACCCGGCCGCGCCGCCCCGCGGCCTCGCCGAGTTCGAGTTCGGCGCGAGCGGTGTTCTGCAGCGAGAGCACCACGTCCACCAGCGGATTGCGGCCGGGCAGCCGGGCCGGGTTGAGCGCCTCGACCACCCGGTCGAACGGCACGTCCTGGCTGCTGAGCGCGTCCAGCACGTCGTTCCTGACCTGCCGCAGCAGGCCGCCGAGCGTCGGATCCGCGGCCAGGTCGGCGCGCAGCACGACGAGGTTGACCAGGAAGCCGACCAGGTCGTCCACGCCCGGATGGTCCAGCGTGCGCCCCGCGACCGGCGCCCCGACCGCGACCTCGTCCCCGGCGCCCGCCCGGCGCAGGGTGATCGCGAGGGCGGCCCGCAGGACCATGAACAGGGTGGCGTCGTTGCGTCTGGCGCAGGCGAGCAGCGCGGCGTGCCGGGCGGGGCCGATCCGGCGCGCGACGTACCCGGCCCGTCCGCCCGGCACCGCGGGACGGTCGGGCCGCCGCGGCAGCCTGGTGGCCTCGGGCAGGTCCGCCAGGCGCTCGCACACGGACGCCAGTTCGTGCGCGATCCTGCTGTCCGGGTCGGCCGGGTCGCCGAGATCCTCCCGCTGCAGGCGCGTGTAGTCGGCGTAGCCGACGGCGACCGGCGGCAGTTCGGGCCCGGCCCCGCGCAGCCTCGCCGCGTACGCGGCGGACAGGTCGTCCATCATCGGCCGGATCGACCAGCCGTCCGTGGCGATGTGGTGCGCGACGATCAGCAGGGCACTGACGTCCTCGCGGTCGCGGTCGAGGAACAGCACGGCGTGGATCGGCAGTTCGCGGTCGAGTTCGAAGCGGTGCCGCCCGGCCCGCTCGATCTCCCGCTCAAGCTGCTCCGAGGACAGTTCCAGGACTCTGAGTTCGGGCCGCGCGGCGGCCGCGTCGACCACCCGGGCCGCGGGCTCGCCGTCCACCGAGAAGTACATCGTGCGCAGCGAGTCGTGCCGGGCGACCAGGTCGCGCAGGGCCAGCCGCAGCGGCTCGGGCTCGACCCTGCCGTCGAGCCGGTAGAGGATCGGCATCGTGTACGCCGCGCCCGCGTCGATCTGGTCCATCACCCAGAGCCGCGACTGGGCGAAGGAGAGGTCTGTCGCGGTGCAATCGCGGGAACCCGGTCGCCCGGGGCCCGGGTGGGCCGAGCCGGACATCAAGGGTGTGACGCGGGCCAGCGCGGCCGGGGTCGGCGTCTCAAGGACGGCGCGCACGCTCAGCTCGATGCCCTGGGCCCGGGCGCGGTCGAGCAGCCGGGTGAGCTTGCGCGAGTCCCCGCCGAGCGCGAAGAAGTCGTCCGTCGGCGAGACTTGGCCCACCTCCAGGACGTCCGCGAACACGGCGCACAGCACGCGTTCCGGCTCGGTCCGCGGCGCGAGCGGCTCGGCCGGGCCGGCGCCGCTCGTCGAGGGCGGCGCCGGCAGCTTCGCGCGATCGAGTTTGCCGTTCGCGGTGAGCGGCATCGTGTCCAGCACGACGAACGCGGCCGGGATCATGTACTCGGGCAGGCTCGCCGCGGCGGTACGGCGCAGCGCGGCCTCGCCCGGCCAGAACGTCCGTCCGCCGCGCGGTACGACGTAGCCGACCAGGAACCTGCCGCCCTGCCGGTCCGTCGCGGCCAGCACCGCGACCCGGTCCACCTGCGGATGCCTGGCCAGCACGGCCGCTACCTCGCCCGGCTCGATCCGGTGGCCGCGGATCTTGACCTGGTCGTCCACCCGCCCGACGAAGTGGAACGTGCCGTCGGCGTCGCGCGAGCCGAGGTCCCCGGTCCGGTACATCCGGTCGCCGGGCGGGCCGAAGGGGTTCGCCACGAAGCGTTCGGCGGTCAGCCCCGGGCGCCCGAGATAGCCGTGCGCAGTCCCGACGCCCGCCGCGTAGAGCTCGCCGACCTGCCCGTCCGGCACCGGCCTGAGCCGGTCGTCGAGCACGTAGACCGCCTTGCCCGCCAACGCGCGGCCGATCGGCACCGCCTCGAGCCCGGCGTGCGCGGCGGAGACGGACTGGCTGGTCAGGCCGATCACGCCCTCGACCGGGCCGTACACGTTCTCGATCCGCGGGCCGCGGCCCCGGGCCGACAGCCGGCCGATGTGCACCGGTGAGAGCGCCTCGCCGCCCACGATCAGGTGGCGGACGGAGGTGAGCAGGTCCGGATATTCGTCCAAGATGACGTGGAACAGGCTGCTGGGCAGCAGCAGCACCGTGACGGAATGCTCGGCGACGAGCCGCGCCATCTCGACCGGGTCGGGCCGGCCCGGCGGATGGATGACACACGTGCCGCCGCGCAGCAGCGTGCCCCACAGCTCGAGCACGAAGCCGTCCCAGGAGATCGACGCCATCTGCAGCCACACGAAGCTCGGACCGGCCGGCAGGTAGCCCTGGCCCAGGAGGGTGCCGGTGATCGCGCGGTGCGGCGTGGCCGAAGCCTTCGGGCGGCCGGTGGAACCCGAGGTGAACATCACGCAGGCCACGTCCTCGGTCGAGCAGTCGACCGACCCGCGCGGCAGTTCCTCGGCGCCGTCCTCGTCCTCGACGGGCACGAGCCGAGCGTCCGCGAACGGCAGGGCGTGCGTCGACGCGGCTCCGGCGACCAGCACGCGGACGCCCGCGTCCGCCGCCATCAGCGCCAACCGGTCCGCCGGGAGTTCGGGATCGAGCGTCACGTAGCCCGCCCCGGCCTTCAACACCGCCAGCGCGGCCACGACCAGGTCGATACCGCGCCCCAGGAACACCCCGACGAGCGAGCCGCGCCGCACCCCGGCGTCCGCGAGCCGTCTCGCAAGCCGGGCCGCGCGCGCGTCGAGAGCCGCGTAGCTGAGCCGCTCGGCGCCGCAGATCAGCGCGACCGCCTCCGGAGCGCGATCGGCCAGCTCCTCGACGACCTCGTGCACCAGGCGCCGGGTGCCCGGCGACCGCGCCGCCGCGGCGTCCGTCATACCCGGTCACCCGCCATCGCCGCGACCAGGCTCGCGGGGCGGATGTCCGTCCAGTGCGTCTCCACGTACTCGAGGCAGCTCGCCCGGTCGGCCGCTCCGAACGCCGAACGCCAGCCGTCCGGCACGTCGATCGCGGCCGGCCAGAGAGAGTGCTGATTCTCCTCGTTCACCAGCACGAGATACTGCGCGGATTCGTCCTCGAAAGGGTTAGTAGACATTTTCATCCTCCGACAGATGGTCGCCTGCGCGACGGGCCAGATTCCCGCGCCGGTGGAATACGACGTTAGGCGAGAAGCATTCCTCGGGCGTCTTCCCGGCGTCGCGGCGGCGTCTCACGGCTTTGACGAGGCCTCGCGCCGGTCTGATTCCTCTGACACACTTGCGTCGACTCGTACTGGAGATGCGGCCGGTCGGCGTATCTGACATTCGGAGGAGAACCATGTCAGGGATATCCGATATAAACGCTGGGAGCCCGGATGAAACGCTCTCCGCGCTCTTCGCGAGACAAGTGCGCGAACGGCCGGAGCACCCGGCCGTCGTATTCGGCGACAGGCGTCTGAGCTATGCGCGACTCGACGCCCGCGCGCAGCTGCTCGCCCGACGGCTCGCGGACCGCGGCGTACGGCCGGGCGCGCGCGTCGCGGTCATGCTGCCGCGCAGCGAGATGCTCGTCATCGCCCTGCTCGCCATCGTCCGGGCCGGAGCCGCGTTCGTCCCGATCGACCCCGGATATCCGGCCGCCCGCATCGCCTTCATGCTGGCCGACGCGGAGCCGGCCTGCGTCCTGACGACGCGTGAGCACGCCGGACCGTCCTTCGAAGCGCCACTGCTGCTGGTCGACGACGAACTCGCCGAGCCGGCCGGCGCGGCGTCCACCGGGCCCGGCACCGACGAAGCAGGGCCCTTCGTCTCGCCCCTCGCTGCGGCCTACGTGCTGTTCACCTCGGGTTCCACCGGCCGACCGAAGGGCGTGGCGGTCTCGCACCGCGCGATCGTCCGGCATCTGCGATGGATGCAGGAGCAGTTCCGTCTCCTGCCGGGCGAGCGCGTCCTGCAGAAGACACCCGCCGGATTCGACGTCTCGGTCTGGGAGTTCTTCTGGCCGCTCATCGTCGGCGCGACCCTCGTCGTCGCCGATCCGGACGCCCACCGCGATCCGGCGCTCCTCGCCGACCTCGTCCGCACCCATCGCATCTCGGTGATGCACTTCGTGCCGTCGATGCTGCGTCAGTTCCTCGCCGAGCCCACGGCGGTGGAGGCCGCGCGTGCCTCGCTGCGGCTGGTGATCACCAGCGGGGAGGAGCTGCCCAGAGACCTCAGCCGCCGTTTCCTCGAGACGGTGGGCTGCGAACTCTACAATCTCTACGGCCCGACCGAGGCCGCGATCGACGTCACCTTCCACCGCTGCGACCCGGACGACGGCCCGCGCGTGCCGATCGGAACGCCCGTGGCCGAGACCCGGATGTACGTCCTCGACAGTGAACTGAGGCCGGTCGCCCGGGGAGACGCCGGGGAACTGTACATAGCGGGCGTGCAGCTCGCCGACCACTACCTCAATCGACGCGGGCTGACCTCGGAGCGCTTCGTCGCCTGCCCGTTCGAGCCGGGCGGCGCGCGCATGTACCGCACGGGCGACCTGGGCCGGGTCGACGAGCGCGGCCGGCTCGAGTTCCTCGGCCGCGCCGACGCGCAGATGAAGGTGTTCGGGGTGCGGGTCGAGCCGGGCGAGATCGAGTCCGTGTTCACCGCGCATCCCGCCGTCGGCCAGGCGGTCGTGGTGCTGAGCAAGGCGATCGGCCCTGAACCGGAACTGCTGGCCTTCGTGACCCTGGACGCCGATGCCGGCGCCGATCGCTCGGGACGACCGGCCGCGGTCCCCGACACCCTGGTGCGGGACCTGCGTCTGCACGCCGTCAAGACGCTTCCGCCGGTGCTCGTTCCGTACGGCCCGATCGTGCTGCCCGCCTTCCCGCTGACCGCGAACGGCAAGATCGACCGCGCCGCCCTGGCCGCGCGCGGCCCTGCCCCGCAGCCGCGAGCCGACCCCGCGCCGCCGTCGGCCCCGGCCTCGGGGGCCGCCCCCGGACCGGTCGGCGTCGCCGAACTCGAGGAACTGCTCAGCCGGCTGTTCGCGCGCTTCACCGACTCCGCCGCGATCGGCCCGGACGAGAGCTTCTTCGCGCTCGGCGGCACCTCGCTGAGCGCGATGCGGTTCATCGCCCAGGCCAGCCGGGAACTCGGCCTGAGCGTGCAGCTGCGGACCCTGGCGAAGGCCCCGACCGTCCGCCTGCTCGCGCGGCGGATCGAGGACGAGCTTCAGCGCCGGCCTGACGCCGTGTCGGCTTAGCTTTCACCTCGCCGAGTCGGGCCGCCCGCGGATCCCCGCAGCTCACGCGGGATTCTACGACTCAGACCGGAAAATGGGCGTAGTCGGCGCCAAGAACATACGTAGGCGGCTCCGTTGTCCCCGCACCCCGGTGCGGCGGAAGATCGGTGCAGCGAACGGAGCCGCGTCGGGCTCCGCGGACTGCACCCCGGAGGCGTACTGATGACTGGCATGCGCGTGTGGCGCCCAGGTGCCGAGCCGATGGACGCCGCCGCGACCGTACCGGGAACGCGCGCCGGGCTGGCGGAGCGGGTGGCCGCGTCGTGAACGAGACCTCCGTCGCCCCTTCCACCGGGGCCGAGACACGCTCCTGGTGGCTGCGCGCGCTGTCCAAGGCCGAGGCCCGGGAGGCCGACGACACCCCGTCGTGGGCCGCCTTCGCCGTGGCGGCCGTGGCGAACGCGCCGACCGCCGCTCGACCGCCCGAGGGCGAGCTTCCCGGCACGAGCGGCTTCGCGGCCGTCCTCGCCCCGTTCGCCGACCTGGCCGCCGAGCACGTCCGAGCCGCGGTGGCCGAGTCGGACGGCGCGGTCGACCTGACCGCGATCCTCGGCGAGTTCGCGCAGCGGCTCGCGGCCGTGCTCGGTCGGCTGGCCGCGCGGACGCTGGTGCTGGAGCTGAATGTCGCGCGGGTGACCGGGGGGTTGGCGGGGGACACCTCGGCCGAGCGGTTCCGCACCTTCATCGGCGCCGCGGCCTCGCGCGCCGGGCTGGCCTCGCTGCTGGGCGAGTACGCGGTACTCGGCCGGATTCTGGCCCAGGCAGGCCTGCACGCCGCCGAGTCGCTCACCGAGGTGCTGCGACGGCTGTCCGACGACCGCGCCCTGCTGGCCGCGACCCTGTTCTCGGGCCGCGATCCCGGGCCGCTGGTGGAGCTGCGCACCGCGGTCGGCGACGGCCATCGGCGCGGCCGGTCCGTCGCGCTGCTGCGTTTCGCCGACGGCACCCGGCTCGTCTACAAGCCGCGTTCCCTTGCCGCGCACCGGCATTTCAACGACGTCCTCGCCTGGTTCAACGCGCGTACCACAGGGCCTGCGCTGCGGGCGGCGGCTGTTGTCGAAAGGGACGGATACGGGTGGGCCGAGTTCGTGCCGCACCGCCCGTGCCGCGACGCGTACGAATTCGAGGCCTTCTACGAGCGCCAGGGCGCGCTGCTGGCGGTGATGCACGCACTCGACGGCACGGATCTGCACTTCGAGAATGTGATCGCCTGCGGCGGCGAGCCGGTCCTGGTCGACCTCGAGACGCTCTTCCACCCGCCCGCGCTGTCCGCCGCCGCGCAGGCGGCCCCCGATCCGGCCTGGCAGGCGCTGGAATCGTCGGTGGACCGGGTCGGGCTGCTGCCGCGCCTGCTGCTCGGCGAGGAGAGCGCGCTCGACCTGTCCGGTCTCGGCGGCGACGCGGGCGAACGCTGGCCGATCGACTCGGTGTCCTGGGGGGACGCCGGCACGGACGAGATGCGCCTGGTGCGCGAGACGCACGCGTTCGAGGCCTCGCTCAACCGGCCGTACCTGGCCGCCGACACGGATCCCGGGACCGACGACGGCGCGGCCGAACCGGCGGACTTCACCGAGGCGCTCGTCGCCGGCTTCCGCGCCGCGTACGACACCATCGTCGCCGGGCGCGATGAGCTGGTCGGGCCCCGGGGACTGCTGCACCGGTTCGCGCGGGACGAGGTCCGGGTCGTGCTGCGGGCGACGCGCGTGTACGCGATGCTGCTCGAGGAGTCGACGCATCCTGATGTGCTGCGGGCGGGGGCGGACCGCGACGGGGTTCTCGAGTCGTTGCGGGACAGCCCGCTCGGCGGTCCCCACGGCGCGCTGCTCGAAGACTGCGAACAGGCGGATCTGCGGGTCGGGGACGTGCCGCTGTTCACCGCGTGTCCGGGGGCCGTGGATCTGTGGAGCGCCGACGGCACGCGGATCCCCGGGGCCCTGGCGGAGCCGGGTCTCGACCGGGTGCTGGGCAAGATCGCGGCGATGGGCGTCGCGGACCGGCACGATCAGGAGTGGATCATCCGCGCGTCGCTGGCCGCGCGCCGCGGCCCCCGGCCCGCGGCCGTGCCCGCCGTCCGGGCCGGCGGCGCCGCCTC
>Ga0302314_10010408_pt1 | contig 16278 bp, 17 predicted proteins | sample III_Palsa_N2_3_FD_200533 | JGI IMG/M metagenome (GOLD analysis project Ga0302314, IMG submission 200533) | Peat permafrost microbial communities from Stordalen Mire near Abisko, Sweden - III_Palsa_N2_3 | ecosystem: Environmental > Terrestrial > Soil > Palsa > Peat permafrost | place: Sweden... | reverse complement strand
CCGCTGACCGCGCTGCGCTTCGCGGACGTCTGCCGCCAGGCCGGGCTGCCGCGCGGGGTGGTCAACATCGTCACCGGCGACGGCCGCACCGGCGCGGCGCTGACCGCGCACCCCGGTGTCGACAAGGTCGCCTTCACCGGCTCCACCGAGGTCGGCCGGGCCATCGCCCGCAGCCTGGCTGGCAGCCGGACCCGGCTGTCGCTGGAGCTCGGCGGCAAGGCCGCCAACATCGTCTACGACGACGCGCCGATCGACCAGGCGATCGAGGGCATCGTCGACGGGATCTTCTTCAACCAGGGCCAGGTCTGCTGCGCCGGATCACGACTGCTGGTCCAGGAGTCGGTGCAGGACGAGGTGATGGAGGCGCTGAAGCGGCGGATGGCGACGCTGCGGGTGGGCGATCCGCTGGACAAGAACACCGACGTCGGCGCGATCAACTCGGCCGCGCAACTGGACCGGATCCGCGAACTGGCCGACGCCGGCGAGGCCGAGGGCGCGCAGCGCTGGTCCCCGGACTGCGAACTGCCGTCCGCCGGCTACTGGTTCGCGCCGACGGTGTTCACCGGCGTCAGCGCCAGCCACCGGATCGCCCGGGAGGAGATCTTCGGCCCGGTGCTGTCCGTGCTCACCTTCCGCACCCCGGAGGAGGCCGTCGCCAAGGCCAACAACACCCCTTACGGCCTGTCGGCCGGGGTCTGGACCGAGAAGGGCTCGCGGATCCTGTGGACGGCGGCCCGGCTGCGGGCCGGCGTGGTCTGGTCCAACACCTTCAACAAGTTCGATCCGACCTCGCCGTTCGGCGGCTACAAGGAGTCGGGTTACGGCCGCGAGGGCGGTCGGCACGGCCTGGAGGCGTACCTCGATGTCTGAACCGCTGCTCCGACTGTCAGTCCAGAAGACCTACAAGCACTATGTCGGCGGGGCCTTCCCCCGCTCCGAGAGCGGACTGGTGTACGAGGTGACCGACCGCAGGACCGGCGACTGGCTCGCCAACGCCCCCCGGGGCACCCGCAAGGACGCCCGCGACGCAGTCGCCGCCGCCCGCCGGGCGGCACCCGGCTGGTCCGGGGCGACCGCCTACAACCGCGGGCAGGTGCTCTACCGCGCGGCCGAGATGCTCCAGGGCCGCCGGGCGCAGTTCGCCGAGGAGGTGGCCGCCGCGGAGGGTGTCGGCCTCAAGAAGGCCGCCGCGCTGGTGGACGCCGCCGTCGACCGCTGGGTCTGGTACGCGGGCTGGACCGACAAGGTGGCCCAGATCGCCGGGTCGGCCAACCCGGTCGCCGGGCCCTACTTCAACCTGTCCACCCCCGAGCCCACCGGTGTGGTCGCGGTCCTCGCGCCGCAGAGCGGCACCGGCCACTCCCTCCTCGGACTGGTGTCCGTACTGGCCCCGGTGATCGCCACCGGCAACACCGCCGTGGTCGCCCTGTCACCCGGTGCGCCGCTGCCCGGACTGTCGCTCGGCGAGGTGCTCGCCAGCTGCGACCTGCCGGGCGGCGTGGCCAATCTGCTCGCCGGCCGAACCGAGGACATCGCGCCGACGCTGGCCTCCCACAGCGATGTCAACGCCCTGGACCTGACCGGAGCAAATCCGGACGAAGGCTCCGGCTCGGCGCGGGCGCTGGAGGTGCTCGCAGCGGATACCCTTAAACGTGTACGGCGTCCTGCTCCCGCCCCCGACGGCGAGGACTGGACCGCCGCTCCGGGCACCGACCGGCTCCTGGCCTTCCTTGAGACCAAGACGGTCTGGCACCCGATGGGAATCTGAGGCCCCGGCCCCGGATCCCCCCGCAAGCCGGGCGGCCCCACCCACCCCCCCTGGGTCCGGTCGTCCGTTGAGAACGGGCACGCGCTCCTCCCCCCCGAGTGCGTGCCCGTTCGCGTGCGCCCACCGGACCGCCCTGGCAAGGTTGCAGAGCGCTGGCAGACGCGGCTGGGACGGCCAGAGAAGGCCCAGCGGCTGGAGGCACAGCTGCTGGAGGCACAGCGAAACGGGCGCGGCGTCCCTCCCCCGAGGTGCCGCACCCGTTCCGTGTACCGCGAGATCCGATCCCCCCGGACCGGCCCCCACCTCGCGGCTTCCCCCCGTTCCCCCGCCTCCCCGGATGCCTCGGGTCTGCGCCCCCATGATCCCCCCGGACCATGCGGACCCCGGCGTCCGACTCCGGCGGCTCCAGGCCGCCGGTCGTCGGATCAGGCCACCAGCTCGCCGAAAGCCATACCCAGGTCGCCGTCCTGCGACGCCAGGGACTCGTCCTCGCGCAGTCGCCGCAGCGCGCGCCAGATGCTGCTCTTGACCGTGCCCACGCTGATGTTCAGCACATCGGCGATCTCCGGGTCGGTCCGGCCCTCGTAGTAGCGGAGCACCAGCATGGTGCGCTGGTTCTCCGGCAGCTTGGCGAGGGCCTGCCACAGGACGGCGCGCAGCTCGGTGCCGCCCATGGCGTCGGTGTCGCCGACCGTCTCCGGCATCTCCTCGGTCGGGTACTCGTTGACCTTGCGGCGACGCCACGCGGAGATGTGCAGGTTGGTCATGGTGCGGCGCATGTACCCGCCGACGGCCGCCTTGTCGGTGATCCGGTCCCAGGCCTTGTAGGTGCTGAAGAGCGCGCTCTGCAACAGGTCCTCGGCGGCGTACCGGTCACCGGTGAGGTGGTAGGCGGTGGCGTACAGGGCCGCGCGGCGCTCCCGGACGTAGGCCGAGAACTCCTCGTCGTTGCTCTGCCCGCTGTTGCCCTGCCCGCTGTTGCTCTGCCCGCTCGGCCGCGGCTGCTCGGCGACGGCCTCCGGGGCCGTCGTCGTCCCCGTCGGCAGCTCGCGGACCGGAGCGGGGAGAACCACGCCCCGCAGTGTCAGCGTCATGGTGTTCGTGGTGCCGGTGACGCTGTGCGCGCCGTGCGCTCCGTGCCGGTGCTGCGGCGCACGACCAGGGCGCGCGGTGCGAAGTGCCGTGACGCTGTGGCGGCCCTCGGTGACTGCGGTCATGTTGCGCTCCCTGGTTTCTGGTGCAGTTGCTTGCCGGGGTCCCCCGACTCCGACAAGCAGTAGCCTGCCGTCCGCGCGTCATGGCCGTGTCCGTCGACTGTCACAGCACTGTCACAGAGCCCCTACCCCGTCACCCGACGAACAGGCGAGCGAAAAGACCGACCCGGGCGGCCGGCCGCGGCTCGATGCGCCAGAATGGCGGCGTGTCACATCTGCTGCTCATCGAGGACGACGACGCCATCCGGACGGGCCTGGAGCTCGCCCTGACCCGGCAGGGCCACCAGGTATCGGCCGCTGCCTCGGGCGAGGACGGCCTGAAGCTGTTCAAGGAGAAGCGCCCTGACCTGATCGTGCTGGACGTGATGCTGCCCGGCATCGACGGCTTCGAGGTCTGCCGCCGGATCCGCCGCACCGACCAGCTGCCGATCATCCTGCTGACCGCCCGCAGCGACGACATCGACGTGGTGGTCGGCCTGGAGTCGGGCGCCGACGACTACGTGGTCAAGCCGGTTCAGCCGCGGGTGCTGGACGCCCGGATCCGCGCCGTGCTGCGGCGCGGCGAGCGGGAGAGCACCGACTCGCTCAGCTACGGGGACGTGGTGATCGACCGCAGTGCGATGACGGTCACCAAGGCCGGCCAGGACCTCCAGCTCACCCCCACCGAGCTGCGGCTGCTGCTGGAGCTGAGCGGCCGCCCCGGCCAGGCCCTGTCCCGGCAGCAGCTGCTGCGGCTGGTCTGGGAGCATGACTACCTCGGTGACTCCCGGCTGGTGGACGCCTGCGTGCAGCGGCTGCGGGCGAAGGTCGAGGACGTCCCGTCCGCGCCGACGCTGATCCGCACGGTCCGCGGCGTGGGCTACCGACTGGACCCGCCGCAGTAGCCCGCGGTAGCCCGCACAAGCCCGACCATTGCTGACCGCTGACCACCATTGACGACTGCTGAGCGAAGGCGACGTGACAGACAGCTCTACTGCCTCCCGGGGCAAGCCCGGGACGGGACTGCTGCGCCGCCTGCGGACCACCTCGCTGCGGATACGGCTGATCGTGGTGTTCGCGCTGGTCGCGCTGGTCGCCGCGGTGTCCGTCTCCGGCATCGCCTACTGGCTGAACCGGGACGCGGTGCTCAAGCGCACCCAGGACGCGGCGCTCAGCGACTTCCGCAGCTCGCTCGACCGGACCATCACCGACCTGCCGCTGCAACCCGGCTGCGGTGAACTCCAGACCGCCGCGACGCTGATGGCCGACACCGGGTTGCAGTACGACGTGGTGCTGGAGCAGAACGGCTGCGTCGCCAACTCCGCGCGCGGCTTCATCAGCCCGGCGAGCGTGCCCAGGACGCTGGTCACCGCCGTCACCCAGCCCTGCTCGTACTGCGCCTCCGACGCCGGCCAGTACCACCTGTTCTGGCAGCGGATCACCATGGACGGCATCCCCTACCTGGTCGGCGGCACCCAGGTGCAGCCGGGCGGCCCGACCGCCTACATGTTCAAGTCGCTCGCCGACGAGCGCAGTGACCTGGACTCGCTGGCCTGGTCGCTGAGCATCGCCACGCTGCTGGCCCTGGTCGGCTCGGTGCTGCTGGCGCAACTGGCGGCGACCACGGTGCTGCGGCCGGTGGCGCGGCTGGGCGAGGCCGCCCGGCAGTTGGGCGCGGGACGGTTGGACACCCGGCTGGAGATCAGCGGAGCGGCCGAACTCGCGGACCTGTCACAGACCTTCAACCAGACCGCGGAGGCGCTCCAGGCCCAGGTCGAGGAGCTGAGCGCGCGCGAGCACGCCAGCCGCCGCTTCGTCGCCGACATGTCGCACGAGCTGCGGACGCCGCTGACCGCGATGACCGCCGTCACCGACATCCTGGAGGACGAGGCGGACACCCTGGACCCGATGATCGCCCCGGCGGTCCGGCTGGTCGTCAGCGAGACCCGCAGGCTCACCGATCTGGTGGAGAACCTGATGGAGGTCACCCGCTTCGACGCCGGCACCGCCAAGGTGGTGCTGGACGACGTGGACGTGTCCGACCTGATCACCTCCTGCATCGACACCCGCGCCTGGCTGGACGCCGTCGAACTGGACGCGCCGCGCGGCATCGTCGCCCGGGTCGACCCGCGCCGGGTGGACGTGGTGCTGGCGAACCTGATCGGCAACGCGCTCAAGCACGGCGGCTCGCCGGTGCGGGTGCAGGTCCGGGTCGAGGACACGGAGTTGGTGGTGCGGGTCTCCGACGGCGGCCCGGGGATCCCGGAGGACGTGCTGCCGCATGTCTTCGACCGCTTCTTCAAGGCGGACGCGGCCCGCCGCCGCTCCGAGGGCAGCGGCCTCGGCCTGTCCATCGCCTCCGAGAACGCCCGGATCCACGGCGGCACCATCACCGCCGCCAACCTGCCGAGCGGCGGTGCCTGCTTCACCCTGCGGCTGCCGATGACCTCGGCCGTCGAGCCGGGCCACCCGCTGGCGGCGGACGGCGGCCCCCGACCGACCGGCCCGGCAGACCCCGACCGTCCGAAGGGCACGTCAGCGTGAACCACCCCAGCCCGAACCCGTCCCGGCCCGCTGCCCGCACTACCGTCCGGTCCGCCATCCGGCCCGCCGCCCGGTTGGCTGCCGCCGGGCTCGTCGCCGCCGCGCTCGCCGCGCTGCTCAGCGGCTGCGGCATCCGCGACACCGCGCTGCCGGTGGACGCCGGTCAGGGCGCGTCGCGTACCGCCTGCCCGCCGGCACCCGGGGTGAGCCTGTCCCGGCTGGCCCGGGACGCGTACGCCACCCCCAGCCTCGGCCAGGCAGCCCCGGCGGCCGAGCCGGCCAGCAGCGCCGCCGCCTCGGTCACCCCGACCCCGACCGCCTCGCTGCCCTGCCTGTCGACCACCCCGACCACGGCCCCGACCACCGAAGCCCCAGTCACCGAAGCCCCAGTCACCGAAGCACCAGTCACCGAACCCCCGGTCACCGAACCCCCGGTGGCCTCGGCCACACCCTGACGGCGCAACCCGCGGGGAACCAGAACGCGGGGAACCAGAACAACGACGCCGCGCGTCTTTTCCGGCGTGCACCGAGGAGGCATCGTCGTGGGAACGGAGACCGGCGAGCGGCCCGCCAGGGCGGCCGGTGTCGCCGGCCCGCTCGACGCGCACCCCGGCGCCCGGCGGCTGGGCCTGCTGCTGATCACGGTGCAGCTGGCCGTGGTGGTCTGGCTGGCGTTCCGGCCGATCTCGGCCGCCTGGATGACCGACACCAACCTGACGCCCTTCGCCACCGTGCGCTCCGAACTGGCCGTCGGCACCCCGCACGCCTATCAGGAGCTGGCCCGCGGCCTGCTGCTGCCGGCCCCGCTCGGGGTGCTGCTGCCGCTCGCCGGCGGCCGACTTGAGGCCGCGGCGCTGCCGTCCTTCCTGCGCACGGTCGTCGCCGGGCTGCTGATCGCCACCGGGGTGGAGCTCTTCCAGTCCACGCTGACCAGCCATCTGCTGGACGTGGACGACGTGCTGCTCGCGGGGATCGGAGTGGCGGCGGCCCACCTGCTGGTGGTCCCGGCGTCCCGGGCGGCCCTGCGGCGGCGCGGCCGGAACCGCGCGGGCCACGGGGTGCGGACCGGCGGCTTCGGGATCGCCCCCTCAGCCGGGGCACGCCCCTGAGAGCACCCTGAGCCGAACCCTGATCGGGCCTCCCCCGCAGGACGGGGTCGGCCGGGGGGCCGGATCGTCGGCCGGGCTGACGTCCACGAGCCGCCGGAGCAGGACGCTGGAGGCACCGGGGGGAACTCCCCGGAACCGGCAACCAGCCTCCGGCACCTGGCTGATGGAGTCACCGATGACCGCGACCACGCTCTCCCGTCCGCGCCACAACCGGGTCGTCGCCGGTGTCTGCGCGGGCATCGCCGCACGCTTCGGCCTGAGCCCGCTCACCGTGCGGGTGCTGTTCCTGCTGTCCTGTCTGCTGCCCGGACCGCAGTTCGTGGTCTACCTGGCCCTGTGGCTGCTGCTGCCACAGGAAACCTGAGCGGTCGGGCCCGCCTCCGGCGGGAGGCGGGCCCGACCAGTTGGGGTGTCCGCTCAGCCCAGCGGCGTGTGCACCGGCAGACCGCCGAGTGCGCCGGTCGGCAGCGTCGGGAGGCCGGCCGCGCCGGGCAGGCTGCTGAGCCCGGGGACGCCGCCGAGCCCGCGGGTGGTCGGCATCGAGCGGACCGAGGGAAGGTGGTGCGTGGGGTCCTGCACCGCCGGGGCGGCGGTGTCGACGAGGCCCTGGGCGGTGCCGGTCACCGCGTGCACACTGCCGCTCCGCGAGTCCAGCGCCTGGGTGCCGTCAGCCAGCGGCGCCTGCGCCAGGCCCTGGAGCGGAACACCACCGGTCGGCAGACCGGCCAGCGGACCGGCCTGCTCGGCGGCGACGGCGGGAGTGATCGCGGCGGCGGCGAGCGCGACACCGAGCACGGCGGTACCGGCGGCCTTGAGCGTTGCGTTCTTCATGGAGCGGATTCCTCACGTCGGGGTGGGGCAGCGGTCGGCGGAGCGGCCAGTCGACTACTCCGCGTGCCCAACTAGCTGCCCAACGTATCCAGCCGAACTGGGCTCACCCAAATCGCCGTCCCCTGATCGGATGAGCCCCGCACCGTGCTCGCTCGCCCGTACGACGCCCGCGTGTGCGGCGCTCAACTGGCGCTCAACTGTGCAGCGGCAACTGGTCGCGCACCGACAGCACATAGCTCCGAAAGGCCTCCACCGGCGGGGTGAGCGGACGTCCGGTCACCCACACCAGCGCCAGCTCCCGACGCGCGCCGGCCGAGGTCAGCGCGAGCTCGGCCACCTCCGGCCGGGGCGCGGTGGCCGGGGGCAGCACCGCCACGCCCAGGCCCGCCGCGACCATCCCGCGCAGCGTCTCGGCCTCCTCCCCCTCGAACGAGACCCGGGGGGTGAACCCGGCCTCCGCGCACAGCGCGTCGGTGATCCGGCGCAGCCCGTACCCGGGCTCCAGCATCACGAACGGGTCGTCCGCGACCTCGCCCAGCCGCACCCGCTGCCGGCCGGCCAACCGGTGCTCGGCCGGTACCACCAGCCGCAGCCGCTGCTCGCCCAGCCGCCGCGAGGTCAGCTCCGGGCCGTCCGGCCGTGGCGAGACCAGGCACAGGTCCAGCTCGCCGGCGCGCAGCCGTTGCAGCATGTACTCGGTGTACTCCTGCACCAGTTGGAACCGCACCCGGGGATGGCTCGCCCGGAACCCCCGGAGCAGCATCGGCACCGTCTCCGAGCCCATGGTGTGCAGGAAGCCGAACGCCACCCGGCCGCCGACCGGGTCCGCCTCGGCCCGGGCCGCCTCCGCGCCGCGCTCGACCTCGGCCAGCGCCCGTTCCACCGCCGAGCGGAACAGCTCCCCGGCCCGGGTCAGCCGCACCGTCCGCCCCTCGCGCGCCAGCAGGGTCACCCCCAACTCGGCCTCCAACCTGGCCACGGCCCGGCTCAGGGTCGGCTGCGGCATGCCCAACTCGGCTGCGGCACGGGTCACATGCTCCTGCCTGGCGACGGCCGCGAACTGCGCCAGCAGCGGTGCCAGCAGCACCGCCGGGGCCCGTGGGGACAGGTCCACGATCGACAGTGCTGTGACGTCCGCGTCTCGTTGTTGTTGCGTCCTACGTCCTGACCTCTGCTCATTCGTCACAGCATGAATAATCCACCATTGATGCATTGGACGCATCAGCGGCGCGGATCTACGTTCGCGGTATGCCTTCTGCCACCAGGGGGGCATCCGACGAGCAGCGGTCGGGTGCCCCGGCCCTGCCCGCCGCCGCCCCCGCCTCCATACCGGCCGACGTATTTGCCGCCGACGCACCCGCCGACGACGCACCCGCCGACGGCGACTCGCGCCACCTGCCGGGCAGCCGGGGCCTGCGGCGTACCCAGCTCGCGCTCTTCGGGGCCGGACTGGCCACCTTCCTGCTGCTCTACTCCACCCAGGCGCTGCTGCCGGCCCTCTCCGCCTCGCTGCGGCTGAGCCCGGCGCAGGCCAGCCTCACCGTGTCGGCGGCGGCCATCGGCCTGGCCCTGGCGGTGATCCCGGCCAGCGCGCTCTCCGAGAAGTACGGCCGGACGGCGGTGATGACCGCCTCGGTGTTCGGCGCGGTCGCGCTGGCCCTGGTCATCCCCTTCGCTCCGGACCTGACCGTGCTCACCGCCCTGCGGGCACTCCAGGGCGTGGCCCTGGCCGGGCTGCCGGCCACCGCGATGGCCTACCTGGCGGAGGAGGTCCACCCCACCGCGCTGGCCTCGGCCATGGGTCTGTACGTCGCCGGCAACAGCATCGGCGGTATGAGCGGCCGACTGATCTCCGGCATCGTCGCCGGATCCTTCGGCTGGCGCTGGGGGCTGGCCTCGGTGGCGGTGCTCTCGCTGCTCTGCGCGGTGGCCTTCCGGCTGCTGATCCCCCGGGCCCGGAACTTCCGTCCCGGGCCGATCAACCCGGCGGCGCTGCTGCGGACCGTCGGCTCGCACCTGCGCAACCCGCTGCTGGACCGGCTGTTCGTGCTCGGGCTGCTGTTCATGACCGTGTTCGGCGCGGTCTACACGGTCATGGGCTACCGGCTGGTGGCCGCTCCCTTCGACCTCTCCCAGGGCCTGGCCAGCTCAATCTTCGCGGTGTACGTCGTCGGCACCTTCGCCTCGGCCGTCTCGGCCCGGGTCACCGGCCGCTTCGGCCGCCGGGGCACGCTCTACCTGGCGATCGGCACCACCTCGGCCGGACTGCTGCTCACCCTGCCTGACTCGCTGGGCAGCGCGCTGCTCGGGCTGGTGCTGATCACCGCGGGCTTCTTCACCGGCCACTGCGTGGCCTCGGCCTCGGTCGGCCGCACCGCCGTCCACGGCCGGGCCCAGGCCTCGGCGCTGTACCTGGCCGCCTACTACCTGGGCAACAGCCTCGGCGGCACGCTGGGCGCGGACGCCTACCACTCGGACGGCTGGAACGGCACGGTCCTGGTCGGGCTGGCGGCGATGGCGCTGGCCGGGGCGGTCACCCTCTACGCCACCGCCCGCGCGCACAGCACCGCCCGGACCGACCGGACCAGGCAGGCCCAGGCACAGGCCCAGACTCAGCCGATGCGGTCGAGGATCAGCGGCTCGGGGGTGTAGCCGGTACCCGGCGGGGCGATCACCACCCCGTCGGCCAGCGCCTCCAGGGCGTATTCGAAGCGCTCGGGGGTGTCGGTGTGCAGGGTCAGCAGCGGCTGGCCCGCGATCACCGCCGCCCCCGGCTTGGCGTGCAGCTCGACCCCCGCGCCGGCCTGCACCGGGTCCTCCTTGCGGGCCCGGCCGGCCCCGAGCCGCCAGGCGGCGACGCCGACCGCGTAGGCGTCCAGCCCGGTGAGCACCCCGGACGCGGTCGCGGTGACCGTGTGCCGCTCCCGGGCGACCGGCAGCGGGGCGTCGACGTCGCCGCCCTGGGCGGTGATCATCCGTCGCCAGTGGTCCATCGCCGAGCCGTCCTTGAGGGCGGTCTCCGGGTCCTTGCCGCGCACGCCGGCGGCTGCCAGCATCTCCCGGGCCAGGGCCAACGTCAGCTCGACCAGGTCCGCCGGTCCGCCCCCGGCCAGCACCTCGACCGACTCGCGGACCTCCAGCGCGTTGCCCGCGGTCAGCCCGAGCGGGGTGGACATGCCGGTGAGCAGTGCGACCGTGTTCACCCCGGCCGCCGTACCCAGGCCGACCATGGTCCCGGCCAGCTCCCGGGCCTGTTCCAGGGACTTCATGAAGGCCCCGGTGCCGACCTTGACGTCCAGCACCAGCGCGCCGGTGCCCTCGGCGATCTTCTTGGACATGATCGAGCTGGCAATCAGCGGGATCGACTCCACCGTGCCGGTGACGTCGCGCAGCGCGTAGAGCTTGCGGTCCGCGGGGGCGAGGCCGTCTCCGGCCGCACAGATCACCGCCCCGGCCTCGCGCAGTACCCGCAGCATCTCCGCGTTGCTGAGCCGGGCCCGCCAGCCGGGGATGGACTCCAGCTTGTCCAGCGTCCCGCCGGTGTGGCCGAGCCCGCGGCCGGAGAGCTGCGGGACCGCCGCGCCGCAGGCGGCGACCAGTGGGGCCAGCGGCAGCGTGGTCTTGTCACCGACGCCGCCGGTGGAGTGCTTGTCCGAGGTCGGCAGCGGCAGCGAGGAGAAGTCCATCCGCTCCCCGGTGCGGATCATCGCCTCGGTCCAGCGGCTGGTCTCGGTCGGGGTCATCCCGTTCAGCAGGATGGCCATGGCCAGGGCGGCCATCTGCTCGTCCGCGACCTCGCCCCGGGTGTAGGCGTCGACCACCCAGTCGATCTGGCCGCCGGTCAGTTCGGCGCGGTCGCGCTTGGCGCGGATGACGGAGACGGCGTCCATGGGGTGCTCCTCGACGGGCAACGGCTCTGGCGGCTTCGCCGGGAAACTCTACGCGCGTCACGCCCTGCTGCGGAAGATCACCAGCGGACTGTCTCGGCTCTGGCTCCGGCTCTGGCACCGGCTACAGCTCCGGCACCGAACTACAGCCGGTCCGGGCCGAAGGCGTCCGGCAGCAGCTCGGCCAGCGGGCGGATCCCGGAGACCGACTCCACCAGCAGCTCCGGACCGCCGTGCTCCCAGAGCAGCTGCCTACAGCGCCCGCAGGGCATCAGCGGCGCACCGGCGCCGTCGCAGCAGGTGAAGGCCACCAGCCGACCGCCGCCGGTCGCGTGCAGCGCGGAGACCAGCCCGCACTCGGCGCACAGCGCCAGCCCGTACGAGGCGTTCTCGACGTTGCAGCCGCTGACCGTGCGCCCGTCGTCCACCAGCGCCGCCGCGCCGACCGGGTACTTGGAGTAGGGCGCGTAGGCGCGGGCCATGGCCTGCCGGGCGGCCGTGCGCAGCGCCTCCCAGTCGATGGCGGCGACATCGGGGGCGTCGGGGGCGTCGGACAGGGCGTCGGACAGCCCCTCGGCCTGCTGCCCCGTCACGGGGTCGCCCCCAGCGCCAGCTCGGCGAACAGGCCGAGGCCGACGCCGATCGCGTCCTCGTCCACGTCGAAGGTGCCCTGGTGCAGGTCGCGCGGGCTGGTGTCGCCGACCGGGCGGACGCCCAGCCGGGCCAGCGCGCCGGGGACCTGCTCCAGGTACCAGGAGAAGTCCTCACCGCCGAGGCTCTGCTCGGTGCCGTCGACCCGCTCCGGGCCGACGTTGCGCTCCATCGCCTCGGCGATCAGCCGTACCGACTCCGCCTCGTTGACCACCGGCGGCACGCCCCGGTGGTAGTCCAGCACCCATTTCGCCCGGTGGGTCTCGGCGATCTGGGCGACCAGCTCCTCCAGCGCGCCCGGGGCCTCCCGCCACCCGGCCAGCTCCAGGCAGCGGACCGTGCCCTCCAGCTCGGCGTGCTGCGGGATGGCGTTGGCCGCCGAGCCGCTGGCGATCCGGCCCCAGACCAGGCTGACGCCCCAGCGCGGGTCCATCCGGCGGCCGAGGACCGCCGGCAGGTCGACCGCCATCCTGGCGATGGCGGTGACCAGGTCCGTGGTCAGGTGCGGGCGGGCGGTGTGGCCGCCGGGGCCGTCCAGGGAGAGCAGCAGCCGGTCACAGGCGGAGGTGATCGCGCCGACCTTGAGCCCGATCCGGCCCACTTCGAGCTTGGGGTCGCAGTGCAGCGCGTAGATCCGGCCGACGCCGTCCAGCGCCCCGTCCGCGATCAGGTCCAGCGCGCCGCCGGGCATGATCTCCTCGGCCGGCTGGAACAGCAGCCGGACCGGACCCGGCAGCGCCCCGGCGGCGGCGGCCTCGGCCAGCACCAGCCCGAGGCCGAGCAGCACCGTGGTGTGCACGTCGTGGCCGCAGGCGTGGGCCTGCCCGGGCACGGTGGAGCGGTAGGGCACGCCGGCGGGCTTGGCGTCCTCGATCGGCAGCGCGTCGAGGTCGGCCCGGAAAGCGGTGAGCGGCGCCCCCTCGGGGCCGCCCTCGGGGATGATGTCGCAGATCAGCCCGGTGCCACCGGACGGCACCCGGGGCGCCAGGCCGACCTGCTCCAGCCTGGCCTTGAGCAGCTCGGTGGTGCGGACCTCCTGCCGGCCCAGCTCCGGGTGCATGTGCAGGTCGCGGCGGACCTCGACGAGCTCCGGGAGGTGCGCGAGCACCCGGGCGGCGAGGTCGAAGCCGCCGCGGTCGAAGGGGACGGGCGGGACGGGCGGAAGGTCAACGGTATGGCTCACCCCGACAAGGCTACGGCCGACTGGCCCGCCCGGCAGGGGATCACCGGAAATCGCTGGGCCGGATGGGGCGGAAGTAGCCCGCACGGCGCATGGACCGGGTACTGGTGGGTATGACATGAGGTTACCGCCTTCCCTGATCCGCCTTCCCTGAAAGCCGAAGGCCGGACACCCGGCCAACGATGATCGACGGACTGGGACACGGCCGCATCGGAGTGATCTGGATCACCTACCCCCGATCGGCCGCCGACCCGTCCCCGAGCAGCTGTCCCCCTCTGCCTACGATGATCCGGGCATTGAGGATCCAGGACCGAGGAGCAGGCTGATGGCTGGTCATTTCACCGACAGGGTCGCCGTGGTCACCGGCGCCAGCAGCGGCATCGGCGCCGCCACCGCCCGGCGGCTCGCCGCGGAGGGGTTCACCGTGGCCCTGGCCGCCCGCCGGGTCGACCGGATCGAGGCGCTGGCCAAGGAGATCACCGCCGGCGGGGGCCGGGCCTTCGCCCACCCCCTGGACGTCACCGACCGCGCCGCGGTGGACGCCTTCGCCGCCTCACTGGAGCGGGTCGACGTGCTGGTCAACAATGCCGGAGGGGCCTTCGGCGCGGAGAGCGTGGAGGCCGGCGACCCGGCCGACTGGCTGCGAATGTACCAGGTCAACGTGATCGGGGCACTGCACATCACCCAGGCCCTGCTGCCCGCGCTGCGGGCCGGCGGCGACGGCACGGTGGTGGTGCTCTCCTCCACCGCCGCGTTCGTCCCGTACGAGGGCGGCGGCGGCTATGTCGCGGCCAAGGCCGGTGAGCACGCCCTCGCCGGCACGCTGCGGCTGGAGCTGGTGGGCCAGCCGATCCGGGTGATCGAGATCGCCCCGGGCATGGTCCGCACCGAGGAGTTCGCACTGAACCGGCTGGGCGGCGACCCGGCCAGGGCGGCGGCGGTCTACCAGGGCGTCGCCGAGCCGCTGACCGCCGAGGACGTGGCCGACACCGTCGCCTGGACGGTCACCCGCCCGGCGCATGTGAACGTCGACCTCCTGGTGGTCCGCCCGCGGGCGCAGGCCGCCGCGCACAAGGTGCACCGCGAGGCCTGATCCGCCCCCTCCGCTTCATCTCCCGGAAGCCGTCTCATCATTCGGCTGCAAGCGTCTCGACTTGATAGCCAATTCGAGTGAATCCTTGTGCTGAACACCGAAGTCGCCCAAGCTCGTCCTGCCTTGCGGCGCGCTGCTTCAGCGCGCCGTCGGGGCGGGTCAACCCCGGTACAGCCCAGGTACAGCACTCCCCGCACCACGGAACCGCACGCGTCGCACCGCCGTCGCAGCCGTCGCAAGCAGGGCGGGGAACCACGGCGGCACGCACACCATGCACTACCGTCGCCGCGCCGAACCTTCCTGCAACCGTCGACCGAGGAGGACCCCCTGGCCAGTGACATTCCGGCACAGCCGGAAGCCGCGTCAACCGGGTTGCAGAGACTGAACCAGGCCACCCCCGGCGCCGCCGAGGAGGCACTGCTGGCCTGCTGCGGCAGTCGCCGCTGGGCGCTGCGGCTGACCGCGCACCGCCCCTACCCTGACACCTCGTCGCTGCTGGCGGCGGCCAGCGAGGCGTCCTACGACATGTCCTTCGCCGACCTCACCGAGGCGCTGGCGGACGAGAGCTGCATGCCGCAGCCGCTGCTCGGGGTGCGCGCGCCGGGCAGCCAGGCCGCGCACACCGCGCTGCGAGCCGCGCACGCCGCCTACGAGGCCCGGTTCGGCCACGTGTTCGTGGTCTCGCTGGACGACTGCCCGGCCGAGGAGATGCTCGACCGGGTACTGGTGAGCCTGCGCCAGCGCCTCGCCAGCGACCACGACGACGAGCGCAGCACCACCGCCGAGGAGCTCCGCCGGATCGCGCTGAGCCGGCTGGAGCACCTGGTGGCGTCTCACGCCTCGGCGGCAACATGAGACAACAGGGGTGATCTCGGCCACAGCGCCCACTGCGGCCGATGTCCCGGTCCTGTCCGGATTGGGTGGGAATCGCGTCAGAATCCGGGCTGGTGGCCGCTCGGGAGTTGACACCCGGACAGGCCCGATTAGGCCGCACGAGCCTGATTGATCAGCCGGTAGACCCCCGACGAGCTGCTGGGCTCCCGGCGTGGCTACGATGGCGAGGGCCGGTGGACCATACCCGGCCGGGCCGACCGACGCTGATGCCGGACGAGCCCCCGCCCCGCTTCCGGAGGGTTTTCCGTGCCGGCTGGAACGCTGTACCGCGGCCGGGAAGGCATGTGGTCGTGGGTGGCTCATCGAGTCACCGGTGTCCTCATCTTCTTCTTCCTGTTCGCCCACGTCCTCGACACCGCTCTCGTACGCGTTTCCCCCAACGCCTACAACAGCGTCATCGCGACGTACAAGACCTGGCCCGTCAACCTGATGGAGTACGGCCTCACCGCCGCCATCCTGTTCCACGCGCTGAACGGCCTGCGGGTCATCGCGGTGGACTTCTGGGCCAAGGGCCCGAAGTACCAGCGGCAGATGCTCTGGACGGTCGTGACCCTGTGGGTGCTGCTCATGGCGGGTGCGTTCTACCCGATCCTGCGCGTGACCCTCCGCACTTGGTTCGGGTGAGGCGAGAAATGGCTATCGACGCATCCAGCATTGAGCTTGTCGACGCCGGCGGTCCGACCGACCCCAGCGCCTTCCTGATCGAGCCGCCGCGGACCCGCACCAAGCGGACCGGGCGCAAGTCGCGTACCAACTTCGAGATGCTGGCGTGGCTTTTCATGCGCCTGTCCGGCGTCGTGCTGGTGTTCCTGGTGCTGGGTCACCTGATCATCCAGCTGCTGCTCGACGGCGGCGTGTCGAAGATCAGCTTCGCCTTCGTGGCCGGTCGCTGGGCCTCGCCGTTCTGGCAGTTCTGGGACCTGCTGATGCTGTGGCTGGCGATGCTCCACGGCGCGAACGGCATGCGCACGGTCATCAACGACTACGCGGAGCGCGAGACCACCCGGTTCTGGCTGAAGGTGCTGCTGGTGACCGCCACGGTCTTCACCGTGCTGCTGGGCACCCTGGTCATCTTCACCTTCGACCCGACAATCAGCTGAGCGCGGACGGACGAGGCAGCCAACAGAC
>Ga0302314_10010405_pt1 | contig 16282 bp, 16 predicted proteins | sample III_Palsa_N2_3_FD_200533 | JGI IMG/M metagenome (GOLD analysis project Ga0302314, IMG submission 200533) | Peat permafrost microbial communities from Stordalen Mire near Abisko, Sweden - III_Palsa_N2_3 | ecosystem: Environmental > Terrestrial > Soil > Palsa > Peat permafrost | place: Sweden... | reverse complement strand
CGGGTTCGGGAGAGATCTACGTGTTCGTGACTGACGGCGCCGGCACCGCTGCCTACACACTGGCGCATCTCCACCTGCACCTGGTGTGGCAGGACAACACCCCCGGGACCAGTCCGGTGGTGGCCGGGGGCCTGCTCTACGTCTACAACCTCGGCCAGGGTGAGCTCGACATTCGCAGTCCGCTTACTGGTCGTCTCTACCGCGCGTTGCCGGCCAACCAGGGCCATTGGAACAGCCCGATCGTGATCGGCGGGCGGATCGTGCTGCCGGAGGGCAACGACAACGCCCACCCGACGAAGGGCACGATTGACATCTATCACCTGCCGGGGGCGTGAGCTTCGATCACCCACCACCGGCTGCCGACTGCGAGTGGCCGGAACCGTTCGGGTTCGCGATCGCCCGCTCAATATCGGCCTTTGTGATCTGACCATGGGTCACGCTGGCACAAGCCAGCGCGGCCGGTTTCACCGCCGGGGCCTGGAGGTTGATGCCGGCAGCCTCGATCGCCGTGGCGGAAAGATCGCCCTGGCTGTTTGGGTCAGGGAACCGGGCAAAGCCGTGCTTGCGCATGCAGGCGGCGAACGCAAGGATCGCGTCGGTGTGGGCCTGCTGCTGTGCCGGACTCGGACCGTTGTTGACGTTGTTGCCGCCGCCCGGCATCAGGTGCGCGCATTTCTTCTGGGCGGACTGGAACGCGGGTGAGTTGGCGATCGCAGGGGTGATCTGAACCGAGATCCGGGTCTGCCCGTTGCTGTCGGAGATGTCTGGGTCTGGGAAGTTGGTGACGCCGTGGCTGCGCATGCAGACCGAGTTCTTGTAGGCGTCCTTAGACGCCGCGGCAAAGCTGACCTTTGAGGAACCGTTGGAATTGGACCCGGCTGGTGGCTTTTTGGAGCCGCCGCAGGCGGTGACGCAGAGCGCGGCCAGACCGGTGATGGCCGTGACGGCGAGGGCTCGAGCGATGGGCGGTGAGAACATGGTGGTGTTGTATCCGCAGGCAGGTGACAGCTCCGTGACTTCCGTTGTCACCCAGCTGTGACCCGGGCGCGCCATGCTGTGCGGCATGCGCGTACTCGTGGTTGAGGACCACCAGCGCCTGGCGACGGCGGTCGCTCAGGGTCTGAGGCTTGAGGGCATGGCGGTCGACGTCGCCTTCGACGGCGCTGACGCGCTCGCTCACACGACCGTCAACGACTACGACGTGGTGGTGCTCGACCGTGACCTGCCCAAGATCCACGGTGACGACGTCTGTCGCTCACTCACAGCCAGCCGCAGCCACACGCGCGTACTGATGCTGACCGCCGCCACCACGATCCGCGACCGGGTGGCGGGCCTTGACCTCGGCGCCGACGACTATCTCTCGAAGCCGTTCGACTTCTCCGAACTGGTGGCCCGTGTGCGCGCGCTCGGTCGCCGGGCTGTGATGCCACTGCCGCCGATCCACAGCCGTGACGATCTCACGCTCGACCCGGCGCGGCGGGTCGCATTCCGCGGCGAACGGCGCCTCGAGTTGAGCCCCAAGGAGTTCGCGGTACTCGAGCACCTGCTGGGCGCGGACGGCCGGGTCGTCTCCGCCGAGGAGCTGCTCACGCGTGTCTGGGACGAGGCTGCCAACCCCTTCACCACCACCGTCAAGACGACCATCAGACGGCTGCGCCTCAAGCTCGGCGAGCCGCCGCTGATTGAGACGGTGCGGGAGAGCGGCTACCGCATATGAGCGGTCTGCGCGACTACGCACGCCGGCACGGCAGCGTGCGCCTGCGACTGGCGTTGATCTCGGCTGGCATGTTCCTGCTGCTTGGAACGGCGTTGATCCTGGTCATCTCGATCGTCGGGCGATCGGGCGCGACCCTTCAAGTCACCAACTCGTTCGCGCGGCCTACGGCGGCTGGAAACAAGGTGATCACGCAGATCTTGAGTCAGCCCGCGACCGGTTTCCTGGTCAGACAGCAGAACGCCGACAACGATCGCTTGCTCGGGATCTCGTGGGTCCTGCTCGTGATCACCGCGATCGCCTCGATCCCGCTGGGCTGGTTCGCTTCCGGCTGGATGCTGCGGCCGCTACGCCGGATCACCGAGCGCACGCGCAACATCACAGCCGGCAACCTGCACGAGCGCCTGGCGCTGGTCGGCCCGCGCGACGAGTTCACAGAGCTCGGTGACACTCTGGATGAGCTGTTCGCCAGGCTTGAGACCTCGTTTGACGCGCAGCGGCGCTTCGTCGCCAACGCCTCGCACGAGCTGCGCACGCCGCTGACATTGGAGCGCACGCTGCTTCAGGTGGCACTCGCCGATCCGGATGTAAGCGCCGTCACCCTGCGGGCGGTCTGTGAGGAGCTGCTCGCCTCCGGTCGCGAGCACGAGCGGCTGCTCGAGGCGATGCTGACGCTTGCCAGCAGCGAACGCAGGCTCGAGCATCGCGTACGCACAGATCTTGCCGGGCTTGCAGCCGAGGTGCTGGCGACGCCGCGACCGGAGATCGAGTCGCAGCAGCTGACCGTGACCACTGACCTGCAGACGAGCGCTACCGACGGCGATCCGGCACTGATCGAGCGACTGATCTCAAACCTCGTCGACAATGCCGTCAGGCACAACGTCGCCGGCGGCCATGTCGAGGTCAGAACCTCGAGCACCGACGCCGGTGCCGTGATCACAGTTGAGAACAGCGGCCAGCCGATCGCGCACGGTGAGATCGAGACGATGTTCGAGCCGTTCCGCCGGCTTGGCGCGCCGCGCACCGGCCCCGACGGCTCTCAACACGGCCTGGGGCTGTCGATCGTGCGTGCGATCGCCAACACCCACGCAGCGGCCGTTACCGCGCGGCCCCGCGCCGAGGGCGGCCTCACGATCAGCGTGCTCTTCCCGGCGCCGCCGCCGGCGCCCGACGCAGACGGCGCGCGGTAGTGCCGGAGTAGGCGTTGGCGGCCGCCGCTGGTCGGTGCTCAGCGGGGGACGGGGACGCGTTTCCGCGCCCCCGTCCCCGTCAGCGGCGTCCTACGAGAGGAAACCGAGGCTCTTGAGCGTGCTGGCTGCCGCGCCCGCCGTGATCGGCTTGGGCCCGAACGCCGGCAGCACGGCGTTGGCTCCGGGCAGGATCGCGTCGAAGAACGAGTAGTGCGTCGCCTCATTGGCGGCAACACCGCCCGCGGTCGTCTTCAGCTCAGGCGAGCTGAACTCGTCGATCGCACCGAGGTAGGTCGAGACGAACGCCGACTCCAGGGTCGCGCCGGTCTTGGCCAAGGCGTTCTTGCTTGCCACGTACTTGGCTGGCACGCTGATCGTGAAGCCGGTCGGCGTGTTCTTGGGGCCGAGCGCTGCCTTCCACGCAGCCAGGTGCTCCTGCTCGTCCTTATACGCGGCCTGGAAGTAGCTGAGGTTGCCCGGGTCGAGCTTCAGCTTGGTGAAGTACGTCTTGAGGATCGCTCCGTAGACGGTTACCGCGAGCGTCTCGGCGATGAAGCCGGTCTGCAGAACGGTGATGTCGCTCTTGGTCACGGCATTGCTCTTGGCGAACGCGACACCATCCATCGACGCGAGGATGCCGCCGGAGCCGACGAGCACGACGCTGCCCTTCGCGGCATTGCGGATGAACTGCCCACGGCTCATGCCTGCTTGCAAATCGGTCATGGTGCTCCTTGGGTGGTAGGGAATTACCGGCCCTCTGTGAGACGGGCCGCCTAGACCCGAATACGAAGCCGCCCGAGAAACGGATCACTGAATCCGGCCGCAACCGATTTGAGTCCTGGCCGGGCGTTTGAGCACTGCGGGCCCAAGCGGGGCCGGACCGCCGAACCGCCAGGAGCGGTCAGCACACGCCCGGGCCGGCAAGCCCGGGCGTGAAGCAGACTGCCAGGCAGGAGACTCCCGGCGAAAGGCTGAGCTCCAGCACGCCCTCGGTGTGGTGATCGTGCGTGATCAGCTCGTAGGCGCCGGGGTGGTCGATCGTGAGCTCGCTGCCGTTGACCGTGGCGGTGCCCTCGCCGCTGAAGACGCCCCAGACGCCGCCGGCCTCGTAGGGGCCGCTGTACGGCCCCGGGATGTCCTCGGTCTGGGGCAGCAACAGGGAGCCCGGCACGTCCTCGGGCCGGACTGGCGCGACCGGCTCCTGCTCGATCCCGAGCAGCTCCTGGATCGCCAGCTCGGTCTCCGCGTAGGCGCCCTCGCCGTAGTGATATTCGAAGAGGCGCAGATCGGCGTTGAAGAGGTAGCGCGCGGGCCAGCCGAGGTTCTCGTACTCGCGCCAGGTGACGTGGCCCACGTCCACGACCACCGGGTACTCGATGCCGAGTCGCTGCACTGCGGCGGTTACGGCCTCGGGGTCCTCGGAGGGCTCGAATCCCGCGGTGTGGACCCCGATCACGCGAAGTCCGGCGCCCGCGTACCGCTCATGCCATGCTCTGACGTAAGGCAGCGTTCGGATCGAGTTCGGGCGGCAGAAATCCCAGAACTCGATCAGGACGGGACGACCCTTCTGCTGGTCCATTCTGAGCGACGCGACGTTGATCCAGGGCAGCCTTCCCGGGAAAGCCGGAGCGGCGATATGGTCGACCGGGGCACGCATTTGCCCGAGCGTACGGCATCGCTATACTTTCTGAACTGCCAAATCCTGAGTGCATTTGAGGAGTTTCAAAAATGAGCCCGTCCGGAGCTGAAGTTCTCCGACAGATCAAGGACCGCATCGAGGAAGTTGACCCCGGTGCCGTGCGTGAACAGCTTGACTCGGGCGTGCTGGTGATCGACGTGCGCCAGGACGATGAGTGGGCCACGGGTCACATCCCTGGCGCTCATCACGTACCCAAGAGCCATCTCGAGTCGCGGATCGAGGGCGTCGCCCCCGATAAGTCGCAGCGCGTGGTGCTCTACTGCGCCTCCGGCCAGCGCTCCGCCTGGGCCGCGCGCACGCTGATCGAGGACCTTGGCTACGAGTCGGTTGAGTCGATGACCGGTGGCTTCACGCTCTGGAAGGACCGTGGCTATCAGGTCGATGTGCCGCGCTTCATGAGCGCCGAGCAGCGCGACCGCTACTCCCGCCACCTACTGCTCAACGAGGTCGGCATCGAGGGCCAGCAGAAGCTGCTCGACGCGAAGGTGCTGCTGCTCGGCGCCGGCGGACTCGGCTCGCCGGCCGCGCTCTACCTCGCGGCCGCCGGTGTCGGCACGATCGGCATCGTTGACGACGACACGGTCGATCTCTCGAACCTTCAGCGCCAGGTGATCCACAACTCCGAGCGCGTCGGTGTCGCCAAGGTCGATTCGGCTGAAGCGACGATCAACGCGCTCAATCCGGACGTCAAGGTTGAGAAGCACCAGCTGCGTCTCGGCCCCGACAACATCATGGACATCCTGCCGAACTACGACATCGTCGTAGACGGGCTCGATAACTTCCCCACGCGCTACCTGGTCAACGACGCGTCGGTGCGCCTGCGGATTCCGGTTGTCTCGGCCGCGATCCTCGGCTTCGACGGTCAGCTCTCTGTCTTCAAGCCCTACGAAGGCCCGTGCTACCGCTGCCTCTTCCCGGTGCCGCCGCCGGCTGAGCTCGCACCGTCCTGCGGCGCCAACGGCGTGATCGGCGTGCTGCCGGGCACGATGGGGCTGCTGCAGGCGACCGAGGTCATCAAGCTGATCCTGGACGTCGGCAACCCGCTGATCGGGCGCCTGCTGATGTATGACGCACTGGCCGCGACCGCGACCGAGGTCAAGGTCCGCCGCGATCCGCACTGCGCCATCTGCTCACGCGACCCCGATGAGATCAGTGATGAAGAACTCGGCGTGTTCCCTGATTACGAGGCGTTCTGCGCCGGCGCGCACTAGTCGCGCTGCGCCATAGACGTACAACCCCCGCTTCAACGAACAAGACACAGGAACTGTCACATGGCAACCATCCGCATTCCCCCCGTACTGCGCCCGTCCGTCGGTGGCGAGCGTGAGATCAACGCTGACGGTGACAACGTCGGTGAGATCCTGCGCGCCGTTGCGGTCGATCACCCCGGTACCGAGTCGCAGCTCTTCGGCGCTGACGGCGAGCTCAACCGCTACGTCAACGTCTATCTGAACGACGAAGACGTGCGCGTGCTCGACGGGCTCGACACCACGGTCAGCACAGCTGACACGCTCGTGATCCTGCCGGCGATGGCCGGCGGCGCACGCTGACCCAAGCTGTAGCGATGCATGTTTATCCCCGGATCTGAGGGTAAACGTGCATCTCTTCCTCGCGGCGCAGCGGACTAACTACACTTTGTGAAGTAATGCCGACTCCCAACCTCCGCAACAGACCGTGTGGTGGTCGTTACGGCGACATCATCGAATCGATCGGCCACACGCCGCTGATCGAGCTCAAGCGACTCAGCCCCAAGCCGGGCGTTCGCATCTGGGCCAAGCTCGAGTCGCGCAACCCGACGGGCTCGGTCAAGGACCGGGTCGCCCGCGCCCTGATCCAGGACGCGGAAGATAAGGGTCTGATCCGGCCGGGGCAGACGATCCTCGAGCCGACCTCCGGCAACACCGGCATCTCGCTTGCGATGATCGCGTCCCACAAGGGCTACAAGCTGAAGGTCGTGATGCCTGACAACGTCACGCCCGAGCGCACCGACCTGCTGCGCATGTACGGCGCCGAGATCGTCTACTCGGAGGGCTCAAAGGGCTCCAACGGTGCCGTCGAGATGGCGCTCGATATGGCCGAGAAGGACTCGTCGGTCTACATGCCCTACCAGTACGGCAACGAGGCCAACCCCAACGCGCACTACAACGGCACCGCGCTTGAAATCCTCGAGGAGCTGGACGAGGTCAGCGCCTTCGTCGCCGGCCTCGGCACCGGCGGCACGCTGATGGGCAACGGCCGCCGCCTCAAGGAAGAGCTTGGCGACAAGGTCAAGATCGTCGCCGCGGAGCCGATGCAGGGCGAGCCGGTCCAGGGCCTGCGCTCACTCGACGACGGCTTCATCCCGCCGATCATCGACCTCTCGGTGCTCGACCGCAAGATATTTGTGACCAACCAGGACGCGATCATCTGGACGCGCAAGCTGCTCGATGAGGAGCAGCTGTTCGTGGGCGTCTCCACCGGCGCGATCGCGCGCGTGGCGATGCGGATCGCCGGCGAGCTCGATGAGGGCAACGTCGTCTTCATCGTCGCCGATGACGGCAGCAAGTACTTCTCATCCGGCATCTACACCCGCCCGCTCGAAGAGATCGAGAACCTGGACTCCACCGTCTGGTGGTAAGGCTCGTATGAGGATTCCCCGGGCTCTGTACGACGAGTTGGTTACGCACGCGCGGGAGGACGCACCGCACGAGTGCTGCGGCATGATCGCCTCACGCGACGGCGATGCGGTGGCTGTGCACCGGGCCCAGAACAGCGCCCACAGCGCGCTGCGCTACGAGATTGATGGTCCCGAGCAGTATCGGATCCAGATGGCGATCGATGATGCCGACCTCGACCTCGGCGCCATCTACCACTCGCACACCCGCAGCGAGCCCTATCCGTCGCAGACCGACATCAACCTGGCGTTCTACCCGGACGCGCTCTACATCATCGTCGGCCTCGCCTCCGGGCCTGAAGCCAAGGTCCGCGCCTACACGATCCGCGACGGACAGGTCGAGGAAGCCTCGCTCACCGTCGTTTAGCGAGCCTTGGCGCCCGGCCCCGCTGGGCCGGGCATGCGAGTGGTCGTAACTAGGAACGCGACCACTTAGGTAGCCAGCTGACCGCGAGGCCGGCTGCGACCAGGAAGCCGATCGCGACCAGCAGGGCGCTGGCGGCGGCGTCGACGAAGATGCCGCGTCCGTGAGCGTTGCCGATCCGGTCGAAGAGCTCGGTGCCGACGATCGCGATGCCGAGCGACATGCCCAGCTGCTGGGTCGATTCCAGTAGTCCCGAGGCCGATCCGACCTGACGCGGCTCGACGCCGGCGAGGATCACATCGAACATCGGCACGAACACCATGCCCATGCCGAAGCCGGTCAGCCCCAGCGGAGCGGTCAGATCCCAGGCGCTGAGCTGTGCGCCCATGTGGCGCAGCACGAGCACCACCACGGCCAGTCCCAGAGCCATGATCGCGACTCCGGCGTGCATTGTCGTGCGGCCGATCTTGGGCAGCAGGATCGACGACGTGATCGAGCCGGCGATCGCGACCACCGGAATCACTGCCGTGGCGACGCCGCAGTCCAGGGGTGAGAACCCCAATCCGGCTTGGAACATCACGTTCAGCGCGACGATCATGCCGCCCATCGCGCCGATGAAGCAGGCCACGACGGCGAGCCCGGCGACGTATTGCCGGCGTTTGAGCAGCGTCGGTTCAAAGAGCGGCGTGCGACCGCGCCGCACGCGCGCCAACTGCCGGCGGCCGAGCGCGACCAGCAGCACCAGGCCGGCTGCGAGCATCACGAAAGACCAAGCCGGCCAGCCCTGCTGACGACCCTCGATCAGCGGGTAGACAAGACCGAAGGACGCGCCCACGGCCAGCGCGACACTGACCCAGTCAAGCTTGGCGTCGGGATGCGCCGGCGCGGTGCGCGGCAGATAGCGCAGCCCAAGCGCCAGCGCGCCAAGGCCGAGCGGCACGTTCGCGAAGAAGATCGCGCGCCAACTGCTGCCCAGCACATTCAGGTCCACGAGGCTGCCGCCGATCAGCGGGCCGGCGATCGAGGCGAGGCCCATCACCGGTCCGAAGATCCCGAAGGCCTTCTGTTGACCGTCGTCGCCGAACAGGTCGCGGATCAGGCCGAAGCCCTGCGGGACCATCATCGCGGCGACCGCGCCCTGCAGCACCCGCGCCGCGATCAGCAAGCCGATTGAGGGTGCGGCTGCGCAGAGCATCGACGCGCCGATGAAGCCGGCCATCGAAGCGAGCAGCACGTCGCGGCGTCCGTAGAGGTCACCGAGGCGGCTGCCGACCAGCAGCATCGTTGCCATCGCCAGTGTGTAGGCCGCGGTGATCCACTCGAGGTCGGCGTAGTTGCCGGAGAGATCACGCCGGATCGCGGGCGCGGCCGTCTGGGTGATGGTCGCGTCCAACAGGTCCATCACGGCTGCGACCGTCAGGACCGTGAAGCCGAGCCATTTGGCTCGGTCTGTGGACCGCTCGCTGGCGGCCACCATCGGGGTGGGGAGAGTGGTTGTTGACATGAATTGAGCCTCTCGCGAATCCAGGTCATGTTCAGTCACCAATTCGGGCCGGTTCCTGCTAATGAGGTCAGCTCTTGTCACCAATCTGTGGGATGCTGTGCCTCGTGATCAAGCCACCACTTTCCGCCCCATGATCGAGACCTCCGCCCGCCTACTGGCGCTGCTCTCCCTGCTCCAGGTCCGCCGCGAGTGGACCGGTTCGGAGCTGGCCGACCGGCTCGAGGTCGGCGTCCGCACGATCAGGCGCGACGTCGACAAACTGCGGGTACTCGGGTACCCGGTTGAGGCTGCGCCGGGCGTGGCCGGCGGCTATCGCCTCGGCAGCGGCGGTGAGATGCCGCCGCTGCTGCTCGACGAATCGGAGTCGGTCGCGGTGGCCGTCGGCCTGCGCATGGTCGCGGCGGGAACGATCGACGGGATCGAGGAGACCTCCGTGCGAGCGCTCGCGAAGCTCGAGCAGCTGCTGCCGCCGGCGCTGCGGCGTCGCGTCAGCGCACTCAGCCAGGCGACCTCCGCGTTCGATGTCGAGGGCCCGCGGATCGATGCGAATCTGCTGGCGATGATCGCCGGCGCCTGCCGCGACGGTATGCGGCTGCACTTCGCCTACGTGGCCCGCGACGACGCGCGCTCGCGGCGCTGGGTCGAGCCGAGTGCCTTGGTTCACAGCGGTCACCGCTGGTACCTGGTCGCCTTCGACCTCAATCGCGATGACTGGCGCACCTTCAGGCTCGACCGGATCCCGCCCGAGGCGGCGTTGCGCGTGGGTGAGAAGGGCCGGCGCCGGACCGTGCCGGGCGGTGACCCCGCTGCGTTCGTGGCCCGTGGTCTGCGCCGGCAGATGGGTCAGCCGACCGACGACGATGACGAAGCACGGTCGACCACCTACGGGCGCATCCGCTTGCACGCCCCGATCGCGAGGGTGCGCGGCCGCCTGCCCGGGCGCTACGTGACCTGCGAGCCGGACGGCGACAACGCCTGCGTGGTCACCACTCGCGGCCAGTGGTCGGCGTCGTTCCTGGTCTGGATGGCGACGCTCGACGAGCCGCTCGAGGTGCTCGAGCCGCCCGAAATGGTGGCGCTCGCGGGCACCATCGCGGCGAGGTTGACCTTCGCGGCGTAGTGGGGCGGAGCGCCGTGCGCGGCGGTTCGGGTCGTGCCCCCAGGGTTACAACTCGCCAACCATCGCCTGGCTCCGGAGCGATTGACGGATCGATACCCGTATTGGGTACGAATTCGCCAGCCACGGTTTCGGCGCGGACCGGTTGGCGAGTTCGTAACCCGGCGGTGGGTCGGCGGCTCGCCGCGCCTCTGGGCCTTCGCGGCCGGCCGGCCGCTCACCTCGCGGCTGGCCCCACCCGCTGCGGCCGCGAGTTCAATCCTTGGGTGGCAACGAGCGCGCCAAACCAACGCCGGCTTCGACCCATCGCGCGAGTTCCTCATCCTCGCTGACGCCGCCCTCCTCGACCCTGATCCAGCCTCGTGCCGGCCGGCCCTGCATCTCAAACGGGCCGACACCCGGCTGGGCCAGCAGCTCCTCCCACTCCTCCGACTCGCAACGCATCAAAAGGCCGCCGCTGCCTGAAACCGCGACCGCGATGTGGCCGCCGATCAGGAACGCCAGACCCCCGAACATCTGCTTCTCAACCACATCGTGATCAAAGGGCAACAGCTCTCTGATCCTGTCGGCGAGCTCGAGATCGTAGGCCACGCCTCGATTATCGCCCCTCGGCCAAGCGCCGCAACTCGGCTCGCCAGTCGCTCTCGACCGCCATCAGCGAGCGCTCGCCGAAGGCCCGCGCCAAGGCGGCGTGCGCACCGCCCGGATGCAGACGGCGTGCTAGGTCGGCGACGGCATCGTCGCCCTGCGCGGCCGCGAGTAGCTCGATCAGCGGCGCCGCCAGCAGCGGCGCATCGCGTGGGCGCGGCGGGAAGTGCGGGCGCCGCCCGTCACGCATACGCTGCCCAACCGCGCTGCGAGCGTGTCCTGATTCACCGGAGAACCAACGCGCGATGCCCTCAAGCACCCAGGCCCAGTGGCGCCCCGTGGTCACGCGGCTGGGAGCGCGCCGCTCCCAGAGCTCGGCGTTGCTCTGCATCAGCACCCGCCGCACATAGATCGAGGCCGGCGTCAACGCCAGCATCTCATGCGAGCCGCTGACGCCGCCGGCCCTTGAGCGCAGTGCGTCGGAGGAGAGCACGTGCATCTCCCGGTGTCCGGTCCAGCCGGTGACGTAGCGGCGCGCCTGGGGCGCGGTCATCGCCCAAAGCAGCGGCATCAGCGGGTTCGACATCACCAGCGAGGTGGCGCTGTCGTGCAGCACGATCGTGGTCTCGAGCGGCAGCTCCGGGAACTGCGCCAGGAGCCGCTCGCGGGTGCGTTCGAGCAGCGCCAGCACGCGCGCCGCGTCAGCGGTGAACGCCGAAGAGTGCCGACAGTGAAAGTGCGGCGATTGTGACTCGATCCAAGGCATTAGCGATCAGGCATAGGAACGACGGAGGGGGTGGCCAGTGGGCCACCCCCTCCGGGTAACTTCAGTATCTGCCTCGCGCTTAGACGAGAGCTGGCTGACGATCGCCTTCGGCGATCGCGGCGATCTCTTCAGAGGCGCGATCGAACTCCTCGTCGGAAAGCACCGGGGTGCCCTCAAACGGCAGGTCTCGCGTCAGCTCAAGCCATGAGCGGCATCCGCCGTACTCGTCCCGGACCTTGACGGTCACGGGGCGGGGGATGCGGTAGGTGCGCAGAACCACAACATGCAGCGGGTGACGGCGCTTCCATTCGAGGCGCTTCTCCGCGTAATCAGGGGTCCAGACGTAGAACGGGGAGAGCGCGTCTACGGCGCGACGGTCCGTGACGGTGTAGTGCGCCGCGACCTCAGCCCAGGCGCGAATCCGCACCCGGTCGGGCTGGTTGATCTCGACGTCACGCAGCATTGCGGATGGAGAAGGCTCGCCGTCACTCCACACGCCCTCCTCGAGGGCACGGGCGAGTTCCGGGCGATGTGACTCACGTACTAGGTCCGAACGCTGATGATCAAACGTGGGGTAGAGAAAGAAGCGGTCGTGATCGAGCTGGAAATGCTTCTCCGGCTCGCGGATGCCGCCTTTGCGGAGCGTCAGTAGCTGCTCGCCTTCGGCGAGGGCACGGACGGTAACCGCCCATTCTTTAAAAGCAATCGGCATGGGTATCTAAGGGGGGAGAGTCAGGGTTTGGCAGGGAGGCCGGTCGCGCAAACAAAAGGGGCGGCGACCAGCGCTATAGCCGATTCTAAGTCAGATCGCCGAAAAAACCAAATAACCCTGCTAAATAGCGATTTTTGAGATCCATAGCGACCCTCTGGGCCTCGATTTCGACGCCCAATTGCGGTCGAATGCCAGGCTCAGGCGGCGTCTGCGAAGCGGCCCACCTCCTCCGTCTCGGCCAGGTGCTGGTGCGAGGGGCAGTAACCGTTATGGGGTAGCGGCATGCGCTGACAGGGGGTGCCTTTGCGCGTGCTGGCGCGGCATTGCAGCGGATTTCCGTGGATGTCGAAGCCGCTCTGGGGCTGGCTCTGCAGGAACTCGTCGGCGAACGCCAGGTAACGCTCGACCACGGTCAGCACGCGGCGCTGGGCCGACATCGGGAAGTAGACGCGGATGTCAGAGAAGAGACTTCGCGACGGTCGCGCGAAGTAGTGGCGGTCGGTGGCCAGTCTTTCGACCGCGCTTTCACAGGAGCGCAATACGCGCTCGTGGTTGGCGTACGGGTGACCTTGCGAGTCCTCGATGATCTCGTTCGCAAGCTCTCGGTAGATCGCTCTGCTGAAACGGTACATCCGACTTGTCTCCTTTCGGCGTCTCTGCCGCGGCCCGGTCGATTCCGCTCCCAAAAGACTACGCCCAGTGCTGAAAAATTGACTTCCGGTCCGTGATGAGCGTCACATGTTGGTGGTCAAGCTCCGGGTTCCGATTCGGAAAATCGGTGCGCCAGTGAGCCCCGCGGCTCTCCTCACGCGCAAGCGCTGCCGTCGCGATCAGGGAGACCAGCGGATGCGGGTCGGACTGCAGCTCTCGCAGGCCGTCGCCGTTGCGCTCCAGGCCCGCCAGCCGCCAGAGCGCCTGGCGCGAGGAGTCGGTCAGCGGCGAGAGCACCGAGGACGCCATTCCGGTCAGGCCATCAGCGGCCGGGGCCGTGTCGGGCACAGAGTCCGCCAACGCCGGCTCGTCGAGCGCCGCCTGCGCGGCGCGGGCGCCGAATACGAAGCACTCGGTCAGCGAATTCGAAGCGAGGCGGTTGGCGCCGTGCAGGCCGGTGCAGGAGCATTCGCCGACCGCGAACAGGCCGGGCAGCGTCGAGCGCGCGTTGAGGTCGGTCTCGATCCCGCCCATCATGTAGTGGGCTGCCGGTGCCACCGGGATCACGCTGCTCTCCGGATCGATGCCGGCTTCGCGCAGGGTCGAGACGACGTTCGGAAAGAGCGCAGGGTCGACCTTGCGCATGTCGAGCGCGACAGCGTCGCTGTTGCTGCGGGCGAGCTCGTTGAAGATCGCGCGGGCCACCTCGTCGCGCGGTGCCAGCTCGTCGACGAAGCGCTCGCCGGCACCGTTGCGCAGGACGGCGCCCTCGCCGCGAATCGCCTCGGTGACCAGCAGGCCATCGTTGAGGTCGGTCGCGACCACCGCCGTCGGGTGGAACTGCATCATCTCGATATCGGCCAGCGTCGCTCCGGCGCGGTAGGCGAGCAGCAGGCCGCCGCCGGTCGCTCCGGCTGGGTTGGTTGTGCGAGACCAGAGCGCGGCCGCACCACCGGTGGCGAGCACCGTCGCCGGTGCGCGCAACTCTTGACCGTTGTCGAGCACCACGCCGGTGCAGCGCCCCTCGTCGGTCAACAGCGAGATCACGCGCCGGCCCTCCAAGACCTCGATCCGCTCGTCCTGCGCAACGACCGCGGCGAGCTGGCGCACGATCCTGCGGCCGGTCGCGGCGCCGCCGGCGTGCACGATCCTGCGCAGGCCGTGACCGCCCTCGAGTCCGAGTGCGAAGCGGCCGCTTGCGTCGGTGTCGAAGTTCACCCCGAGCCGGGCCAGATCCTCGACGACGCCTGGGGCTTCGCTGGTCAGCACGCGCGCCGCCGACTCACGTACAAGGTCACGGCCGGCCACGAGCGTGTCGGCAAGGTGAAGCTCTGGGGTGTCGCCCTCGCCGAACGCCGCCGCGAGCCCGCCCTGTGCCCAGTAGCTCGAGGATTCGGCCAGCTCCGTGGCGGAGACGAGCGTCACTTGCGCACCCGCGCGGGCCGCGCAGATCGCCGTGTACAGGCCGCCGCCACCGGCGCCAACCACGACCAGCTGCCTCTGACCGAAGCCAGTGGCCTGTCGACCACTGGACAGAGCTTCCACGACCGGTACGGTACCGGCGCATGGCACCGCGCCCTGTCTTCCTCGACCACCCGTCCTCGCTGGAGCACGACACCGGTGGCGATCCGGAGAACGTACGGCGGCTGCTGGTGCTTGACGAGGAGCTCGAGAACTACGCCCACTTCGGCTACGAGCGGATCAGCTCTCCGGCGGTGCAGCGCGAGGTGCTGGAGCGCGTCCACACGCCTGAGCACATCGACGCACTGCAGCGGTTCGCGGCGGCCGGTGGTGGTCGGCTCGACGTCGACACGGTGATGAGCTCCGGCTCGTATGTCGCGGCGCTGCACGCGGCCGGCGGCGCCGTGGAGCTGGTGCGCCGGCTCATCGAGGGTGGGCCGGGCCAGGTCGGCTTCAGCGCGCATCGGCCCCCGGGGCACCACGCGGTCGCCGAGCGCGCGATGGGTTTCTGCCTGTTCAACAACATCGCCGTCGCCGCTCGCCATGCGGTCGATGCGCTCGGCTGCAAGCGGGTGCTGATCCTCGACTGGGACGTGCATCACGGCAACGGCACCAGCGACATCTTCTGGGAGTCCGACGAGGTGCTCTTGATCTCAATCCACGAGTGGCCGCTCTACCCGGGTAGCGGTCGTGCCTCAGAGGTCGGGCGCGGAGCTGGGCGCGGCTACACCGTGAACGTGCCCGTTCCAGCGGGGACGGGCGACGCCGCATACGTCTCACTGGTGCGGGATCTGGCGCTCCCGCTGGCACGCCTCTACGAGCCCGAGCTGATCCTGATCTCAGCCGGCTATGACGCGCATTTGGAGGACCCGCTGGCCGACTGCGCGGTTACCGATGCGGGCTTCTCGCAGATGACCGCGCTGATGCGCGAGCTCGCGATCGAGCTCGAGGTGCCGCTCGGCTGTGTGCTTGAGGGTGGCTACGCGGTGCATGCGCTGGCGCGCTCGGTCGCGGTGACGATGCGCTCGCTGCTGCCCGGCGTGAGCAGCGATCTGTCGGTGCCGGTGCACCCGCTGGCCGCGGAGGCGCTTGCACGCCTTACCGAGTTCTGGCCGGGACTCGCGTAGCGGCGCTGGTTTAGGGTGATGGCATGAGCGAACGTAGCTACGGCCGTGCGGCCGATCAGATGAGGCCGATCACGATCGAGCCCGGATTTGTCCGTACCGCGACCGGTTCGGCGCTGATCTCGGTCGGTGAAACCCGCGTGATCTGCACCGCCTCGGTGCAGGAGAGCGTGCCGCGCTGGATGGCCGGCAAGGGCAACGGCTGGGTTACCGCCGAGTACGGAATGCTGCCGGCGTCGACCGGCGACCGCAAACAGCGCGACATCAGCAAAGGCAAGGCTGACGGGCGCTCGGTCGAGATCCAGCGCCTGATCGGCCGCTCGCTGCGCGGCGTCGTCGATTTCGCGGCGCTCGGTGAGCGCACGGTCTACGTCGACTGTGACGTGTTGCAGGCTGACGGCGGCACTCGCTGTGCCTCGATCACCGGTGGCATGGTCGCGCTGCGGCTGGCCTTCGCGCGGCTGGTTGCCGAGGGCCGGGTTGAGCGGGTCCCGCTGACCAGTAGCGTGGCCGCGATCTCAGCCGGGATCGTTGCCGGCGTGCCGCTGCTCGATCTCGACTACCCCGAGGACTCGTCGGCCGAGGTCGACGCGAACGTCGTGATGACCGCTGGCGGCGGCCTCGTCGAGGTCCAGGCCACGGCCGAACGCACGCCGCTCTCTCGCGCCCACCTCGACGACCTTCTGGCACTGGCCGAGCTCGGGATCGCTCGGCTTCAGACCGCGCAGGACCAGGCGGT
>Ga0302314_10010404_pt1 | contig 16282 bp, 17 predicted proteins | sample III_Palsa_N2_3_FD_200533 | JGI IMG/M metagenome (GOLD analysis project Ga0302314, IMG submission 200533) | Peat permafrost microbial communities from Stordalen Mire near Abisko, Sweden - III_Palsa_N2_3 | ecosystem: Environmental > Terrestrial > Soil > Palsa > Peat permafrost | place: Sweden... | reverse complement strand
CGCCGAACGCGATGTACGCCCGCGCCGGCCTCGACGCCAAGAGCATCGTCGCCAAGGTGTTCGAGGCGCTCGGCAAGGACTTGAAGGCCGAAACGGTGAAGCTGGCCTGACCGCCACGGGCGGCACGCGGCGTTTCGAGCGAGAGCCTGCCCGGCATTTGGTGATGCGGGGCCTGCCCAGCAGTTGGTGCGGGGTAGAGAGCGGCTCGGCTCAGGAAAGCGCACCCAAAAACATCAACGCCGGTGATGCATGAAAATCTATCTGGCAGGTCCTGACGTGTTCCTGCCGGACGCGCGTGATATCGGCCGGCGCAAGGTCGAGATCTGCGCCATCCATGGCGTGAGCGGGCTTTATCCGCTCGATAACGCCGTCGATCTGTCGGCGAACGATGCCTCGCTCCGGATTTTCAAGGGCAACGAAGCCATGATGGATGCCGCCGACGCCATTATCGCCAATCTTACCCCGTTTCGCGGACCCGGCGCGGACCCCGGCACGGTCTACGAACTCGGCTATATGGCGGGACGCGGCAAGCTCTGCCTCGGCTACTCCAACGATCCCGCGTGCTATGCCGATCGCGTGCCGCAATTCACCACAGTCAATTCACGCGATGGACGGCTGGTCGACGCCCTCGGACTGACAGTCGAGGATTTCGGGTTGAACGACAATCTGATGATGGTGCATGCCCTCGATCTGCATGGCAGTTCGCTGGTAACTCCCGCACAAAGGCCCGCCGACATCTGGCACGATCTGACCGCGTTCGAGACCTGCGTTCGTGTCGCCACGGACCGATCAAGGTGAAGCCGGCAAGATATCCAAGAGATTATTGAATCATGTCCCCTCCCCGCAAGCGCGCGGACGTGTTGCTGGTCGAGCGCGGCCTGTTCGAGAGCCGGGCGCGGGCGCAGGCCGCGATCGAGGCCGGCCTCGTCTTCGCCAACGACAAGCCCGTGCTGAAAGCGTCCGAGGGTATTGCTGCCGATGCCGTGCTGCAGGCGCAACCCGCGCACCCCTTTGTCTCGCGCGGCGGCGTCAAGCTTTCGGGCGCGCTGGAGCGCTATCCCCTCGAGATCGAGGATCACGTCTGTCTTGACGTCGGCGCCTCGACCGGCGGCTTCACCGAAGTATTGCTCGCCAACGGCGCCAGCCTGGTGTTTGCTGTCGATGTCGGCCGCGGCCAGTTGCATCCCTCGCTGCACGGTCATCCCAGGATCGTTTCGATGCAAGAGACCGATATCCGCGGCTTCGAGGGCAAGCGGCTGCCGCAGCGGCCGGACATCGTCGTGATCGATGTCAGTTTCATCTCGCTGAAAGCAGTGTTGCCGGTGGCGTTGTCGCTGGCGGCGGCGCCGATGCATCTGTTGGCCCTGATCAAGCCGCAGTTCGAAGCGCCGCGAAAGCATTCCAAGCGCGGCATCATCCGCAACGCGTCGGTGCATCAGGAAGTCTGCGACGACATCACAGCCTTCGCATCGTCGCTCGGATGCACCGATATCGAGGTATTTCCGTCCTCGATCGCCGGCGGCGACGGCAATATCGAATTCTTCATCGGCGCGCGCCGTGGTTGAACGAATGCTCATCGACCATGTCGGCCATCGCGGCGACGGCATTGGATTTGCCGGCGGCGAAAGCCTGTTCGTGCCCTATACGCTGGGCGGAGAAACCGTCGAGGTCGAGCCGGTGGCCGATCACCCCGATCGCCGGCATCTGACGCGCATCGAGCGCGCCAGCCCGGAGCGGATCGCGCCATTCTGCCAATATTTCGGCGGCTGCGGCGGCTGCGCCATTCAACACTGGCAGCCGGAGGCCTATCGGGCGTGGAAGCGCCAGATCGTGGTCGATACGCTTGATCATGCCGGTATCGGCTGTGAGGTCGCCGCACTCGTCGATGCCCATGGCGACGGCCGCCGGCGCATCACCGTCCACGCCCGCCGCGGCAGCGATGGCGAGTTGCGCACGGGATTTGCCGCCGCCAACAGCCATGCCATCGTCGCGATATCGGATTGCCCGATCCTCGACCCCGGCTTGCGCGGCGCGCTCGACGCCGCGCGCGCCCTGGCCGAGGCCTTGAAATCCGCCAGCAAATCGCTGGATATCCAGGTCACATCGGCCAGCAACGGCCTCGACGTCGATGTGCGCGGCTCGGGACCGCTGACGACGGCTCTGATCGCAACCTTGTCGGACATCGCCCAACGGCACGGCCTGGCGCGGCTGACCCGCCATGGCGAACTGGTGCTGATGCGAACCCCGCCCGTCATCGAGATCGGCACCGCGCGGGTGATCCTGCCTCCGGGCTCGTTCCTGCAGGCCACGCTCGCCGGCGAGCAGGCGCTGGCGGCGTTGGTCGCGGAATATTGCAAGCGCGCCAAACATATCGCCGATCTGTTTTGCGGGGTCGGACCGTTTGCGCTGCGGCTTGCGGCCAAGGCACGGGTTTCGGCGTTCGACAGCGATGCCGGTGCGGTGGCGGCGCTTCAGAAGGCCACAACGTCCGCCTCCGGGCTGAAGCCGATCAAAGCCGAGGCGCGCGACCTGTTCCGGCGTCCGCTGATGCCGCAGGAACTGCGCGACTACGACACCGTGGTTTTCGATCCGCCGCGGCAGGGCGCGCAGGCGCAAGCAAAGCAGCTCGCCGCCAGCAAGATCGCCGTGGTGATCGCGGTGTCCTGCAACGTTGCAACCTTCGCACGCGATACGAGAACTCTGATCGACGGCGGCTACAAAATCGAAAACGTCACGCCTGTTGACCAGTTCCGCCACACCCCACATGTCGAACTGGTGGCGCGGTTTGTGCGCTAAAGCGCAACGTCTGTCGGATGCCCGCGCGCTCGCTATCGAGTCCATCCCGCCGGGACCCACCGGGGACAGCGAACGCACTCGGCATCAACGTCGCCAGCGCGTTACTCAATCGCGCCGATGAAGTAATCGGGTAATGTTTACCGCACCACGTCGAGCTTCACGTCGGCGATGCCCGAATTCACCATGCCGAGCGCCTGCGCCGCGGAATAGGACACGTCGACAATACGTCCGGGCACATACGGTCCGCGGTCATTGACCCGCACCGTCACGGACTTTCCGGTCGCCGTATTGGTCACGCGCAGCTTCGTGCCGAACGGTAGACTCGGATGCGCAGCGGTCAGTTCGTTCGGGTCAAATTTTTCGCCGCTCGCGGTCGCGCTGTCTTCCGAATAGAAGCTGGCAACGCCGGTTGACGTTGTCCGTGCCCCGCTTTCGGATGAAGGCTCGTGCCGCCGCACCACCGACACGGGCTCGCGCGCCGCTACCCGCGTCTCCCGGCGATGTTCGATCGCAGCCTGCTTGGTAGACGGCACAAAGGCCGAATTCCGGCTGACCATGGAAGATTGTGCGCACGCAGCCAGCGAGGCGGCTGCCAGCGTGAGGCCGATCGTTCGGAGTATATTCTCGCGGCTCGCGATTGCTGCTGCACGCAACGCAGCAACGGAAGCGCCGGACATCCCAGCATGGCTGACGGCAGTCATAGTGCACCCCAATCTCAGCCCGGCCCCGGACGTTAATCCGGCAGTGGATACAGGCAGAACCAAGGCTACATGCCGATCGCCATTTTTTGGCCACACGATTTGGGCGTTGCGTTGCCTCGAAGCCACACAGAGCGCAGGAATTGCGCGACGACGACACCGTGGTGTTCGATCCGCCGCGGCAGGGCACGCAGGCGCAAGTGAAGCCACTCGCCGCCGACGAGTTTCCGCGGCGATCGGGATGTCGTGCAATGTCACGGCATTTGCACGCGATGCGAGAATTCCGATCGAGGGTGCCACCAAAATCGAAAACGTCACACCTGTTGACCGGTTTCGGCACCCACCACACGGCGCGGCTCATACGCTGAAACGTTGAACCTTCCCTGTCGTCGCGTGACGTATCCGGGTGACGGCGTTGCGGGACGGCTTGTCACCATCCGCGTTCAGGCGACGGCTTCCCGATAGCCCGCACGACGTAATCAGGCCACCTCATTGAAAACATTTGATGGAGGCGATCATGGACGTCAATCCCGACAAACTGAATTCCTTCATGGGAAAAATGGTGAGCGAAGTCGGCTCGGCGATGAATGCCTCGCTGATGCTGGTCGGCGACAAGCTCGGCCTTTACAAGGCGCTGGCGGCCAAAGGTCCGATGAACTCGGCCGAACTCGCCAAGGCCACCGGCACCAGCGAGCGCTACGTTCGCGAATGGCTGGCGGCGCAGGCCGCCTCCGGCTACATCGAGTACGACGCCGCTGCCGCCAAATTCTCGATGCTGCCCGAGCAGGCACTGGCACTGGCCAATGAAGACAGTCCGGTCTTCCTGGGCGCGGTCGGCGACATTGTCGCGGCGGCGTTTCTCGACGAACCGAAAGTTTTGGATGCCTTCAAGACCGGCAAGGGCGTCGGCTGGAACCGGCGCAGCGAGTGTCTGTTCTGCGGCACGGCGCGCTTCTTCCGTACCGGCTATAAGCATCATCTGGTGCAGGAATGGCTGCCGGCGCTCGACGGCGTGATCGAGAAGCTCAAGCGCGGCGCCAAGGTCGCCGATATCGGTTGCGGGCATGGCGTGTCGACGCGGCTGATGGCGGAGGCCTTTCCGAACTCACGTTTCTTCGGCTTCGATTATCACGAGGGCTCGATCGCCGCCGCGCGCGACGGGGCCAAGCAAGCCGGACTGAGCGATCGCGTGCGTTTCGACGTGCACTCCGCCAAGACCTATCCGGCCGAGCGCTACGATCTCGTCTGCTTTTTCGACTGTCTGCACGACATGGGCGATCCCGTCGGCGCGATCAAGCATGTGCGCGAGACCATGGCCGATGACGGAACCTGCATGCTGGTCGAACCCTTCGCCAATGACCGCCTGGAGGACAATCTCAACCCGGTCGGGCGGATGTATTACGCGGCATCGACGATGATCTGCACGCCTGCGTCGCTCGATCAGGAGGTGGGCCTCGCGCTCGGCGCCCAGGCCGGCGAGGCAAGGCTTCGCGACGTCGCCCGCCAGGGTGGCCTGACCAGGTTCCGCCGGGCGACCGAAACGCCGTTCAACCTGATCCTGGAGGCGCGGATCTAGGGTCGTCGGAGCGGAAGCCTCGGTCCTATCAGGTGACCAGCGCGGTCCCGTAGCATCAGACTTACGCTTCGGGTTCGTCGTTGCCTTCGAGTTTTTTCCGCAGCGCCACCATGACGCGGCGGGCTGTTTCCATGTCCTTGACCGACAGCCCGTCCGCGAGGCTGTTGATCCAGGGCGTCTGCAAGCGCATCGCAGCGTCGAACGTCTGCCTTCCCTTGTCGGTCAGAGCGACAAGTTGCGCGCGGCGGTGATGCGGATTGGTCTCGAATACGACGAGCCCCTCCTTTTGCAGATCGTTGATGATCCGCTGCACATTTTGGCGGTTGGCGCCGAGGTCGCGAGCGAGCCACGCGACCGGCTGTGGGCGTTCCGCAGCGACGATGGCGCCGAGGATCTGCCATCGGGCGCTGGTCAACCCGAGCCGCGCAACCAGCCGATCGCCCGCCGTCAAGATCCGGCCGTTGAGCCCGAACAGGTCGAGAATGAGGCCGGTCAGGGCATCGCCGGCCGGCGTTCGTCTGGTTTTTTGCATTTGTCACCATGGAATCTCATTGACATTATGATGTCAATTTAATATGGATCTATTGTACCAAACTGACATCATAGATCCATACTGAACGGAACCCATCATGTCATCTATGCGCCCGCTGGACCCCGCCTTCCCGATTGACCGCCAAATCGCGATCGATGCCATCTCCGTCGTGCTGGTGAACGTGTTCACGCTCGACAAGGCCGACGAGCAGATCTTCCTCCAGGCGTGGCAGACCGATGCGGCATTCATGAAGCAGCAGCCGGGCTTCATCTCGACCCAGCTTCATCGCGCGATCGGCGAAAGCCCGACCTATCTCAACTATGCTGTCTGGGAATCGACCGCTGACTTCCGGGCTGCATTCATGCATCCGGAGTTCAGGGCGAAACTGTCGGCCTATCCGCCATCGGCCGTCGCCTCCCCGCATCTGTTCCAGAAACTCGCGGTACCGGGCATCTGCGTCGCTTAGCCGAGGCAAGCAGCAGAAAGGCAGATGGATCACCGCCCCCAGCGATCCTGCCAGATTTTCTCGCCGATCAGGCAGGACACGCGCGGCTCCTTCTCGGCGACCGGAACCACCCGGCGTTCCGGCGTTGTTCCGGCGACTTCGAGCAAGAGCTTGGACCGGATCGCCTCCTTGAACTTTTCGCGATCCTTGATAGCGACCACGAACGAGCCGGGGCCGCCGATGACGCAATCCTCGTAATAGAAATCGAGATTGTCGATATCCATGGTCGAGTACGATGGCTCCTTCACCATGATCGGCAGGCCGTTGATGGTGATGCCCTTGGCCAGCGCCGCATCGCGTGGGCCGCTGACCGGCTCGCCGTTGTTGTTGGGGCCGTCGCCTGAAATATCGATGACCCGGCGCGTCCCATGATAGGGATTCTCATCGAACAGCGGCATCGCGAAATTGATCGCACCCGAGATCGAGGTGCGCGACGCCCGGCGGACCGGTGTCTTCATGATGTCGGAGGCGACGGCATCAGCGGTCTCCGGGCCATCGATCAGCCGCCAGGGAATGATGATCTTCTGGTCGCTCGACGCCGCCCATTCGAAATAGGTGATGGCGATCTTGCCGTTCGGCAGCGCCTTCAGCGCCTGCAGAAACTCCTTCGAGACGATGGCTTGCGCGTATCCCTCGCGCTGAATGGCGAGTTCGTCCATGTCCATCGAATAGGAGACATCGACGGCGAGGACCAGTTCGACATCAACGGATGGCGTGCCGTCCTTGGTCTGCGCGAGCTGCTGCGCAAACTGAGAATTTGGGTTCGGCGCCGCGATACTCGCAACGTCGCCTCCGGCCATCGCGCCCGCGACAAGCACCGCCCCGATCGAGACACACCAGCGCATCAGCGGCCCTCCCGTCCTACGACAGGATGGTGACATGCAAACCGCGCCGCGAAAAGCCGTAACATTGGTCACGCTTCACATTCGAGTTAGCCTCCGCACCACGTCGATGCGAGGGGGAACCGTTGCCCAACCTCGACCGGCCATGCGATACAGCGCATCCTGGGCGGGAGAAGGCATCATGTTTCGTGTCGGCATCGTGTGCTGCGTATGGCTGTTGGCGGCATTCGAACCTGCCATATTCGAACCTGCATTGGCGCAATCGCCGGTCGAGCGCGGCAGCTATCTCGTCAACACCATCATGGCCTGCGGCAATTGCCACACCCCACGCGACGCCGAAGGCAAGCCGATCGCCGGCCAGGTCTTGTCGGGCGGCGGCCTGACGCTGACGACGCCGGCCTTTGTCGCGACCGCCTCGAACATTACGCCCGATGCCGAGACGGGAATTGGAAGCTGGAGCGATGCCGAGATCAAGCATGCGCTGCTGGCCGGTATGCGGCCGGGTCATGGCCGCCTCGCCGGCGTACCGTTGGCCGCAGTGATGCCCGCCAATTTCTACAAGGCCCTGCTGCCGGAGGATCTCGACGCCATTGTCGCCTACCTTCACACCGTCAAGCCGGTTCGCCATGAGATCCCGGATCCCGTGTACAAGGCGCCGGTGCATCGCGATCCCTATCCCGCCGCCGAAGCCGGCTTCGACACAGCCATGTTTGGCGACCCGGTCCGGCGCGGCGCCTATCTCGTCACCATCGGCCATTGCATGGAATGCCATTCCGCATGGTCGCGCGGCGTGTCGGATTTCAGCAATGGGCTGGGGCGCGGCGGCCGGGTTTTCCCGACACGCGAAGGCGAGCCCGCCGGACCGCCCAGCATCGCCGCCAATATCACCTCGGATTCCGCCGCCGGCATCGGCGCATGGACCGATCAGGAGATCCGCCGCGCCATCACCACGGGAATAGCGCGCGACGGGCGGGTGCTGAAGCCGCCGATGGCCTACGGCTATTATGCCAACCTGAAAGAAGCCGATCTGGCCGACATCATCGCCTATCTGCGGACGGTGCCGCCGCTGCAATGAAGCCATCGCAAACAGCCGGTTCCACGGCAGGCCGTGAGGCTGTATTCTGCCGGCAACGCCCAAAACGTCTGGAGCTGCCTCCGGAATGCCCGATATCGTCACCAAGCCGAAATCCAGGACCAAAACCAAGACCGAGCGCCCGCGCCTGCACAAGGTCATCCTCGTCAATGACGACTTCACGCCGCGCGAATTCGTCGTCACGGTGCTGAAGGCGGAATTCCGCATGACCGAGGACCAGGCCCACAAGGTCATGATCACAGCGCATCAGCGCGGGGTATGCGTGGTCGCCGTCTTCACCAAGGACGTCGCTGAAACCAAGGCGACGCGCGCCACCGACGCCGGCCGCGCCAAGGGCTACCCGCTGCTGTTCACCACCGAGCCGGAGGAATAGGCCCGCCGTGAGGAGCGTTGCTGGAAATATCCTGTTCGCTGGAAATATGCTGGCCGCCATGCTGCTGTCGCTTGCGACATCGCGATGGCCGGCAACAATGCCGGCTACGAACTGGGCGACCGGTTCGCCCGCCGCTGACCCTTGCCGGCCTCAGCTCGCCGGCACCTCGTCGATCAAACCGTAGACGCGCTGAGCCTTTGAAAATCCGGCGATTGGAAACTCGCCGAGATCGCTCCATCCGCCGCTGCAAATTCCCGCGAACCCTTCCGACGCCACGACGGTCCGGTGCAGGCGGCTGGCGATCTTTTCCAGCCGCGCCGCGAGATTGACGGCCGGGCCGATGCAGGTGAAATCGAGCCGGTTGCCGCCGCCGATATTGCCGTAAAGCACCGGACCCACATGCAGCGCGACGCCAAAGCGAAAACGTTCGACCACGTCGCCGATCGGATAATGCATGTCCGCGACGCTTGAGCGGGACTCGCGGGCCGCTTCCAGCACGCGCGAGCAAACCTGCGGCGCATCGCCGACATATTCATCGATCGGGAACACCGCGAGCAACCCGTCGCCCATATATTTCAGCACTTCGCCGCCATGCGTCCGGATCGCGTCGACCTGGCAGTCGAAATAATGATTGAGAATGTCCACCACGGTTTCGGCGGGCAGCCGATCCGACAGCGCGGTAAAGCCACGCAGGTCGGAAAGCCAGACCGCGGCATGCATCGTCTCGGTGTGGCCGCGGCGAATCTGGCCGCCGAGAATCCGCTCACCGGCACGGTTGCCGACATAGGTGTCGAGCAGCATCGAGGCGGTGCGCCGCAGGCTGACGACTTCGATGTAGCGCGCCAGCGCCGGCACCATCTTTCGCAAGGCGTTCAGCTGTTCGTCGGTGAACCCGCCCGCCTGCTTGGTGGTCCAGCTCGACGCGTGAACCGCGCCTTCAATATAGCGAAGCGGAATGGCGATGTAATCCGTGACGCCTTCCGCGCGCATGTCGTTGAAAAACGGAAACTCCATGCTCGCGGGATCGTCAAGCCGGAACCTGACCTCTGCTTCGGTCCGATAGAGAATCGCCAGCGGGCTGCGCTTGAATTCCGGGGTCTCGCGGGGGTCGAAGTCCGCAGCGACGACAACCACGTCGGTCCCTGGTCGCCAGGTGAAACTTCGACCGAAAACATTGGGATGCAAGGTCCGCACAAAAATGCCGACACGCCATAGCGGCACGCCCGCCTGCACCAGGCGCTCGCAGCACTCCTTCATCATATCCGCCGGAGTGGTCACCGACCTCGCGCCGTCGACCATCCAGTCGATAATCTTCTGTAGCTCAGGCATGTTCATGACGATGCATTTGCGACGCTAGTCGCCAAAACGTCAAGGCAGCAGGTGCTGGCCTGTCGACCTGCTCGCAATGCCGCAGCCCGAGAGGGCGGATTGAGCCGAACGGCGTGATCGGTCCTCGCAGCGGGTTAACGGCGGATTACGCCCTCGCCAATCCAGTCGGCGGGCTCACCGTCATTTAGCCGGATCGTCGCGGGAAATCGCGGGCTACGCAAAAAGCCGCCCAAGGCCAGCGGGAAACGCCTATTGGCGCCAAGGTAACCAACGTATTTCGGGCTCATAACAATTTGAATTATCTATGAGGCAACGGGAGCAGGTCATTTTCATGACTGTTCGGTAGCAAGTCACTCTCTCTTCTTCCCACCTCAACGCCAACGTACCTGACGAGACGGTAGCCATGACAATGTTCTCTTCTCTGATTAATGAAATTCAGGACCCAACGGTATCTGGGCTCACGAAAAGGCAGTTGAGAGCACTCACGCGCATCACCGATTTGTTCGTTGCCGGGGCCGGTCGTTATTCGAAACAGCAGATCGAGCTATTCGACGAGGTATTCAAAACCCTCGTTGCCGTGATTGAGTTGAAAACCCGGGTCAAGCTCGCGCAGCATCTCGCAACGAGCCCAAACGTACCGGCAACATTGGTTCGGGCATTTGCCTCCGATGACGCTATCGCTGTGGCGGCTCCGGTTCTCACTCGGTCGACGGCACTTAGCGAATCCGATCTTGTTGTCAACGCAAGTACCCAGAGCCAGGCGCATCTTTATGCCATCGCGCAACGTCGAGCGATCAGCGAAGTCATCACCGAAATACTCATCGAGCGCGGTGAGCCTAACGTCGTCCATACCGTTGCGAAGAATGCCGGCGCCTGCATTTCGGAAGGTGGCTTTCGCGAACTCGTCGTGCGAGCCGCCGATGATGCCCAGCTTGCCCTGCATGTTGGAACGCGGCACGACATTCCCCGGCATCATTTCCTGAAACTTCTTGAAACGGCCTCGGCTTCGGTATGCAGCAAGATTGCGGCGGCAAACCCGAAATTTACCGATGCCGTGCGGGGCGCGGTGACGGAAGTGATCGACGACATAAACCTGGAGGTCCGCAACAAGTCTCCGGGTCACGTGCGGGCAAGGAAACGGGTCAAGTGGCTCGAAAACTGGAAGGATCTCGGCGAAGCCGACATTCATACCGCCGCTCGCGCGCAGAACTTTGAGCAAACGGTGATGGCGTTGTCGACGCTCGCACGCTGCCCCATCGAGATGGCCGAACGGGCGATCCTCAATGAGAATCCCGGCGCCGTGCAAGTGATCGCAAAAGCCGCCGGCTGTTCCTGGACAACGGCTAAAGCTCTTTTGCTGATGAATGCGGCGGAGCGCAGGATGTCCAAAATGGATCTCGAGCAAGCGCGCGAGAACTTCGAGCGGCTTGAAACCCAAACGGCAAAACGCGTGGTTGAATTCCATAATGCCCGCGGCAATTTACCTGCCGACGCGAACCTGCCGATGCCTACGAGGCCGCCCGCGAGCCCCACGGCGCTCGCAAGCTAGGGCGTCTGACGCGCGCTGCGGCCAATCCGCCCTGCAACTTACGGCCGTGGGCCCCCGACCTGCCCGCGATGCCGCAGCAAATGGTCGGCCAGCACGCAGGCCATCATGGCTTCGCCGACCGGGACGGCGCGGATGCCGACGCAGGGGTCGTGACGGCCCTTGGTCATGATGTCGGTGTCGGCGCCCTTGCGATCCACGGTCTGGCGCGGCGACAGGATCGACGACGTCGGTTTGACGGCAAACCGCACCACCACGGGCTGGCCGGTGGAGATGCCGCCCAAAACGCCGCCGGCATGGTTCGACAAAAACCGCGTGCCGTTGTTGCCGGTCCGCATCTCGTCAGCGTTTTCCTCGCCGGTTAATTCGGCGGCGCCAAAGCCGGCCCCGATCTCGACGCCCTTGACCGCATTGATGCTCATCATCGCCGCAGCTAATTCACCATCGAGCTTGGCGTAGATCGGCGCGCCCAACCCCGCCGGCACGCCTTCGGCTGTTATCTCGAGCACCGCCCCGATCGAAGAGCCGCTCTTGCGGATGCCGTCGAGATAGCTTTCGAAGAACGCGGCCTTGTCCTTGTCCGGGCAGAAAAACGGATTGCGCGCGATCTCGTCCCAGTCCCATTTCTCGCGATCGATCTTGTGCGGCCCGATCTGCACCAGCGCCCCGCGCACCGTGACGCCAGGCAGGATCTTGCGGGCGATCGCGCCGGCCGCAACCCGCGTCGCGGTCTCGCGCGCCGACGAGCGACCGCCACCGCGATAATCGCGCAAGCCATATTTGGCTTCATAGGTGAAGTCGGCATGACCGGGGCGAAACTTGTCCTTGATCTCTGAATAATCCTTCGAGCGCTGATCGGTATTCTCGATCAACAGCGCGATCGGCGTTCCCGTCGTCACCTGCACACCGGTGTCCGGATGCGCCATCACGCCGGACAGGATCTTCACCGCGTCGGGTTCCTGGCGCTGGGTGGTGAAGCGCGACTGTCCGGGACGGCGGCGATCGAGATCGTGCTGGATGTCCTCGTTGGTCAGCGGCAGCAGCGGCGGGCAGCCATCGACCACGCAGCCGATCGCGATCCCGTGGCTTTCGCCAAAGGTCGTGACCCGAAACAAGTGGCCGAAGGTGTTATGGGACATGGTGTCCGCCTGATCGCCGAATGTAACTCAATTCCGACGTGTCGTAACGCCCGGGGGACGGGCCGTCAAACCCGGGCCCGGTCATTCCGGGTTCGCCCTTCGGGCGCCCCTGAATGACTGCACAAGCCTTAACTATACTTCTCGAGCCCGCCGTCCCGGAACACATAGACCACGCCCTGCCCGATCGGCGTATCGGCGGCCTGAAGCGGCGTCGCCACGCCGAGCGCCACCATCAGCGCCCGCATGGTGCCGCCATGGGCGACGGCGACCGTGTCGACCGATAGGGAATCGAACCAGTCCTGCACCCGCAACGTGACGCTGGCGTAGCTCTCGCCCGAAGGCGCGGCGACGCCCCATTTGTCGACCTGGCGCAAGGCGAACGTCGCCGCGTCGTTCAATTCCATTTCCGGCAGCGTCAGTCCTTCCCATTGGCCGTAACCGATCTCGCGCAACCGGTCGTCCACGCGGTAATCGGCCGGCGGCAGTTCCAGCGCCCCGCGCGCCAATTCCATCGTCAGCCGCGCGCGACCGAGCGGGCTCGCGACATAGGGCAATGATGCCGCATCGCCGCCATCGCGCGCCAACAAGCGGCTGAGGATTTCACCTGAGGCGACCGCCTGCGTGCGGCCGAGCTCGTTGAGCGGGATATCCTGCGATCCCTGGAAACGACCTTGCGCGTTCCACGCCGTCTCGCCGTGGCGAATGTAGTAGATCGTAGGCGTCGGCATCGAACCCTTGAATTATTCCTTGCTCAGTGAACTGCTGAGCGAAATATCCGGCGCCTCCGGGCGTTTCATGCCGACGACGTGATAGCCGGAATCGACGTGGTGCACCTCGCCGGTGACGCCGCGCACATATCGCAAAGCAGATACAGCGCGCTGTCGCCGACTTCCTCGATCGTCACGTTACGGCGCATCGGCGCGTTGATTTCATTCCACTTCAGCAGATAGCGGCAGTCCGCGATGCTAGCAAACGCCAGCGTCTTGATCGACGACATCCGGTTTCCAATCGACCTTGATCAGACGTTGATCGGCCTTTCGAGGTACACCAGCGCTCCGAGCCGGTACAGCCCAAATCCGCGCCCTGATACGGCTGTTTGCCCCAACCTTGACGGTCGGAATAGTTGGATCGCCGGGGTGTTATGGTGTGTAAGGCGTTCGGGTCAGGAAAACCTGAAGCGAGCCTAAAACCAGATCGCAAGATACCGTAAGATCAAGCGTCAATGACCGCATTTCGTCAGAGTGTCGAAGCCATGATTCCAGCCCTGCGCCGGTATGCGCGGGCGTTGGCGCGCGATGCCGATGTCGCCGACGATCTGGTGCAGGATACGCTGGTGCGGGCGCTGCGCTCGGAACGGCTGTTCCTGGGCGGCGACGTCAGGAGCTGGCTCTATACGATCCTGACCAACCTCAACAAGAACCGGCGGCGATCGCTGGCCCGGCGGCCGCAATTCATGCCGTTGCTCGACAACAATCCCGACGCCAGCGGCACCGAGGCCGAAGGCCGCGACATCGCCCGCGCGCTGGCGACGCTGGTCGAGGAGCAGCGCGCGGTGTTGCTGCTGGTGATGCTGGAGGGCTTGAGCTATCGCGAGGTTGCCGACATTCAGGGCGTGCCGATCGGCACCGTGATGTCTCGCCTTGCCCGCGCGCGCGCCCATGTGAAGGCCATGCTCGAAGGCGAACGCCCGGCGCTTCGGCGGGTGAAGTGAGGGGGTGAAATCGTGAAAATAATGGCAGGGAATATGCATTGAAGAGCCAAGAACGATCTGGATGTAGTGTGGAGATAGCAAGCGCGTTTGAATTGAGGCGGCCTTTTCTCAATTTCCCTCCGATGGAGGGATCACATGCGGTCGACAAGCGATTGTCGCTCGGGATTAGACAGAGACAACGACAATGACCGACCCAAAGATTCCCGTCACCGAAGATGAGCTGCACGCTTACGTCGACAATGAGTTGCCGGCCGAACGCCGCGCCGATGTCGAGGCTTGGCTCACGGCGAATCCCGGCGATGCCGCGCGGGTGCGGTCATGGCGTGATATGGCGGATGCGCTGCATGCGCGCTACGACCAGGTTGCCGACGAGACGGTGCCGAAGCGGCTCGAGCTCGAGCGGCTGGTGCGTCAGCCGCGCCGATGGATCTACGGCGCGATCGCCGCGACGCTGGTGGCGTTCATGGCCGGCGGTGGCGTCGGCTGGCTGGCGCGTGGCGCGGCCGCTTCGCCTTCGGCATTTCAGAACTTCACGCTGGACGCACTGGATGCCCACCGGCTCTACGTGGTCGAGGTGCGTCATCCGGTCGAAGTGCCTGGCAGCGAGCTCACGCATCTTCAGCAATGGCTGACCAAGCGCTGCGGTTGGGACGTCCGCGCGCCCGAATTGACGGCTGCCGGATTGAAGCTCGTTGGCGGCCGGCTGTTGCCGGGCCCGACCGGACCGGCGTCGTTTTTCATGTATGAGAGCGCCTCCGGCGAACGCTTCACGATCTACTCGGCAAAAGCGCAGGATGAAACGACCCAGATGCGCTATGCGGCAGAGGGCGGTGATAGCGCGTTGTTCTGGGCTGACCGTGGCGTCGGGTATGTGGTGAGCGGCGGCGCCGATCGCCAGCGGCTGACGCAAATCGCGCAGGCCGTCTACGACCAGATGGACAAAAACGGCGGTTAAGCGCCCGGCTCAGGACCCGGCAAGGGTGAAGCTAATTAGGTCACAACCGATGTCCCAATTCCGACATCGAAAATGTGAAATTGGAACATGGGTGCGTCTCAATATCGCACCGGGTGCTCAAGCGAATTATACCGCGCCCGATCCGCCGATCGGCGCACGCGGCCTCGATCGGGGTTTGTTACCGCGCTGGTCCCCCTTTCGAGGCCGCCCCTTTTTCGGGCGCGGTGCAAGCAGGCGAAAATTACCCGAGATCGCTGCGCGGATTGTAGGGGTGAGCGTCGCGCCACTTTTGCATCAACGCCTCGAGTTCGGCATCGTTCCCGTCCGGCAGCATGATCCGCGTGGTGACGAACAGGTCGCCCCCCGCCCCCGCCTTCGGCAGCCCCTTGCCTTTCAGCCGGAAAATTCTGCCACTCGACGTGTTCTTCGGGATCGACAATTCGACCGCATTGCCCAGGGTCGGAACCCGGACCTTGCCGCCCAAAACGGCTTCATACAGCGCAATCGGCAGATCGACGCGCAGATCGTTGCCGTCGACCTTGAAGAAGGGGTGCGGCGCGATGCTGACGGTAATCAAGAGATCGCCGGGCGGATGACCGGGCGAGGTCTCGCCCTGCCCCTTCAGACGGATCTGCTGACCGGCCGCGACACCGGCGGGAATCTTGACGTTGAGTTCCTTGCCGGTCGGCAGCCGGACCCGCTTTTCCGCGCCATTGACCGACTCCTCCAGCGACACCGTCATGGCGACGTTGAGATCGAGATCAAGCGCAATGCCACCCGGATCGAACTCGAAGGTCGTGCCGGCGCCGGGCCGGGCGCCGCCGCGCGCACCGCTGAACATGCTGTTGAGGATGTCCTCGAAACCACCAGCGCCTCCCGGACCGGCGCCGCCGGTACGGAACGTGCGGGATTCGAAGCCGCCACCTCCGGCCCCCCGGGTGCGCGGATCGCCGCCGGGGAAACCGCCGCCTCCCGGAAAGCCCTGGAAGCGCGGCTTGCCTTCGGCGTCGATCTCGCCGCGGTCGAACTGCTTGCGCTTGTCCTCGTCGCCAATGATCTCGTTGGCCGAATTCAGTTCGGAAAAGCGCGCCGCGGATTTCGGATCGTTCTTGTTGGCATCGGGGTGATGCTTCTTGGCGAGCTTGCGATAGGCGCTCTTGATCGCCGCAGCACTGGCGTCCCGCGGC
>Ga0302314_10010401_pt1 | contig 16285 bp, 9 predicted proteins | sample III_Palsa_N2_3_FD_200533 | JGI IMG/M metagenome (GOLD analysis project Ga0302314, IMG submission 200533) | Peat permafrost microbial communities from Stordalen Mire near Abisko, Sweden - III_Palsa_N2_3 | ecosystem: Environmental > Terrestrial > Soil > Palsa > Peat permafrost | place: Sweden... | reverse complement strand
ACAACTTCGTGAACAACGGCGAGATCGACATCACCAATGGCGATACCGTCTACATCGACGCGTCGAGCTTCACCAATACCGACGCCCCCGACGTAACCGACGCCCCCACCGGCATTGTCATCGACAGCACCAGCGCACTTTATCTACAGGGCTCGTTTGCGACGCCCGCTTCCGCCAGTATCTTTAACGGCGGAACGATCTACATCGACGGCGCCGACGACAATACCGGCGCGTCGCTCGCCATCGGCTCCGGCTACGATTTCGGGCAACTCAATCTAGCGAACGGCGGCACGATCACCGGCGGCTCCATTGAGGATAATGGGTCCGGCATGACCTTCTCCGGCGGCACGCTGGATGGGGTTGACTACAACACTGCTACCGGCGCGTTAGATCTATCGCTGGACAATTCCTCGCTCTTCATCGCGGACGGGTTGACGCTGACTTCGGGCTTCCAAGGGACCTCCGACGGCGCGGTGGCGTTAGGCGGCTCCGACAGCCAGATGGATTTCGAGGGAAGTCAGACCTTCGACAACGCCACCATCACGATGTCCGGCACCGGCGACGATATCTTCCAGTACACCACCTACACCGAGTACACCAACAACGGCTATGTCTCGCCCGATGACACCTTCACGCTTGGTTCCAACCTCACGCTCGATCAGACCGCCGGCACCGGGTTCCTCAGCAGCTCCGGCTACAACGACGACGGCGGCGGGGTTACCACCAGCACGATCGAAAACGATGGCACCATCAACGCCGAGGCCAGTGGCGGTACGCTCTCGATCAACCCGGATAATTTCGTCAACACCGGCGGCATCGACGTGTCGAACACCGATACGCTCGATATCGCGCCGACCAACTTCACCAACACCGGCACGATCGAGGTCGACAGCGGCAGCACCATCAACGTCAATACCGCCACCGCCGGGACCGGCACGTTCAACATCGGCGCCTCCGGGACGCTGATCCTGGACGGGGTGATGGCTTCCACCCAGTCCATCGACTTCCTCGGCAGCACCGGGACGTTGCAACTCGATGCCCCGGGCGACTTCGCCGGCACCATCACCGGTTTCGGCGGCAGCGACGAGATCGACATCAAGGGCATAAACTTCATCAACAGCTCGCAGGCGACCTACTCGGGCGGGGTGCTCACGGTCACCGACGGCACCAACACCGCGCAGTTCGATCTTTCGGGTAACTACTCCACTTCCACCTTCACGACCTCGAACGACAATAGCGGTGGCGTGATCGTGGTCGATCCGCTACTAGCGGGCCATACGTTCTGATGGATTGAGATGCCGGAAGTCGAGCGGCGGGGCAGGGCCTGTGTGTTATGCACAGGCCCCCGCACCGGGAGTACTTTGCTAGGACGCAGCATGTTCCGGATCGGTCGCGCCGGCCGGCCGGCGGAGTATTTCGATCCCTACGAGGGCCACCAGAAATTATGGATCGACCTGCTCGGGGTCGCGGGCCCGGGCGAGTATTTCGAAAAGATCGTCGCCGAGGGCAGCACCAAGAACGGCGTTTTCACCACCAAGCTGCATTGGCACCAGATCCCGGCGCTGCTCGAGGCGTTCGACGCCGCCTATGGCGCCGATCCAAGGGGGATCCGCCCGCAGCGCTTCCACAGCATCTTCGAGCAGCGATTCGAGACCACCGACTACGTCTGGATGCGCCGGCGCAACAAGATCGCGCAGGGAATTTCGCATTACCGGGCGGATTATTCCGGGCTGTGGCACATCAAGCGCGATGAGCAACCGGCACCGGGACAGGTCAAAAAACCGGTCCCGTTCGATTTCGACGCGATCGACCACTATGTCAAACTCGCCGAGCGGCATGACCAGAGCTGGCGCCAGTATTTGGTCAAGCACCGGCTGCGGGCGCTGGTGCTGATCTACGAGGACTTCATCGCCAACTACGAAGAAACCGTCCGCGGAGTCTATCGGCATCTGAGGCTGGACACCCCCGACCTGGTGATCCCGCCGCCGAGCACCGAAAAGATGGCGGACGATGCCTCGTCTGCCTGGGAACGGGAATATCTCGCGATCAAGCAGGCAGGCGAAACCACGATCGTCGCCGGGGCAAAGCTGGCGCCCGCGGCCGCCAAACCGCCGCCGCGGATCTTCGTCAACATCGCCTCCTACCGCGATTCCGAATGCCAGTGGACGATCAAGGATCTGTTCGAAAAGGCGCACGACCCCGACCGCATCTTCGTCGGCGTGTGCAACCAGCTGATCGAGGCGGAGGACGCGCATTGCCTGCAGGTGGTGACCCGTCCGAAGCAGGTGCGGGAGCTCAGGTTCGACGCGCGCGAGAGCCAGGGCTGCTGCTGGGCGCGGGCGCAGGGCCAGAGTCTGTGGCTGGGCGAAGAATACATGCTGCAAATCGACAGCCACATGCGCTTCGTTCCCGGTTGGGACGAAAAACTGCTTACCATGCTGGCGGCGCTGCCGTCGGAGAAGCCGGTGCTGTCGAGCTACGCGCCGCTCTATTGGCCGCCTGACAAGCTCGAGACCGATCGCTACGTCTCGATGCGGGTGCATCATTTTTATCAAATCGGCGGAGTGCAGATCCGCCCGGTCGGCATGCCGCTTGCGGACGCGCCGCCGTCTCCCACGCCGACCCCGTTCGCGTGTGCCCATTTCATGTTCGGACCGTCGGCGATCATGACCGAGGTGCCGTATGATCCTCACGTCTATTTCTGGGGCGAGGAGATCCTGCTCGCGATTCGGCTGTGGACTAACGGTTGGGACATTTTCGTCCCGAACCAGGTGATCGTCTATCACCGGATGGACCACACCGGGCGACCGCGCCACTGGGACGACAAACCGCAAGGCGGCGGTTTGATGCCGATAGCGGCGCGGCGGGTGCACCATCTGCTCGAAATCGAGCGCTGCGACGATCCGGCGATGCTGCCCGAGATCGAGCGCTACGGCTTTGGCAGCGTTCGCAGCTTGCGCGAATACGAAGCCTTCAGCGGTATCGACTTCCGGCGCCGGCTGGTGCACGGCAGGACCGACGAGCAGATCATGATCGCTGATCCGGTCTATCGCCGCCGCCGCAATGAAGAGATCTTCCAGCAAATCGGCCGGGCAAATCTGCGTGGTCCGGCCAAGAGCTGGAGCGGTCCCGACAGCGACCTGCCGTCGACCGAAGCGCTGCGGACCAAGCTGCCGCAGCTGTTTCATTCGCTGCAGATCAGGATCCTGGCCGATGCGGGATGCGGCGACGCGGAATGGACGACCCGGATTACCGGCGCGCTCCGCTTCTATCTCGGGTTCGACGTTGCGAGCAAGCTGCTGCCCGACGCGCGCAAACGGCACGGGCACCGCCGCGGCCATTTCTTCGCCGACGCGGATATCACGGTCGATCTGCTGCCGGTCTGCGACGCCATCCTGTGCCGCGATGTGCTGACCTATCTCGCGCTGGAGCAGTCGCTGCTGGCGCTCGCGTTGTTTAAGCAGAGCGGCGCGCGGTTTCTGTTCGCCACCACCTACGCCGGCGGCGAAAATCGTCCCACGCCGACCGGAGCCTGCCGCCCGCTGTGCCTGACCGCACCGCCGTTCAACCTGCCGCCGCCGCTCCAGATCATCCCGGAGCCGGGCGAGGCAGGAAAAGCGCTCGGTGTGTGGGAGATCAAGGATATTCAGCAGGGGCAAGCGTAGGGTAGGGTAGAAGAGGAAGAATCTTCTTTTTGTGAACAAAAAGACGCAAAAAAACTTTGTCACTTTTGGCCGGAGGGTACTCGCCGCGTACGCAGTGGCCCCAATTGACAAAAGTTTTTTGCTTCTTTTTTTCAAAAAAGAAGTTTCTTCCTTCACTGTAGACTTGGAAAGTCCGATCATCGATCGAAGGAGCGCGACATGAAACTGCGGTGCTACGCACTCAACGAATTTCCGCCTCAGATTGTCCCGGCGTCCTCGCGCCGCGATTGGATGGATGCGTTTCCCGACCGCCATGCCTATCGCTGTCTGCCGCTTTCGATCGCCAACTCGAGCGGCTGGGAGGTGTTGTGTCCGGTTCCGATCGAGGTCAAGTGGACCGGCGGCCCGCTGGTGTCGGACCTCACGGTGCGGGCGCTGAAGCCGTTGCCGGGCGGGCGGCCGCTCGATCATTTCTGCCGGTCGAATTTTTCCAGCGGCATCGTGACGTTTCACACCGACTATATTTTCATGACCGATCCGGATTGGGAGCTGATCACCACCGGTCCGCCCAACCTTCCCAAGTACAACGCTTATCCGCTAACCGGCCTGATCGAGTCTGATTGGCTGCCCTATCCGTTCACGATGAATTGGCAAATCCAGAGGCCAGGCAAGGTTCTTTTCGACGAGGGTGAGCCCTATTGCTTCATCTATCCGGTAGCGAAGCAGGCGTTGCTGGATTGCGAGGTGGAGATTCACCGGCTGGTCGACAATCCGGAGTTGGCAGCACAGCACGACGAATTTCGTAACTCGCGTGAAGAATTCATGCGCAAGAAGCGCGAGGATCCGGCGAACGCGCCGAAGGAAGCCTGGCAGCGTCACTATTTCGTCGGCCGTCACCCCACCGGCGAAACTGTCGAGGGTCATGTCAACAAGCTTAGGTTGGCCACTCCGGTCGACTGCCGCAAGCCGATTGAAAAGGGATCAACGATGATTTCGAACATCAGCGAGATCAAGCTGGAATTGGCGGCGGCGCCGAATCCGCTCGACAACATCTCGGACCAGCAGACCGAGGCGAACATTCTCGGGCGGGCGCGGATCGACGATTTCGGCCGCCTCAAGGATCGCAGCAAGACGATTTCGCTCGAGCAGGCGCGGGCGTCCGGCCGATGCGATTTCGTTTGCGTGGAGAACTTCATGAGTCTCGACGAATGCGCGGAGATTGCCCATGCGTTCGATGTGCTCAAAGAGAGATTATTCAAGAGCGACAATATCGATAATTACTGGAACTCGCGCTTCGTCTGGCTCGCCGACATCAGCGCGGAATTTCCCGAGACTGGTGCGCTGCTGATCCGGAAGCAGCGCGAAGCGGCCAAAATAGTAACGGATTTCTATCGTGTGACGCAGCCGCTATACACCGACCTGACCCAGATCGTGCAGTGGGAGCCTGGGATGTTCATGCGGCATCACGCCGACAATGCCAATCCCGATGGTTCGGAGCACAAGATGGCATATCGCCGGTTTTCCGGGATTACTTATCTTAACGACGATTATGAGGGCGGGGAACTTTATTTCACCGCTCTCGATATCGCGATCAAACCGAAGGCCGGCATGTTCTTGGGATTCACGGGCGGTTTTCACCACGAACATAGTGTGCTTCGCGTCGAAAGTGGCAACCGGCGCCTGACCTCGCCCGCGTTCTTCACCGTGGAACCGGAGCGCGCAGATCGCGGGGTTTATCCGGAGCTGTTCGAAAATAGCCCTTAACTGACAAAATTTTTTTGCTTCTTTTTTTCAAAAAAGAAGAATCTTCTTTTTTGAAAAAAAGAAGCAAAAAACTTTTGTCAATTTTTGGTCAGAGGCTGAAACGTTCGCCCAAGTAAACCCGGCGAACGTCTTCGTGCGCCACCACCTCGTCCGGCCTTCCGTGCATCAGCACACCGCCCTCGTTCAAAATATAGGCGCGGTCGATGATCTCCAGGGTCTCGCGCACATTGTGATCGGTAATCAGCACACCCAGCCCGCGATGCTTCAGATGCGAAACCAGATCGCGGATTTCTCCCACCGCGATCGGGTCGATGCCGGCCAGGGGCTCGTCGAGCAAAATGTAATTGGGCTGCGTCGCCAAGGCGCGGGCGATCTCGACCCGGCGGCGCTCGCCGCCCGACAGCGCCAGCGCGGGGGTGCGATGCAGATGCGAAATGCCGAACTCGGCGAGCAACCCCTCGAGCATGCGCTCGCGCAGCTCGGGCTCGGGTTCGACCACTTCCAGCGCCGCCATGATGTTCTGCTCGACCGTGAGACCACGGAATACGCTCGCTTCCTGCGGCAGATAGCCGATGCCGAGGCGGGCGCGGCGGTACATCGGCAGCGCGGTGATGTCGGCGCCGTCGAGCGTGATGCGGCCGCTGTCGGGTTTGACCAGCCCGACGATCATGTAAAAGCTGGTAGTCTTGCCGGCACCGTTGGGTCCCAGCAGACCGACCGCCTCGCCGCGCTGGACGTGGAGCGAAACGTCGTGCACCACCGGCCGTTTTTGATAGGTCTTGCCGATCGCGCTGGCGATCAGGCCGTGGTGACCCTGCGGCAGCTGATCCTCGCCGGCGCGATCGTCCCGCGTGAGCTGGTCCGGGCTCATTTCGGCTTCGCCGGGCTGGTGGTCTGGTCGGTGCTGTGATCGTTCGGCACCAGCAGCCCCTGCACCCTGGCCCCACTCGTCGGCAGCAGGTGCGCAATGCCGGTCTTGAGATTGATGATCGCGTCCTGGCCGTGCAGTTCGCTAAGGCCATGGGTGATGGTGACGTCGCCGACCACCCGCGCCAGCCCGGTTTCCGGCAGATAAACCCCGTTGTCGCCGTGCACGATGTCGGTCTGGGTGCGCACCACCACGTGGCCGAAGGCGTCGACCCGGTTGATCTGCCCGGCGTTGAGGTCGGAATCGCCGCTCTTGGGTGCAGCTGTGCCGGCGGCCCGAGGCGGCGAGGGATCCGAATAGGCGACCAGGATGTCGCCCGCGGCCGAACGCCCGTCGTTGCCCACCACCAGAGCGTTGCCCCAGGCGACCGATTTGCGCTGCATCGACCAATACTCCAGCCGGTCGCGCGCGGTAATCGTTTCGGTCGGGGTCTTCAACCGCAGATGCGCGCCGGTCATCACCAGAACCGCCTGGTCGATGTCATAGACCGCCTTGTCGCCGAAGGCGATATCGGTCGGCGTGTTGATGGTGACGTTGCCGTCGGCATCCAGCCGGTAGATCTCGTTGGCGCCGGTGATGTCGTTGCTGGCCGAGGAGCTTTTCGCCGGGGCGGTTGCGGCGGGCGCTGTGCCCGTGGCTGCGGCCCGCTTGCGATAATGCGCGACCAGGGTGTCGGCGATCACCGTGGTGTCGCCGCGGGTCGCGTGGGCATTGCCACGGGCGACCACGATTTGCTGGGCCTGCTGCCAATCCGCGCCGTCGTCGGCGACGATGGTAATGTCGCCGCCCTGCGACAGATCGGGCCCGTCGGCGGTGCAGACCAGGCAAACGATGCATAAAGCGGGCGCTAGCAGCAGAGCGCGCTTCATTGGTGCGATCTCGCGGCGTTCAGCACCAGCTTCACCGGACCCGCGATCTGCAGCAGCGCACCGTGGTCGAGCAGCGCAAAGCCTTGGCCATCGAGCGTGCCGAGCGGTCCCTCGCCGTGGATCTGGTCGGCGCTCAGCACCGCGTTCTGGCGCAGATCGATCGCCGCATTGTTGGTGGAAAAGATCATGCCGTCGCCGCGGTAGAGCGTGACTTCGCCGGTAAGGTCGAGCGCGCCCAGATGGTTGCGATAGGTGCCGTGGTCGGACCAGACCATCAGCCAGTTCTGATCGCTGGCCGCCCCGGCACCGGGCTTGTCGGCACTTTGCAGGAACAGGTCGGCCTTGGGGGTAGCCAGATCGTATCTACCGTCCTCGGGTTCGCCCGCTTCGGCGGCGGTAATGGTATAGGGCTCGCCGCGCTGATCGATGCCGCGATAGTGCGGCGCCCGCATGTGCATCGCCTGGGTCGAGGCCGCGCCCATCTTTTCAAAGGTACCGCGGGCGCGGTCCGCGGTGCGGTCGATCTCCGGCCAAAGTGCTACCGACGCCAGCAACAGAAAGGCGAGGGTGGGCAGCAGACGTTTGGCGAGTACCACCGCCGCGCGGCGGCGCGCGAGCTTGCTGGGGTCGAGCGGCGCGCGCGGGCGCGAGAGATTCTGGATGAAATGGCGGACCGGATTGGGCCGCAGCGATAACGGACTCATACCACCCCGGCCCGCAGCAAATCGTGCATATGGATCAGGCCGACCGGGCGCCGATCGGGGGCCAGGACGAAGAGTGCGGTGATCGGGCGCTTGCGCTCGGTCATGAGGCGGAGCGCCTCGCCCACCAGCGCGTCGGGGCCGATCGTAAGCGGTGACGAGGTCATCACCTCGGCGACGGTGCGGTCGAGCAATTCCGGGCCCATGGCGCGGCGCAAGTCGCCGTCGGTAACGATCCCGATCAGGCTGCCGGCGTCGTCGACCACGCCCACCAGCCCGAAACCCTTGCCGGTCATCACCAGCAGGGCGCGGTTCATCTTGGTCCGGGCCGGGGCGAGCGGCAAGGCATCGCCGGCGTGCATCAGATCGGAGACCCGCTTCAGCCGCGCGCCGAGCTTGCCGCCGGGATGGAAGGCGCCGAAATCCTGGGCCGAGAAGCCACGCCGGGTGAGCAGTGCGATCGCCAGTGCATCGCCCAGCGCCAGCTGCATGGTGGTGCTGGTGGTGGGCGCGAGGCCGTTCGGACACGCCTCGGCTGCCGGCGGCAGCACCAGCGCGATGTCGGCGGCCTTGGCCAGGGTGGACTTGGGCCTGCCGGTGATCGCGATCAGTCCGATGCCGAACCGCTTGGCGTGCGCCACCAGGTCGGCGAGCTCGGCGGTCTCGCCGGAATTGGAGATCGCCAGCACCACGTCGCCCGGGACCACCATGCCGAGATCGCCGTGCGATGCTTCGGCGGGGTGCACGAAGAGCGCGGGCGTGCCGGTGGACGCGAGCGTCGCCGCGATCTTGCCCGCGACGTGCCCGGATTTTCCCATGCCCGAAACCACCACACGCCCCGCAGCGCCATGGAGTAGACCGACGGCGGCGGTGAAGTCGCCGTTGAGTGATCGCGCGAGCTGCTCGATCCCGGACTGTTCGGCCGCAAGCACGGCGCGACCCACCTCGACGTCGTTGAACATCACCGCGGGGAACTCCACGGGGGGGAACTCGACGGCGGGGGAAGGTTCGGTCGCTGCGGACGGCGAGGCATTGCTCATGTTGGGGCGGTCATTCCTGCGCGGGCATGCTTGTCATGAACGGGCACGACCGATCGGTCAATTGATGCCTTGGTTAACGATGGTCAAGCAGAATGCGCGAAAATGTCCGGATCGGCGTAGCCTAAATGATCCAGCCGCGCCCGCGTGGGCAAGAAGGAAAAGCAGGATTCGGCGATCTCCAGCCGTTCTTCCCGCTCCAGCAATGATTTAAGCTTTGCCCACAGGGCGTGTAGGTGAAGCACGTCCGACGCCGCATAGGCGAGCTGTTCGGCTGTCAGACCGGCGGCGCCCCAGTCCGAAGTTTGTTGCTGTTTCGAGATCTCGACTCCCAGCAGCTCGCGGCAAAGATCGCGCAAACCGTGGCGGTCGGTGAAGGTGCGGGTAAGCTTGGCCGCGATCTTGGTGCACTTCACTGGTGCTACCTCGATACCGAACGCGAGTTGCAGAACTCCGACATCGAAACGGGCGAAGTGCATCAATTTGGTGACCGAATGGTCCGCCAGCAGGCGGGCGAGGATCGGGCAATCATAACCCGGGCCGCCGAAACGGGTGGGGATGATCTGTACCAGATGGGCGGTCTGATCGCCGGCAGAGAGCTGCACCAGGCAGAGCCGGTCGCGGGCGTGGTTCAAGCCCATGGTTTCGGTATCGACCGCGACCACCGGTCCGAGATCGAGACCGGCGGGGAGATCGCCCTTATGGAGGTAAATATTTGGCAGTTGGATCGCTGCTTCCGGTGCCACCAAGGTTACCGACATCAGGCCTATCCTCTGCTGGTGAAGCCGCCGCTGGCGGCAATCCGGGCCGCGATCAACCGCTCGTGTTGGTGCCCAGAAGAAGACTCGAACTTCCACGACCTTACGGCCACAGGTACCTGAAACCTGCGCGTCTACCAATTCCGCCATCTGGGCATTGCGAGGGCGTTTTCCCGCGGCGAGCGCGGTGGCGGGGGTTTAATGGCGCTGGCCTGCTTCGTCAAGCGCCGAGGGGAGAAAGAAGTAAGGTCTTCTTTTTTTGAAAAAAAAGAAGCAAAAAAACTTTGTCAATTTGGTATCGACGTGCATTGGCAGCTTCGCCAATCGGACAAAAGTTTTTTGCTTCTTTTTTTCAAAAAAGAAGCCTTACTTCTTTTTATCGGAGCAGATAGTTCCGATTCAGCCCTAATTTCTGGGCTCGCCGCGAAAATTTCCTGAGTTAGATAAATTCATTACAGAAAATCGGACAGTAATGCTGCTCTAAATGTAAAAACTGCTGGATTTGTGCGGTGCGGCCGCTTAGAACGGGCTGTCGCCTCTGACGCCATCGCCAGAAGGAGTGGGGAACCGTGCCCGAAAAGATGCTGCAATTCACCCGCCTGTCGCAGGAAAGCCCGGAGAAGCGCGCGGTCGCCAAACGGCGGGAAGACTTTTCCGAAATCTATCGCAGCTTTGACGTCCCCCACGCCAAGGCCCAGTCCAGCCGCTGTTCGCAATGCGGCGTGCCCTATTGCTCGGTGCATTGCCCGCTCGGCAACAACATCCCCGACTGGTTGAAGCTCACCGCCGAGGGCCGCCTCGAAGAGGCCTACGCGATCAGTTCGGAAACCAACAATTTCCCCGACATCTGCGGCCGGATCTGCCCACAGGATCGCCTGTGCGAAGGCAATTGCGTGATCGAAAAGGGCTTTGAGGCGGTTACCATCGGTGCGGTCGAACGCTTCATCACCGACACCGCCTGGGAGCAGGGCTGGGTCAAGGCGCCGAAGCCAGTGTATGAGATCAACCAGTCGGTAGCGATCGTGGGCGCCGGTCCGGCGGGGTTGGCCGCCGCCGAGCAGCTGCGCAAGGCCGGCTACGAGGTTCACGTCTATGACCGCTATGACCGGGTCGGCGGTCTGCTGATCTACGGCATTCCCGGCTTCAAGCTGGAGAAGGAGATCGTGCTGAAGCGCTGGCGGCTGCTCGAGGAAGCCGGCATCGTCTTCCACATGGGCGCCGAGATCGGTGGCAACCACGATTTCACCGAATTGCGCGACCGTCACGACGCGGTGCTGATCGCGACCGGGGTTTATAAGGCCCGCAACATCGGCGGGCCCGGCGCGGGCCTCAGTGGGATCGTGCCGGCGCTGGAGTATCTCACCGCGTCAAACCGCCGCAATCTCGGCGACGAGGTCGCGATCGGCGAAAACGGCGCGGTCGACGCCGCCGGCAAGCACGTGGTGGTGATCGGCGGCGGCGACACCGCGATGGATTGCGTGCGCACGGCGGTACGGCAGGGAGCGCGCTCGGTGAAGTGCCTCTATCGCCGCGACAAGGCCAACATGCCGGGCTCGATGCGCGAGGTGAAGAACGCCGAGGAAGAAGGCGTGGAATTCGTTTGGCTGTCCGCCCCCGAAGCCTTCCTGGGCGACGATGTCGTAACCGGCGTGCGCGCGGTGCGGATGCGGCTCGGCTTGCCCGACGCTTCGGGACGGCAGTCGGTCGACCCGGTCGAGGACAGCGATTTCACCGTGCAGGCGGATCTGGTGATCAAGGCGCTCGGCTTCGATCCGGAGAATTTGCCGACGCTGTGGGATGCGCCGGGGCTGGAGGTGAGCCGCTGGGGCACGGTGAAGGTGAAGCCATCCACCTTCATGACCGCGTTGCCGGGGGTGTTCGCCGCCGGCGATATCGTGCGCGGCGCGAGCCTGGTGGTGTGGGCGATCCGCGACGGGCGCGACGCGTCCGAGGCAATCAAGAAGTATCTGACCGAGAAACGCTCAGGTGAGGCCGCGCTGGGCGAAGTCACCCTGGCGGCAGCGGAGTAGAGATTATGGATGGTTTTGTCGCTGAATGGGATGCCAATGTTGCGCGGCTCGCTGGGACCTACGACCCGTCGCAGGAGCACGATGCTTGCGGAGTTGGGCTGGTGGCAGCGCTCGACGGCAAGAAGCGCCGCGACGTGGTGGTGGCGGGGATCGATGCACTGCGCGCGGTGTGGCACCGCGGTGCGGTCGACGCCGACGGCAAAACCGGTGACGGCGCCGGGATTCACATCGAAATCGCCCAGGATTTCTTTGCCGACGCGGTCGAACGCGGCGGCGACAAGGTGCAGCCGGGCAAGCTCGCGGTCGGGATGGTGTTTCTGCCCAAGACCGACCTCGGCGCGCAGGAGCGCTGCCGGCAGATCGTCGAAACCGAAATCCTCAAGTTCGGCTACACCATCTATAGCTGGCGCCAGGTGCCGATCAACGTTGCGGTGATCGGCGAAAAAGCCAACGCCACGCGGCCCGAGATCGAACAGATCCTGATCCGCAACTCGCGCGGTACCAGCGACGAGGATTTCGAGCGCGACCTGTTCGTGGTGCGCCGGCGGATCGAAAAAGCCGCGATCACGGCGCAGATCGCGGAGTTCTATATCTGCTCGCTGTCGTGCCGCTCGATCATCTATAAGGGGATGTTCCTGGCGGAATCTCTCACCGATTTCTATCCCGATCTGCTCGATGAGCGGTTCGTGAGCCGGTTCGCGATCTATCATCAGCGCTATTCGACCAATACGTTTCCAACCTGGAAGCTGGCGCAGCCGTTCCGCATGCTGGCGCACAACGGCGAGATCAACACCGTCACCGGCAACATCAACTGGATGAAAAGCCACGAGACCAGGCTCGCGGCCGAAGAGCTCGCCGGCTACATCGAAGATATCAAGCCGGTAGTGCAGGCCGGTGGTTCGGACACGGCGACCCTCGACAACGTGTTCGAGCTGCTGGTGCGTTCGGGGCGCGACGCGCCGATGGCCAAGGCGTTGATGATCCCGGCGTCGGTCGGGATCGAAAGTCCGATGAAGCAGGCCCATCGCGACATGTTCAATTACTGCAATGCGGTGATGGAACCGTGGGATGGACCGGCGGCGGTGGCCGCGACCGATGGCCGCTGGGTGATCGCGGGGCTCGACCGTAACGGGCTGCGGCCGCTGCGCTATACCATTACGCGCGACGCGATGCTGGTGGTGGGTTCGGAAACCGGCATGGTAAAACTCGACGATTCGGCGGTGATCGAAAAAGGCCGGGTCGGGCCGGGTCAGATGATCGGCGTCGATCTCGATCACGCGCGCTTCTATCACGACGAGGAATTGCGCGACGTGCTGTCGTCGCGCCAGCCCTACGGCGAGTGGACCAAACGCATCCTGCAAATCGACGCGCTGGTGCGTGCCGATGCCACGGAAGCTGCGAAATTCGACAGCGAGGAACTGCGCCGGCGGCAGCTCGCGGTCGGCACCACGCTGGAAGAGCTCGAGCTGATCCTGCATCCGATGGTGGAAGATGCGCAGGAAGCGGTTGGTTCGATGGGCGACGACACGCCGCTCGCGGTGCTGTCGGAGAAATTCCGTGGCCTGCATCATTATTTCCGCCAGGCGTTCGCCCAGGTGACCAACCCGCCGATCGACAGTTTGCGCGAATCCGCGGTGATGTCGCTCCGGACCCGGCTCGGCAATCTCGGCAACGTGCTCGATGAAGACGGTGAACAGTGCAATCTGCTGCAGCTGGAGAGCCCGGTGCTTTCCAATGCGGAATTCGCTGCGATGCGCGCCTTCATGGCGGCGTCGGCCTGCGTGGTGGATTGCACGGTCGAAGTGGTGAACGGTGAAATCGATCTGCAGGCCGCGATCAAGCGCATCCGGCGCGAGGCCGAAGAAGGCGTGCGCGCGGGCTGCACCCATGTGGTGCTGACCGACGAGTTCCAGAGTGCCGATTGCGCCGCAATCCCGATGATCCTCGCCACCGGCGCGGTGCACACCCATCTGGTGCGTTCTTCGCTGCGCACCTTCACCAGCCTGAACGTGCGGTCCGGCGAATGCATGGATGTGCATAATTTCGCCGTGCTGATCGGCGTCGGCGCTACCACGGTGAACGCCTACCTTGCCCAGGAATCGATCGCCGATCGGCATCGCCGCGGTCTGTTCGGCAGCCTGTCGTTGAAAGAATGTGTGCAGCGTTATCGCAAGGCGGTCGACAAGGGTCTGCTCAAGATCATGTCGAAGATGGGCATCTCGATCGTTTCGTCCTATCGCGGCGGTTATAATTTCGAGGCAATCGGGCTGTCGCGCGCGCTGGTGGCGGAGTTCTTCCCCGGCATGCAATCGCGCATTTCCGGCATCGGGCTTTCCGGCATCGCGCGAAAGTTACTGGAACTGCACAAGGTCGCCTGGAGCCCGGAGGTGGTCACGCTGCCGGTCGGCGGCTTCTACAAAATGCGCCGCCGTGGCGAGGTCCACGCGTTCGACGCCAGCCTGATGCACACGCTGCAAACCGCGGTCGCGACCGACAGCTACGAAACCTACCAGCGCTACGCTCGCGGCGTGCGCAAGCTGCCGCCGGTGGCGCTGCGCGACCTGCTCGATTTCCGCCACGACAAGGCGCACTCGATCCCGGTCGATGAGGTCGAAAGCATCACTGAAATCAGAAAGCGCCTGGTGGCGCCGGGGATTTCGCTCGGCGCGCTGAGCCCGGAAGCGCACGAGACGCTGTCGATTGCGATGAACCGGATCGGCGCGCGCTCCGACAGCGGCGAGGGCGGGGAAGACCCGGCGCGGGCCAAACCGCGCGCCAACGGGGACAATGCGTCCTCCGCGATCAAGCAGATCGCGTCGGGAAGATTCGGCGTGACCGCGGAATATCTCAACAATTGCCGCGAGATCGAGATCAAGGTCGCGCAGGGAGCCAAACCCGGCGAGGGCGGACAGTTGCCGGGCTTTAAGGTCACCGAACTGATCGGCAAATTGCGTCACGCCACCCCCGGCGTGATGCTGATCAGCCCGCCGCCGCATCACGATATCTATTCGATCGAAGATCTGGCGCAGCTGATCTACGATCTGAAGCAGATCAATCCTGATGCGTTCGTGTGCGTGAAGCTGGTGGCGCGGAGCGGCATCGGCACCATCGCCGCCGGCGTCGCCAAGGCGCTGGCCGACGCGATCCTGATTTCCGGCCACTCCGGCGGCACCGGTGCCAGCCCGCAGACCTCGGTGAAATACGCCGGCCTGCCCTGGGAAATGGGACTCTCCGAGGCGCATCAAGTGCTGATGCTGAACCGGCTGCGTCACCGCGTGCGGTTGCGCACCGACGGCGGCATCAAGACCGGACGCGACGTGGTGATCGCGGCCATGCTCGGCGCCGAGGAATTCGGCATCGGCACCGCGAGCCTGGTCGCGATGGGCTGCATCATGGTGCGCCAGTGCCACAGCAACACCTGTCCGGTCGGCGTCTGCACCCAGGACGAGGCGCTGCGCGCGAAGTTCGAAGGCACGCCGGAGCGGGTGATCAATTTGTTCTCGTTCGTTGCCGAAGACGTGCGGCACATTCTGGCCGAACTCGGCTTCCGCAAACTCACCGACGTGATCGGCCGCACCGACCTGTTGCAGCAGGTCAGCCGCGGGTCGGATTTCCTCGATGACCTCGACCTGAACCCGCTGCTGGCGCAGGCCGACCCCGGCCAGCACGCGCGCTACTGCACGCTCGAAGGCCGCAACCCGGTGCCGGAGACGCTCGACGCGCAAATGATCGAGGACGCCCAGCCGTTCTTCCTGCAGCGCGAAAAAATGCAGTTGGAATATAACATCCGCAACACCCACCGCGCGATCGGGACCAAATTCTCCTCCAAGATCGTGCGCCGCTTCGGCATGAAAACCCTGCCGCCGGGGCATGTGACGGTGCGTCTGCGCGGCTCGGCCGGCCAAAGCCTCGGCGCCTTCAGCGTGCAAGGCCTGAAGCTGGAAGTGTTCGGCGACGCCAACGATTATGTCGGCAAAGGCCTGTCGGGCGGCATCATCGTGGTGCGCCCGCCGCCGGCCTCGGCGCTGGAGAGCAATCGCAACACCATCCTCGGCAACACGGTGCTCTACGGCGCCACCGCGGGTGAGCTCTACGCCGCGGGACAAGCCGGCGAGCGCTTCGCGGTGCGTAATTCGGGTGCGATTGCGGTAGTTGAAGGCTGCGGCTCCAACGGTTGCGAATACATGACCGGGGGAACGGTGGTGATCCTGGGCGGCGTCGGCGATAATTTCGGCGCCGGCTTCACCGGCGGTCAGGCGTTCGTCTATGACGCGGCAGGCGACTTCGAGAGCAAGATCAACCGCGACACCCTGCTGTGGCAGCGCGTCAGCACCGACTTCTGGGCCGAAGAGTTGAGGAAACTGGTTGAACGCCACGCCGAGGAAACCTCGAGCCGCTTCGCCGCCATGCTGCTGCACGAATGGGATCGGCATTTGCCGCGGTTCTGGCAGGTGGTGCCGAAGGATTACGTGAAGTATCTGGCGAAGCCGATGAACGAGGAAGAGACGGCGAAGAGGGCGTAAGGCCAAGGGCAGTAGTGTTCTTTTTGCGAAC
>Ga0302314_10010400_pt1 | contig 16286 bp, 16 predicted proteins | sample III_Palsa_N2_3_FD_200533 | JGI IMG/M metagenome (GOLD analysis project Ga0302314, IMG submission 200533) | Peat permafrost microbial communities from Stordalen Mire near Abisko, Sweden - III_Palsa_N2_3 | ecosystem: Environmental > Terrestrial > Soil > Palsa > Peat permafrost | place: Sweden... | reverse complement strand
ACCGGTGAACTTCGTCTCGATATTCACCTCAACCGTAACCGGCACATGCGCCTGCACCATCCGCGCCAGCCGGTTGTAGTGCTCGATCATCATCACGGCGTTGGGAATCTTCACGGCGCTCTCGGGCTTCTGCGCGTCACGGGCCAGGTCGGCGCCGTTGTCGTCGAAGATGATCCCTGTGCCGCCGCCACTGCCGCCATCGCGGCTGGGGGTGATGATCGCGGCGACGCCCTCGCTGGCCATCATCGTCAGGGCGGCCTTGCGCAGGGACACGCGCTTCATGTAGGCGGCGATGCGCTCGGCGCGTGTGGGTTGACCGGGAACGACGGGCCGGGACATCGGCTCGGCCAGCTCCATCTCCTTCAGCTCGGCGTCGGTGTAGCGATGAAACAGCGGCTCGGTAATATCCGGCGTAGGTCTTGTTGCACCCAGGAGTACGATCTTGCCGGCGAGCTTGCCCTTCAGCGCGTCGAGTTCGCCGGCGTCGGCCAGCGGCACGTAGACGACCTCGCCCGTAACGGCTCCGGGGGTTGCTGGAGACCACGGGGCTGCCTGTAGCCAGAGAGGCTCAGGATCGGGCGAGACCATCCGCGCCCAGGTGTTGATCTGATACCACCCCATGCCGAACTCGCCCCAGTCCTCCAGGTGCGCATTGTCCAGGCCAATCTTGGTCAGCGTGTCGCGCGTCCAGGCGTTGGCCTTGGCCAGGTTGGGCGAACCCGTCAGCCGCGGCCCGATGCCCTCGTCCAACGCCGCCGAAAACTCCATCACCTTGCCATGCGCGAAGCCCTCATTGCGGATGCGGGCATACATGGTGAGATCGAGGGTCTCGGTGGCCGGCTGCGGGCGCTCCCATGCGGGGACTTTTTTGGGCTCCTGCGCCTCCACACCGGCAAAACAGGTTGAAATCGCTACGGCAAGCGCAACGGCAGCGGACCGGCGGCGCAACAGGGTAGAGGCGGACATAAGCATCCGAAAGGCTCCTTGGTGAGGTTTGGAGGGTAGAAACTGCGCGTTCAGACCCGGCGGGACTTGCGAATCATGCGTCGCGACCACTGTACGCCAAGATAGCTCAGGGCCAGTGCCATGACCACAACACCGACTGGAAAGCCGAAGTCGCGGTAGGCAATGTTGTACTCAGGAACACGGTGCGTCACTGTTTGATAGACCAGCAACGTCATGATCGCGCAAAAGGTCGTCGCAAAAAAAGCGGCCATCCCCGTGGCCACGCCCATCAACAGGGAGGCGAACCAACCCAGGTCGCCCAGCGGGATTCCAAATAAAACACCGTCGCGTCGCGCGCGTTCAACATCATTTGCAGTGGCCATCTCATTTAGAATAAACCGATGGCCGAGACTGTGCAGACCGGTGTGGTGCGAGCTCCGCAACTTGTACGCGCGGCCCAGGTAGCGCGTGAGGCTGAAGTCCGCCAATCCGCCAACGGCGTCCGCTTTGCAACGTATGGCGAGACCGGCGTCGAAGCCCCCGACCTCGACCGCATGTTGGAGGCTGTGCCCGCAGCCATCGTCGCCGCGCTCAAGGCCAACACCTACTACTTCGTCCCGCTGGCCCTGCGCGAAAACGCCGACACCTTTGAGAATGCCAGCGCAAAGCCGGCAAAGACTCCTGAACACGCCATGGTCGCCGGCGCTTACACCGACGAGTTCGGCGACGCGGCCATCTGTCACCGCAACGTGGAGCTGGGCAGCGGCAACCACGGCGTCTTCATCTCCACCCGCCTCATGGGCGACCGCTTCGCCCTCAGCTTCGAGTTCTTCATCAACGTGGCGCACGCCTTTGTCGACCAGGCCGGCGTCCCCGAAGCCTTCGCCGAGCTCGCCTGGCAGCAGGCGCTGGCCAACATCCGCGGCGAAACCAGCCTCGACGCCTGGGAGGCCCGCAACCTCGCCCTGGGCCGCCCCGCCAACGCCGAACCTGAACAGCCCTCACGCCGCGCCCGCGCCTTTGCCTCCTCGTTTGGACCGGCGTCTCGCTCGCGCGTCTTCGGCGGAGTCGCCGCAAATATTACTGCTGTGAGTTCGACCGTCGCAATTGACGAAAAAGAACGTGCGCTGTTCGTGGAGTCTGCCTTCTCGGATACGGTTGCGATCTACCTGCTCTCGCTGGCGCTCGACTTCGACTACAGCGAACTCCGCGAGCGCGAGTACCCGCTGCTGGCCCCCGCAGCCCTGGCCGCACGCCTCAAGCTGGTCTCGGAACTCTTCCCGCCCAACGCGGACTATGAGTTCGCCGTGAAGTACCGGCGCAGGGCATGATGCACAGAGGTTCGACGGTTCTGCTATAGTCAACTCGATCAGGCAATGGTGTTTGGAGGGTATCTTCAGTAGGTACTGAACGCCGCCTGATAAACGGTCGCAGGGCCTAGTCAGCTCTGGGAGTTCAACTCTCCTGCCCTCCGCCAGTTCCTGGTGACCTATAGTTTTGCGTTGACACCATGGTGCCACATAGCCGATAATGAGTGGATTATCAGGCGGCACGCCGAAATATCGGCGCAGTACCGAGAATACCTACGAATCCCCGAGCTGACTACTCGGGGATTCGTTTTATCTAGCGCACCGCTGCCATCGCCGCCCGGAACAGCCGCTCAAAGTCTCCCGCAACCGCCGCATCTTTCGCCACCGCTTCCACCGCCTTCAGCGCAATCGGACGCGCATAGCCTAGATTCACCAGCGCACTCAGCACATCTTCCGCAACCCCACCAAGAGTGGGCGTAGCTCCCCCCTCCGCAACAAACCCCACCATATCGTCGAGCTTGTCCTTCAGTTCCAGCACGACCCTCTCGGCGGTCTTCTTCCCAATCCCGGGAATCTTCGTCAGCGTGGCGTGATCCCCGCTGCGAATCGCCCCCACCAGCCGCTCCGCCGAGATTCCGCTCAGCACCGTAATCGCCAGCTTCGGCCCGATCCCCGAGATGGTCAGCAGCTTCTCAAACAGCCGCTTCTCCGCCATCTCGACGAAGCCGAAGAGCAGAAATGCATCCTCGCGCACATGCGTATGCACATGCAGCTTCACCTCTTTGCCCTCCGCCGCAAGCTCTGTAAATGTGGCGACGGAGATTGCCAGCTCATAACCCACGCCACCGCACTCAACAACAACGGCGTTGGGTGACTTGCTGAGAATCAGTCCTCGAATATGCGCGATCACAGGGCGATTCTACCTTTAGCCATGGTTGGCCACATACGTCTCATAGATCACCGCCCGCAGCCGCAGCGTCAGCGCATCCGCCTCTTTCGTCGTCATCCCCACGGTAGATATCGGTTCCCCCACAATCAGCTTCAAGGGCCGCGGACGCAGCGCATACACGTGGATCGGCAGCAACTCGTACGTGCCCACCAGCGTCAGCGGGACCAGCGGCACCTGGGCCTTGATTGCCATCCACGCGGCACCCGCGACCATATCCTGCAACTCGCCCGTCGCCGCGCGCCCACCCTCCGGAAAGACCATCAGTGGCAGCCCCGCCTGTAGCGTCTTCACTCCGCGGCCCAGGCTGGTAACGCCGGCGCGCGCGGAGCTTTGGTCGATAGGAACCTGCCCCGAACGATTCAAGTACCAGCCGATGAATGGAATCTTCCACAGCGGTGCCTTGGCCAGGATGCGGAACTGAAACGGCAACTTCGCAAACAGCACCGGCGTGTCGTAGTAGCTCAGGTGATTGCTGGCATAAACCGCCGTCTCCCGCGGCAGTCGCTCGACGTGTTCCACCGTCACCGGTGAAAGCGCAATCCGCAGCAGCACCCGCGACCACAGGCGCGCGCATAGATGCTGCTGGCTGCCGTCCTTGTCCCACAGACCGCAGGCCAGCGAGATCGTGCCAAAGAACGCCGTCGCCAGCCCCACCAGCGGCAAAAATACAACATAATTCACCCACCGCCGAATCGACGAGATCGACGGGTGCGGCGCCGCTTCAGGCGCAACATGTTCTTCCGGCTCCAGAATCTCGTGGGCAGTTGGCATCTCTCGCTATGCTAAACCGCTTCGGCCAATACCAGCGCCCGCAGTTCGCCCACCAGGAAGATCGAGCCCGTCGCGACGATCACACCTTCCGGCGGCGTAATCGCCTCAGCTTGCGCCAGCGCTCCCGGCAGATGCGGCGCCGCATGGGCCGGCACGTCCAGCTTGTGCACTGCGGCCAGCAACTCTTCCACCGTCGCCGCCCGCGGGTTTTGGATCGGCGCCAGAATCACGTGGTCCCGCGATCTTGCCGGATCGCCGGAGGTTGAATCGAACAGTGGTAGCAATACCTGCGCCATCTCGTCGATCGCCTTGTCCGCCAGGCAGGAGAAGATCAGCGTGCGCGGCATCTCGTCCGGCAACTGCGCCAGCGCCGCCCGCAGCGCCCACGCTCCCGCAGGATTATGCGCCACATCGAACAGCACCGGAGCGTGGCCATGCCGCGAAGGAATCCACTCCAGCCGCCCCGGCCAGTTGGTCGTCCGCACACCTGCCTCGATTGCTGCGTTCGGAATGGCAAAGTCATGATTTGTGCGCAATTCAACCGCCGCCGCGACCGCCAGCGCAATATTCCGCTGCTGATGCTGTCCAGCCAGAGGCGAATCGATGTGCAGCGTCTCTCCGTCGACCGACAGATCATAGCAATTCCGCCCCAGCGGCGATCCGCCCTCTGGCCTCAGGGCCGTGTGCCCTAAACTTTGTCTCGCCGGCGGCAAGCACCTTGCCGCATCCACGCCGCGGACATTCTTCGCCATCGCCGCATTGCCGATCGCCGCGTTGGCCTCGGGATGCTGCGAGAGCGTCACCAACACCCCGTCTTGCCGCAGAATACCGGCCTTTTCGCCCGCAATCGCGCCCAGCGTTGTGCCTAGGTAGTCCATGTGGTCCATGCCGATATCGGTAATGACCGACACCAGCGGCTCGACCACGTTGGTCGCATCCAGCCGCCCACCCAGCCCCACCTCCAGCACGGCCAGTTCGACGCCGCGCTCGGAAAAATAGCAGAAAGCCAGCGCCGTCAGCAGCTCAAAGAAGCTCGGATAATGCGGTAACTCTCCCCGCTCCACCAGGCGGTTCGACGCATCATCCACCTGCGTAAACACCCCCGCAAAGTCCTCATCCGCAATGTCTTGCAAGGTTGTCCCATCACCGGACGAAACCCGCATCCGCTCGTTCACCCGCAGCAGGTGCGGCGACGTATACAGCCCCGTCCGCACACCCGCAGCCGCCCCAATCGCCGCCAGCGTCGCCGCAGTCGAGCCTTTGCCGTTGGTCCCCGCGATCAGCACTGACGCGAACTTCAGCTCCGGCCGCCCCAGTTCCAAGAGCAGCACGCGAATGGCCTCTAGTGAAAACTTGCGCGGAACTATGCCAACTGCGGTCTTCCCGGAGGCCAGTTCCGGCCCCAAAGCAGCAAGTCTTCCAATCACCTCAAAATAGTCCATAAGCTACTTTCGTTTCATCCGTCTTCAACAGGAACTTCTTTTGACACCTTCGCCACTTCCCAAGAGTGGACTTTTGGGCATACTATTCGCGCTGTTTGTCGATAGATATATTAAATTGATAGATTTAAGTGGTTCCTATGAAAGCGGGCCCTTATGCATGATGTTGTCGTTCTCTTTGCGTTCTTTACCATTATCTTCTCGCCTTGTGCCGCGGCCCATCGCGCCCATGCAGAACGGTAAGTTTCATCCGGCAGCCTGGGCCACGCAAAGCCTTCCTGCTTTGCCGCGCAACCCCAGACCGTCGGTACGGCCGCTGAAGTACCTCGCCGTCAACGCCCGGCTGTCGAGGTCGTCGATCACCTGTAGATCGGCTAACGCTAACTCTGTTTCAAGCCCATCCGGCGTGAAAAACAGCCGGAACGGCTCGCCCGCCTGAGCCACCCGCGCCGAGAGCGAATCCAGCATCATCTGCTCGACGAACGGCAACACCTCGCGCGGTTGCGAGTAATCGAAGACCACCGAACTCCCCTTCGCAAAACTGCCCAACAGCTCGGCCGTATCGCGAAACGCCTCCAGCGTAAGGTAGGGCACCACGCCGAGCCACGCTGTCACGGTCGGAGCAGCGGGATCAAAACCGGCAGCCAGCAGCTCCTCTCCTAAAGCCTGGCGCTCAAAGTCCACCGGAACCATAGCCAAATCCTCCGGAACCCCAATTCCAGCCACCTTCAAGCGCTCCAGCTTCCACGCCTGTGTCGCCGGATGGTCGACCTCAAACACTCTCACCTGCGCATACGGATTGCGATAGGCAAACGTATCCAGTCCCGCACCCAGCACCAGATATTGGCTCGCTCCAAGCGCTGCAACTCCCCGAGCGAGCGTGTCCTCCGCCAGCCGCGCACGCGCCACCATGAACGCCCGGATCGCCGCGGAGAACGGTCGCATCGTCTTATCCGGCGTGCGCGATAACTCCTCGCGGTACTCAGGCCCGACAATACGCACCGCCAGCGGGTCGTCAAAGACCAGCGGCTTTTTATCGTGGATCTGGTGCGCAGCCCGCCGCAACGCGACGCGCAACGCAGTCTTCGATGGCAGCGCCTCGTGCATACCAGCCCTACACTGACTCGCTAACTTGCTGACTCGCTAACTTGCCGTCGGTCCCCATCCACCCCAGCGCCTGCGCGATATACCCCTTCAATTCCTTACGCGGCACCACGGCATCCAAAAAACCATGCTCCAGCAGGAACTCCGAGCGTTGAAAGCCCTCTGGCAGCTTCTGCCGGATTGTCTGCTCAATGACTCGCGGCCCGGCAAAGCCAATCAGCGCACCCGGCTCGGCAATATTCAAGTCGCCCAGCATGGCAAAACTGGCGGTTACGCCGCCGGTAGTCGGGTCGGTCATCAGCGAGATGTATGGAATCCTCTCATCGTCCATCTTGCCCAACCCCACCGAAACCTTCGCCAACTGCATCAGGCTGGCGATGCCCTCCATCATGCGCGCTCCACCCGAGGCCGACACGATAATGAGCGGCACTCTTGCGGCCAGCGCACGGTCGACGGCGCGGGCGATCGTCTCGCCCACCACCGAACCCATCGATCCGCCGATAAACCCATACTCCATCACCGAGAGCACAACATCGTGGCCGCCCAGCTTGCCCACCGCATTGATGATCGCGTCGTTCAGCCCGGTTTTCTTCCGGGCCTGCGCTAGTCGCACCTTGTAAGGCTTCAGATCGGTAAACTCCAGCGGATCGGTCGACTTCAGCTCCAGGTCGACCAGCTCGTAACCAGGGTCAAGTAGGGCATCGATCCTTGACCGCGCGTCGAACTTGAAGTGGTAGCCGCAGTGCGGGCACACCTGCAGATTGGCCTCGAGATCTGCCTTCCAGATCACCTTGCCGCACTGCGGACACTTCACCCACAGCCCCTCGGTGCGGACCTCGTGGCCTGTTGGAGGAACAATCTCGTTGTCGTCGCGCTTGAACCAACTCATCGGCGGTGGAACTCCTTGCAACAGGCGACCTTAAATAGCAAACGGCCTCCGCTATTGTAGCGAAGGCCCTGCTGATCCTGCTTGGCCAGTGCGGCCGATTTGCTGCTGCGGCTCTCTTACGCCGCCGCCCAGGTAGGCGCGCCGCCCAGCAGCGCCGCCGCCGAGTACTGCGGCTCACCCGACCATGCCGGCAGGTTGAAGCCTTGCGTCGGATGCGCCGTGGAATGGTCGGAACTCATGTGGTGGTCGCGCAGGGCCTGCTGAATCTCGCTGCGACGCTGGGCGCGCTCCTGAACCGAGGTACGCGTGAAATACACCAGGAAGCCCTGGCCGCAGATGTTGCAACGAACGTCGTTACCGGTGTTGGATGCCTTGCACAGAACCTGCATGATGTCTCTCCTCAGGAAATCTTGAAATTGTTCAGGATGTTTCTCACCACCGTGGCCCATGTCGCTGTCCCGATAACGAGACATTACGGCCTGCACCCGGTGTCGCCAATACAACTTCCCGAACAGCCCGCGAGCGAAAGTCACATGCCCGTGGTTACTTGCTCCTTGGCAGCGAATCCTGACCCGCCAATGCACTATCCTTGATACCTGTGAGTGACATGATCAAGATTCAGCTTCCTGACGGTTCCCTGCGCGAAGTTCCCCAGGGCACAACCCCGCTAGACATCGCCAACAGCATCTCTCCACGACTGGCCGCAGCCGTCGTCGTCGCGCGCGTTCGCCCGCTTGAGCCTGTAGCCGCAACCGGCAACGAAGCTTCACTCGAAGCCAGCGAAGAGGCCATGTACTCCAGCCACACCGCTGGCGGCGATGCAGCTCGAATCGTCGACCTCAATGCGCCGTTGCACGAAGACGTCGCGCTCGAGCTCCTCAAAGAGAACGACCCTGCCGCGCTCAAGGTGGTCCGCCACTCCGCCGCGCACGTGATGGCCACGGCGATCCTCGAACTCTTCCCCGAGACCAAGCTCGGCCACGGCCCCGCCACCGATAACGGCTTCTTCTACGATGTCTACCGCGAAATCCCGTTCACTGAAGCCGACCTCGCCAGCATCGAAGCCCGCATGGCCGACGTCGTCAAGCGCGACGAGCCCTTCCTTCGCGTCGAGGAGTCCCGCGAAAAAGGCCTCACCGATTACTCTGCCCAGGGCGAGTTCATGAAGGTCCACTTCATCGAGCGTTTCACCAAACCCGGTGACGAGATTTCGCTCTACAAGAACGGTAACTTCACTGACTTTTGCCGCGGCCCGCATGTGCCTTCGACCGGTCGCGTCAAGGCCTTCAAGGTGATGTCGATTGCCGGCGCCTACTGGCTCGGCGACGAGAAGAACCAGCAGCTCCAGCGCATCTACGGCACAGCGTTCTTCAACCCCAAAGACCTCGAAGCCCACTTCAAGCATCTTGAAGAGATCAAGGCCCGCGATCACCGCGTGCTGGGCAAGCAGCTTGACCTGTTCAGCATCCAGGAGGTCGCCGGCGCGGGCCTGATCTTCTGGCATCCCAAGGGCGGCCTCATCCGCAAGGCCATGGAAGACTGGATGCGCGAGGAGTGTATCCGCCGCGGCTATGCCATGGTCTTCACACCGCATATCATGCGCCGCGAGCTGTGGAAGATCAGCGGCCACGAAGAGAACTACGCCGAAAACATGTACCCGCCCATGGAACTCGACGACGCGGAGTACCGCCTGAAGCCCATGAACTGCCCTGGCCACGTGCTCATCTACAAGAACTCGCCGCGCAGCTACCGCGACCTGCCCCAGCGCTACGCCGAGCTCGGCAACGTCTACCGCTACGAGCGCTCCGGCACCATGCACGGCCTGCTGCGCGTGCGTGGCTTCACACAAGACGACGCCCACATCTTCTGCACGCCGGATCAGATCGAAGGCGAGATCGAAGACTGCATCGACTTCGCCGAGTCCGTCCTCAAGACCTTCGGCTTCCACGAGTTCCAGATCGAGCTCTCCACCTGGGACCCTCGCGACAAAAAATTCATCGGCAGCCCCGAGATGTGGGCCTCCTCCGTCGGCTCGCTCACCCGCGTGCTCGACCGCAAGAACATCCCCTACAAGACCATCCCCGGCGAAGCCGCCTTCTACGGCCCCAAGATCGACATCAAACTGGTCGACGTCCTGGGCCGCCTCTGGCAACTCTCTACCGTGCAGTTCGATTGGAACCTGCCTGCCCGCTTCGATCTCGAATACATCGGCGAAGACGGCGCACCGCACCAGCCGGTGATGGTGCACCGCGCCCTCTTTGGCTCGGTCGAACGCTTCTTCGGCGTGCTGATCGAGCACTACGCCGGCGCCTTCCCCCTCTGGCTCGCCCCGGTGCAGGTCGGCCTCGTACCCATCTCCAACGAGAAACATCTGGACTATGCTCACACGGTAAAGGCCCGGCTTGAAGCCGCCGGACTTCGCGTGGAACTGGACGCCAGCAACGGCAAGATGCAGAGCAAAATCCGCGACTTCGGCCTCCAAAAGGTGCCGTTCATTCTGATCCTCGGCGACAAGGAAGCGGCCAGCGACTCCGTCAGCGTCCGCGTGCGGGCCAAGGGCGATGAAGGCTCCGTAACAGTCGAAGCTTTCCTCGACCGCGCGAAGAAGCTGGTCGCTGAGCACGCGATGGAGTTGTAATTTCATGACCATGGTCATAGACTATAGTCATGAAGGCCGCCACCCAGCCCGTAACCCGCACCATCCCCGCCGGAGAGTTCAAGGCCAAATGCCTGCAACTCATGGACGAGGTAGCTGAGACGCAGCAACCCATCACCATTACCAAACATGGCAAGGCGGTCAGCCAGTTGGTACCCATGCCTGCGGAAAGCAAACCGTTTCGCTCCATCTTCGGTCGCAGCCCGGGCATGAAAATCCCAGACTATAACGAATGGAAGAAGCTCAAATCCGAATTGGCCCAGGAGTGGGAAGATTCCTTCGAACGGCGCGCACATATCTTCGAGCAGCCCAAGAGCCGCCAAAAATGAACGGCTATCTTCTGGACACACACACCTGGCTGTGGGCACAGTGCGGTGAAGCCCACAGATTCTCCGCCGAATTCACGCTCGAGTTAGAACAGCGTCAACTCCGCCGGGAAGTCTGCATCTCCGCCATCTCCATCCTTGAAGTAGCTCGCCTCGTTGCATCAAACCGATACTCTCTCCCCTCCTCCATCGAAGACTTTGTCGCCGATGGCATCGCGGATGACGGCTTTGTCTTGCTTGACCTTTCACCGCGCATCCTCATCGAATCCACCCGTCTCCCCGGAACCATCCACCGCGACCCCTCCGACCGCCTGCTCGTAGCCACAGCCCGCGAACACGGCCTCACGCTCATCACCCGCGACCGCGACATCCTCGCCTATGCCAAGCAAGGCCACCTGAACGTCCGCAAACCATAAGCACCTCACAGAGTGCACCCGCATCTCGAATCTCGAATCCCGCATCTGAGAAGCAGAGGTGCAGCATGAAGGCAGTCGTTCTCCACGAGTACGGTCCACCCAGCAACCTGAAGTACGAAGACGTTCCCGACCCCAAACCCGGCCCGGACGAGGTTCTCGTCCGCGTCCACGCCGCCAGCCTCAACCCCATCGACTGGAAGATTCGCTCCGGCGCCGCCAAAGCGCGCTTCCCCATCGAGTTTCCCTATATTCTCGGCCGCGATGTCGCAGGTATCGTCCAGGAGGTCGGTGCGGACGTTCTCGGCTTCAAGGAGGGCGATCCCGTCTTCGCGCTGGCCTGGCACACCTACGCCGAACTCTGCGTGGCCAAGGCATCCGAGCTCGCCAAAATCCCCGAAGGCCTCGAACTGACCACCGCAGCGGCCGTTCCATTGGTTTCGGTCACCGGCGATCAGCTTATGCGTGACGGTGCCAAGGCCCAGGCCGGCCAGACCATTCTGCTCACCGGGGCCCTCGGCAGCGTCGGCCGCATCGCCCTCTTCGCTGCGCTGGACATCGGCGCCAAGGTCATCGCCGGCGTGCGCAAGAAGCAGATCGACGAGGCCCTTACGCTCGGAGCCATCGCCGCCATCGACCTCACCGAGGACGACGCCATTGCCACGCTCGGCCTCGTCGACGCAGTCGCCGACACCATCGGCGGCGAGACTGCAACGAAGCTTATCGGCAAGGTGAAGCCCGGCGGCAACTACGGCAGCGTCGTTGGCCCACCCAGCAACGCCGCACTTCATCCCACCGTGCAGGTCAACGCTGTCATGGCCCACCCCGACATCAAAACCTACACGCTCTACGGCGAGGCCATCGTCGCCGGCAAACTGCTGCTGCCCATCGACCGCATGATGCCGCTATCCGAAGCCGCAGAGGCCCAGGCCGCCGGCGAAAAGGGCGGTGTCGGCAAGATCATCCTGATGGCCTGATCCTCAATAGCAGGCGCTAGTAGCGGCTGCGGCTCATCGGCCGGTCGCCGCGACTGGGGCCCCGGCCACGTTCGCGCCCATAAGCAGGCTGCTCGCGCGGAATACGGTAGCCCTCCGGATACAGAACGACGAAGCGCCGCGACCCTTCGCCGCTGCTGGCCGTCTGCAACCCGGAATCTTTCAGAAACATGTGCAGCATGCGCCGCTCCCGCGAACTCATCGTCGCGAAGCTGTAAGGCTCAGCTGTATCTTCCACGCAATCGACGGCGCGCTCCGCCAGTTCGCGCATCGCCTGCGCGCGCCCTGCCTTGAATCCGTTGGCGTCGAACGAGACCCGATCATGCTCTTCGGGCTCCAGGCGCAGCACCTTGGCCGCAACATGCTCCAGCGACCGCAGCAACTCGCCATCGCGATCGGTCAACAGCTCCGCATCCGGCCCTTTGCACTCCACATAGATGTCGCGGCGCTCAAAACCATCGGGATCAGCCGCGCCCGCGCCTGCCGTAATGCGGAACTTCAGCCGGAAGCCGCCGGTCGTTGTCAGCAGCCGCATCAACGAGGCCACCTGTTCTGCGGAGTGCGATAGATCTTCCATATTCGCCAACCTTATCTTGCGCTTGAATCCTAAGCAACTTCCTTGCGCAAAGGGCCCGTGGCGACAGCCCCTACCTGCTATGTTCGCTGCCAGACATTATAAGCACGAAAGATGAATCAGCGCCGCCCCTGGATCGTTTTTGCGCCGCCCGGCTTGCCTATGGTCTTGCGCCGGGCCCGTTTGGCGGCAAGTTCGCGGATCTCCTTGCCCAGCGTCGTCCGGTTCATCACCTGTTGCTGCAGGATCATGATGATGTTGCCAATATTCCAGTACAACGCCAGCCCCGAAGCATACTGCCACGTCATGTAGCCGGAGAACGCGGGCATCATGAACGCCATCATCTTTTGCTGCTGCGGGTCGACCCCCGGCGAAGGCGTGTAGTACTGCGCCAGGAAGGATGTGACGATCATCAGGATCGGCAGAATGTGATACGGATCAGGCGCGGAGAGGTCGTGCAGCCAGTACCAGTGCGCCTGCCGCAGCTCAACCACCCGCGTCATCATGGTGAAGAACGCGAACAACAGCGGAAACTGGATCAGCACCGGAATGCAGCCGCCGAACATGCTGACGCCCTGTTCTTTCTGATACGCCATCACCTCGGCGTTCATCTCGGCCATCTTCGGATCGGTGGCCTTGGGGTTCTTGTATTTGGCTTTAATGGCGTCTATCTGCGGCTGAATGCGCTGCATCTTCAGCCCGGAGCGCATACTCTGCACCCGCAGCGGCAGCAGGATCAGGTTGATGAAGACCGTGAACAGCACAATCGCCCAACCCCAGTTGGAGGCGATGTTCGCATGAACTGCCTGTAGGCCCAGGAACAGTATCTTGGAGACCGGGCCCCAGAAGCCGAAGTCCAGTACCGATTCCAGGCTATTGCCGTCTGCCGTACTCACACTCTTCAGCACCTTGATCGACTTCGGCCCGACGAACAGCCGCATCCGGTCATGGCCGGAGAGATCACCCACCGCGGCGCCGACAAAATGCAGGGGGACCGTCCCCTTGGGAGCAATTCCATCCGCCGGCAGCCGCTGCAACACCTGGTTGCGCGGCATAGGCGTTGAAGCCGAACCCCGAAAATCGGTGGTCAGTTGGTTATGCAGCGTGGCCATCGTCGCATCCTGCGGCTGCTCGGGCATAAAGATCGCCGCGAAGTACTGGTCGCTGACGCCCGCAAAGGCGAAGGACTCCGTCAGCGTCGCGCCGCCGGAGATGTTCTTGATGGCCAGGTGCTGGTCCTTGCCGCCGGTGCTGGTATCGATCAACTCGTTGCCGAAGGACTGCAGCGTCTCCATGTCCCCAAAGCCCGCCGGCCAGGCGAGCAGCGCGCGGATCGGGTTGCCATCGCGCAGCACCACGGCATCGGCGTGGATCACATAATCGGCGCCGAAGCTGAACGTCTTGTGTACGGTAATGTTGCCCGCCGAGTAATCGAAGCTCAGGCTCGCCGGCGCTGCAAGCTTGCCGGTGGACGATGCAACATACAGCGCCTTGCCCAGCCCCTGGGTCAGGCCGGCGTCGTAGGTATACAGCGAGAGCGGGTATCCGAACTGCTTTGCCGCACCCTCATGCACCAGGTCCAGCGGATTGCCCTCGCTGTCCTTGTATCCCTTCAATATCCACGACACAGCCTGCGCGCCGCGGTTGGAGAATGTAATGCGATACAGCTCGTTCTCGACCACCGTCGTGTTCTCGGAGGACGCCTGCACCGTTGCGACTGCGGGAGCCGCGTTCGCACTCGGCGACGCCTGCGCAGTCGCGGGCGTGGCAGCGGAAGGCGCGGTGCTCTGGGTTGCAACCGGTGCGCTCGGCTCGGGAGGAGGGGGGCTGTACTTCGCACGCCAGTACTGCACACCGAAGATGACGCCGAACATGACAACGATCAAGACCAGAAACGAGCGGTTGTCCTGGCTACCGCCACCGCTCTGGTTGGGGTTCTTAAACTCGGGCAAAGGGGTTCCTATTCTTTCGCGGCAGACATAAGGCACGCAGCCACGCTTCTTCTATGGTAACCGCTGAGTGGGCGATTATGCAGTCTTGGCAGGCTTGGCGGGACTGTATCGAGTACTAATTTCGCTGTGACTCGAGCACTGCAATCCGCTCCCGCAGCGAAGCGATAGCCGCCATGCTGGTGAGTTCGGCCTGCGCCTTCGACTCGGAAATAGCGGCGAGAATACCCCTATATTGGGCTTCGCTTTGCTTCTCCGCTGAGGCAAACCGCGCCTCGGTCTGCTGAGTAAACGACTCCAGACGCACCTTTAACTCCCTAACATCAGGCGCGATGACGTCCTGCACGAGCCTTTGTAGTGTCTGGAGAACATTGTCGCTCATTGGGTTGCCCTCTTCCCTGATAGTAGTCCGTCCTCCGCGCTCGCCGCAAGAAAAAGCACTATCGCGCCAGCCAGAATGCTACGGCACCGGATCATGCCCGCCCTTCCCAAACGGATGGCACCGCGCCAACCTTCGCACTGCCATCCACCCTCCCCGCAGCCATCCATGCCGCGCCACGGCCACATACGCGTACTCGCTGCACGTAGGCAGGTACTTGCACTGCGAAATGGCCAGCGAATGCAGTATTGGCGACACGATGCGCTTATAAAAGCGCAACAGCGCAGCCGCCACCCGCTCGCGCCGCGCAGCCTCGCTCACGACGCCTTCCCCTCACCCGAAGCCTTTGCCGCAACTCGCTCATACGCCGCCTGCACCGCGCGAAAGATCACCGCAACCTCGCGCTCGATCGCCGCAAACTCTGCATCGATGACGCTGCGCCTGGGATGCAGCACCACGTCCACCGGTGCGGTCAATCGAGGCAGTGCGCGGCGCACGGCCTCGCGCAGCCTGCGCTTGATGCGGTTCCGGTCCACCGCCTTGCCCAGCGCCTTGGGGACGGTGAGGCCTACGCGGGGGCCGGCCGTCTCGCTACGCCGCTCGGCGGGGCGCAGTGCATAGAAGTACGCGATCTGTTTGGCGAACTGCTTCCGTCCGGCCTTGTAGACCAGCTGATAGTCAGCGTGTTTGCGAAGCCGGTGCGTTTCCATGGGATGGATGAGATACGAGATGCGGAGATGCGAGATGCGAACCCTCAGCCTTGCAAGACATATCAGCGGGCTTCGAATCTCGAATCTCGCTTCTCACATCTCCCAAAGCCCAGACGCACAATCGCGCTCAGGGACGGGCCCATGAGCGCGCGCATGTGCAACGTAGTGGAAGAAAGCTAGTCGCGGAAGCCGGCCGAAACCGCGATCTTGTGGCGGCCCTTGGCGCGGCGGCGGTTCAATACGGCCTGTCCGGCCTTGGTGGCCATGCGGACGAGAAAGCCGTGGACCTTCGAGCGGCGGCGGCGGTTGGGTTGAAAGGTGCGCTTGGGCATGGTGATTTATCCTGTCTGCGAAACTACAATTTGAATTCGGAAAGCTGGAAAATTGGAAAGCTATACGTCTGCTGCATGGCCTTGCGAAGCTCGTATGAATCTTCCGCCTCTGCAAGCCCTTCGCCTCTTCGGCCGTATGCCAGCTTCATGCTCACGGCAGCCGCGTGCGACAGACAAGTCTTGAGTATACCGGAGCTGAGGAAAAGCGGCAATGAAATTCACTCGACCGCGTCCGCCAAAACCAAGTTGTGTTGTCCTGCGACACAACCTCGCCAATTTTTTCACTACCTTTGGTGCAATCGAAAAATTCTTTCTAAATTTACGACTTTCGTGCTGTTAGAGACGCCCTCTTTGCGTGCTACTATCGACTCCGTTCCGTGATTGCTGAATCGGCGTCACGCTAAGCTCTACCGGGCCCCATCTTCTGTTCGACTCGCCTTCACCGCCACGGTGGTGAAGACTTCAAAGCAATCGCTGAGGCACCCTTCTCCTCCATCACGTTGGCTCCACGGAGGCAGGACACCTGTTTGCTTTTTTTCCGCTTT
>Ga0302314_10010399_pt1 | contig 16287 bp, 16 predicted proteins | sample III_Palsa_N2_3_FD_200533 | JGI IMG/M metagenome (GOLD analysis project Ga0302314, IMG submission 200533) | Peat permafrost microbial communities from Stordalen Mire near Abisko, Sweden - III_Palsa_N2_3 | ecosystem: Environmental > Terrestrial > Soil > Palsa > Peat permafrost | place: Sweden... | reverse complement strand
TGAGCCGCTCGCGCATGGATGAGGCGGTGCGCCCGGCCTGGCGCACCAGATTGATCACCGAGCCGGGCGCGCCCTCATCGTGCAGAGCGCAGCGGGCCGCATCGAGGGCGCGGCCGCCGAAGGCCTGCGGGGTCAACGCGCCCCAGGAGAATAGCAGGCGCTGTAGCTCGGCCAGGGTCTCGCCCGCGCCGTGGACGGCCGCGTCGGCGTCCATCAGGCTGGCGCACAGGCTCCGTGCCAGGCGCAGAGTCGCCTCTGCGCGCTCGAGATACCGACCGAGCCAGAAGAGGTTATCGGCGGCGCGCCCCGGCAGATGTCCAAGAACTCGGCGCACCTGAACGTCGTCCTGGCTGGCCATCAGGGTGACACGCTCCACCGGCGCATCGCCGATGACCCAGACATCGGCCGTCCACGTGCCTTCGCCCATCGAGATGGCGCGGGCGTCCGGCCGATCGGAGGTGCGGCAAAAGCCGCCGGGCATGACCGAGAACCCGTCTTCGGTCGCCGTGGCGAAGACGCGCAGCACGAAAGGCGCCGGCTCCAGCCTGTCATCGCGCAGCACCGGCGTGGTGGAGAGCTGTGCCACCTCCTGGCCGACGAAGTCGGCGGGGCGGTCGGCGATGCGGGCAAGGAGCTCGGCCCGTTCCGACGCCGTGAGCTCGGACATCACCCGCGAAGGGCGCGCGACCGGCAGGTTGAAGGCGTCGGCGATCACGAGGCCCCGGTCGGTCTCGACCCGGGCCTGCTCATAGGCCTGGCCGCACCACCAGGTGGCGACGCTGGGGAACTGCAGCTCCTCGCCAAGCAGGCGGCGGCAGAGCCCGGGCAGGAAGCCCAGCAACGCGCGGGATTCGACGACCCCTGAACCTGGCATGTTGAGCACGGCCACGCCGCCACCCCGCACCGTCTCCATGAGGCCGGGGACGCCCAGGCGCGAGGCGCTGTTGAGCTCCAGCGGATCGATGAACTCGGCGTCCACGCGGCGCAGGATGACATCGGCCCGCTTGAGGCCGGCGATGGTGCGCACCCAGACACGACCGTCGCGCACCACCAGGTCGTCGCCTTCGACGAGCAGGAAGCCAAGATAGCGCGCCAAATGAGCCTGCTCGAAATAGGTCTCGCTGTAGGGACCGGGCGTTAGCAGGCAGATGCGCGGATCGTCGCGTTGGGCGCAGGCGGCCAGGCCTTTGCGCAGATCGTCGAAGAACGGAGCCAGGCGGCGCACGTTCATGGCGTTGTAGAGATTGGGGTAGGCCCGGGAGAGCACCAAACGGTTCTCCAACTCGTAGCCGGCGCCCGACGGCGCCTGCGTCCGGTCTGAGAGCACCCACCAGCGTCCGTCGGGGCCCCGCCCCAAGTCGGCGGCGTAGACCTGCAGATAGCGTCCGCCGGGGGCCGGCGCGCCGCGGGTGGCGCGGATGAAATCGGGCGAGCCGGTGATCACCGCCGCCGGCAGCGCGCCCTGGCGCACCATTCGCGCCTCGCCGTAGATGTCCTTGAGCAGCGCCTCCATCAGCCGCGCGCGTTGCTCGATACCGGCGGCGATAGCCGCCCATTCGACGGCCCCCAGGATCAGCGGCGCCTGCCCGAGGGGCCAGCTGCGCTCCGCGTCCTCGCCCCAGACACGGTGCGAGACGCCGGCGTCGCGGATGTGCCGCGTCGCGAGGTTGAAGCGAGCGCGAATGTCGCCTTCGGGGTATTCGGCGAGGTCGCCCAGGAAATCGAGCCAATAGGGGCGCGGACGGCCGGTATGGTCGAAAAGCTCGTCCGGCACGCCCGGCAGCGGACGGTACTGGCTGAGCCAGCGCGAGAGGCGGGCCGCGCCCAGGGCGTCGAGATCGCCGCGTCGCCGCTCAAGGTGTTCCGCCGTCATGTCGTCCCGTGAGGCCTGCGGAGTCTATTCCTCGCAGGCCGGCCCCGTTCCGTCCATGGCGGAGCGCCGGCTTTAGCTGGAAACGGCGCCCTGCCTCAACGGCGAGGGCGCGGGACACGGTTGGCGCGTTTTAGGCCCGAGCGGGGCTCGTTCGGCGAGCGCGGAGCGCGCCGCCCAACCCGGCGAAACCGACCAGAAGCAGGGCCCACGATGCCGGTTCCGGCACGGACGACGTTGCTGGAGCGCCGACGGTGAAGCCATACCAATCCTCATATTCAGGCGTCGTCCAGCTGATCGAGCTGAACGTGCCCATGAATTGAATGGTGCCGTTGCCTTCCTGGCCAGAAACAGTGTCGCCGCTCACCACAATGGCGCCGCCGCCATATTCGAGAGATGGGCCGCCCGCTTCGAAGGTGGGCGTCTGGTTGAAGACGAACTCAGCGGGGGCGCCGCCCGCTCCAAGGCTCCAGATGGCGATGGTCGGATCGGTGACAGGCTTCGAGAAGGTGATGGTGTCTGTTCCGGTCCCATAGGGGCCGCCGAACAGCTGGATGATGCCGCCCGATTGCGGCGGCGCGTTTCCAACCGAGCCGCCGACATAGCTCGTGGACGGAGTCCAACTCGGATAGTCGGCGACCAGACTCTCCACTTCTCCGCTATAGGTGACCGTGAGGCTGCCCGCCGTGCCCGTCGCCGTGCCGCTGGCGCCGTTCGTGGCCCCAGTCCAGGTGGTCCAATCGACCACGCCCGCGCGCGCCGGCGCCGCGGCCAGCAGGGCGAGGCACGCCGATCCGGCGAGCAGTCCGTGCATCGAGTTCAATCTGTTCACCGTGCAGTCTCCAGGATCATAGGCCCAGATCACGCTACACAGGCTTGACGCTTTCTTGCCTCAATCCCTGGCGTTTGCCAACACAATTCCAGCCTGCGCTTGATTTCCGAACCAAAAAATTGCAAAATGCAATCCAAGAAAAACCCGAGGAATTGTTTTGAGCTGGTCGCCCCAAGCTGGGCCTCAGGAATCGTTCGTCTCGAGCGAGGTCTTCGAGGTGATCTATGGCGGGGCGCGGGGCGGCGGCAAGACCGATGCGGCGCTCGGCGAATTCGCGCTCCACGCAGCCGTCCACGGCGCGGACGCGCGCGGCCTTCTGGTGCGCCGCACCCGCACGGCGCTGGAGCCGACGATCGAGCGCGCCCGGCAGATCTTTGGGCCTGAACAGGCGGTGTGGCGGGAGGCCAAGTCGCGCTTCGACTGGCCCTCCGGGGCCGTGCTCTATTTTCGCCACCTGGACAACGACGCCGACGCCGACCTCTACCAGGGTCACAGCTATACGCGCGTCTATGTCGAGGAGCTGACCCAGTTTCCCAGCCCCAGGCCGGTCGACAAGCTGAAGGCCACCCTGCGCAGCGCCGCCGGCGTTCCGTGCCGGTTTCGCGCAACCTGCAATCCTGGTGGCGCGGGCCACAACTGGGTCAAGGCGCGCTACATCGATCCAGGACCGTGGATGGTGGTGGAGGAGGACGGTCTCACGCGGCAATTCATTCCCGCGAGGCTGGCCGACAATCCCAAGCTGGCCGACGCCGACCCGCTTTACGTCGCCCGGCTCAGGCAGACCGGTTCGGCGGAACTGGTGCGGGCTTGGCTGGAGGGCGACTGGAGCATCGTCGAAGGCGCGTTCTTCGACAAATGGTCGCTCAGGAACATCGTGCGCCCGTTCGCCGTCCCCGCCTTCTGGACGCGGATTCGCGCTTTTGACTGGGGCTACGCCGCGCCGTTCTCGGTCGGCTGGTGGGCGGTGGCGTCCGATCACTGGCAGGTCGAGGGCGCGGTCATCCCGCGCGGGGCGCTCGTCCGCTATCGCGAATGGTACGGCGCGGCGACGGGACAGGGCCTACGCCTGACCGCCGAACGGGTCGCCGCCGGCATCCTCGAGCGCGAGGCCGGCGAACGGATCAGCAACGCCGTCGCCGATCCGTCGATTTTCCGCGAGGACGGCGGCTCCTCGATCGCCGAGCGCATGGCGCGCGCGGGCTGCCGGTTCCGCGCCGCGGACAACACCCGTGTCGGCGCGATGGGAGGCTGGGACCCGATGCGCGCGCGCATCGCCGGCGATGACCACGGGCCGATGCTCTTCGTGTTCGATACCTGTCGCGACTTCATCCGCACCGTGCCGGTGTTGCAGCACGACCCCGGCGCGCGCCGAAGACCTTGACACCAACGCCGAGGACCACGCCGCCGACGAGACGCGCTACGCCTGCCTGTCGCGTCCGCTGACCGCCACGGCACCAGCCCCGCCACGCACGCCGAGCGATCTGGACGCCTGGCGCCATGCCAGCGCGACGGAGAGTTGGAAGACGATGTGAGGGCTCAGGCGGCCGCCGCTTCGGCCAGGGTCTTGATCGCCTCACCCATGGCGCGGAAGCCTTCGCGGATCGGCCCGCGCAGACGCTTGGCCATCGCGGGTCCCATGAGGCCGCTGAACATCTCGCCGTTGGAGAAGACGCTGGCGCCGGGCGTCAGTTCCTCGATCTCGAAGTAGCGCGTCGACTTCACCAGGCCGCCCATCATCGTCAGGCGCCAGTGAAGCTGTTCGTTGGGCACCCAGTCGAGGATGACCGGCCGGATGGCGCGGGGCGCTTGCCCCGGCAGCGCAACCTCGAGGTCGAGCACCGCGCCGATGCGGATCACGCCCGCGGCTTTGGTGTAGAGCGGGTTCCAATTCGACCACCCCTCGACGTCGAACAACACCCGCCAGATGGCCTCGGCCGGAGCGCGCACGCCGGTGCGGTATTCGAGCTTCATCGGCATCAGACGCGTTCCTTGAGCTTCCAGCTCGCGCCCGTCGCGCTGTCCATGACCTCGACGCCAAGGTCCGTCAGTTCACCGCGGATGGCGTCGGCGCGCGTCCAGTCCTTGGCCGAACGGGCCGCGATGCGATCGGCGATGAGGGCGTCGATGAGGGCGGCGAACGCTGGGTCGGCGCCGCCATGGAACCAAGCCTCGGGCTCCGCGCCGAGGAACCCGACGAGAGCGCCGTTCGCCAGAAGCTGGCCCTTGGCGAGCGCCCGCTCGGCGGCCGCGCCGCCTTCCAGACGCCTGGCCAGGGCGAACAGTTCGGCATTGGCCCGCGGCGTGTTGAGATCGTCCTCCAGGGCGGCGATGAAAGCCGGCGACGGCTGATCGGTCGACGGCGTGACGTCGGCCGCACGGCGAAGCGCGCCGTACAGCGTGTCGAGCCCGGATTTCGCGGCGGCGACGATTTCGTCGCTCCACGCTAACGGCTGGCGGTAATGCGACGCCAGCAGCGCCCAGCGCAGCGCCTCCGGCGGCCAGCGGGTGACGAGCACGTGCGCCAGCTCCACATTGCCCAGACTCTTGGACATCTTCTCCGAACCCATGTTGAGAAAGCCGTTGTGCAGCCAGTAGTTGGCGTAGGCCCCGGCGTGGGCGTCGGCGCAGACGCCCTGCGCCCGCTCGTTCTCGTGGTGCGGAAATATGAGGTCGTTGCCACCGCCGTGAATATCGATGGGAAAGCCCAGCGCCTGCTCGATCATCGCCGAGCACTCGATGTGCCAACCCGGCCGGCCGGGACCGAAAGGGCTGGGCCATTCCGGCTCGCCGGGCTTGGAGGGTTTCCACAGCACGAAGTCGGCCGGGTGCTGCTTGTAGGGAGCCACCTCCACCCGCGCGCCGGCGATCATGTCGTCGAGCGTGCGGCGCGAGAGCGCGCCGTAGTCGCTGTAGGCCTGAGTATTAAAGAGCACGTGCCCCACAGCCTCGTAAGCGGCGTTGGCCCGAACGAGCCGGCCGATCATGTCGATGATCGCATCCATCGTCGCCGTCGCGCGCGGTTCGAACGTCGGGCGCATTGCCCCCAGCGCCGCCATGTCGGCGTGATAGGCGTCGAGATAGCGCGCGGTGATGACATCGATGGCGACGCCTTCCTGCGCCGCCTTCTGATTGATCTTGTCGTCCACGTCAGTGACGTTGGCGGCGTAGAGCACGTGGTCCTCGCCGTAGATCCGCCGCAGCAGGCGGAATAGCAGGTCGAACACCACCACGGGCCGGGCGTTGCCGATGTGGGCGTAGTTGTAGACCGTCGGTCCGCAGACATACATCGTCACCCGCTCGGGATCGACGGGAACGAACGGCCGCTTGGCGCGGGCCATGGTGTCGTAGAGTACGAGGCTCATCTGGGTCCAAAGGTCATGAGGGCGCGCTGATATAGCGACTGCCCCGCGTCAGGGCCACTGGCGAAGACGACACGTCCGGCCTCATATGGGTCTCATGAGCAAGCCCGCCTTTCCCGTCGCTCCCGACACGCGCGCCCTGGAGCGTGGCGCCGTGCTCGCGCCGCGCTTTGACGAACACGGCCTCATCGCCGCTATCACCACGCACGCGGACACCGGCGAGGTGCTGATGCTGGCCTGGATGGACGCCGAGGCGCTCGACCTCACCGTCACCACCGGCGAGGCGCATTACTTCAGCCGTTCGCGCGGGACACTCTGGCGCAAGGGCGAGACCAGCGGTCAGGTGCAACGGGTTCGCGAAATCCGCATCGACTGCGACCAGGACGCGGTGTGGCTGAAGGTGATCCCCGGCGGCGACGGCGGCGCCTGTCACGTGGGCTTCCGCTCCTGTTTTTACCGCGTGGTCGAGGGCCGCGCATTGGCGGAGCGTCCCTGAGCGTGGCGACCGACGACATCGTGGAGGCGACCCTGCTGGTCGCGGAGGGTCGGCTCGACCGCGCCCTCGCCGACGCCCTGCCCGACCTTTCCCGCGCTCGTATCCAGGCCCTGATGTCCGAAGGCGCGGTGACGCGCGCCGGCCTGGTGATGGACGACCCGTCCGCCAAGGCCGAACCAGGCCGCTATCGCTTGGCCATCCCGCCGCCGGCGCCGGCCGAACCCAAGGGCGAGAACCTGGCTCTCGCGGTGCTGTACGAGGACGCTGATCTCATCGTCATCGACAAGCTCGCCGGCATGTCCGCGCACCCGGCCCCCGGCAGCCGCGCCGGCACGCTGGTCAACGCCCTGATCCATCACTGCGGCGCGAGCCTCTCCGGCATAGGCGGGGTCGCGCGGCCGGGCATCGTGCACCGCCTGGACAAGCTGACCTCCGGCGTGATGGTCGCGGCCAAGACCGATCTCGCTCATCGTGGCCTCTCTGCACTGTTCGCCGCCCACGAAATAGAGCGCGCCTATATCGCCCTCACCCGTGGCGCGCCCAATCCGTTGAGAGGCACGGTGTCGACGCGCATCGGCCGCTCGGCTCGCAACCGTAAGAAGATGGCCGTGCTGGCCACGGGGGGCCGCGAGGCCGTCACGCACTATGCGGCCACGCGGCTGTTCGGGCCGACGGCGGCGCCCCTAGCGGGCCGTCTGGTCTGCACCCTGGAGACCGGCCGCACTCACCAGATCCGGGTCCATCTGGCCCACAAGGGCGCGCCCTGCCTGGGCGACCCGGTCTACGGGTCCGGTCCGCCCGCCCCCGCGGTCAAGCAAGCGATAAATGAAGCCGGACTGCATCGTCAGGCGCTGCACGCCGCGGTCCTGGCGTTCCGGCACCCCATTACCGGCGACATCCTGCGGTTCGAAACGCCGCCGCCGGCCGACATGGCCGCGCTCGAGTTGTTGCTTGGGGGCCTCTAGGCCCGGGGCTATAGGTTTTCTGAAAGCGCCCTCAGAGAGCATCGGGGGCGCCGCCCCTTAAATGGGGCGCAATCGGCGCCTATCTACGAAACCGAACGGAGCGCGCACGCGTATAGGCGTAGACAATGGCCGCTCCGGCAGGGGAAATGTAACACTGATGGCTACTGCCAACGCGCTTTCCGTCATGTCGCCCGATGGCGGGCTCTCTCGCTATCTTACGGAAATCCGCAAGTTTCCGATGCTGGGCAAGGATGAGGAATTCATGCTCGCCAAGCGCTGGCGCGAGCATGAGGATCCCGAGGCGGCGCATCGCCTGGTCACCTCGCACCTGCGCCTGGTGGCCAAGATCGCCATGGGTTACCGCGGCTACGGCCTGCCGATCGGCGAGGTCATCAGCGAGGGCAACGTCGGCCTGATGCAAGCGGTCAAGAAATTCGAACCCGACCGGGGCTTCCGGCTGGCGACCTACGCCATGTGGTGGATTCGCGCCTCGATCCAGGAATACATCCTGCGCTCATGGTCGCTGGTGAAGATGGGCACGACGGCTGCGCAGAAGAAACTGTTCTTCAACCTGCGCAAGGCCAAGAGCGAGATCAGCGCTCTCGATGAAGGCGATCTGCGTCCTGAGCAGGTGAGCGCAATCGCCACCAAACTCGGCGTGCTCGATTCCGAAGTCATATCGATGAACCGCAGGCTCGCTGGGCCGGACGCCTCGCTGAACGCGCCGCTCCGGGCGGACTCCGAGAACGAATGGCAGGACTGGCTCGAAGACAAGGACGCCGTCAGCCAGGAAACTCACCTGGCCGAAAGCGAAGAGTACTCGCTGCGCATGGGCTTGCTTGACGAGGCGATGAGCGAGCTCACTGACCGTGAGCGTCATATCCTCACCGAGCGGCGCCTGAAGGATGATCCGACCACGCTCGAAACGCTGGCTTCCGAGTACGGCGTCAGCCGCGAGCGTGTGCGTCAGATCGAGGTCCGCGCCTTCGAGAAGCTTCAGAAGGCAATGCGCTTGGCGGCCGTGGAACAGCATCTCGTCGACGCCTGACGCCCTGTTTTAAAGGCCGAGCAGCGCCTTCGATCCGGCCTCGGTCCGCTCCTCCAGGAGGCGCATGAATTCGCGTCGTTCCAGTCCGGGCGGGATCGGCTCCAGGAACTCATAGACGATGAGGCCGGGGCGGCGGGTCAGGCCGTGCGCCGGCCAGTGGACGCCGGAGTTGGTGGCCATGGGCACGCAGGCCACCCCGAGCGCGCGGTAGAGCGCGGCGACGCCGGGCTTGTACTCGCCAGTGACGCCTGGCGGCAGGCGGGTGCCTTCCGGAAAGATGACCACCTGGCGTCCGTCCCGAATGCAAGCCTTGGCCGCCTGCAGCATGCGGCGGAGCGCGCTGGCGTGGCCGTCCCGGTCAATGGGGATCATGCCACTCTTCAACGCATACCAACCGAAGAACGGGATCCGCAGCAGGCTGTCGCGCAGGACATAGGCGGAATCCTCGAACACCGTCATCGGCGCGATGGTGTCGAACATGCACTGATGCTTGGCCCCGATCAGCGCCGCGCCCGTCGGAAGGTTCTCCAGCCCCCGGAACTCGACCCTTACGCCGCACGTCAGGCGCAGCAGGATCATCACCACCCGGCCCTGGAACCGAATCGGCCCCACGAGCCAGCTGCGTGGGCAGAGCAGCAGCGGCAGCATGGCGATGGCGAAAATCGCCCACCATAAGTAGAACAACCCCGCGAAAATTAGCGAGCGGACGAAGAGCATCAGGTCGCCTTCCCCGCGGAGGAGCCGCCGAGGCCGAGCGTCGCCTCTCGCGTCAGGATCGCCAGATACTTGCAGTACTCCACGACCATCCGCTTCGCGCCGACCGAGGTCGCGGCCCAATTGCGGGCGTCGAGCGTGGGCGTCGCCACCGGATAGGGAGTGATGGAGGCGCCGGGCATCGCCGACCTCAACTCGATGAGGGCCCGCGGCATGTGATAGTCGGCCGTCACCAGGATGAGGCTATGATAGTCCATGGCCCGGGCCCACTGGGCGGTCTCGCGAGCGTTGCCCAGGGTGTCGGCGGCGGTGAAGCCCAGGTCCACGCAACAATCGAACAGCGGCTTGGCGGCGCCGGTGACGTTCCACAGATCGCCGCGCGTCGCCTGACGATTGACCCCGGAGAGCAGCAGGCGCTTGCCCTTGCCGCCTTCCAGGAGATTCGCGGCGGCTTCGAGCCTCAAGTCGGAACCACCGGTCAGCGCCACGATTCCGTCCGCCACCACCGGCTCGTCGGGCGGCGTCGACCGGGCGACGCGGTCGGCGAACTCCAGCAGTCCGGCCGCCCAGATGAGGGCGACGGCCAGGACGGCGGCCAGGCCCTTCACGTTCGCCTCTTCAGCCTCGATAGGGCCGAAAGCCACGCCGCGAATGCGCCCACGAGCCAGACGACCACGATCACCAGCGGCCAGGGGCTGATGAGATCCCCCCGGCTGAGGCCGCCGAGCGCGTCGACGAACCCCCGTCTGGAGACCAGGGCCGCGGCGACCATGGCGCCTGCCGCGCCCCACAAGGCGGCGGTGAAAGCCAGGCCCGCGACGCGCGCGCCAACGAGCCCGGCGACATAACCCTCCGTCGCGCCGGACGTGCGCATCAGGTCGATGACACCGTGGCCCTTCGCCATCTCACGCCGGGCTTCGCCGGCGCAGACGAGGGCAAAGCCTAGAATGGCGATCAGGGGCGCGAGGACGCTGACGGTCACGATCAAGCCGGCCTTACGCGCGGTCGAGCTGTCCTTCCAGTTGTGGTCGACAGCCAAGCCGGGCACATCTTGCGCGCCCAGCACCTGTTGCAGCCGCCGAGCGGAGCTCTTGCCGCCCCCGGCGGTATCGACGGCCAGGAGGCGCGGCTCCGAGGCGGCCGGCGCGCCCAGGATGTGGGCGATGAGCGCATCCCCGGTCGCGGGATCGAGCGGCGTGACCGTCCCGACGCCGGGGACCCCGGCAAGGATTTCAGCCGCGCGGGCCTGGGCGGCGTCAGCGCTTTCCAGCCCGTGCGACCACACGACGACCGTTTCGACGCCCGCGAAACGTGACGCGAAGCCTCGAGTCGCGCGGTAGCCGGCCGCGTCCATCAACAGAGCCAATCCGCCGAGGAGCGCCAACACGCCGAGGACAAGCGCCGGCGTCAGGCGTCTCCATGGACTGGAGCGCAGTATCCGGCCAGGGCGCGGGGGCGCGTTCATCGCCCATCCGCTTCAATGACAGTGGCGCGGCCCTCCAGCAGGCGGATCACCGGCTGGCCCGACGCGGCGGCGAACGCTTCGTCGCGGCACGCCATCACCACCGTCGCGCCGGCGGCGTGAATTTCGCCCACGAGTTTCAAGGCCCGTTGAGCCTCAGCGGCGTCAAGCTCCGTATCAGGTTCGTCGACCAGCAGGATCTCGGGCCGGTTGACCACCGCGCGGGCGATGGCGAGGCGGTGGCGCTCCGCGACCGACAAGGCCTGCGGACGAGCGTCCGCGAGCTTGGCGAGACCCAGCCACTTAAGAACCGCAGCCACCTCCGCCCCGTAGTCAGCCAGCCTCCGGCCCGTGACCCGCGGCGGCAGCGCGACGTTGTCCCAGACGGTGAGATGATCGACGAACACCAAAGGATACAGGACCGAACCGATCCGACGGCGCGTGAAGCTGGCGTCCTTAGGCGACAAGGTGGCGACGTCGCGGCCGAAGACCTGCACCACGCCCTGCGTCGGCGCGTCCGCCAGGCAGATGAGCCGAAGCAGGCTGGTCTTACCGACGCCGCGCAAACCGGTCAGCATGTGGAACGACCCGGGCGCGAGCGCGAAAGACAGCGAGCGGAGCACCGCATCCTCGGCGCCGCGCCTGACCTGATCGAAACGCACCACGGGCGAAGCCTGGGCCGACGCGTCGGTCTCCCCTCGCGCTGCGCGTGCCGGACTTGTGGACATGAGGACGGAAATGGGCGACCTCGACGGCGCTGTGGTGGGCGCCCGATTCTAACGGCCATGATAGTGCGGCGAGACGCGCGCGCCACCCGCAATTTGGCTCAGTCTGGGACGGATGATGATAGAACCGGTGGAAAGGCTGCAGGTTCTGCTTCCGGCCGAGGAGGTCGCCCGGCGCGTGGAGTTGATGGCGGATCGCCTCGCCCCGCGCCTGGATGAGGGCGCCGTCGGCGTCTGCCTGCTCCTGGGCGGGCTGTGGTTCGCGGCTGATCTCACCAGGGCGCTGGCGCGCCGCGGCAAGCGCCTCGCCTACGACGCGCTATGGCTGTCGTCCTACGGCGAAGGACGCGAGAGCGCGGGCGCCTGCGAGGTCCTCGCTGGCCCCCAGCGGAGCCTCGCGGGCCGCCAAGTGCTGATCATGGATGATGTCGCCGACACAGGCGTCTCGCTACGGCAGGCGGTGGAGATCGCCCGCGCCGCCGGTGCGACGGAGGCGCTCGCCGCCGTCTTCGCGCGCAAGCCGGCGCCGGCTGGCCGAGTCATCGAACCCGACGATTTCGCCTGGGACGCGCCCCCGAGGTTCCTGGTCGGCTATGGCATGGATCTCGGCGGACGATACCGCGACCTGCCGTTCGTGGCCGCGGCCGACTGATCCGACGTCTACCTCGGCGCCAGGATCATGATCATTTGCCGGCCTTCCATGCGTGGCTCGTACTCACACTTGGCCACCGGATCGAATTCGGCGCGCACCTGCTGGAGAAGCTTCATGCCCAGTTCGGGGTGACGCATCTCGCCGCCGCGGAAGCGCAAGGTGACCTTGACCTTGTCGCCTTCCTCGAAAAAGCGGTGCATGGCCTTGGACTTCACCTCATAGTCATGGGTGTCGATGTTCGGGCGGAGCTTGATCTCCTTGACCTCGACCAGCTTCTGCCGTTTGCGGGCCTCGTTCTTTTTCTTCTGTTCCTGAAACTTGAACTTGCCGAAATCGAGGATCTTGCACACCGGCGGATCGGCGGTCGGCGACACCTCGACCAGATCCAGTCCCGCTTCGACCGCGGCCTCTAAAGCCGCCGACGTGGGCATGATCCCTTGTTTTTCTCCGTTCTCGTCGATTAGCAGGACGCGGGGGACACGGATGTCTTCGTTGATGCGGGGACCATCCTTGGACGGCGGCGCGGGCATTGGGCGACGAATAGGCGAGGCTCCTTCGGACTGTTGGCGAAATTTCGCGGCCCAAGATTACCGGGCGGCGACGCTCAAGTATATGACCAAGGCGCCACGTCCAATCAAGAAGCGGTCGGCTCGGGTCTGGCAAGGGCGACCGCCGCGGCGAGCACCGTCTCCACCGCGACGTCCTCCAGGTCAGGCGCCTGGAACACGGTCACATGGCCGCGCGGCGCCGATAACTCTGGCGAAGAGGCCGAGGAAAACAGAACAATGGTCGGCGCGCCGGCCGCCGCGATAAGGTGCACGGGCCCGGTGTCGTTGCCGATGGCGACGGCCGCCTTCGCGCCCAGCGTCGCGATTTGGGCGAAATCCGTGCGACCGGTCTGGTCCCGGGCGCGGGGCGCCAGACGCTGGATGCCGCGGGCGAGCTCGCTCTCCTGCAGTCCGCCGATGATCAGCACATCGAAACCCTCGGTTTCCAGCCGCGCCGCCAAAGTTCCGTAGCTCTTTACCGGCCAGCGCTTTTCGGTGCGGTGGGCCGAGCTGCCCGGAATGAGTAGCGCTGTCGGACGCGTCGGCTTGGCGCCAGCGCGGGGCTTGACCGGCGCCCGCGCGAGAATCCAGGAAATATCCGGCGGCGCGGCGGATAGCGGCGCGACGGGGGCGTCCGGCCATACGCCAGCGTGTTCCAGCTGCTGAGCGTGGCGCTCCAGCGGATGCATGTCCGCGCGCGCGCCGTTGCGATGGGGAAGCGCGCAGCCGACGGCGACCCCGGACCACGCCGGGGGGGCCGGCCTCAACGCCTGGAAAATCAGGTTGGTGCGGTCGTTGGTCTGCAGATCGTAGACGCGGTCGAACCTGGCGCGCCGCAGTCTGGCCACCAACGCCAGCCACCCGCCGGGGCCTGACGGCCGGCCGTCGGTCTCCACAGCGTCGAAATAGGGGCTGAGCTTCGCCAGCGTCTCGAACTGAGGCGTGGTGAGCAGGGTGATCCGCGCTTCGGGGTGGGCGGCGCGGATCCGTGTGAAGGCCGGAAAGGCCATCACGAAATCGCCCAGAGCCGAAAGCTTGATGACCAGGACGGACTTAACGGGCTTCATTACCTGGCTTCACTTAGACGGCTGTAGAGGGCGAAAGTCGCCTGGCACATGCGCGTCATGGAATAGTGTTCGCGCACCCGGGTCCAGGCCGCGATGCCCATGATGGCCCGCTCGTCCGGGCTCAGGTTGAGCGCGCGATCGAACGCCGCGGCCCACGCGCCGATGTCGCCGGCCGGCGCCAGCAGACCCGTCTGGCCATCGACGACCGTCTCCGCCGTGCCGCCCAGGTCAGAGGCGACCACGATCCGTGCCATGGCGCCGGCTTCGGCCACGCTTCGGCCAAAGGTTTCCGGTTCGGTCGAGGGCGCGGCGACGACGTCGGCCGTAAGAAAGACGGCGGCCATGTCCGCGCACGGACCGGCGATGGTCAGCGCCACCCCCGCGTCCGCAGCCGCCGCCGACAACGCCGCCGCGTAGGAGTTCTTCTCGCCACGACCGACGAACACCAGCCGGGCCCGCTCGCGCGAAGCGCTGCGCGCCAGAGCCTCGATGGCGACACGGTGCCCTTTCCAACCCGTCAGGCGCGCGGCGACAAGTATGACAGCGCGGCCGTCGCCTTGCGCGCCGCCCCAGGACGCCCGCACCGCCGCGACCCGATCGGGGTTGATCTCGGCGGGATCAAATATCGAGGTGTCGACACCCTCGGGGATCAACTCGATCCTGTCGGCCCTGATGTGGTGCTCGGAGAGGATGTGATCGCGGGTGAAAGCCGAATTGGCGATCACCACGTCGCCGCGCGTCATCACCCCGTTGTACCAGCGTTTGAGCGGCGAGGCCGCCGCGTAGAGGCCGTGATATGTGGCGACCAATGGCGTGCGCGTGCGCCGTGCGGCCGCGAGGGCGCTGAAGGCGGGCGCGCGCGAGCGCACATGGACGACGCTGACCTTTTCGCGGCGGATGATCCGCTCGAGACGATAGGCGTTATCGGCCATGGTCAGGGGGTTGCGCGAATGGACGGGTAGACGGATCAGTTTGCCGCCGCCCCAGGCCAGCGCCCCTTCCAGGCGGCCGCCGCGCGAGGCGACCAGCGACCGGCCGCCCGCCGCCGCCACCGCGGTGGCGATGTCCACGGTCAAGGTCTCCACGCCCCCGCTATCGAGGGCGGGCGTGACTTGCAAGAGTGTGAAGTCCCCGGAAAGCATAGCGGAATTCTGCCGATCGCTCCGATTGCAGGGGCTGTTCGTTCTTAGACAATCGAAAGGCGCAGCGCCATGACCGAGACCCTGGGCCACCTGGAGGCCGACGGCGCGCGACTGGCGTGGCGGCGAGTCGCCGGCCGCGGGCCGACGCTTCTGTGGCTGGGAGGCTTCCGATCGGAGATGTCGGGCGCCAAGGCTGAAGCGCTGGCGGCGTGGGCCGGCGCGAATGGCCGCGACTTCCTGCGCTTCGACTATTTCGGCCACGGCGCGTCAGACGGCGAACTCGCAGAGGGAACCATAACCCGCTGGCGCGCGGACGCCCTCGCCGTGCTCGACCGCCTCACCGACGGGCCGGTCGTGCTGTGCGGCTCGTCGATGGGCGGATGGCTGGCTTGCCTCCTCGCATTGGCGCGGCCGGAGCGGACCGCCGGCTTGCTGCTCGTCGCACCCGCGGCCGATTTCGTCGAACGGCTGCTCGAGCCGTCGCTGTCATCCGAGGCGCGCGAGGCCATCCGGCGAGACGGCGTCTGGCGACGGCCCTCCCTCTATGATCCCGAAGGCTATCCGATCACCGCGCGGCTGCTCGAAGACGGCGCGCGCTGGTCGATCCTGCCCGGGCCGGTCGACATCAAAACACCGGTGCGCTTCCTGCAGGGCGGCGCCGACCTCGACGTGCCATGGCGGCACGCCCTAGACCTCGCCATCGCCCTCCGGAGCGACGACGTTGTGTTCAGTCTGATCCGCGACGGCGACCATCGTCTCTCGCGGCCCCCGGACATGGCGCGACTTCTCGCCTTCGCCGCCGAACTGACGGACCTCGCCTAGCCTTCCAGAAAGGTGCGAAGCGACGCGCGCGCGGCCTCGCCGAGCGTCGGGTGTTTGAACGCATAGGCCACGTTGGCCCGCAGCAGCCCGATGGGGTCGCCGCAATCGTAGGTGACGCCGTCGTAGCGCAGGGCGTGGAAATTTTGCCGCGCCAGAAGCCCCACCATGGCGTCGGTTAGCTGAATCTCGCCCCCGGCCCCGGCTTCCTGCGCGCTCAGCAGATCGAAGATTTCGGGCTGTAGAACGTAGCGGCCAGTGATGAATAGGTTCGAAGGTTCGGTCCCCGGCGCCGGCTTCTCCACCATGCCGGTCATGGCCGTGAGCCGTCCGTCGAACCCCGGTTCGACCGCGCCCAGGGCCACTATGCCGTATTTGTGCGTCTCGCCGTCCGGCGCCGGCTCGACGGCGATCACATTGCCGCCCACCGCCTCATAGGCCGCCACCACCTGGGCGAGGCCGGAGGGCTGGGCATCCATCAGCATGTCGGGCAGCATGACCGCGAACGGCTCGTCCCCGATCAAGTCCCTGGCGCACCAAACCGCGTGACCGAGGCCGAGCGGCGACATCTGGCGCACCGAACTCATC
>Ga0302314_10010395_pt1 | contig 16290 bp, 16 predicted proteins | sample III_Palsa_N2_3_FD_200533 | JGI IMG/M metagenome (GOLD analysis project Ga0302314, IMG submission 200533) | Peat permafrost microbial communities from Stordalen Mire near Abisko, Sweden - III_Palsa_N2_3 | ecosystem: Environmental > Terrestrial > Soil > Palsa > Peat permafrost | place: Sweden... | reverse complement strand
CGCCGGGCGTGGAGCCCTTCGCGCACGCCCTTGGCCCTGCTCCTGCTCGTTGTTGGCGCTGTGCGGCGGAGCCGCGAGTCGGTGGGTCAGGTCGCGGCACGGACGCGTGCCGTTGCCCGCCCAGCGCCCAGCGCCCAGGGTCAGCGTGCGGCGTACATGGCCTCGATCTCGGCGTCGAAGTCCTTCAGGACGACCGCGCGCTTGAGCTTCAGGGACGGGGTGATGTGGCCGGACTCCTCGGAGAGGACGGTGTCGAGGATGTGGAACTTCTTCACGGCCTCGGCGTGGGACACCGCCGCGTTGCCGTCGTCGATCGCGCTCTGGACGGCGGCCAGCAGGTCCTCGTCCTTGAGGAGGGAGGCGAGGTCGGCGTCGGCGGGCTTGTTGTTGAGCTTCTTCCAGACCGGGAAGAACTCGGGGTCGATGGTGATCAGACAGGCGATGAACGGCCTGCGGTCGCCGACGACCATGCACTCGCCGATCAGCGGGTGGGCCCGGATGCGGTCCTCGATCACGGCGGGGGCGACGTTCTTGCCGCCCGCCGTGACAATGATCTCCTTCTTGCGGCCGGTGATCGTGAGGTAGCCGTCCGCGTCCAGCCGGCCGACGTCGCCGGTGGAGAACCAGCCGTCCTGCAGCGCCTCGGCGGTGGCGGTGGGGTTCTCCCAGTAGCCGGTGAACACCTGCGGGCCCTTGAGGAGCACCTCGCCGTCGTCCGCGATGCGGATGGCCGAGCCCGGCAGGGGCTGGCCGACGCTGCCGATGCGCGGCTCGTCGTGCGGGTTGAAGGCCGTGGCCGCGCAGGTCTCGGTGAGGCCGTAGCCCTCCAGGACGGTGAAGCCGACGCCCCGGAAGAAGTGGCCCAGGCGCTCGCCCAGCGGTGCGCCGCCGGAGATCGCGTGGGTCGCCCGGCCGCCGAGGGCAGCCCGCAGCTTGCTGTAGACGAGGCGGTCGAAGACCTTGTGCTGGAGCTTGAGGGTGAAGGGGGCAGCGCCCTTGTCGAGGGAGCGGCTGTAGGCGATGGCCACGTCGGCGGCGCGGTCGAAGATCTTGCCCTTGCCCTCGGCCTGGGCCTTGGCGCGGGCCGAGTTGTAGACCTTCTCGAAGACCCGGGGGACGCCGAGGATCAGGGTCGGTCTGAAGGCGGCCAGCTCGGCGACGACGTCCTTGATGTCGGGCAGGTGGCCCAGCCGTGCCGGGGTCATCACGGCGGCGATCTCGGCGATCCGGCCAAGGACGTGCGCCTCGGGGAGGAACAGCAGGACGGAGGACTCCCCGGTGCGGAAGAGCGGTTCCAGCCGGGTGATGACATTGCCGAGTTCGCTGATGAAGTTGGCGTGGGTCAGCTGACAGCCCTTGGGGCGGCCGGTCGTGCCCGAGGTGTAGACGATGGTGGCGATGGAGTCCGGGCCGAGGGTGGCGCGGCGCTCGTCGACCGCCGCGTCGGTGACCTCGGCGCCCAGGGCGGTGAGGGTGGCGAGCGCGCCGTTCTCGATCTGCCACAGGTCCCGGAGCCCGGGCAGGCGGTCGCGGATCTCGCCGATCACGGCCTCGTGCCGGGGGAGTTCCGCGATGCAGGCCACCGCGCCGGAGTTGCCCAGGATCCACTCGACCTGCTCGGCGGAGGACGTCTCGTACACCGGGACGGTGATCGCGCCGGCGCACCAGATGGCGAAGTCCAGCAGCGTCCACTCGTAGCGGGTGCGGGACATCAGCGCGACCCGGTCGCCGGGGTTGACGCCGGAGGCGATCAGGCCCTTGGCGGCGGAGCGGACCATGGCGAGGAACTCGACGGCGGTGAAGTCCCTCCACTGTCCGTCGATCTTGCCGCTCACCACCGCGACGTCCGGGTGGACCTCGGCGTTGCGGTGGATGAAATCGGTGAGGTCTGCGCCGCTCGGCACCTCGTAAAGGGCCGGAAGGCTGAACTCGCGCACGGCTGCTCCTCAGTCTGCGACGCTGCGGGACGCCAGGACGTTACTTCCCAGTAGTTAAGTTCCGGTAGAGGCTCGGGCAAATGTGTTTCCTGTGTCACATCGCACTGGCTCCACCGGACGTCCGTCGTATCGAACAGTACGGCAGAGGGGAGGTGACCTGCCGGTAAGGTCCCCACCGGTTCTAGGGTGACCCTCATGAAGGTGCATGTGGTCAGCGACGTACACGGCAACACCGAGGCCCTGGCGCGAGCGGGGGACGGTGCCGACGCCCTGCTGTGTCTGGGCGATCTGATCCTCTTCCTGGACTACGCGGACCACTCGCGCGGTATCTTCCCCGATCTCTTCGGCGCAGCCAACGCGTCCCGGATCGTGGCCATGCGGACCCAGCGGCGGTTCCAGGAGGCGCGTGAGTTCTCCCGTTCGCTGTGGGCCGGGCTGGACATGGACCGCGAGCAGGCGACCGAGGCGGCCGTGCGGCGCCAGTACCGGGAGTTGTTCGCCGCCTTCCCGAGCCCGACCTACGCCACCTACGGCAATGTCGACATCCCGGGGCTGTGGCCCGAGTTCGCCCGCGAGGGCCTGACCGTGCTGGACGGCCAGGTCGTCGAACTGGGCGGCCGCACCTTCGGTTTCGTCGGCGGCGGGCTGCCCACGCCGATGCGCACCCCCTACGAGGTGGACGAGGAGGCCTACGCGGCGAAGGTCGCCGCGGTGGGCGCGGTGGACGTGCTCTGCTGCCACATCCCGCCGGCTGTGCCCGAGCTCACCTATGACACCGTCGCCCGGCGCTTCGAGCGGGGGAGCGAGGCGGTACTCGAGGCGATCCACCGAAACCGGCCCGGCCATGTGCTGTTCGGGCACGTCCACCAGCCGCTGGCGCAGCGGATGCGGATCGGGCGCAGCGAGTGCGTGAACGTCGGGCACTTCCGCTCGACCGGACGGCCATGGGTGTTGGAGTGGTGACGCGCGATAGCCTTCCAGGGTCAAGCGAGGCATGTCGAGACGCGGAGGCCATTCGATGGCGGAGCACACCAGGTCGAGCACCACGATCGACGCGGACCCGGCCCGGATCATGGCCGTGATCGCCGACTTCGCGGCCTACCCGGCGTGGACCGGCGAGGTCAAGGAGATCGAGGTGCTGGAGAAGGCCGCGGACGGCCGCGCGCAGCAGGTCCGTCTCCTCCTGGACGCCGGCGCCATCAAGGACGAGCACATCCTCGCCTACACCTGGGACGGCGACCACGAGGTCAGCTGGACGCTGGTGAAGAGCCAGATGCTGAAGTCCCTGGACGGCTCCTACTCCCTGGCGGCGGTCAAGGGCGGCGGCACCGAGGTCACCTACCAACTGGCCGTGGACGTCAAGATCCCGATGCTGGGCATGATCAAGCGCAAGGCCGAGAAGGTCATCATCGACCGGGCCCTGGCCGGGCTGAAGAAGCGCGTCGAGTCCGGCGCCGAGAGCTGATGGCCGGTCCCGGAATCGCCAGGGTCGTCCTGGTCAGCGGGGGCGGCGGCAGCGGGCGCACCGCACTGGCGGCGGCGGCGGCGGCGGAGGCGGCCCGGGAGGGCGGCCGGGTCCTGCTGCTCGCCGCCGCCGACCCGCACCGCAGCCTGGACCGGCTGCTGGACGTGGAGCTGGGGACCGAGCCCCGGGTGGTCGGGGCCGGGCTCCATGCGGCGCGGCTGGACGAGCAGACCGCCTTCCGTGACGCGGCGGAGCGGCTGTTGGGACGGGCCAAGACGCTGTTCGACCTGCTGGGCGTGGAACCGCTGGAGCGTGAGGAGATCAGCGCCCTCCCCGGGGCCGGTCACCTGGCGCTGCTGGACGCGCTGCGGACGCACGCGGCCTCCGGCGAGTGGGATGTCGTGGTGATCGACGCACCCGTGGTCGCCGATCTGCTGGCGGCGCTGGCGCTGCCGGAGCAGCTCGACCGCTACCTGGCCCGGCTGCTCCCCGAACAGCGGCAGGCCGCGCGGGCGTTGCGTCCGGTCCTGGCCGCCTTCGCCGGGGTGCCGATGCCGGCCGAGTGGCTGTTCGAGGCGCGGAACTGGGCGGCGGCCGAACTCGCCGCGATCCGCGCCGTCACCGACGCCCCCGGTACCACCGTCAGGCTCGTGGTGGACGCCGCCGCCGGACCGCAGGCCGTCGCGGCCCTGCGCACCGCCAGGGCGGGGCTGTCGCTGCACGGGCAGCGGGTGGAGTCCGTCCTGGTCAACCGCCTTGTGCCGGGGGGTTCCGATGCCTTCCTGGCCGGGTTGCACCGGGCCCAGCGGCAGCAACTCGCCGCGCTGCGCGCCGAATGGGACGCCCCGGTGCACGAGATCCCGCATCTGGGTCGCGAACCCCATGGGGTCGGGGACCTGGCGGAGATCGCCTCGGCGGGGGCGCTGGGTGTGCCGCGGGTCGAGGGCGTGCGGCCGCAGACCGCCTGGCCGGTGGAGGATCTGCTGGACACCGCGGAGCGGGTGCTGGTGTGGCGCATCCCGCTGCCAGGAGCCCGGCGTTCCGAGCTCGATCTTGTGCGTCGGGGCGACGAGTTGGCGCTGGGCGTCGGCTGCTACCGCCGCACGCTGACGCTCCCCTCCGCGCTGCGGCGCTGCACCGTGGCGGGCGCCGCGCTGCGTGACGGCGTGCTCGCGGTGCGTTTCGCACCGGACCCGCAGCTCTGGCCCCGCTGAACGGAACTGTCCCCGGAACGCCGACGCCACCGGCATGTTCAGGTAGCGTCGACAAAAAGCCCACTCGTCCCCCTCCTCCGGACGGGGACCCCCTTGAAGGAGCAGCACTATGTCGACTGCCGACGACCGCCACGACGAGGACGTGTGGGCGCAGGCCGTGGCCGAGGACGCCAAGGAGCAGCAGGAGCAGGCGAAGGGGTCCGCGACGGAGTCCGAGAAGGGCCCCGACGAGGGCGCCGGCAAGGGCTCTGCGAAGGACGGGCCGGCGTCGTCCTCCTCGGACCTCTTCGGCCCCGAACTCGCCCCGCTGGTGGACGAGGTGCGCAAGTTCGCCTCCGCCGTGGGCGGCAAGGTGAGCGAGGCGTCGTCGGCCCTGAACGGCGCCGACGGGATGCAGGGGCTGCAGCAGCTGGCCGCGCCGCTGCGCAGCAAGCACCCCGAGGTGTACGGGCACTTGATCGCGGCCGGCGGCGAACTGCTCGCTGCCTACCGCGCGGCCGTCGCCGCCTCCGAGCGCCGCTGGACCCAGGAGAAGTCGTCGGGCTCGGAGCACATCGATCTCGACTGAGCGGCGACCGACCGGCGACCGAGTGGCTACTGAGCAGCGACTGAGCGGCGGGTGAAGGACCTATTGGCTACGACTTCTGAAGGCGGGCCAGGCTAACTCAATCTCTCTGTCTTCGGCTAATGTACGCAGAGGTGTGTACCTACCCCGGTGCGGGCGGGTACGGTACCGGCCAGTGGGGAAGCCAGCGGAGACTGAGGGACACATGGGACTGACCATCGGCGTGGACGTCGGGGGCACCAAGATCGCTGCAGGGGTCGTCGACGAGACCGGCACGATCCTGGCCCGCACGAGGGTGCCCACGCCGGCCGATCCGCAGTGGGCAGTGGGCGCCATCGCGGACGCCGTCAAGGAGCTCCGCGCCGAGTACAACGTCACCGCGGTGGGGGTGGGCGCGCCCGGCTACATCGACCGCAACCGCTCCACCGTGATCATGGCTCCCAATATCAACTGGGAGAACGAGCCGCTCAAGGCCCGGATCGAGGACCTGGTCGACCTGCCGACGGTGATCGAGAACGACGCCAACGCGGCCGCCTGGGGTGAGTTCCGCTTCGGTGCGGCGGTCGCGCACGAAGACATGATCATGATCACGGTGGGCACCGGCATCGGCGGCGGCATCGTCATCGACGGACGGATGCACCGCGGCAGCTTCGGTGTGGCCGGGGAGATCGGGCACCTCAACATGGTCCCGGACGGCCTGCCCTGCGGGTGCGGCGGCAAGGGCTGCTGGGAGCAGTACGCCTCGGGGCGCGCCCTGCGCCGCTACGGCCGCGACCGGGCCGCCAATGAGCCGGTCCTCGGCAAGCGGCTGCTGGAACTGAACGAGGGCATCGCCGACACCATCACCGGCAGCCAGATCACGCAGGCCGCGGACGAGGGCGACCCGCTCGCGCTGGAGGTCTACGACGAGCTGGCCGACTGGCTCGGACGCGGTATGGCCGACCTGGCGTCGCTGTTCGACCCGGCGGTGTTCGTCCTCGGCGGCGGGGTGTCCGACTCGGGCGCGCTGCTGCACGAGCCGGTGGCCAAGGCATTCGAGAAGTATCTGATCGGCGGGGTGCACCGGCCGCGTGCCGAGGTCGTCCTGGCGGCCCTCGGCTCGGCCGCCGGGATCGCCGGCGCGGGAGACCTGGCCCGGCAGCGCTGACCGCGCCGACGGCGCGGTGATGTCCTGAGGCAGGGAGAACTGTCAGAATTCGGCACATGGTCGCCGAAGATCTCCCTGCCTCAGGGGCGCAGCCCGACGGTTCCGAAGTGGTCCGGGTACTCAGCTACAACATTCGCTCCCTGCGTGACGACCGGACGGCACTGGCGCGGGTGGTGCGCGCCTGCGACCCCGACCTGGTGTGCGTCCAGGAGTCGCCGCGGTTCTGGTTCCCCCGGCAGCAGGCCGCCTGGCTGGCCAGGGCGACCGGCCTGTTCGTCCTCTCGGGCGGCCTCGCGGCCTCGGGTCCGCTGCTGCTGGGGCGGCTGCGCGCGGTCCCGGCGTCGGTCCACGACATGCTGCTGCCCCGCACCCCCGGGCTGCACCAGCGCGGCTTCGCGACCACGGTGCTGCGGCTCGGCCGGGCCGCGCCGTTCTCGCTGACGAGCTGTCATCTCTCGCTCGCCGCCGACGAACGGTATGCGCAGTTCGGGCTGCTGCTGGACCACCTGGGAGCAGTGGCCGGGCACGGCGCGGCACACGCGATCGTCGGCGGCGACTTCAACGAGCGTCCCGGCGACCGGGGTTGGGAGCTGCTGGGCTCCCGGCTGCAGGACGGGTGGGCGACCGCGCCCTGGGGCTCCGAGTACACCTCGGTGCCCGAACGCCCCTACCAGCGGTTGGACGCGGTCTTCGCCACGCCCGGCGTGGAGGTGCTGGCCTGCGGCGTCCCCGACCGGCTCCCCGGCCTGCGGGCGCCCGACCTCACCGCGGCGACCGACCATCTGCCGGTGCTGGCGGTGCTGCGGATCCCGGCCGCGTGAACGCCGGGGGCGTCCGTCGGCCGGGGGCGTCCGTCAGACGACCGCGCCGCTCTGCGGGTCGTGGTAGTCGTCGTCGTTGTCGTCCTTGAGCCGACTGACCAGTGTGCCCGCCCCGCCCAGGACCATCGCGCCGCCGATCAGCCCGGCCATGCCGGGCAGCTGCCCGGACAGGTAGATCCCGATCAGGACGATGCCGCCGATCAGCGCGGCGATGGCCAGCCGGGTCGGCGCCTCGGTAGGGGGCAGCGGGGGCGGCGGCGGGGGGACGAAGTGCTCGTCGTCCGGGTCCTCCTCCGGGGTCCAGCTGCGGGGGTCGACCGGCGGGATGGCCTGGACCCGGGGCAGATGCATGATCGACGGCCGGGGGCGCGGCGCGGGGGCCAGATCGGCCAGGTCCTCGGAGGCGGGCCAGCTGCGGTCCTGGGCGTCGACCGGCTCGTCGAAGCCCGCGACCAGCTGCGCGAACAGCTCGTCGTCGGTGGGGGAGGCCGGCTCGGGGCCGGTCGGCTCCGGCTCGGCGGGGCGTGAGGAGTCGCCCTCGGGCAGTTCGTTCTCCGGCATGCCGCTCATCCCTTTGCGTCGGCGGTGAGCCGGTGGATGAAGCCGAGGCTGCCCTCGAAGATGGCCTCGGCGTCGTGGTCGAGCGTCGCCACATGGAAGCTCCGCTCGAGCAGTCGCTCCTCCACATCCGTCGAGGAGATCCTGGACAGCAGCAGGGCTCCACTGGCCGGGGAGACCACATGGTCCTGCGGGCTGCGGAACAGCAGCAGCGGCTGGGTGATCTGCGGCAGCTCGCCCTGGACGATCCGGGTCAGCTGCTTCATGGAGTGCGCGGCATGCAGCGGGGTGCGGGTGTAGCCGCCCTCCTCCACGCCCGGCTTCGCGATGTCGTCGGCGATCCCGGGCGTGCTCGGCACCAGGTGCCGGACCACCGGCAGCGCGTGGTGGGACAGCCCCGGCATGGTGACCAGCGGGTTGACCAGGACCAGACCGGAGACCGCGGTTCCGCGCTGCGCCGCCAGGTGCAGCGACAGCGCGCCGCCCATGGACAGGCCGACCACGAAGACCTGCTCGCACTCCTTCGCCAGCAGGTCGAACTCGCGCTCCACCTGGGCGTACCAGTCGGGCCAGCGAGTGATGTTGAGGTCGCGCCAGTGGGTACCGTGGCCGGGAAGCAGCGGCAGTGAGACGCTGAGACCGTCCTCGGCCAGGGCCTCCGCCCAGGGGCGCATGGAGCGGGGCGAGCCGGTGAACCCGTGGCACACCAGGACTCCGACGGGGCCGCCGTGGTGGCGGTACGGCTCGGCACCGGGCATGAGCGGCATCTGCGGTTCCTTCCACGCAAGGGATGAGCCGCATCGTCCCATGCCGCCGCCGTAGCCGTACAGCTCAGGACGCGTGGAGGCACTAAGGTGCTTGGGTGGTTCGCTAATCTGGAGGCCAGGGTTGTTCTACCGACTGATGAAGATGATCGTCGCCCCACTGCTGAAGATCTTCTTCCGTCCGTGGGTCGAGGGAATGGACAACATCCCCGCAGAGGGTGGGGCCATCATCGCCAGCAACCACCTGTCGTTCTCCGACTCCTTCTTCCTGCCCGCGATGATGAAGCGGCGGGTGACCTTCATCGCGAAGTCGGAGTACTTCACCGGAACGGGTGTCAAGGGGAAGTTGACGGCCGCGTTCTTCAAGGGCGTGGGCCAGCTCCCGGTGGACCGCTCCGGGGTGCGCGGCGCCGGTGAGGCCGCGATCCGCAGCGGTATCGAGGTGATCGAGCGCGGCGAGCTCTTCGGTGTGTACCCCGAGGGCACCCGCTCGCCCGACGGCAAGCTCTACCGGGGCAAGGTCGGAGGCGTGGCCCGGATCGCGCTGGCGACCGGCGCCCCGGTGATCCCGGTCGCGATGATCGACACCGAGAAGCTCCAGCCGCCCGGCCAGGTCAAGCCCAACTTCGGTGTCCGCCCCGGCATCCGCATCGGTGAGCCGCTCGACTTCTCCCGCTACCACGGCATGGAGAACGACCGGTTCATCCTGCGCTCGGTGACGGACGAGGTGATGTACGAGATCATGCGGCTGTCCGGCCAGGAGTACGTCGACATCTACGCGACCGCCGCCAAGCGCCAGATCCAGGACGCCAGGAAGCTGGAAGGCAAGAAGCAGAAGTAGCAGGGGCAGCGGGGGGCAGGGGTGGGTGCCGACGAGCGCAGCGCGGGGGCCTTCTCGGTCGAGCAGCCGCTGTGGCGCGCCCTCTCGGCGTTCCGGCTGCTGACCGTGCTGTATGCGGTCAGCCGGTACGCCGGGCTCGCCAAGCACTACCAGCATCCGCTCGGCGCCTGGATCTACCTGGGCGTCCTCACCGCCTGGACCTTCGCGACGGTCAAGCCCTTCTCGGCCAAGTCCCGGTGCAGCTGGCGCTGGCTGAGCGCGGACCTGGCCCTGGTCGTGGCCGGCATCCTGCTCACCCATGTCTTCGACTCGCACCTCCCGGTGTTCGCGGACGACGTCACGCTGCCCACCATCCGCGCCGCCGGCGCGGTCCTCGGCTTCGCCGTCATGGGCGGCTGGCTGCCGGGCGCGGCGGCGGCGCTGATCGTCGGGCTGGCCGACGTCACCAAACGCGGCCTGATCACCACCAATGACTTCCACAACATCGTGCTGCTGCTGCTCGCGGGCGTCGCCATCGGCTATGTCGTCGAACTGGCCAGGGCCAGCGAGCAGACCCTGGCCAGGGCGCTGGAGGTGCAGGCGGCCACCCGTGAGCGCGAGCGCCTGGCCAGGGACATCCACGACGGGGTGCTGCAGGTACTGTCGATGGTCCAGCGGCGCGGGGCCGAGGTCGGGGGAGAGGCCGCGGAACTCGGCCGGATGGCCGGGGAGCAGGAGATCGCGCTGCGCGTCCTGGTCGCCGAGGGGTTGGCGCCCAACCCCTCCTGCGCCGCCCCTGCCGATGCCGATGCCGAGCAGGACCTGCGGGGGCTGATCGCCCCGATGGCGGGCTCCCGGGTGACCGTCTCCGCACCCGGCACCCCGGTGCTGCTGCCCGGACGGTCCGTCAGTGAACTGGGCGCGGCCGTCGGCGCCGCACTGGACAATGTGCGCAGGCACGCGGGACCGCAGGCACGGGCCTGGATCCTGGTCGAGGACGAGCCGGAGGAGGTCGTCGTCAGCGTCCGCGACGACGGACCCGGGTTCGACGCCGCGGTCAGGCTCGGCGAGGCCGCGCGCGAGGGACGCCTCGGCGTCCGCCAGTCCATCCGGGGCAGGCTGAGCGACCTCGGTGGCAGCGCCGAGATCGTGTCGGTGCCCGGACAGGGCACCGAGGTGGAACTGCGGGTGCCGCGCCGGCACCGGCGAAGCGGAGAGGGGAGTGCCACCCGATGACAACCGAGGAGCGGGCCGCGCCGATCAGGGTGATGGTGGTCGACGACCACCCGATGTGGCGCGAGGCGGTCGCCCGCGACCTTGCCGACGCGGGCTGCGACGTGGTCGCCACGGCCGGGGACGGCCAGGAGGCGGTCCGCCGGGCGCCCGCGGCCGCGGCGCACGTCGTCGTCCTCGACCTCAACCTGCCCGACCTGCCGGGGGTGGAGGTCTGCCGCCGGCTGATGGCGCACGAGCCGCGGCCGCATGTGCTGGTGCTGTCCGCGAGCGGCGAGCACGCGGACGTGCTGGAGGCGGTGAAGTCCGGGGCCACCGGCTACCTGGTCAAGTCCGCCAGCCGCGAGGAACTGCTGGACGCGGTCCGCCGCACCGCCGAGGGCGACCCGGTGTTCACCCCGGGACTGGCCGGTCTGGTCCTCGGTGAGTACCGCAGGCTCGCCGCCCAACCGGTCCCGGCGGACGTCCGCACCCCGGCCGTCCCCAAGCTCACCGAGCGGGAGACGGAGGTGCTGCGCCTGGTCGCCAAGGGCCTGTCCTACAAGCAGATCGCCGACCGGCTGGTGCTGTCGCACCGCACGGTGCAGAACCATGTCCAGAACACCCTCGGGAAGCTCCAGCTGCACAACCGGGTCGAGCTGGTGCGCTACGCCATCGAGCGCGGCCTCGACGACGCATAGGACGCCCGGGACGCACAGACCGGGCAGCACGCCAGGGTACTACCGCCCCGTACGCCGCTACCGTGAAGTGACGCTTCGTCACACTCAGGGGAGGGGACGGACATGCGGATCGGAGTACTCACCGGCGGAGGGGACTGCCCCGGGCTCAACGCGGTCATCCGGGGGATCGTCCGCAAGGGCACAGAGGTCTATTCATACGAGTTCACCGGCTTTCGCGACGGCTGGCGCGGCCCGCTGGAGGGGACCACCATGCCGCTGGGCGTGGCCGAGGTCCGGGGCATCCTGCCGCGCGGCGGCACCGTGCTGGGGTCCTCGCGCACCAACCCGCTGAAGGTCGCCGACGGCATCCGCCGGGTGCAGGAGAACCTCGACAAGTACGAGGTCGACGCGCTGATCGCGATCGGCGGCGAGGACACCCTCGGCGTCGCCTCGGTCCTGTCCGAGCACGGCGTCAGCGTGGTCGGCGTGCCCAAGACCATCGACAACGACCTGAACGCCACCGACTACACCTTCGGCTTCGACACCGCCGTCAACATCGCCACCGAGGCCATCGACCGCCTGCACACCACCGCCGAGTCCCACAAGCGGGTCCTGGTGATCGAGGTCATGGGCCGCCACGCGGGCTGGATCGCCCTGCACTCGGGCGTCGCCGGCGGCGCCAATGTCATCCTCATCCCCGAGCAGCGCTTCGACATGGAGCGGGTCTGCGCCTGGGTCGAGCAGCGCTTCCGGATCAACTACGCCCCGATCGTGGTGGTCGCCGAGGGGGCCATGCCGGTCGAGGGCCAGATGGTCGTCAAGGACGACTCCCGCGACGCCTTCGGCCATGTCCGGCTGTCCGGCATCGGCGAGTGGCTCGCCCATGAGATCGAGGCCCGCACCGGCAAGGAGGCCCGCACCACCGTCCTCGGCCACATCCAGCGCGGCGGCACCCCGAGCGCCTTCGACCGCTGGCTCGCCACCCGCTTCGGCCTGCACGCCGTCGACGCGGTCCACGACGGCGACTACGGGACGATGGTGGCGCTGCGCGGCACCGACATCGTCCGCGTGCCGCTGGCGGAGGCCACGGCCCGGATCAAGACCGTGGACCCCTCGCTCTACTCCGAGTTCGACGTCTTCTTCGGCTGAATCCACCTTCTGCGTACAATTGCCCGGCTTGAGGTGGTAGCGCTTTCACCCAGTCCACAGAATCCGCTGGCAGAGTGCTTCCCAGCACCATTCGGGAGGGACCGCATGACCAGCACCGTCGCGTCGCGCACGGCCGTGGAACCGGGACCGGCCCTGCGCCGCTCCGACACGGCCGCGCGGGCGCTGCTGACCGCCATCGGCGCGGGCGCGGCCGCCGTCGTCCTGCTGTGGTGGAGCAACACGCCGACCGTCATAGGCGCCGCGGCCTGGATCACCAACGGCGGACGGCTGTTCGGGCTGCTCGCCGGATACGCCGCGCCGGTGCTGGTGCTGCTGATGGCCCGAATACCCGTCGTCGACCGCACCCTGGGCACCGACCGCCTCGCCCGCTGGCACGCCATGGGCGGGCGCTACATGGTCAGCCTGGTGGTCTGCCATGTCACGCTGATCATCTGGGGCTACTCGCTCACCGACGACAGCGGCGTGGTCCACCAGACCACGCAGATCGTCTTCCACTACCCCGACATGATCAAGGCGACCTGCGGCGCGCTGCTGCTGCTCACCGTCGGCATCGTCTCGGCCCGCGCCGCCCGCCGCCGGATGCGCTACGAGACCTGGTACCACCTGCACCTGGCCACCTATCTGGCGATCTTCCTCACCTTCTTCCACCAGCTCAGCAACGGCGACGAGTTCATCCACGACGCCACGGCCAGGACCGCGTGGTACTGCCTCTACCTCGGTGCCGCGGCGGTGATCCTCTGGTTCCGGTGGCTGGTGCCCGCCCGCGGCGTGTTCCGGCACCGGCTGAGCGTCGCCGAGGTCCGGCCGGAGGCGCCCGGCGTGGTGTCGGTGTACATCACCGGCCGCCACCTGGACGAGCTCGCCGCCCGCACCCGCCCCGGGCAGTTCTTCCGCTGGCGCTTCCTCGCCCCCGGACTGGCCTGGACCTCCACCCCCTACTCGCTGTCCGCCCCGGTCGGCAACGGCTACCTGCGGATCACCGTCAAGGAGCGCGGCGGCCACAGCGGTGCGCTGGCCGCGCTGCGCCCCGGAACCCGGGTCCTGGCCGAGGGGCCCTACGGCGCGCTCACCCCGGCGCGGCGCAGCCGGCCCAAGGTGCTGCTGCTGGCGGGCGGCGTCGGCATCACCCCGCTGCGGGCGCTGTTCGAGGCGATCCCCGCCGGGCACGGGGAGCTGACGCTGATCCACCGGGTGAGCCGGGCCGAGGACGCGGTCTTCCGGCAGGAGCTGGAGTCCATCGCGCAGGCGCGCGGCGCACGGCTGCACCTGCTCGTCGGCGCGCGGACGGACATCGGCGAGCCGCTGCAGACCAGGACCCTGCTGCAGCTGCTCCCCGACCTGCGTGACCACGATGTCTACCTGTGCGGCCCCGACGGCATGGTCCGCACGGCGCGCGAGGCGCTGGACACGGCGGGTGTGCCGCCGTACCGCATCCACCACGAGTCCTTCGAGTTCTGAGAGGCCGGACCCCATGCGCCGGATCGCCATCACCGCCGGCGGCACCGCCTTCGGCGTGCTGCTGCTGCTGGCAGCCAAGCCGCACCACACCGCCACGGCGGAGGCCCCCGCCGTGGTCGCGCCGCAGGGCACCACCGGCGACCCGGCCGGCGTCCACACCGTCACGGGTGGCGCGGTGGACACCCCGCAGGGCCCGGTCCAGCTCAAGGTCACCTTCGACGGCACCAGGATGACCGCGATCGACGTCCTGGAGCAGCCCGACACCACCCCGCGCGACGAGCAGATCAACGCCCAGGCGATCCCGCTGCTCACCCAGGAGGCGCTGACCGCGCAGAACGCGAACATCGACGCGGTCTCCGGTGCGACCTGGACCAGCGACGGCTACATCGGCTCGCTCCAGAGCGCGCTCGACGGCACCGCCAAGTAGTCAGCTCGGGCCGGATCCTGTCTGCGCCGGGCCGACGACGCCCGGCCCGGCTGCCCGCGGCGTCGCCGCCGCCAAGCTCCGCGGCTCCGCCGCGAGGGCGGCGAGGAGGTCGGCGACGACGGTGACACCGTCCATGGTCAGCACCGACTCCGGGTGGAACTGGACCCCCGCGAACCCCGGACCGCGCAGCGCGTGGACGTCTCCGGTGGCCGGGTCGCGGCTCACCTCGATGCCCCGGGCCGCCAGCCGATCCGCGTCGGTGTCGTCGCAGACCGCCGTGAAGGTGTTGTAGAAGCCCACGGTCCGCGGTTGCCCGAACAGCTCGATCCGCTCCTGCGCGCCCTGGTGGGGCGTGGCCTTCCGGCGCAGGGGCAGGTCGAGGGCCGCGCACAGCAGCTGGTGGCTGAGGCAGACCGCGAGCAGCCCGCCGGGCCGTCCGGTGGCCGCCAGGTCGCCGATGACACCCCGCATCCGGAGCATCCTGGGATCGGCGGGGTCGGCCGGGTCTCCCGGGCCGGGGCCGAGCACCAGGGGGCCGCGGTGCGCGGCGACGGCCTCCCGCAGCCCCGGCCGGTCGTGGCGGCGGAGGGTGACCCGGTGGCCCAGTGACCGCAGCAGGTGGGCCAGCATCGAGGTGAAGGTGTCCTCGCAGTCGACGACCAGGACGTGCTGCCGTTCGCTCCCGGCCACCGGCGCGCCCGTGATCTGCATCCGCAGCCAGAACGGCGCGAGGTTGGTCCGGCGTGCGTCCAGCGCGGCCTGGACGCGGTGGTTCTCCGCGAGCCGGGGGCGCGGGGCGTCCCGCCGGACGCGGGTCCGCGGCAGCGCGCCGATCGCGCCCAGCACCCCCGCCGCCTTGGCGTGGGTCTCGGCGACCTCGGCGACGGGGTCGGAGTGGCGCACCAGGGTGGCGCCGACCCTGACCGCGAGGCGCCCGGTCGCCGGGTCGATGTCGGCGGTGCGGATCAGGATGGGCGAGTCCATCGTCTGCGCGCCGCCCGCCGTGCGGCCGATCAGCGCCAGCGCGCCGGCGTAGTAGCCGCGCCCGGTGGGCTCGTAGCGGGAGATCACCCGGGTGGCGTTCTGCAGCGGGCTGCCGGTGACGGTCGCGGCGAACATGGTCTCCCGCAGCACCTCGCGGACGTCCAGGGTGGTGCGTCCGCGCAGTTCGTACTCGGTGTGGGCGAGGTTCGCCATCTCCTTGAGCCGGGGGCCGAGCACCTGTCCGCCGAGGTCGCCGACCGCGCACATCATCTTCAGCTCCTCGTCCACGACCATGGTGAGCTCCTCCAGCTCCTTGGGGTCGTCGAGGAAGGCGAGCAGGGATTCCAGGGTCGGTCCGTCCTCCGGGTAGCGGTAGGTCCCGGAGATCGGGTTCATCACGACGGTTCCGGCTGTCTGCCTGACATGGACTTCGGGGCTGGCCCCCACCAGGACCCTGGCCCCGGTGTGCACCAGGAAGGTCCAATAGGCGCCCCGTTCCTGCTCCAGCAGCCGTCGGAACAGCGTCAGCGCGAGCGCGGGCGAGAAGCCCTGCAGCGTCCCGGTGAAGTCGCGGCGGATCACGAAGTTGGCGCCCTCGCCCCGGCCGATCTCCTCCTCGACGACCTGGCGGACGATCTCCGCGTACTGCTCGTCGTCGATGTCGAACCCGCCGTCGTCCAGCGTCACCGGCAGCAGCGGCAGTGCGGCCCGCAGCTCCGCCAGCGGCAGCGCGTGGGACTCGCGGATCCGCAGCGCCTGCAGCGGGGTGCCGTCGTCCCTGGCCTCGAAGCCGCGCTCGCGCAGCTGCCGGTAGGGGACGAGCGCGAGCAGGTCGTGCACCGGCCGGCCGGGTGCGCCGTCCCGGACCGGCAGCTCGGCGAGGGTCTCGTACGTCCCCACCTCGCCGAACAGCACCTCGACGGTGTCGGGCGCGAGGCGCGGGGCGCTCCGGTGCAGCAGCGCGAAGGGCTCGCCGCCCTCGGTGAGGCGGGCGACGAGAGCGGTGGCGTCGGTCGTCATGGGAGTGGACCTTCCAGAAGCGGGGGCGCCGCCGCTGCGAACGCAGAA